>Ga0209530_1000860_pt1 | contig 16781 bp, 20 predicted proteins | sample BlaSpr_A8_Ref_O1_FD_187987 | JGI IMG/M metagenome (GOLD analysis project Ga0209530, IMG submission 187987) | Forest soil microbial communities from Thunder Bay, Ontario, Canada - Black Spruce, Ontario site 2_A8_Ref_O1 (SPAdes) (version 2) | ecosystem: Environmental > Terrestrial > Soil > Boreal...
GTTGGTTGGGGTTGACTGACAAAAAAGCCAAGAAAATGGACGATGGGGAAGAATGGTGGAACTAACGTCTTACGGACTTACAGGGTTGACTGCAATCCTGGTTATGGCGTTCTGTTTTGCCTACGGTGATGAGCTCCGACGGACTCGCGAGAAATCTTCGTACGGTCTAATCAACAACGCACATGTGAATAATTCTCCGCTGGTCGTGGCTGTGGCGAGAACCTTGCGGTTTCGGGGCCATGTAGGTGAGCAACAGCGACTTCGCCAGCATCCCAGCTGCAGAGACCATCGCGGGTTGAGACAGGCCACGGCGCAATCTACGCCTGTAGTTTTCGAAACGATTCGCGGGACACCAGAGGCCTTCCATGGCTGACGTGACTGCTTCCGCATTGTCGTTACAAATAAGGTCCATGCCACTACTGGCCCATCTGGAGGAGTTGAGAAAACGAATCATCTTTTCAATCCTCGGGGTACTCGTCGGATTTATCTCGTGCTGGTCCTTTGCAGATCGCATTTTCGGTTTAATGCAGCGACCTATTCTTGGGGCGCTGCGTCACCACGGCCTCGGCGGCGGGTTGGTGTACTTGAACCCAACTGAGCCCTTCAATCTCTATCTTGAGGTGGCGTCTGTAGGCGGATTATTTATAGCCTCTCCATTTGTGTTCTATCAGTTGTGGTTGTTCATCGCCCCCGGACTGTATCGCAAGGAAAAGCGCTATGTTCTGCCGTTCTTAGTAAGTACGGCCGGCCTGTTTATAGCCGGGGGACTCTTCGGCTACAAAATGGTTTACCCGGCGTCCCTAGATTTCTTAATCGGTTACGGTCAACGCTTCCAACCGATGATTACGATTGGAGAATATACGAGGCTGTTTGTGACGATAATCGTCGGTCTCGGGTTGATTTTCGAAATGCCAATTCTGGTGTTCTTCCTGGCCCTAATGCGAGTGATTACTGCCCGCTGGATGTTGCGGCATGTCCGATATTCGATCCTCGCCATTTTTGTTGTTGCGGCAATCATCACACCCAGTGCCGACATCCTGAACATGTGTCTTTTCGCGGCCCCAATGATAGCCCTTTACGCCCTCAGTATCGGAGTGGCATGGCTGGTGAATTCCGGCCGTAGGCGCGCCGCCGATGCCTTCTAGTCCGCAGTGCCGCTCTCCATTTGTGCATCTCCCAAAGGCAATCCCGAGGTCCAACGGCGCTGGTATAGGTGCACCTGTATATGAATGTGTCATTGACGTAGGAATAAAAGTCCGTTCCCCGAGTTTCGTGGATAGCAAGATCAAATCGCAAGCCAGGATGAAATGGAGATGAACACTCTCGGGTCACTTATCCGGTGCCTCTGTTTCAACTTTCGCGGAGACCGTCAACAGTTCTTCCAAGAGTTGACAATCAAATGACATCCGCAATGTATCTCGTCGTTGATCGTCGCGTCTAACGCACAGTACGGTCCGGAACAAAATCATGAGCAAAGGAATTGGAGCACGAACATGAAAAAAAAGCTTCACCCATACAGCATTAGTCGTCCGGTTGACCGCCGTTCTTTTCTGAAAGGTGGTCTTCTGGCAGGAGGCGCGGCAGTGGGCGCCGGTTTGTTAGCAACTGGACCTTTGGCCCTTGCACAAAGCGACAGACAATCAAGTGGTTCCCTCAATGCGGGCGATGTCGCTATCCTGCGTTTTTTGGCGGCGGCAGAACTGATCGAGTCGGACCTTTGGATACAGTATGCGGAACTCGGTGGTATCGGCAATAATCCACCCATTGAGGTAGACCAAAACCAACTGTTGAATCCCTACCAAGTAGCTTTGTCGAACCTCGATGGCGATGGCCCCCAATACATCACGAGCAACACGTTGGACGAAGTGAGCCACGCTACTTTCCTCAATGCCTACCTGCAGTCCAGAGGGGCCGAACCAGTCAACTTCGATGAGTTCGTAACCTTGCCGGGAAGTACAGCTCAGGGGTCCTCGGGCAGTTCACGCCTGACCAACCTCATGAACCTCAATGTTGACACCAGTTGGTTTGTCCGCTACCGAAGCGCAACCAATCCTGACCTGGGCGCCACTTTTCCCCAGGCGATCACTCTCAATGGAGTAACCGCGATTCCCAGAAGCGATGCCGATTATGAAGGCAGATCCAATCCCAACTTTCCAGGCAATGACCACATTCAGGCGATCGCCAATGTCGCGGGCTTTCACTTCGGATACATCGAGCAAGGCGGTTCGAGCCTGTACGCAGCCATGAGTCAGAAAGTGACGGATCCGGAAGTGCTCGCGATCACTCTCGGCATCGGCGGCGACGAGATCGCTCACTTTCTAGAATGGGTCGATTTTGCGGGCAACGGAGTGCAAGTTCCAGTGGCGCCATTCGCGGACCCGATCTCCGGCCTGAAATTCCCCAACTTTTTCAGTCCACTCAACCCGTTGATTCAGCCTAGCTTGATCTTCCCGGTCCCCGTCGAATTCAAGCCCAACCTTCCCCGTGTTTCGATCATTCGTCCGCTGACCGATAAATTCGGTGGAGCGGTCGCAACGATCAAGAGTTTCACTGAGGATGGACTCTTCATCGGACAAAGCCAGCAGTTCCTTAACGAACTGCGAGCGATGGCTGTCGCAGCCGATTCTGCCGTGCGGCAAGTGGCCTAACTTAACCCTAGCTTTCCCCTTTTGCGGATTGCTTGTTGTTCAACTGGGGGCGCCGCTCCGGAAACGGGTCGCGGCGCCTGCCTTTCACCAACCACGCATTGTTTACACATCTTTTCGACAAATTGAGGAGCATATATGTTAGAAGGTCTGTTTCAACCGATGCATCTGCTGATTATTTTCGGAATTGCTTTGTTAGTGTTCGGACCTAAGAAGCTTCCCGAGCTGGGCAAAGGAATTGGAGAGGGCATCCGCGGCTTCAAGTCAGCCATGAAAGCTGATGAGGAGAAGCCGGCCAGCACAACCGCGACCGTCACTAACGACCAAAACGTAACCAAGGGGTGAATTGTGGGTTTTGGCATGGAAATCCTGTTTGTGCTTATGCTCGGACTTTTGGTACTGGGACCGAAACGGCTGCAAACAATGCTGGTCTACGTGGCACGGGCTAAAGCTGAACTCGAGAATGCGACACGTGGCCTAAAATCTCAACTCGCCGCAGAACTCGATGCTGCGCCTCGAGCCGCCGGAACCGATTGTTCTCACGTATTGATTGGAGACTGTGACCTTTGTTCAACTTTCAAATCTGAATCGGAGTCTCGGGAGCCTGCGGAATCGTCTTGATAAGAAAAACCACAATGCTGAGTGAATCAAATCGTACCAATTCCGAGCGTCACCAGATCGGCTGATCCAATGAACTCTACTCCTACGCTGGGAAGAGTTCTTGTGGTCGAGGATGATCCTTCCATTCAAAAAGTACTGAAACGCCTGTTCGAGGCTGGTGGATACGCTGTGGAGATTCACGGCAATGGACAGTCTGCGCTGGAGAGCTTCCAGGCGTTTCCACCCGCCATCATCGTTCTCGATCTTCGATTGCCTAAGCTCTCCGGCCGCGATTTGTGTAAGGAGGTTAAGACTGAATCGCCCACCCTACCGATCGTTGTATTAAGCGCAGCCAGTGACATATCCGACAAAGTCTCGCTGCTGGAGTTAGGCGCCGACGACTACGTCACCAAACCCTTTAGCCCACGGGAGCTTCTGGCTCGAGTCCGGGCCGCACTTTGCCATACTTCGAGAACATCAAGTATCAGCCTGGTTCGTTTCGATAACATTTCCCTCGACTTGAAGAAAATGGAAGTGCTACGCGATGGCGAGGTTGTGATACTGACCGCGCAGGAATTCAAGACCTTGCTGTTTCTTGTGCAAAATCCGGATCGCGTCATTACCCGTGATGAACTGCTGAAAGAAGTGTGGGGATACCAGAAACCTCCTTCCACCCACACCGTGGACAATCATATTCTCAGACTTCGCCAGAAACTGGAGCGCGATTTCGAAGAGCCCGTACACTTCCGCACGGTGCATGGAACGGGGTATAAGTTTGTCCGCTAACGTCTTTGTCTTCCGGGCATGAGCGCCGGAAAGTTCTAACAAACGCATTAAACAACTCTCGTTCTCCCTGCATTCATCACCAGCAGTGCTATTAAGATAATCGGGTACTTTGCTTCTGTGGCGAATACCTCCGCAGATTACGACAAGAGCTGCGAAGGTTCCATGATACTTCTGTGCAAGATGCCATGCCCCGTAGCCTCCCATGGATAAGCCGGTGAGATAGATTCGATGAGTGTCCCCATGGAACTCTTTGGTCGCTTCTGCCAGTGCTTTCATTGCCAGTTCGTCCATTGGCGGCAATATCCACCAAAGATTACTTGCACATTGCGGCCGGATCAGAACTGCGAGTTCTTTGTTCGCAAGACCGACGGCGTTGCAAGGGTACAGGTCCTTGAGTCCGGCCGGCACTCGGGCGTTTCTTGCGGGGCTCAACGGCCAAATGACGGAACAAAAAGGCATTCAGCGTTCCCCAATTGGTTTGGTTTATCCTCGTCCTCCCATGCCCGTAGCACGTTGCCACAGATGCTGTGGCCTTACAAACGGCAAAGGATTGGTGATGATTCGGGCATTGTAGTGTGTTGCACTCATTTCCTTTCCCCATTAGTAACAAGTAGTTCTATATCCTTATCTTGTTTGAAAAGGGGAATGTGGTTCACGATTAACCGAACCCCTGTTTGACCGGTCAAAAAACTCCAGATCCATTGCAAGAAAACGATAAGACGCAGGCTACCAGTTGAGAGAAATTGGAGATGAACCCCTGCCCATGCGAGCCAGGCAAATATCCCGCTCAGCCGGACCCTACCTGCTTGAAGGATTGCGAAACCAGCTCCGATGACGGCCATGTTTCCTTTATCGAAGTATCGGAACGGCTCGGGGGAGGGCTTACCAAGCAGGCTTTGGGCGATTCTTCGCCCTGCATAGCGACCTTGTTGAATCGCCACTTGGGCGACACCCGGCAGTGGTTTCCCGTCCTGTTCAAGGGAAGCGGTATCTCCGACTACATATATGTCTGGAAATCCGCGAACAGTGAGGTTGTTTTGAATGCGGATGCGGCCGGCGCGGTCCGTCTCCACGTTCAGCCATTTACCAGCCGGCGAAGGAGCCACTCCTGCAGTCCAGATGACGACCTTGCTTGCGATGCGCTCTCCGCCGACGACAACCCCCTCCGCGTCAATTTGGTCAACGCTGTGCCCTAAGCGCACTTCTACACCAAGATTTTCCAACCGGCGTTTGGCTGCCTCTGAGAGCTCCGAAGCGAAACTCCCCAAGACCCGGGGCGCCATGTCTACCAGGACGATTCGTGTCGCGGCGAGGTTGATACGGCGGAACTCTGCTTTCAACTTGCTGCGAACAAGCACTGCAAGGGATGAGGCGAGTTCTACCCCAGTGGGACCGGCCCCCACCAAGATAAAGGTCAGCAAGTCCTGACGCCGACTCGGATCATCTTCCGTTTCCGCTTGTTCAAATGCATTTAACACCTTATTGCGAATGCGAACTGCGTCAGCCAATCCCTTCAGGCCAGGCGCAAACTCTGCGAACTCGTGGTGCCCAAAATAACTATGCGTGACCCCTGTTGCGATCACCAAGATGTCGTAACCGAGCTCAACGTCCTTATGATCCTCATTGCTGGCGTAGACAATCCTTGCGTCTTTATTAATTGCGCTGACTTCGCCAAGGATTACGGTCGTATTTCGCTGATTCTTCAGAAGTGCCCGGATTGGAGATGCGACTTGAGATGGCGAAAGCACCGTTGTCGCGACCTGATAGAGCAGAGGCTGAAAGAGATTGTGATTCGCTCGATCAATCACTAGGACATCCGCGTTTGCGTGCCTAAGAGCCTTGGCGGCAGCGAGCCCGGCAAAACCGGCGCCGACAATCATGATTCTCTTCATTGATTTCCTCATTTTGTGATTCGGTCACAAATCCTTGTCGAAATGTGATCAATCACCGAGCGCCAGCGCACGCGGGCATTTGCGACTTGACCATCGCTCGGATGTCTCGATTTTCGAAAACCAAGCCCTGCCGCTCCTGTGTCTCTCGAAGCCCGACATTCAACATTGCCCTGGCCAAGTCGTCAGCTCGAATGACCTGGTTCGGAAACAGCAATCGAAACACCGGGTGGACCGCACGTATCAGCCGGGAACCGAAGTTCGGCCCCTCTCGGGGCAGCACAGGTAGATGTAGGCCGGTCGGAAAAGGTAAACGCGCGGGAAAACCGGCGGCGAGCAATGTCTTCTCAGCCATTCCTTGTAACGCGCGAAGGCGAGCCGGCGTCGTTCCGTTTGGTCGGCACGATTTCCGCTCAAGAACCAGAACGCGGCATTCGGACTGCTGTTACGAAAAACTCGCGCGACCTCAATCGTGTCGTCGGCGGTTATGACGCGAAGCTCCGCGTCTGACACTGACCCGGTGTACGTCCCCAGGCAATACACCCCCGCGTCTTGGCTCGAAAGTGCATCAGTGAGCGCTGACCAGTCCGCGAAGTTTTGATGCAAGACTTCTTTCAGCTTAGGATGCGAGATTCCAAGTTTCTTGCGGTCGATCGAAGTAACGCTTTTGACAGCGGGGCTATCGAGCGCGTAGCGGACGGCGTATCCGCCGATCATTCCAATTGCCCCCACAATGACGAGACGCTTTTGGCCGAGGGAGGAACTCATCGACGCGCCGGAACCCACTTTATTTGTCGCGGTCATGACAGAATGCGCTCTTCGATCCAGTCCACGTACAGCTTGCGCTCCGCGAACAACCATGCCCCGTCTTGCTTCGCGAAGGTATCGTTATAGCGGAGCGCCGCGATCATCAGCTGTCGCTTATTACCGTTGACAGTGAGGTGATGGGGCATGCAGTAGGTTTCGCCTGTGCCTCGGTCGTTGGCCAGCGTAAGGATTGTGGTTTGCCCGACAAAGTGCATGGTCGCGTTGTACTTGTTCAGATCTGCAAAGACCGGACCCAACGCCTCACGGGAGTTCATTTCCTGTGAAGGGTTCGGGTCCTGGGCGTTCATGTACACGACGAAGTGAGTGTCGGCGGTAAAGAGCGCCATCTGACCTTTCGCGTCGCGACGATCGGCGCAATGGGCGTAGGCCTCGACGAGCTCGCGTATAGCGAGTCGGTCGGCGGCCTCGATGGGAGAGATACTGACGTGCTTGCTCATGAACTTGTCCTCTCTGTGCTGTGCGCTTGGGATTACTCAAGGATCGCCTTTGGCTCAAGGAAGGCCTCAATCCCGTATTTGCCATATTCGCGACCGACACCTGAGTACTTGAATCCGCCCCAAGGTGCCTGAGGATCGTCCGTCATGTTGTTGATCACCACCCGCCCGGCCCGAAGCTGAGACGCAACACGACGTGCGCGCTCGAGATCAGTACCCATGACGGCTGCGTGAAGGCCGTATTTGGAGTCGTTCGCAATGCGGATCGCTTCATCCTCGGAGTCGTAGGCGATCACGCTGAGCACTGGACCAAAAATCTCTTCCTGGGCAATTGCCATGTCATTGTTCACATTGACAAACACAGTCGGCTTCACGAAATAACCCGCTTCGAGACCCTTCGGACGTCCTTCTCCGCCGACCAAAACTTCAGCACCCTCTTCAATTCCTTTGCGAATGTAGGCCTCCACCCGCTCATACTGCTTTTGTGACGCCATGGGTCCAACCATGATGTTGGGATCGGCGGAATCCCCGACCGTATAGGCACGCATTCCTTCCTGGATTGCTCGCTTCGCCTCATCGAGTCGACTCGTTGGCACGAGAAGTCGCGTCCCTGCGGCGCAAGCTTGACCACTATTCAAAAATGCCAATGTAAGTGCCGACGGGACGGCTTTGTCGAATGCGGCGTCATCCAGCACGATGGTGGGTGACTTTCCGCCCAACTCAAGCGTGACTCTCTTCATGGTGGCGGCACCATCCCGCATGATGGTTTCACCCACGGCCACCGAGCCTGTGAACGAAATCTTCGCGACATCCGGATTGCGAACCAGTTCAGCGCCGACTGTAGTCCCGAGGCCCGTAACCACGTTGTAGACGCCGTTTGGCAGCTCGGCTGCGTTCAGAGCCTCAACCATCATCCGCGTCTGCAGCGAACTCATCTCGCTGGGTTTAATAACGACCGTGCAACCGGCTGCTACGGCAGATGCCAGCTTGAGGCAAATGAACAGTGCGTTCGCGTTCCAAGCTGTAATCAAACCTGCAACGCCGACAGGTTCCAGCGTGACCGTCGTCTTGCCCCAGCTCTGTTTCAACGGAAGCTCTAGAAGCCCTTTTTCAGCCGATGCGAAAGCGTTGACACCCGACTCCACAATCAGCCGGGCGAATCGGGCGACACCGCCGTACTCCTCAATCATTACGTCTGTCAGATCGTCGATGCGCGCTGAGACCGCCTTATGTAGTTGGCGTAAGCAGTGCGAGCGCTCTTCCTTCGTTGTCCGGCTGAAACTCGCGAATGCGCGTTTGGCTGCGGCGATAGCGCGCCGAGTATCTTCCTCATCTCCTAGCGTGACGCGGCCGATCAATTGCCCATTGGTCGGTTTGAGAATGTCCATGACCTCGCGGCCGTGGGATTCAACGAACGCCCCATCAATGTAATGTGTCGTTATGGTTTTAATCGTGTGTGCCTGAGCGACGTTTGTCATGAAATCTCCTTGAACGAAAATCTACGATCAGAACGAGCGACGCGCCTTGTCGAGGCATCATCTGGTGCCGCGAAACTACTAATCACGTTGCGGCGAGATTGCTCATACGAGTTGGGCTGCACGCTTATTTCCGTGGCAACCGATGTTCGTTTTTCCCTAAGTAGCTGAATGCCTGCCACTTGCGCAACGGCAAACCCAGTAGGGTGTGGCGTGAAAGTGCCAGTGTCCATCCATTGACAGTGCATCTCGCTGAACAAACCTAGTCGATTCTGGCCAGCCTCTTGAGAGCGCGAGTGCACGCTTCCCGAACCTGGGAACGCAAAGAGCCAAGAAGAAGGGCACTCTCATTTTCTGGATAACCCTCCAGAACGCGAAGTACGAAAACAAAGCGGTCGAAGTCAGGAAGCCCTATCAGACGATCGGCGTCGAAGTATCCGGCTGGACCAGTTGACTCTTGGGTTCGAAGAGATGGCAGCGAGGACGAGTTCGAACGAGTCGGTCGCGGTGATAGGTCACGAATTGCGTTTTCCACCACGATGCGGATCGTCCAGGGCCGAGCCCATTCCGTGAATACATGATTCTCATCAGCACAGTCCTTAATACTGGCTACAAAACATCTTTCTGCCTTCTGTTGATCTGCCGTGAGCAAGAACGAAAGCTGATAAAGACGATCCAAGTCCTCATCGAGAATCTTGCGAAAATCCTCGCGAGTCGCGTACTGATCTTCAGCGTTTCCAAGAATTTGAGTCTGAGTTCGCTCGGCCATTTCTTAACTCCTCGGGATTTTTGCTCGGGCAGCTCCCAAGCTGCTTAGAACCACACTGTCAATGCAATTGGACAGCTCAGGTTCGGTGAAGGGTGGTCGACTTTGAGAGCTGGGGCCTTGAATCTCTCAATTCTCAGTTAGCCGCCGCCTTTGATACAGCGGTCAAAGTTCCCGGCACCGGAGTCAGCAGTTTCTCGATCGCTCGTTCCATCGTGTGGCTCATTTCTGAAACGACCGCCGGAACGTCGTGTTGGTTGACCTCTCCGACCTCGGAAACCGCTTTACTCCAAACAATCGTGCCGGTGTCAACTCTTGTCATCTGGGCGGAGACTGCGACCTCGACCTTCACGCCGCCCTCATAGTCAATTTCTTCGAGCTTCTCCAATCGTCCGCTGACCACATACCCAGCGTCGGGCTGACCGTCGTAATGCTTCACGTGGGAAAAGGTACCTGTAGCGCCAAGGCGGGCTATGATCGATTGGGTCACAAACTCACACGGGTCGATGGCCCAGCGATGGTAGGCATAGAAGCCGATTTGTTCTGGAGATGGCTTGTACACGATGGGTCCTTGCTTCAGATAGGCGGGCGCGCGGAATTCCCGGATCGCCACCGTAGCGTTTGCCTTTTCGGCGGCTGGCGGATCAGGCGGTGCAGGCAGGTTGAGAGTGTAGTAGTTCGCACGCCCCATTTTGCCCGAGCATCCTGACAAGACGGCGAGAGCCAAGAGTGTGACGACGGCCACAGCTAGATTTCTGTTCATGTGCATCTCCAATGAAAGTGGTAGGAAGCGAGGAAACTTAATCCCCGGTTCACCTCATTTATTTCGGCACCTTGCGTTCTGCCGGCTCTTTGATTCGAATGAGACTCCAAGGACGTTGTTTCACTGAGTCGGTTAACTCGTCCAAGTTTTCTGTCGCAGTTCGCAAATGCTCGATAGTGTCATCGATCTTGTAATCGTTTGCCCGTACTAACACTTGCATATCCGAGAGCAATTGCTTTGCTTGCAACAACGTGCTCTGCAGATTCGCCAGATCGTTGCCGATCGGTTCCCGCAGATCGCTCACAGTTCCGTTTACGTTGTGAATGGTTTCATCCGCATGCTGGCTGAGCATATTCAATTCATCAACCAGACGATCGATCTTTGGACGGTCAGTCTCGATCATTGAGTTAACGTTATCTAGAACGGCCTGAATCTTTTGCTGGTTGGCTTTGCCGGTTACCCTATTCAGATTAGCCAGCAGCGTCCGCGCATCTCCGCTGATTCCTCCCAGTTCTCCCCGAACTTCTGTTATCAATCCGTTGGCGTTGTCTGCGACTGTCGCCATTTTGTCGGTGATTTCGTCCAGACTCGCGCCCTCCTGCGAAGTGATGACTGATCCCGGCGGAAGCCGGCGTGCGTCATTGCTGCCTGTTGAAATCGACAGTGCCGCGCCACTCATCACGCTGACCAGCCCCAACTTGGCTACGGATTTTTCATTCAGAGGAGTTTTCTCCTGCACGTCCAGCAGAATTTCAATCTTGGTCGGATCTGATGTCCAAGGCCGGACCGCTGTAATTTTCCCCACGCTGATTCCCCCGAAAAGAACTTGTGCGCCCGGCTCTATCCCACCGGCGTAACGGAGATACGTGCGATAGGAAGCTGTGTGACCACCGAGCTGCGCGTTGACCAAGTGGATGATCGTGAACGTCAGAACCGACGCGCATGTAAGGACAAACGCTCCGACTTTTGCTTCTGTGGTCATTAATTTGCCTCCGCAGAATCCAGATACCTTTCGAAGTGCGCCGCCACGGCTGACGACTTCGCTATATCTTCGGGAATCCGATCAAGAAACTGCCGCACACGCGGATTCTGGCTAGTTTTAATCTGGTCTCTTGTACCGACCGAGCTGAACGAACCTTGATAGAGCATGGCGATTCGGTCGGCAATACGGAAAGCGCTTGGAAGTTCGTGGGTGACCACAATGACCGTCATCCCCAAGGTTTGCTTGAGCAGCAGAATCAGTTCGTCGAGTTCTGCAGCAACAATCGGATCAAGTCCAGCTGACGGCTCATCGAGCACAAGGATTTCTGGGCCGAGCGCAATGGCGCGGGCAACCGCGGCCCGCTTCTTCATGCCGCCAGAAAGCTCCTGAGGAAGTAACTTCCCATGATCCGAAAGGCCAACCGCAGCCAACTTAATCCAAACCACCAGTTCGATAATTGAGGGTGCAAGCCGCGTATGTTCGCGCAGGGGCAACGCGATGTTATCTTCGACGCTCAGAGAGTTAAACAAAGCTGCGCTTTGGAACGCCACCCCGATCGAGCGATGCATCTTCTTCAAGTCCGCCTTTGAGCAACGAGTAATGTCCGTTCCGTTCACGTGGATGCTGCCTGATTTGGGGCGCTCCAGTCCGATGATCTGCCGCAGTAATGTGCTCTTGCCACAGCCACTACCACCCAACAAGACCAGTGTTTCCCCGCGCTCGATGTCAAGATTCAATCCATTCAGCACTCTGCGACCGGCGTACTCAACTACAAGATCGCGAACGGAAATGATTGGCATTAGTGTTTCCCCGTGAAGTAAAAGATGGCGGTGAAAATCGCATCCGCAACGATCACTAAGAACGTCGACTTCACAACAGCGCTCGTAGTGGAGCGGCCGACGGAGTCGGGGCCTCCATGAACACGAAAGCCTTCCAGACATCCAACCTGAGCAATAATGGTCCCGAAGACGACGCTCTTGATGAGCCCCATAACTACGTCGCGCAAGTCGATGGCCTCGAACACAGAGTGGAGGTACAACGCGGGTGTCAGGCGAATGCTAAGGAACATAAACAAGGCTCCGGCCAGAATGCCGCAGACATTCGCGACAACGCTGAGGCAAGGGACCGCAATTAAAGCGGCCAGATACTTGGGTGCGAGCACAAACTCTATAGGCTCAAGCGCCATGACGCGGAGCGAATCGAGTTCCTCAGTCACTTTCATAGTGCCAATCTCGGCCGCGAAAGCAGAGCCGGATCGTCCACTTACGGCAATCGCCGTCATCAAGGGGCCGAGTTCGCGTGTGAAGCCGACTGCAACCAGGTCAACTACGTAGCGCAGGGCCCCAAAACGCCTAAGCTCTGACGCCCCTTGCATGGCAAAGATGAATCCCGTGCAAATGGACATCAAAGAAACCATCGGCATCGCATCAACACCGATTTCCTGCATCTGCCTCACGGCGGCTCGCCAGCGGTAGCGATTTCCTACAAGCGGAAGCGATTGCAAGATCGCTCGCAGTGTGGCCCACCACTGGATGTTCAGACTTCCGACGTAGTCGAGATGTTCGATCGTTTTTTCACCGACACTTTCAAGAACATTTGCCATCACGCAACCCCTTTCCCTCCATGTATCGTCTTGAACAACGGAAGCAGCCCCGTGACATCGAACAGTCGCAACACAGAACCATGAAGTCCCCGCAAATGGAGCCGAGTCTGGCTCGGCCCGGCGATTTTAAGAGCTTCAACCAGCGTCGCAATTCCTGATGCTTCAATGTGGTTGACGTCACTCAGGTCGACGACGATCGCATGAACGGACTGTTTGCCCGATAAAATGGCGAGGAAGCAATCCCGAATATCGGGCGACGAATCGACATCAATGCGCCCATTCAAGCGGACGATCACCTCCGTGCCACTGCGATCAACTACAATTGCGAGATGGCTGGGTGAAGCGGTTGCGCGACTTCTCAAACGTTGACCTCTCTCACTGTGCCGCACGGCTGTGCTGCAAGATCCTCAGTTATTTCCATAGGTGCTTTCGCAATCAAAGGCTGCAGCGTTTACCCGCCCCCACGTAAGTTGCGAGAACCTGAACCTCGGGTGGAACGATGTTGGGGAACTGGGCCACTGGAAGCGTAGCGATAGTCACGGCTCCGACGATCACGATAATGATCGAGATAACGATCGCAACGATCGGGCGATTTATGAAAAACTTGGACATCGTCAATCGCCCTTTGCCTGTAGTTGTTTGATTTTCACTGTCGCGCCGCTTTGAACTTTCTGAAGTCCCTCGATAATCACCAGTTCACCCGGTTTGACTCCGCTTTCGACGATCCACATCGGCCCGACGCGGTTACCGACTTTCACATCCCGAATGCTCACCTTGTTGTCCAGGCCGACGACTGCAACCTGGTAGCTTCCTTGCAGTTCACTCACGGCTTTCTGCGGCACGAGCAATGCGCCAGGTCTCATGTCAGCCGCTGCCCGCAGCCTTCCAAACTGGCCCGGGCGAAGGTAACTTTGTGGATTGGGAAAAGAACAGACGACCTGGATACTGCCTGTGCTTACATCCACCTGACGATTCGTGAGCAAACCAAATCCTTTGAGGGGATAAACCGAACCATCGGCCAGAATCAGATCAAACGGCGGTCCGTTAGAGGGCCTTTCCTTTTGCGCTTCCGCATTGATTCGTTCGGCATAGTGGAGATACTCCTGCTCACTAATCGAGAAATACGCCTTGATCGGATTTATCTGTGAAACCGTTGTGAGAACCGTGGTGGGATTGACGAGATTTCCCATCTGCACCTGAGCGATCCCCACGACGCCATCGATGAGCGATCGCACGTTGGTGAAATCAAGATTCAGATGAGCCTGTTCGACTTCTGCTTCAGCTGCTTTGACTGTCGCCGCTGCGGCTCGGTTCGCCTGGATGTCGTTGTCCAATTGACTTTGAGCAATGGCGTGCGCTTTCGCAAGCGGAGTGTCGCGATCGACATCCATTTGAGTTTTGGCGAGTTGTGCGTGAGTCTGCGCCAGCTGAGCGTTCGCTTGATCAAGCAGTGCTTGGAAGGGGCGCGGATCGATTTGGAACAGCACCTGCCCCTTGCGGACAAATGACCCTTCTTTGTAGGTTTGCTGAATGATGTATCCCGCTACTTGGGGTTGAATCTGCGCGTTTATGTAGCCATCTAGCGTCGCCACCCATTCGCTGACCATGGGGACGTCCTGCTGCAATACCGTGGCGACTTCTACTTCAGCGCTCGGAATTGCAGGCGCAGCGCTTGTTCGTCCGCACGCTGTTCCCAATGACAAAGTGGCTACCAGGAGAACTAGAACTACGAAAGAATGAAGCGGGAAACGCCCGCATAGATAGGCTCTGTAGGCGCGTCCTTCCAGCAACTTCGTTGAGTCGCCGACGATTTTCTTGGCCACGGTCATTCCTTCTTCACTCTGCCTCGCACCGTAGTTTCGCAATCCTTCTGCCATATCATCCAAACGGGAAAATCACTGTGGGCCTACAGAAGCGAGCAAGATATGGGTGCGAGGCGAGACCAACCATCAACAGTGGCAAGATCCTGACACGTGTTGCTCTACGCCAGCCGCACTCGCAGCGAAAGCTATTCGTGAGTAGGCGGACACTGAGTGTTTGTGCATCCGCAAACGCCTCTGCACTTGATCAACGGTCGATCAGAGATCAGGTCAACGGCAGCCGGACGATATTGATCCGGTGGTGGGGTAGTTTTCGGGGAATAACACAACTCGCAGCGATGTCTACGGTAGCGGTGTGCTCTGCGGACGGTCCTAACAGATTCGATTGCTGGACACATTACTGGTGAGGGGCTGGTCGCAAATACTTTCTTCGACCGGACGGAAGATCCCGTGCTTTTTCATCCGTGCGACAAGCGTAGTACGCTTCAAGCCCAATTTTGCGGCTGCACCGTAAGGCCCGCCGACCACCCATCCCGAGGTTTCTAGAGCTCTCATAATCATGGCGCGCTCGGAGTCACCGAGGGTTGTGCTCGCGGGAAAGCCGATAACAGACGCGACACGAGTTGGACGTAGAAGATTCGGAAGCACTCCTTCATCGGAAAGCACCACAGCTCGTTCGATCATGTTCTGCAGTTCCCGAATGTTTCCTGGCCACGAATATAACTTGAATGCGCTAATGAATTCGTCTGAAATGTTTTCAATGTGCTTTCCAACTCGGCGGGAAAAAACCTCCACGTAATGTTCCACCAAGGGACCGATATCGTCGACTCGGTCGCGAAGTGGGGGCAGCATAATGGGAAATACGTTCAAGCGGTAGAACAAATCGCTGCGAAATTGATCACGCTTCACCATCAGCTCAAGGTTTCGGTGAGTCGCTGCCACGAGCCGCACATCCACACAATGAGTACGGCCGCTCCCTAAGCGTTCAAACTCCTGCTCCTGTAGAACACGCAGGAGCTTAGGCTGTAAGGCAAGTGGTATGTCTCCGACCTCATCAAGGAATAGCGTCCCTTTATCGGCCAATTCAAAGCGGCCAATTTTTTGTGCGATGGCGCCCGTGAAAGCCCCGCGCTCATGGCCAAACAGCTCACTTTCGAGCAAGTCAAAAGGAATTGCAGCGCAATTCAGCTTTATGAGAGGTTGGCCGCTGCGGGAGCTGGCTTTGTGAATTGCGTGAGCGATGAGCTCTTTGCCAGTTCCCGTTTCTCCGTGAACGAGCACGGTGGTATCCGCCGCTGCAACGCGCTCCACTTGCTCCAAGACGACTTTTAAGGCCGAGCTGCTGCCAATGATCTGCTCAAATCGGCGGGCCCGACGGTCTTGATCAACCACTTTCATTCGTTCGACTCCCGAAGCCTTCGCGAGCTAATCTTCCAGCGCGGATCGGACCATCTCGATTAGGACCGCGTTGTCGAACGGTTTAGTCAAGAACTCCACCGCTCCGTCGCGCATTGCTTGAATCCGCATCTTGGCGTCGCCATGGGCCGTGATGAAAATGATCGGAACCGGGCATCGCTCAGTTTTAAGCCTCGCTTGCAGCTCAAGACCGGATATGCCCGGCATGCGAACGTCTGCGATCAGGCAAGCAATCTCCGAAAGTCGGCCGGAGTTCAGTAACTCCTCCGCCGATTCGAATGAGATTGCCGCCAACCCGGAGGCTTTGAGCAGGCGTCGTAGTGCAACCCGGAGCAAGTCATCGTCGTCGACGACGGCAACCAGGTTCGTTCTCTTGACGCTGCTCATATCTGACACGACTCTATCTCCGCCTTCAAAAAACACAATTATGATTTCATATAGTCCGGTTATATATGCGGATATATATAGCCGCGAGGAGCAGAATTTCGTGCCTCGAGGAGATGGTGCTGCTGCGGTGGTACAAAGCTCATCTGTCTGCGGAAGGTTTCAGTCTTTCCGCCATGCTGCCTAATTCAGCGGGAGAGCCCGCCTGCATCTTATGCATTACGCGTCCCCGGTGGACGGCGGCGGTAATCTCGCTCGTCCCGAGCACCGAGGCGATCTGCTTGGTCTGCATACCAGAAACTACGAGGTCCATCACTTTACGCTCGCGCGCAGTCAGGCCTTTGTACCTTTCCTGCAATTCGGCCATCGCGTTCCGTTGTCGGCGCGATA
>Ga0209530_1000861_pt1 | contig 16757 bp, 15 predicted proteins | sample BlaSpr_A8_Ref_O1_FD_187987 | JGI IMG/M metagenome (GOLD analysis project Ga0209530, IMG submission 187987) | Forest soil microbial communities from Thunder Bay, Ontario, Canada - Black Spruce, Ontario site 2_A8_Ref_O1 (SPAdes) (version 2) | ecosystem: Environmental > Terrestrial > Soil > Boreal...
GGGCATATGTCTGCAGGAAGAACCCAGCATCCGCGTGTCCGATCCTCTCGCTGACCACCTTGGGGCTCAGGCCAGCCTTCAGCGCGCTGGTCGTTGATGGCGCGCAGTACAACGACGCGATAGTTAGTCCGGGGCAGCTGCGCTGTCGGCGCTGGGTGTCTCCTCCAATGACCAAATGATCAATCTGGCGGCGTAGGGCTCATGGATCCGATGTAGTAGCTTTCGTGCCCGGTGGGGTATCCGCCGCCGTCGGTGGCGATATGAACGTGGTCGTAGTGGTTGAGGGTTTCTGAGCCGTAGTTCGCCGTCCAGCTCGGCGCGCCGATGCCTGGGTAAATTCTCTGTCTCCAGATCACATGGTCCACCCCCCATCGCTTCGCGTTCGCCAAGGCGTACCCGGCGATTTGATTGCCGAGCTCGATACCCTCGGGGGTGTCAGGCTTCGGGATCATCACGTCGATCGCCAACCCATTGGGATGCCACTTCAAGGTGTCCTGTCGGTACCCGTAGATGGTCGTGATCTGCGGAAACAGCACGCTGATGGCACGGGCCGCCCAGATGGTCTTGACCTGCAACCTCTCCTCGGACGCGACACCAGGAGGTAACGCGACCTGGAATTGCTGGCCGCCGACAGGTGCGTTTGCCGCCAACGATTCCACCTCCGCAGGACTGGCGATGCGCGGCGCGCTGGCCGGCACAGACGCCGGTCCCGGCGGGGTTACCGCCGGGGTCTCGACACGGCTCGCACGCTCTGTGCCTTGCGGGTGACGCTCGGTGCTCTGGGCGTAGAACATGGCGGCAGAGACGACGAGCGAGGCCGCGATTGCCAACCAGCGCCCCCGGCCGCCGGCTAACACGTTTCCGCTCACGAACAGCACTTTAGTGTCGTGTGCGACGCGTGTGGCAATCTTTGTTGTCTTTTGGGCCGGCGGCGTCCCCGCCGCCGGCAATTCCGATCCCGCGTTGGGATGCCGATCCGGGTTGGGATTGGCAGTCCTATGACTGAATCACTACGCGCGGTCCTGAATCCCACTCGCTGATATCTCGAGGCATCGGGATAGTTCTGAACCCTCGTTGGGAATACATCGACAGCCGAACCCGGCCACTCTAAACGCCGGGCTGCCCCTGGCGACAAGCGGGATGGGCTAACCCACAGGGCTAAAGCCCGAGGCTTGCGCCCAGGAAAATTCCAGTCAGACACCCAGCTGCTCAGCGAGGTCCAGGAAGTCCTTCGCCGTGAGGTCGAATTCGTCGTCGTGATAGCCGGGCAGCGGGCGGGCGGGGCCGTATTCGAGTGGCCGCACAACAAAGGCGGTCATCAGGCCCGCTCTTCGCGCCGCCCGTAGGTCGTCGGGATGAGCGGCGACCAGCATGAGCTGCTCGGGCGGGATGTCGAGTAGCTCTGCGCAACCGAGATAGGCCTCGGGGTCAGGCTTGTAGTGGTGAAACAGTTCAGCAGAGATCACGCAGTCCCAGGGCAGACCTGCGCGCTTGGCCATGTTGGTCAACAGCGACACGTTGCCATTGGACAGCGTCGTAATGATGGATCGCTGTTTGAGACGCGTCAGCCCGGCCACAGAGTCGGGCCATGGGTCGAGCCGATGCCAGGCGCGGTTGAGATGTTCGACGTCGTCCGCGGGTAGCGAGTGAATTCCCGCCTGCTCGAGGATATCGTCGAGGGTCATGCGGTGCAGAGCATCGATCTTTGTCCACGGAAGTTCGCCGCAGCGTACCCGGTCCATTGCCGGCCCGTACGCGGTGCGCCAGCTGTCGGCGAACGCCGCCCAGTCCTGGTCGAGTCCTTTGTTTCGGCCGAATGTTCGGAGTTCACGGATGATGCTGCCACGCCAGTCGACCACGGTGCCGAACACGTCGAATGCCAACGCTCGTGGGTTTGTCAATTAACGCTCCTCATCCGGTAGTGCGGCTAACTCGTCGACCTTGCCGAACGCCCCGCTCAGCCAAGACTCCACGCAGCGTCAAGTTGATCATCGTCGAGGCGGGCGCCTTCCGCACCGACTGGCAGGGCGCCTATAGGAGCCCTGCCCTGCCGCTGAGCTGATTCGACCAGTAAGGGCGGGAAAAGCCAGTGCCGCGTCAATCACGTCGTGACCGCCGAGCAGCGCTACGGGACCTTGCCCTCGCGCTCGTCGATCACGAGCAACACCAGGGCGGCGACAAGGCAGCTCGCCGGTATCCAGATCGCGTGCAGTCCCCACTCCCGGGTGGCAACAGCCCCGATGACGGCGCCGGTGGCAAACGCTCCGATCAGGGTGGTGTATATGCGGAATGCCCTTCGAGAAGCACTGTCATTCTCGACGAATCCGCCATACCCGGCTTCGACGAGGCGCATGAGATTGCCGGTGGTGGCGAGGGGCATGTACATGAGGTCACCGATGCGCCGGAACAGGCCGATCTGCATGCCGCCCAAGAACGAGATCGGCACCGTGACGAAACTGGCCGGCACCGTTGCCGGCAGGAATCCGAACCCGGCAAGGACGGCCGCTTGGACGCCCATCGTCCATCGCAGCGGATGTGCCAGCACCTTTTCGACGCGCCCGGATTTGATGTGAGCCGCCACTGCGACGCCCGCGATGAATGCGAGGATCGGCCACAGTCGGGAAAACGAATTGGTCCAACGCTTTTGGAAGAGATCGATAGCGAAAAAGATCACGTTTCCGGTCTGGACATTGGCGAACACCCCGCCGCGCGTTAGGTAGATGTGGGCATCCAGAAACCCGTTCGCGAGCGTGAGGAGGATCGCGAATCGGTGCGTGATCGTCGTCTGCCTCACGCCTGCTCCCTTGGCTCGGTTGGCGTCATGCCAAGACGACATACCAATCGCTGCTTTGCTGTTGGGGTGATCGCGAGTTGGCCACCCGTGACCTGGCGGACCGCGCCGTTAATGTAGCTCGCGGCGGGGGAACTCAGGAAGGTGACCGCGCTGGCGATCTTTTCGGGATCGGCGGCGCGACCCAGCGTGGCGAGTTTCGCAAGACCCTCGGCAAGGCCTGCGTTGACGGCGGTTCCGGGAGTTTTTGTGGGTCCTGGCGCTACGGCATTGGTCAGGTCGGCGGCGATGAAACGGGCTTTGCCGCCGGTCTTTTCGATTTCCCGTACAGTTTCGGCGCCTCGGTGGGCGCTGCGGCCGTGCACCACCACTTCGGCGCCGAGACCTGCGAGCTGCAGCGCGATCGCGCTGCCGATGCCCGCGGTGGCTCCCGTGACCAGTGCCGTCGAGCCCGTCAGTGTTGTTGCCATGTGATTTGCCTCCTTACGACGAGGGCGGCGGTGATTACGGCCGAGGCCGCTGCGAGGGGCCGTGCGAGAGTCGCGCCGCCCGATTAGCCTCGGCCGCAACGCATGTGATCATCGGCTCACATTCGGTTCGGTAGGTGCCCTCAGTTCGGTCAGAATGTCGCGGTCGGCCGGCGCCCAATTCAACTCGTGGCGTGCGCGCGCGGAGGTCAGGCGCTGGTCGAGGGCGAAGGCGTCGGCTAGCGGACCGAATTCCTGGCGGGCCTGTCCCATCGTGATGGAGCTCGCGGTACCCGGCCGGCCCGCCGCGATGCTCACGGCCTCGGCGATCTGGCGCATGGTCGGTGACTGCGTGTCGTCAACTCCGGCGTAGACGCCGCCGGCCGGCGCCGAGAGCGCCGCGACGTACAGCTCGGCGACATCGTCGACATGAACCACGGCCCAAAGGTTTTCGCCGCTGCCGATGTAGTGCGCTGATCCCGTACGCGCGGGTTTGCCCAAGAACTCGCCGATGAGTCCGCCGCCGTAGCCGTAGACCACACCCGGCATCACCAGGACCGGGTGACCACCCGCGGCGGCGCGTGCAAGCACCTGCTTCTCGTTGTCGGCCCGCCAGGCGGTCACCGGAGGCGGCGACTGTGGCGCGGTCTCGTCCACGATTCGATCGGTGTCACCGTAGACCCAGACCCCGCCGGTGTGGACATAGGGCCCGGAGCCGAGTCCGTCCTGCATCGCGGTGGCCGCGGCGAGGTCGACCGCTGCAGTGTCGGGCCCGTAGTCCTGGGCCAGGTGGATGGCGGCGTCGGCGTCTTGCGCTGCCCTGCGTAACACCTCGATGTCGGTCAAAGCGCCGACCACTGAGACGGCCCCGAGGCGTTCAATTCGCCGCGCGGCGTCGTCGCTGCGGGCCAGCGCAACGGCCTGATGTCCGTGCGCCTTAAGGGCCCGGATGGTGGCCTGCCCGAGGTAGCCAGAACCACCGGTAACCAATACCTTCATTTCGAACTCCTTTCTGTTCTGAACCCAGCGTGCCGCCGCCGAACGCCCTCGTCCAAGACCTGTTGCGTCGGGCGCGATACCCTGGGGGCATCAGCGTTAGTAAGGAGGGAAGTGGACCTCGACTTGCGCAAGCTGCGCTACTTCGTTGCAGTGGCCGAGGAACTGAACTTCCGACGCGCCGCAGAGCGGTTGCATCTGGCTCAACCGGTGTTGTCGCGGCAGATTCGGGCGCTGGAGAAGGAATTACACGCGCAACTGTTCAGCCGCGATAGCACCGGCACGCAACTGACCGCAGCGGGCTGCCAATTGTTGACCGATGCCACCCTGGTGCTGGCGAATGCTGAGGCCGCGCAGCGCCGCGTCGCCCAAGCCGCCCAGGGGACCGTAACGTTCACGGTGGGATTCATGCCGGGACTGACCATCACGGGCCCGGTGCGCGCACTGGGCGCCGCCCATCCCGACATCAGCGTCGAGGTGTTGCGGACCGACTGGACCAACCAGATCACCGCGTTGCACGACGGCCGCGCCGATATCGGGTATGTCAGGATGCCGGTCGACCTGACCGGACTCCAGTCGTCGCTGCTGTTCACTGAACCCCGTGTTGCGGTGTTGCCCACCAGCCACCGGCTCGCCGGCAAAGAAGAGGTGAGCATTCATGACCTCGCGGACGAACATCTTCTGCAGCACCCCGAGGCGGTGCCCGAATGGCAGGCTGTGTCAACGGAATTGCGTGACGGGCCGCCTGCGCCTTTCGTAGCAGCTCGCAGTGTGGAGGAGAAGCTGGAACGTGTTGCCGCCGGGCGCGGCTTTAGCGTGCTGCCCGAAACGACGGCCAGCTATTACCAGCGGCCAGACGTGGCGTGGACGCCGATCACGGACATCCCACCCAACGAGGTGCGACTGGCATGGGTCTCCGCGCGCCGCAGCCCGTTGATCGCCGAGTTCGTGCAGCTGGCCGAAAGCGCGGCGGCCCAGAACCCCGAGAAGTGATTCAGTAAAAGGCGTCGGTGCGCCCGCGAGGTGGGCGGCCCTCTTGTCACCGTCAAAGAACTGCGGTCATCCCGTGTTGGCGTTCCGCGATTTCGTCAGGCCGCGGGCGTAACGCCGCTGAGCGACCTCGAGGCAAACCGTAGTTGTGTCGGTAGGCGGATGAACGACCAAACGGCCGATGTTGAGCTTGGCAAATCTCGCCCGTCGTCATCAATATCAAGGAGTGGCCGATGATCAAGGTTTTCGGATACCTGAAGCGCAAATCCAGCTTGTCGGCGCGGGAGTTCGCGGACTACTACGAGCGCAACCATGTACCGCTGGTGCTGAGCAAGGCATTCATGCCGATCGTGTACAAGCGCAACTACATCCAGCGTGGGGATGTCTTCAACATTGAAGGTGAGGAATTCAGCTTTGACTGCATGACCGAACTGGTCTTCGCCGACCGAGACGACTTGCTCGCCTGGATGACCAGTCTCGGCGTTGACGAGATCGCCCTAGACGAAGAGAACTTCATCGATCGAGCCTCGACGCGGGCATACGTAGTGGAGGAGCGCACAAGCGCGGGGTGAACACCGCAACTCGATGCGATGAGGCCCTTTCTCGGTGTCATCGGCGGCGGGGCGCCACGGCAGAGGGGGACACCGGCCCGGCCGGACCGAGCCGCCCCGAATGCGAGCTTTGGCCGGAATCTCCCCCCGACAGCTGGGCAATGGCGTCGGCTGCGAGGGGCCTCACCGCGCAGCATCTGTTCGACCGGCACCTCGGTTATCGGGCCAGTCCGTTGAGGAGGAGGTCGATGAGCTGACCGCTGATGCGTTCGTCGATGGGTTGCCGGCTCAGTAGCAGCCGGAAGTGCAGTGGAGCGATGAGGAGTTCGATGGCCAGGGCCGGGTCGGTGTCGGCGCGCAGTTCACCGCGGGTGATGGCGCGGTCGATCATGGCGCGGGCTTGATCGAGTCGGAATTGCCAGAATTGGGCGCGACCGGCGGCCAGGGCCGCATCGTCGTCGGTAACGGCCATCGCCTTGAGCAATGCCTGTCCGATCGGGGTGGCGGCGTAGCTAGCGATCAGAGATGCGAAGGCCAACAGGTCGGCGCGCAAGGTTCCGGTGTCGGGGATAGGGAGTTGCGCCACGCTGTAGTCGAGCAGCGAGTCGAAGATGAGGTGCTCTTTGGTGGGCCAGCGCCGGTAGATCGACGTGTCGTGAACGCCTGCCTGCCGGGCAATCTCGGCGATGTTCACCGCGTCGGCGCCACGCTCGGCGACCGTCTGTACCGTTGCCTGCAGAACCGCCTGGCGGACCCGGGCGGAGCGCCCGCCCGTCCGGCGGCGGCCCGCTGTCTGACTCGTTGCCTGACGCATGGATCCACTCTAACGCAGTTTCCTTGCCTTAAATCACCGGTGGTGATACGTTGACAGAACGCAGGAATTCTGCGTTAAGCGCAGGCACCGCTTTAGTGCAGAGCTATAGAGGAGTTCCGATGTCCTACGAGTGGCCCGTCGATGTCGATAACTTGTTCAGTGAGCGGTATCCGCAGATGATCAACGCCGGGGTGCCGGCGCACGACGTGGATGCGGTGCGTGCCGCGATCACCCAGATGTGGTCGGATGCGCCCGGCGGTTGGGTCTATGAGTGGTCGGCGTTGGCGGCCCGCTACGCCGCGGCGGGCTCCCATCAACTCGCGGCGCTGGCCTACGGGTATGCCAAGTTCCCGACCCTGGCCGATGCCGCCAAGCGCGTGGCCTTTGCCCACCAGCTCGAGCAGTATCTGCTCGCCGCCTCGGGGTTCGGGGTGGACTTCGACCGACTGGTACTGAAGCTGCCCTACCAGGGTGGCCACACCGAAGTCGCGGTCCATATTTTGGCCGCGGCCGGTCTGCCTGCGGATGCGCCGGTGCTACTCGTCAGCGGCGGGATTGACACCTGGAAGATGGATCTGCACGGGATGTTCGTGCTGATGGCGATGCACACCGGTGCCCGGGTGGTGGCCTTCGACATCGCCGGGACCGGCGAATCGTCCGTCCCGATGACCCCGGACGGAGGTGCCGAGATAGTGCGCGGCCTCGCCGCCGAGGCGCGCGCCATGGGCAGCGGCATCGTGGCGTACCTCGGGCTCTCGATGGGCGGGTACTATTCGGCGCGCTCCGGTCTGGCCGGAGATGTGGATGCGGCGGTCGTGCTGGGCGGCCCAGTCGAAGCAGCGTTCGGCAGGGACGTTGGGACCTTCCAGTTCGGCATGGACGGCATCGTCGGGAACGCCCTGGGCTTCGACCACAAACCGACCGCGGAGGAGGAGGCCGCCCAATTCGGCCCCTTCTCGCTGCGCCCGCTGCTGGACCAGGACACCAACGTACCGATGCTGGTGGTCAACGGCGCCGACGATGTCCACGTCCCCCAGCACGACACTCTGGTGTTTGAGGGCCGCCGCGACACCGAGGTGCACCTCATCCCCGGCACTGGGCACTGCGCGGTTTCCGAATGGGACGATGTGCTACCGATGATCTGCGGCTGGTTGCAGCGCACCCTCTCGTCTACTCGCAGCATCGCATGACCTCCAAGCTTGAACTCGACTCCCGCATCGATCCGCGGATCAAGGCCTACTTCGCGGGCTTAGACATGCCGGTGAAGCCAGATGTCTCGAGCCGGGAGGAACTGCTGGCGTAGGAGAACTCCAGCGAGTCCTTGGTCGCCCTGGCGCACGAAACGGTTCTGTTCGACTCCATGGACAGCGAGGAGATCACCCCGTCGGCCGTCGCATTTCTGTGGGCGCCGCGAGCAGCGGTCAGGCCCCAGAGTGGGCACGCCGAATCAGGTCGGCGAATTCTTCGGGGCATTCCACCGGGCACCGCGGTGGGTGTGGTGATGCGATCGGGCGGGCGCGGGACGACCTTACGGAAATCCGTGTGGTCTCCTGGCCAGCCGTGTAGCAGAACGACCGACTTGTCGCCTTTCCTGTTCCGGGCGTAACCGAGTCTGAACCCGTCAGTAGCGGAACTCAGCAACACCCGAAGATGGTAGCGGCGGCGAGTGCCAGTCGGTGACTATGACCGCGAGTGGATTTGGGCGATGTCTTCGCGCGCCTATTTGCGCGTCGCGGTGACATGGACGAACGAGGTGAACGGCGCCCGGACCTCGTCGTCCTTCAGAGGCGCAAGGCCATTGGCGACGAACAACTCCGGCAGGCTGGTCTCATCCGTCTCCCAGCCGTGGGTGTCCAGGTAGCGAGCCACGTTGTTGCGGTCGCCGGGGTATGTCAGGTCGGTGATGTCGATGTCGAGACCCTGGTCGCGGCAGCGCTCGCTGACGGGCCGCCCTTGCGCCTGCATGGTCGTCTCGACCTGACCAGAGTCCGGCAAATAGTCGGTGGCGAGCCGGCTTCCCGCGGCGCTCAGCGCGGTGATGTCATCCAGCAGCTGATCCTGAGCGTCGTACGGCAGGAAGTCGAGCATCGCCTCGGCGCTCCATACGGTGGGTTGGGCGGCGTCCAAACCGGCCCGCTGCAACGCGGCCGGCCAGTCCTGGCGAAGATCGATGCCCATCTCCCGGCGGTCGGCGCTCGGGATCAGGTCGGCCAGCGCCTTGGTTTTCAAGTCGATGACCTCGGGCTGGTCGATCTCGTACACCGTCATGCCGGCCGGCCACGACAGCCGGTAGGCGCGGGAATCCAGCCCGGCGGCCAGGAGCGCCCCCTGCAGGATCACCGCTTGGCGGATGCCCGCCTTGGTTGCCTGGGCAAAGAACTCGTCGAAAAACCGGAGATGGACCGCCACCAGGTCGGTCATGCGCCGCATCGCGAGGATGTCCGCGGGATCCAATTCGCCGCTGGCCAGTCGCCTGAAGAAGTCCGCCCCCACCGCGCGCACCAACGGCTTGGCAAAAGGGTTATTGGTCAGTCGGCTGGCGCCCCGGCTGGCGGGCGCGCGTGCCGCCCTAGTCGCGCCGGCTCCTACGCCGGTCTTGAGATCGCGGGGGCCGTTTTCCGTGCGTGCCATACTCACCCCTTCGATCCCCTTCGATGAAGCGCGATACCTGGGCGAATTGACCGCCACTGGAAGCATCAGCCCATTGACCAACACCTGACCCCTTTGGTGATTGGCACCGCGGCCCTGTTTTAGACTGCCGCGGCGGCGACCCAGGCTGCGACGGGGAAACTACGTAGCCCATACGTAACGCGTGACGTTGCTGCAGTCACCGGTCAGCTGGGCCTCTGTGAATACGCGGTCGATCGCGCACGCCGGTTTCTTCGGGCACTGAAGTCACTGGCCATCGTCAGGAGCGGCCCGGGGAATTAAGGTGCCAGTGCTGCGATCGCAGGCTGGCCGGGCACCTCCGCCGCGGGCTTTTTGGGTAGGAACGCGGCGGGGATCAGCATGGTGAGCGCGAAACCTACGGCCACGACGAACACCACCGTGTAGGCGTGCGACAAGTCGCTGGTCACATGGTCCATGAAACCCGGTGCCAGCACCTGCGGCGGCGGCTGGGGCGGGTGGGGTGGCACGCCATGTTTGGTGATTTCTTCCTTTAGCGCGGCGGCTTTGCCTGCCGCCTGGATGAATGGGCTGTGGTTGAACTGGCTGGTCAGAATCACCGACATCAACGCGGTACCGATCGACCCTGCGACCTGCAGGTTGACGTTGATCAACGTCGACCCGCACGCCACCTGATGGGGCGCCAGTCCGCGCACCGCGCAGCCGAACAGCGGCATCATCGTGCAGCCCGCACCCATGCCCATCAGTGCCAGGCCGGTCAGCAGCACCGGCCTGTACGCGCAGTGGTGGCTGACCCCGTAGGCGAACGTGCCCATGCCGATGGCGGTCACCGTGGTCCCCGCCAGCACCACCCAACCCGGCCCGCGCTTGTCCATCATCCGACCGGCGATCGGCATCGTGAGCATCGCGCCAAGGCCTCGGGGGATCAGATGCGCACCCGACTGAAGCGGCGTCTGGCCGAGCAACTGCTGGAAGTAACTGGGGAACAGCAACACGGCGCCGAAGAACGCGATCGCGTGCAACGACATCGTCGCGTTGGCCAGTGCGACGATCCGGTTTTTGAACAGTCGCAGGTCGAGCAGCGGGTGATCGGTGCCAAACAGCGCGTGGAGCACGAATCCGATGATCAGCAGCAGGCCGACTGAAGCGGGAATCCACACCGCGCGATTGGTGACGGTGCCATGCGCGGGCAGCGACGACGCGCCGTAGAGAAACAGGGCCAGGCCAGGGGAGAGCAGCAGCATCCCGATGAAGTCGAATCTCTCCGAGGGGTGCGATTCGTCCTTCGTGAAGACGATCGCGGCCAGCGTGAACGCCAGGGCGCCGATCGGAATGTTGATCAAGAAGATCCACGGCCAGCCGAAGGACTGGATCAGCCAGCCGCTGAGCATCGGCCCTCCCATTGGGCCCAGCAGCATGGGGATGCCGAGCACCGCCATCAACCGGCCCAGCCGTTTGGGGCCGGCCGCGCGGGTCAGGATGATGAAGTTCAGCGGCATCAGCATGCCGCCGCCGAACCCCTGCACCACCCGGAAGGCGATCAGCAGCGTGATGTTGGGTGCGGCCGCGCACAGCAGTGACCCGAGGGTGAAGGCCAGCACCGATCCCATGAACAGCCGCCTGGTGCCGAACCGCTCGGCCGCCCAGCCGGTCACCGGGATCACCGTTGCCATTGCCAGCGTGGCTCCCGTCATGGTCCACGCCACGACGGCCTGGGTGGTGTGGAATTCGGTGATGAAGGTGCGCTGCGCGACGCTGACCACCGTGGTGTCCAGGGTCGCCATCACCGCGGCCAGCACGCCGACGCCGGCGACCTTGAGCAGACCAGCGTCGAGGTCCTCGGGATATGCGTTCGGCGTGGGATGCACGGTGCGATTTACCACTTAGACAGCCTAGCTAGCCAGCCCAGCTATTTGCCTTCGGAGTAGCCGTCTGCCATCTGTAGATATGCTGTGCACCAACAAGACTGACACCGGAGACACGCCGATGATGCACCTGATGCAGCACGACGCGGGCGAGATTTGCCTGTACATACGTTGAGGTTTTCTCGTCTCAGGATGGAACCACGGGTTTGCCCAGTTGTTAATCAATATCGACGATCCTCCAAAACGGGGGCAGAAGCCGGTAAGCGTGGATCCGCCCGAAGAAGGGGTTTGGCTATTCGAGCGAGCTGCCGTTACGGCAGGAGCGGTCGCCGTATCGAGGAGTTGGCGCAGGATCGGCAGCGCGACCTATGCGAAAAGCCATAATGCGAATTCGTCTTCGATAGACAGCCGTCGCCAGGAGGTGGGCACGGCGCTTGCCGCGTGCACGACCGTGCATATTGTCGTCGGGTCTGGCATGCGGTTCTTCCTTCGTCGCAATCTCCAAGACCTCAGGGCCTCCGAACTCGTGCAGTGCTATTGCTTTCATTGCTATTTCGCCGTTCATGGATGTGATGGCTCCCCGCCCAATGACTGACACCCACCCCTTTGGTGATTGCCGCCAGCGGCCTGTGTTTGAGACTGCCGTGGCGGCGACCTCGGCTACGACGTGAAATCTACGTAGCCGATACGTAAGTCGTGACCTCGCGGCAGTCACCCGCGACCTGTGGTCTTTCTTCGTCAGTTTCGTCGTAGCGGATTTCCGCAGGGAACGCTGGCTGATTGTCGTCAACCGGTGAATTTCTCCAGTGCACGCAACTTGTTCATCACGTCAAGCGCGGCGATCTTGTATGTTTCGGCGAACGTTGGGTAGTTGAACACCGCGTCGACGAGGTATTCGACCGTGCCGCCACAGCCCATGAGCGCTTGCCCGATATGCACGAGTTCGGTGGCGTTGGTGCCGAAGATGTGCACGCCCAGCAGCTTGTGGTCTTCGGGCGAGACGAGCAGTTTGAGCATGCCGTAGCAATCGCCGGCGATCTGACCGCGGGCGAGTTCGCGGTACCGCGATACGCCGAACTCGTAAGGTATGGAATTCTTGGTCAGCTCTGATTCGGTTGCGCCCACGAAGGACAACTCGGGGATGGTGTAAATGCCGATCGGCTGGTAGTCGGTCAAGCGGTCCACCGTTTCGCCGAACGCGTGATAGGCGGCCAGCCGGCCCTGCTCCATCGAGGTCGAGGCGAGCGCGGGGAAACCGATGACGTCGCCGACCGCGTAGATGTGGTCGACTTTGGTCTGATACTGGTCGTCGACGACGAGACGCCCGCGGCTGTCGGCCTGCAGGCCGGCGTTGGCCAGGTCGAGCTGCTCGGTGCAGCCTTGCCGGCCCGCGGAGTACATCACCGTCTCGGCGGCAATCTTTTTGCCGCTGGCCAGTGTGGTGACGGTGCCTTCCTTGCCGATGTCGACCGTGGTGACCTCCTCACCCAACCGGAGCGTCACACACTGCTCGCGCAAATAAAACCGCAGGTCATCGACGATCTCCTGGTCACAGAAATCCAACATTGTGTCGCGTTTCTCGACGACGGTCACCTTGGTGCCCAGCGCGGCGAATATCGAGGCATATTCGGCGCCGATGACGCCGGCACCGACGACCACCATCGACGACGGGATCGACCTCAAATTCAGAATGCCGTCGGAGTCGATCACGCGTTCCTCGTCGAACTGGACCCCGGCCGGTCGAGCCGGCGTGGTGCCCGTGGCTATCACGACGTACTGGCCGCCCAGCGTGATGTGCTCGCTGCGATTGGGGCTTTCCACCAGCACCGTGTGCTCGTCGATGAAGCGGCCCTGGCCGGTGTAGAGCTCGATGCCGTTGCGCTTCAGCTGCGACCGGATCACATCGATTTCTCTATTGATGACGTGCTCGGTTCGGACATGCAGGTCCGTCCACGTAATCCTGTCTTTGACGCGGTAGCTGGTGCCGTAGAGTTCGTGCTGGTTCACGCCGGTCAGGTAGACGACCGCCTCGCGCATGCTCTTCGACGGGATCGTGCCCGTGTTGACGCACACGCCGCCCACGTCGCCACGCTCGATCACCGCCACCGACTTTCCCAACTTGGCCGCCGCGACAGCAGCCTTCTGCCCGCCCGGCCCTGAACCGATGACGACGAGGTCGTACTCGATCACGGAAGTCATGAATTGGGTGTCCCCTTGGTCGGCTGCGGGGAGCTGGTTATCCGCGCCGCCGTGCGGCGCCGTCCATCAGTCTTTTCTCGGCCGACGGTGATCGTGGACATGGTTGGGCCTTTCCGCACCATGAATGCCAGAGGTTGATGTGGCGAGCGGCCTCGTGTTGGGCGCGAAGAGCTCATTGCTGTGACTTATTCACCAGACACCGGTCACGGCCCGGGCGGCACCGAAGAAGTACTTAGTTCGCTACCTAGGTTTGCGGCGTTCGGTGATTGCTGGGCGCGGTTGGTCCTTCGGCACATTGCTTCGTCGGCGCGCTTCCACGGCCAAACATGTTGGCAGTCACCGTCCTCGGGCGCAGCACCTTCTTTCGCCGGGTCGCATTGGCCGTCGCCGCCGCGGATGCGTCATGGGGCCATGCGCAGCTGAACGGGCGCAGCCGGCCGAACTTGCCTGTGCGGTGCCCGCTTTCGCGGACTGACTCCTGAGATATCGGCGACAGCGCGTGACGGCTGACCGGTGATTGCCGCGGACTTCACGGCTTTACGTATCGGCTTTACGTATCGGCTACGTAGTTTTCCCGTCGCAGCCGGGGTCGCCGCCACGGCAGTCTCAAACACGTCTGCGCGATCGCAGCACGAACAGAAAAGGAGCGGCCACCCCATGTGGCGCCAACCTAAGTCCGTTTGGGCCGTTGCCTTTGCGTCCGTCGTCGCGTTCATGGGAATCGGCCTGGTCGATCCCATCCTCAAGCCGATTGCCGACAGTCTGAACGCCACGCCCTCGCAGGTGTCGCTGCTGTTCACCAGCTACATGGCCGTGATGGGTGTCGCGATGCTGGTGACCGGGGTGGTGTCGAGCCGGATCGGGCCCAAGCACACGCTGCTGGTCGGATTGGTGATCATCATGGCCGGCGCTGGCCTGGCCGGGATGTCGGACACCGTGGCCGAAATCGTTGGCTGGCGGGCGCTGTGGGGCCTGGGCAATGCGCTGTTCATCGCGACCGCGTTGGCCACCATCGTGAGCTCCGCGCGGGGATCGGTAGCCCAGGCGATCATCCTTTATGAAGCTGCGCTGGGACTGGGCATCGCCGTCGGGCCGCTGGTCGGCGGCGTGCTGGGGGCGATCTCGTGGCGGGGGCCGTTCTTCGGGGTGTCGGCGCTGATGGCGGTGGCGCTCGTGGTGACCACCTTCCTGCTGCCCTCGACCCCGCGCGCCGAAAAGGCCACCACACTGGTGGACCCGTTTAGGGCCCTGAAGCATCGTGGGCTGCTCGGCGTCGCGATCACCGCGCTGCTCTACAACTTCGGGGCCTTCACACTGCTGGCCTTCACACCGTTTCCGCTCAACATGAACGCCCACCAGATCGGGTTGATCTTCTTCGGCTGGGGCCTGGCGCTGGCGTTCACGGCCGTTGTGGTGGCGCCGCGGCTGCAGCGCCGCTTCGGCACCGTCTCGACGCTGCTGGTCAACCTGGTGGCGATGACGGCGACGCTGGCCGTGATGGCGCTGGGAACCGACAACAAAGCCGTGTTGGCCAGCTGTGTCGTGGTCGCTGGACTGTTCATCGGCATCAACAACACCCTGATCACCGAAACGGTGATGAAGGCTGCGCCCGTCGAACGAGGCGTGGCCTCGGCGGCCTACAGCTTTGTGCGGTTCGCCGGGGCGGCGGTGGCGCCGTGGGTGGCCGGTGTGCTGGGCGAGCGGATCAACATGCACGTCCCGTTCTGGGTCGGTGCCGCAGCGGTGCTGCTTGGCGCCGGCGTCCTGGCCGCGACCCGCTCGCATCTGGCCGGCATCGACGCCGAAGACAAAGACGTGCTGCAGACAGCCGAGGATGACGCGGTCGCCATCACCCTCGGCACCGACAGCTAAAGCGCGGGCTTTCGCATTCTCGCATCGCAACGCGACGGTTGCGCGCGGCCACCCGCTTGGTCGCCGCTTGGTCGGCCGGCTAGTGGCCCAGCCATTGCGTGGAGTCGATCACCGTCGCCTGCATCGGGAAAACTTTGTCGGTCAGCACCCGGTGTACCTCCTCATCGGCGTCCAGGCACAGGTCGGCCAATACCGTGATCCGGTAGTCGAGGTCGGCCGCCTCTCGCACCGTCGAGAGCACCACGCCGCTGGTCGTGATTCCTGCCACGACGAGATGGTCGACGTCGTAGCCGCGCAAAATCTGTGCCAGGTCGCTCCCAGCGAACGCGCTGACGCGTTTCTTGGTCACGACAATCTCGCCGTTGCCCCGCAGCAGGTGATCGTGTGGTTCGCAATCCCGGTCGCCCAACTGCATCCGGCCCGAGGACCGGATCGCGCTGAACACCGCGTTGCGCGGTGAAATCTCCGGATACCCGGGGCAGAAGCCCACCCGGACCAGGATCACCGGAATCCCCACCGCCTCGGCCGTGGCCTGCGCGGCGACCACACGGTCAAGATAGTCATCGCCGGCACCGAACCGGCCGACAACGCCGTTCTGAATGTCCATCAGCAGTAATGCATCTGTCATGGATCGATCATGTACCTCGTGCGACCGGTGGTGCCTGAAGGCGAATCTGTAGAGGCGACAGGGCTTTCGGGCATGCTCTACCGGTGCGTTGGCAGAGCCAGGGCGTCGGTGTCGGTGTCGTCGATGTCATGGGTGTCGTGGGTGGGCGGCTGGCGCCGGTGATAGTCGCCGCGGGGGTAAACAACTTGCGGCCACCAGAACCACCGTCCCAGCAGGGTGGCGATCGAGGGCATCAGCAGCGAGCGCACGATCAGGGTGTCGAGCAGTAGGCCGATGGCGATGGTGGAACCCAGCTGAGCGACAATGATCAGACTGCTTCCGAGCATGGAGGCCATGGTGACGGCGAACACCAGGCCCGCAGAGGTCACCACCTCACCCGTGCCGCCCATGGACCGGATCATTCCGGTCTTGAGTCCGGCGTGGATTTCGTCCCTGATCCGGGAGACCAGCAGCAGGTTGTAGTCCGATCCGACAGCCAAGAGGATGATGACCGACATCAGCATCACCAGCCAGTGGATTTTCATGCCGAAAAGGTCCTGCCAGATGAGCACCGAGAGCCCAAAGGATGCCGCAATGGAGCTGGCCGCGGTGCCGACGATGACGGCCGCGGCAACCAGGGCTCGGGTAAGAAGCAGCATGATCACGAAGATCAGGGTGAGCGAGGACACCACCACGATCATGAGGTCATATTTGGCGCCGTCGTGCATGTCTTTGAAGGTGGCGGCCGTCCCACCCAGATAGATTTTGGCGTTCGACAGGGAGGACATTTTCAGCGCGTCCTGGGCGGCTTTTCTCTCCGCGTCGACACGCGCGATTCCCTCCGGGGTCATCGGATCTTCCTGGTGGGTGATGAAGAAGCGAGCGGACTTGCCGTCGGGTGAGAGGAACATTTTCAAGCCCCGCACGAACTCCGGGTTTTGGAACGCTTCGGGTGGCAGGTAGAAGAGGTCACCGTT
>Ga0209530_1000862_pt1 | contig 16755 bp, 15 predicted proteins | sample BlaSpr_A8_Ref_O1_FD_187987 | JGI IMG/M metagenome (GOLD analysis project Ga0209530, IMG submission 187987) | Forest soil microbial communities from Thunder Bay, Ontario, Canada - Black Spruce, Ontario site 2_A8_Ref_O1 (SPAdes) (version 2) | ecosystem: Environmental > Terrestrial > Soil > Boreal...
CGGGGGTGGGCTTGGCGGTAGCTGGACTTGAGGCGGTCTATGGAAACGTGGGTGTAGATCTGGGTGGTGGAGGGGGACGAGTGGCCCAGGATCTCCTGGACGCTGCGCAGGTCGGCGCCGCCTTCCAGCAGGTGGGTCGCCGCGGTGTGGCGGATGCCGTGCGGACCTACCTCGCGGCTCGCGCCGGCGGTGCGCAGCCGCGTGTGCACGATACGGCGAGCGGTGCGGGGGTCTAGGCGGCCGCCGCGGACCCCTAGGAACAGTGCCGGGGCGCTGGCCGGGGTGACCAGGAGCGGACGGCCGTCCTGCTGCCATCGGTCGACGGCTCGCAGGGCGGGGATGCCGACGGGGACGGTGCGTTCCTTGTTGCCCTTGCCGACTACGCGGATCGTCCGCCGACTCTGGTCGACGCTGCTCGTGTCCAGGCCGCAGAGTTCGCTGACCCGGATGCCAGTCGCGTAGAACAGCTCCAGGATGGCGGCGTCCCGCAATTCCACAGCTCCGTCCAAGTCGCTCTGCTCAGGCGTAGGCTCGGGCCCCAGCTCCATGGAACCGGCGGCGTGAGAATCGGGAGCCAGGCTGCTCAGGATGGCCGCCATCTCGTCCTGGCGCAGCACGTGCGGGAGAGAGCGGCGGGTCTTCAGGGTTCCTAGCAGCGGACCCGGGTCGGCTGCCAGCCAGCCGCTGCGATGCGCGAACGCCGTGAAGCTCCGCGCGGCCGCGCCACGCCGGGCCAGCGTGGCGCGGGCGGCCCCCGATTCATGCAGGCTCGCCAGCCAGCCACGCAGCACCCCGAGCTCAAGGTCTCCTGGCGCGGTGACACCATGCTGGCGGGCGAAATCGAGCAGCGCTGCGACGTCTCCGCAGTAGGCCCGCACGGTGTGCGGCGATAGCGACCGGCCCGACCGCAGCTCGCGCTCGAATGCCGCTAGCGCCCCGCCCAGCGCCGGCGGCAGCGGGGTGCCGGCGGCCTCCGCGTCATGCTGCATAGAGCTAGTGTGCCCCACAGCAGTCGGCGGATAGCCGACGGCAGCGGCTCCGGTTCCGGCGCCGTGGCTATTTGTAGGCCTTCCTGGCCAGGCGCCAGCCGGCTGGGCTGGACTGGATGAATCCGGCACTGGCTAGCCGGCCGATGCGGCTCAGCACGGTATTGATGTCGACGCCTGCCCGGACCGCGATTGTTGAGGCACCGACGGCACCTCGTGCGGGGAATGCGTCGAGCACTCGGGCACTGTCGAGGTCGAGATCATCACGGGTGAGCTCCTCCGGCCGCAGGGCGACCACCGGTCTGGGCCCGGGCAGCTCCTCTCCGGCCGACGCAAGCATGGCGGCGATATCGGCGGCACTGGTGACGCAGCTCCCGCTCCAGTCCCGCAGGATCTTGTGACAGCCGGCCGACTGAGCGGATGTCACCGGGCCGGGCACCGCCATCAGCGGCTTGCCGAGTTCCGCGGCGTGCCGCGCGGTGTTCAGCGCACCGCTGCGCTCCCCTGCCTCAACGACCACCGTGCCGGCGGTCAGCGCCGCGATAACCCTGTTACGGACGAGGAACCGCAAGCGGGTGGGCCGGGAACCCGGCGGCCACTCGCTGATCACGAGGCCATCGTCGGTGATGGCCTCGAACAGGTCGGCATGCCCGGCTGGATAGGGATGGTCGACACCGCAGGCCAGAACGGCGATGGTGCTCCCGCCGGAAATGAGGGCGCCGCGGTGCACCGCGGCGTCGATGCCGTACGCACCGCCGGAGACCAGCGCCCAGCCGCGCTCGGACAGGTCGGCGGCGATCTCGCCAGCTACGTGCGTGCCGTACCCGGTCGCAGCCCGCGAGCCGACCATGGACACCGAGCGCATGCAGCCGAAGGCCAGGTCGGCGTTGCCACGCAGCCACAGGGCATACGGCCGGGCGCTGACGAGCCGGTCCAGCCCCTGCGGCCATTCGGGATCGGACGGGCAGACCAGCCTGACGCCGCCACGGCACAGCGCGGCCAGGCTCTGGTCATCGGGCAGCGCGGGCAGCCGGATCCGCCAGCGCTGCATCGCCCGCGTGACGGCGGCCCGGTCGGCGGGATCGCAGTCGGCCAGCGAGGCGATCAGCCGCTCCGGCAGGCGGCCTGCCCGGATCGCGGCCACCATCTCCGCCGGCTCGCACATGCCAAGCAGCGTGCCGAGTACGGCGTCGTCGGGCTCGGCGAGGTAAGTGAGGGCGGCGCACGCCAGCCGATGCGGATCCATCCGGGCGCCCGCGGAGCTCAGCATGGATATCACCGGGTCACCCCCAGCCAGAAGCTGAGCGCGGCCTCACACTCGTCCGCGCCGGGCTGGTCCTTCCCGAGCAGGTCGGCGATGGTCCAGCCGACCCGGATCACCTTGATCACGCCTCGCGCGCTGATCAGGCCACGTTCCAGCGCCCGCTCCACGTGCACGAGAGCTCCGCGTTTAGGCGGCCAGTGGCGACGGAGCTCTGACCCAGGCACCTCGGCGTTGAGCCGCCATCGCGTGTCGTGGAGGCGGTGCGCCGCCCGTTCCCTGGCGGTCGTCACCCGCATGGCGACGTCGTGGCTGGACTCGGCCATGTTCCTGTCGTTCAGCAGTTCCTTGCGCCCCACTGGCATCAGCTCGACCTTGACGTCCACCCTGTCCATCAGCGGACCGGAGAGCTTCCCCAGGTAACGGCGCCGGGTCGCCGGGCTGCAGCTGCAGCCCTCGGCGGGCCCTGCCACCTTGGCGCACGGGCACGGGTTCGCCGCCAGGACCAGGGTGAACCTGGCAGGGAAGCTGGTTGTAATCCCGGACCTGGCCAGCGTGATCTTGCCGTCTTCGAGCGGCTGCCGCAGCGCGTCGAGCACGTCCCGGTCGAACTCGGGCGCCTCGTCCAGGAAGAGCACTCCGCGATGCGCCAGGGATGCGGCACCGGGCCGGATCCTGCCACTGCTGCCGCCGCCGACGATGGCCGCCTTGCTCGCGGTGTGATGCGGAGCGAGGAACGGCGGCTCGGTGAGCAGCGGGACCTCCGACGGCAGCGTGCCCGCGACCGAGTGAATGGACGTGACGTCCAGGGCCGCCGCCCGGTCCAGCGGCGGCAGGATCGTGGGCAGCCGCTCAGCGAGCATCGTCTTGCCCGCCCCCGGCGGCCCGAGCAGCGACAGGTGATGCCCGCCTGCCGCGCAGATCTCCAGTGCCTTGCGAGCCATCGACTGACCGAGTACCTCAGCGAGATCGGGCCTGCTCAGACCCACCTCGGCCTGCCAGTTGGCGCCGCCGGTCAGGTGTTCGTGCCGGTACTCGGCCGCCGGGGTCACCTCGCCGTGCAGGCCGGGGGTACCGCGCAGCCAGTCGGCAACCGCGGTCAGGCTGCCCGCCGCGATTACCCGGACGTCTGGCACCAGCGCCGCCTCGGCCGCGTTCTCCACCGCGACGACGACGGTGCCGAACCCCTTCTCCGCGGCGGCGACAACCGCGGGCAGCACGCCGCGTACCGGCCGGAGCCGGCCATCCAGGCCAAGCTCGCCGAAGAACACGACTTCCCTGACCGCCGCCCGTGGCACCGCGCCCGCGGCCGCGAGAATTCCCATCGCGATGCCGAGATCAAACCACGAGCCGCGCTTCGGCAGGCTGGCCGGGGACAGGCCCACCGTGATCCGCTGCTGCGGCCACTTCTCTCCGCTGTTGAGGATCGCGGCGCGGATCCGGTCCCGCGCCTCGCGCAGCGCCGTATCCGGCAGGCCCACCAGCGTCATCCCGACCAGGCCGTTCGCGATGTCCGCCTCGACCTGGACGACCTGGCCGGTGACCCCGACCAGGGCGACGGAGTAGGTACAGGCAATCGCCATGGCTACCCCACCCCCTTGATGTGCTCGATCGTGTAGCCGCCGGTGCCCTCGTAGATCAGGCCGACCACGTCGATCCGGATCTCGTCGTACCTGATCCCGTGCGCGATCAGCCACAGCACCGCGAGCCGGCGCAGCCGTTTCAGCTTGGCCCGGCCGACCGCTTCCAGCGGGGTGCCGTAGCGGGCGCTGGAGCGGGTCTTCACCTCGCAGACCACGAACACGTGACGATCGGCCGCCACGATATCGATCTCGCCGTCCTTGCATCGCCAGTTCCGGTCGAGGATCCTCATCCCGGCTGCTGCCAGGTAGTCGGCAGCTGCCTGCTCCCCCGTCCGGCCGAGCATGTCTTTGGCGCGCATCGCCATCACCATCACCTCCAGTGACGACAATGACTGCTAACGGCGTTGTCTCGCTCGGCCAGTCGCAGGCCTGTGGACAGCCGGTAACGGCAGGCCGCAACTGTGCATAACTTCACGGAAATGTCAGTGGCGCGTGATTAAATCCAGGCGGAGTTAGCTCTCGCAGGCCGGGTGGCTTGGCGGCACGTCCAGGGTCGGGTTGCGGTCGAAGAAGCCGGATGGCTTGAGCCAGAACGACACGATGTCTACGGGCATCACCGGCCAGTCCTCCGGCCGCGGGATGTGATGGATCCCGAACACGTACCAGAGCACGATGTCGGTGTTCTCGATGGAACGGTCCGCCGCGGTCCAGACGGGAAGGCCCGTATCGCGCTCGCTCTGGGTCGGGAAATCACCGCAGGGCCATCGCTCGTCCTCCCGGTATGGCGTCACCCACAGCGTGTGACCGATCACCTCGGCCCGCCGGAACACGGGCTCGGACGGGTCGATCAGATGCGGGATTGCCCCGCTGGGCACCAGCTTGTACGCGGGCGTAACACCCAGGCCGTTCTGCTTGTTGGGGTTTGTGATTTTCCAGGAGCGCTGAGTGGCCCAGTCATAGTCCTGCTTGGCTTCGGACTCGGTGCGCAGCGGGGTCTCGTGCAGCGTCAAGCCCAGGCCGGCGGCCGGCCGGGACTCGGTGACGTAGACGGTATTGGCCGGGCCATCCACGTCGAGATCGAGACGGGCAACGATGAAATGCTGGTGGAACGGGGCGTAGGTGCGCTGGTCAACTAGGGTGCCGCTGGCCGAGCTGCTGGCTTCTGAGGTCACCACAATCCCGGTGGCGCGGACCTCGCACTCGATGTTCCCGTCCTGGTAGAACCGCCAGTACACCAGGTACTCGTAGTTCGCCACGGTGACGTGGAAGGAGATCACCAGGCGCCGGGCACGCCGCACCTGCGCACCAGTCACTCCGTCCACGTGCTTCCACAGGACCCCGCTGTCCTCCTCGTGGATGCAGATCGCGTTGGGGATCGTCCGCGGCTCCCCGCGGGAATCGTGCACCACCGCGTCCAGGTAGATGATCTCGCCCAGGCAGTCGCAGCCGAGCGCCAGGGACGTGGTCATGAAGCCCAGGCCCCACTCGCCGATGTCGAACGCGGTCCGGCGGTAGTGGTCGGGACTCGTGTCGCGGTACGGCACGACCATCTCCGCGAAGGAGAGCCGGTGCGCGACCGGCCGCAGCCGGCCCGCGTCGCTGAACCCCACCTGGTGCAGCACCAGGCCTTCGCGGTGGTTGAAGCCAACCCGCAGCTGCCAGTTCTGCCAGGTCAGCAGCCGGTCCTCGAGGGTGAAGCCGACGCCAGCCGGCTGGGTGATCTCGAGTGGCTTGACCTCGCGCATGGGCATGCCGGTGAGCTGCGGCAGGTATTCACCGCGGACTTCGGGCCGCTCGGCACTGTCTTCACTGTCTTCAAGCTCGAGCAGCGTCATCGTGTTCAGGTCGACGACCGGGTGCAGGCCTGTGACATGATGGGCGTAGGGATTGCCATCCGCGCTTGCCCGGTACCAGACGTCGGACCAGCCCAGCCGCAGGCCCCGGTAGCGTTCGGGCACCAGCGCGGCACCGTAGGCCCACATATCGGTCAGTACCCTGGACATATCGGTTATTCCGCGCCGCACCAGCGCCTGCTGGAGTGCGGGGTGGGCTCGCAGCATCTCGTCGCACTCGTGCCACTCGTCGGCCGTCATGTTCGGCTGCTGGCCCGGCAGGTGCTCCCACTGCGTGAGTGCGGAGCTCGTCAGCGACACAACCGCGCGGTACGCCTGGCCGTCGGCGCGGTTCCAGCACACGACGAGGGCCTCGCGACCGGGCTCGGCCGGCGCTGCCTTGACCGGCTCCCTGAGCTCGATCGAGGCGAACCGCCAGGTCTCGCCCACGGCGCGGTCGCGGCCGACGATCGCTGCCGCCTGCCTGATCTCATCGGCGGTCAGCGGGTCGAGCGGATGCGGGCGGGTCATAAGCCACATCATCGCAGGCGCTCGCGGCGCAGGTGCGCAGGCACGAGCATGCTAGCTTGCGCCCTATGCACAGTGTGGATGCCACCACCGAGGCGATGATCCGGTCGGTGCTCGCGTACGCCGAGAACCGGCTGCGGATGAACCCGGTACCGCTCGACTCCGGCTCGAAGGACCCGATGGAGCTAGATGCGGCGCTGAAGGGGCTGCTCGGGGCCGGACCGCACGATTCGGACCAGGTGCTCGGCGCGTACATGTCGGTCGTCGCACCCGCGGTGATCTCGGCGGACAGCCCGCGGTTCCTCGGGTTCATCCCGGCGGCTCCGACGAAGGCCTCGCTGCTGTTTGACATGCTCATTTCCTGCGCGTCCATCCAGGGCATCTCCTGGCTGGAGGCGGCCGGGGCCATCCATGCCGAGAACATGGTGCTGCGCCTGCTCGCGGACCAGGCCGGGCTGCCGGAGCGGGCGGGCGGGTGCTTCGTCTCCGGCGGATCGGCCGGGAACCTGTCCGCGCTGTGCGTCGCGCGGGAGGTGGCGAAGCAGCGGCCTGGCACGGCGCCGGATGACGGGAGGCGGTGGCGGGTGGCGGTGAGCAAGGACGCGCACTCCTCCATCACCAGCACCCTGCGGATCCTGGAGATGGACCCGCTGCAAGTGCCCGCCGAGGATCACCGGCTGACCGGCACCGCCTTGCGGGCGGCGATCGAAGCGGACGGCGACCCGTCCTCGGTCGCCGCTGTCGTGGCGACGGCGGGTACCACGAACGCGGGCATCATCGACGACCTTGCTGGCGTAGCCGCCGTCGCACAGGAATACGGCTTGTGGTTCCACGTGGACGGCGCCTACGGCGGAGCCGGCCTGTTCGCTCCCAGCATCCGGCATCGCTACGAAGGCATCGAGCACGCCGACTCCTTCATCGTGGATCCGCATAAGTGGCTGTTCGCGCCGTTCGACTGCGCGGCCCTGCTCTACCGGGATCCGCGGCTCGCCCGTGCGGTGCACACCCAGGACGCCTCCTACCTCGACGTCATCCATGACAACACCGTCCAGGACCCCGGCGGCGAGTGGAATCCCTCCGACTACGCCTATCACCTCACCCGGCGCGCCCGCGGCCTGCCGCTGTGGTTCTCGCTGTCGGTGCACGGAACCGACGCCTACGGCCAGGCGATCGAGACGGCCATCGAGCTGGCCAGGCAGACCGCGGCCGAGATCAGGACCCGGCCGCACCTGGAGCTGATCCGCGAGCCGGAACTCGGCGTTGTGCTTTTCCGGCGCCAGGGCTGGGACTCGGCGCGGTACACCGCGTGGGCGAATGGGCTGCTGCACGACCAGGTGGCCTTCATCCCGCCGTCGGCGTGGGAAGGCGAGACGGTCGCCCGGTTCGCGTTCCTGCATCCGCACACGTCAATGGAGCTGGTCCGCGAGATTCTTGATCGGATGAGTTGACGAGAAACGGGCTCCATAGTACGTTCTGATTAATTGCTTTTTCGAGAGTAGGGGGCACGGCCGGGAGGCTGTGCGGGGCGCGGGCCAGCGGTGATCGCGGGTATGGCGAGGGTTACGGGGTCGGTGGCCAGGGTGAACGGCGAGCCGTGGTGAATCAGCTGCAGCGGCGAGCCGTCCAGTAGCTCATAGCGGGCTTCGGCGGGCGTGACGTGGGCGCGGAGCTTGCGGCCCTGGAAGCGGAGCCGGAACGTGAGGGAGGTGATGCCGTCGGGGAGACGCGGATTGAACTCCAGCGGGTCCTTGTGGGCGCGGAGGCCGCCGAACCCGCCGATCAGGGCGATCCAGGCGCCGGCCAGCGAGGCCATGTGCAGACCGTCGGCGGTGTTGTGCTCGACGTCGGCGAGGTCCATGAACGCCGCTTCGGCGAGGTAGTCGTAGGCGAGGTCCAGCTGGCCTACCTCGGCGGCGATGACCGCCTGAGTGCAGGCAGACAGGGAGGAGTCCCGGACGGTGAGGGGCTCGTAGTAGGCGAAGTTGCGTGCCTTCTGCTCGTCGGTGAACGCGTCGGGGAACATCTGCATCGCCAGTACCAGGTCGGCCTGCTTGATGACCTGCTTGCGGTACAGCTGGAAGTACGGGTAGTGCAGCAGCAGCGGGTAGTTCTCCTCCGGGGTGCCGTCGAAGTCCCAGCGGTCGTACTCGGTGAACCCCTCATGCTGCGGGTGCACCCCGAAGCGCTCGTCGAACGGGATGTACATCGCGGCGGCCGCGTCGCGCCAGGAAGCGGTCTCCTCATGGGTCACGCCGAGGGCGCGAGCCCGGTCCGAGTATTTCTCGGCCAGGTCGGCGGCCAGGCCGAGGTTATGCTGCGCCATCAGGTTGGTGAAGATGTTGTTGTCCTTGACCGCGCTGTATTCATCCGGACCGGTCACGCCGTCGATCCGGAACTTGCCCGCCGGGTCGTGCTGGCCCAGCGAGCGCCACAGCCGCGCGGTCTCCACGAACACCTCGACCGCGACCTCCTGCTCAAAGCCGGTGTCCTGGGTAGCGCTGAGGTAGCGGCTGACGGCATAGGCGATGTCAGCGTTGATGTGGAACGCGGCGGTTCCCGCGGGCCAGTAGCCGGAGCACTCCGCGCCGCGGATCGTCCGCCACGGGTACGCAGCCCCTGCCAGGCCCAGGTCCGTGGCACGCTGGCGCGCGTCTGGCAGCACCAGGTGCCGCCAGCGCAGCGCACTCGCCACCGCGGGCGGTTGCGTGTAGGTAAGGACCGGCAGCACGAACATCTCCGTGTCCCAGAACGTGTGCCCGTCGTAGCCGGTGCCGGTCAGGCCCTTCGCCGCGATCGGCCGGTTCTCCGCGCGAGCGCTGGCCTGCAGGATGTGGAACAGCCCGAACCGGACCGCCTGCTGGATTTCCGGGTCACCACCGACCTCGACGTCGGCACCGTCCCAGAACTCGTCCAGGTAGGCTCGCTGGTCGGCGAGCAAGCCATCCCAGCCGGACAGCTGCGCGGCGGCCAGCGCCCCCACCACCTGGTCGACAAGGGCGGGCTTGGACCGCTGGCTGGACCAGCCGTAGGCAACGAACTTGGTAACCCGGAGCTGCTCCCCCGCGGGCACCTCGGCGGCGACGGTCAGCCGGCCCAGGTCGGCGAAGGACTCGGTGCCGTGCTCCATCCGCTTCGGCCCGCTGACCTCGTGTGACATGCCCGCCGCGACCCGCAGGCCGCTGACCTTGGTCTTGTGCAGCAGCACGACCCGCGACCGGTGACTGTCGTAGTTGTGGTGCTCCTCGCTGACCAGCGGCGCCTCGAGGACGGCGGCGACCCGGGGGTCGTTGGCCGTGTTCGGCATCTCCTCGTTGGCGACGAGCTCGGACTGGAGGACCAGCCACATGGACTGGTCGACCGGCTCGACGGTATAGCTGATCGCGGCGATGGCCCGCTGGGTCAGCGAGACCATCCGGGTCGAGGTGACCTTCACCCGGGCGCCGGCCGGGGAGGACCAGTCGAGGGTGCGGGTCAGCGTGCCAGCGCGCAGGTCGAGCACCCGCTCATGGGAGTGCAGCGTGCCGTACCTGATATCCAGCGGCTCGTCGTTGACCAGCAGGCGGATCACCTTGCCGTTGGTCACGTTGATCACGGTCTGGCTATCGTCGGGGAACCCGTAGCCCGCCTCGGCGTACGGCAGCGGCCGCACCTCGTACACCGAATTCAGGTAGGTGCCAGGCAGCCCATGCGGATCGCCCTCATCCAGGTTGCCGCGCAGCCCGATATGGCCATTCGACAGCGCGAAGATCGACTCGCTCTGCGCCAGCAGGTCGGCATTGAACTCCGTCTCGCGCAGCTGCCAGGGGTCGACGCCGTACGACGACTGGCGGATCACTTCGCGTCCAGCAGCTCGGCGAGATCCTGGACCACGATATCGGCGCCGTGCTGCCTGAGCTCGGCCGCCTGGCCTACCCGGTCGACCCCCACTACCAGCCCGAAGTCCCCGGCCCGGCCCGCTGCCACGCCCGCTAGGGCGTCCTCGAATACCGCCGCATGGTGCGGTTCGACGCTGAGCTGCTCCGCGGCGGCGAGATAGGTATCCGGAGCAGGCTTGCCCTTCAGGCCGCGCTTGGTGGCGATGACCCCGTCGATCCTGGTGTCAAAGAGATCCGTCAGGTGGGTTGACTCAAGCACCTGCTCGGTATTGGCACTCGACGACACTATCGCGGTCTTTATCCCCATTTTTTTCGCAGAACGAATGTAGGTGACCGTTCCTTCGTAGACTTCGATGTCGCCTCGGGCTAGCCGTTGCAGGACCAGATCGTTCTTGCGATTGCTGAGGCCATAGATGGTGGGCGTGCCCGGCGGGTCATCCGGAGTGCCTTCCGGAAGATCGATGTTGCGAGCCTGGAGGAACGACCTGGTGCCGTCCAGCCTGGGCTTTCCGTCAACGTAAGCGTCGTAGTCTTCGACGGGATCGAACGGGACGAATTCCGTTCCTGTCTGCTCCGCACGCTTGCGCAGGAACTCGTCGAACATTTCCTTCCAGGCCGCCGCGTGCACCGTGGCGGTCTTGGTCACCACCCCGTCCATATCGAACAGGCAGGCGGTTACACCATCCGGCAGTCCGAGCATGCGGCTACTCCCCCTGCTCTTGTCGTGTCGTGGCCCTTGCCGGGCTGCTGGCAGTCACTCCCCGAAGTTCGGCTTATCCTCTGGCACCTCGAGGTCGGCCTTGGCAAGTTCCTCGATGTTAACGTCCTTGAAGGTAACTACCCGAACATTCTTGACGAAACGGGCAGGGCGGTACATGTCCCAGACCCACGCGTCTCGCATGGCGACCTCGAAGAAGACCTCACCGTTGTCGCTCGACCGCACATTCAGCTCAACCTCGTTGGTCAGGTAGAACCTGCGCTCGGTTTCGACCACGTGCGTGAACAACCCGACGACGTCGCGGTACTCCCGATAGAGCTGGAGCTCCATCTCCGCCTCGTACTTCTCCAGGTCCTCCGCGCTCATGCGTCCATTCTCCTCTCACCTGCCCAGGCTGGCTCCGCCGGGTTCTGTCCAGCCGCGCCGGCAGCCGCGTCGCGGGCTGCCGGGTTACGGGCCGCGGGGTTACGGGCCGCCAGGTCGCGGCCGTCGAACCTCGCCACGTTAACGAAAGACCGCCGGTGCTCTGGGCAGGGACCATGCTCGTCCAGGGCACGTACGTGCTCATCTGTTGAATACCCCTTATGACGGTCGAAACCGTACTGGGGATACCGCTCATGCAGGTCCCGCATCATTCGGTCCCTGCTGACCTTCGCCAGTACCGACGCCGCCGCCACCGAGGCTGCCACCCGGTCACCCTTCCAGACCGCGAGCCCGGGCATGCCCAGGCCCTGTACGGGAAAGCCGTCCGTAAGGACATAGCCGGGCCTGGCTCGCAGGCCTGCGAACGCGCGCCGCATCCCGGCCACATTGCAGACATGAAGGCCGGTCGCATCGATCTGATCCGGGCCGATGACAACCACATGCCAGTCTAGAGCCGCCGCGAGAACCTCCTGATAAGCCTCCTCCCTGACCTGTCCAGACAATAGCTTCGAGTCGGCCAACCGACTCATCTTCTTGATGCTAGCACGTTCGAGGACGACCGCCGCAACAACGAGCGGCCCGGCGCAGGCTCCGCGGCCGGCCTCGTCGATACCCGCGACCGGACCGAACCCCGCCCTGGTCAGCGCGGCTTCGTAGGCGCCGAGACCAGCATCTCGCCTTGGCGTGTAGCCCGGGTACCGAGGCAGGGTCAGTGCAGCAGGCTGTGGCTCCGCGGACGGGGCAGACGCCGGACGGGCCCGCGCGGGCTGGGTTCGGCCGGACCGGGCTGGCGCGGGGGCGGGCCCACCGGAATGTCGGGTCATGACACTCCGCAGGTTACGCCAGTTCAGCGATTTTCGCGCCCGCGTCGGTTGCGGACCTTGCGCTGAATCAGGGTAAGCGGCACCGCTCCCGCGAACCCCATGGTCAGCGGCAGGCCGGGCCCGGCGGCCACCTTGCTGAAGGCGGCCTGCTCGAACGTGGCGGGGATCGGCAGGAACCGCCACCTGTCCAGCGGCCAGATGATGACGAAGGCACGGCCGAGCACGGCGGTCTCCGGGATCGTGCCCCCGCCGGGATCACCCATATGCCCCCGCGAATCGTCCGATACCGAGCGATGATCCCCCATCACCCACAGGCGGCCGGGCGGTACGACGATGTTGAATCGCATCGTCGACGGGGCATCGCCCGGGTACAGGTAGGAGCTCTCGCTGAGCGCGACGCCGTTCACCGTGATCTGGCCCTGCGCATTACAGCAGGCGACGTGATCACCGGGCAGCCCGATGACACGCTTTACATAGATCTCACCGGGTTGCCCGAAGCCGAACATACTGCCGAAGTTGCTGACAAACTCGGCGACGACATTCTGGCTGACTGGCTCCGGGCCAGGATCCCAGGAACCGTCACCGTTGAAGACGACAATGTCCCCGCGATGGATACCGCGGAAATCGTAGACAAGCTTGTTGACCAGCACCCGGTCGTTGATCTCCAGCGTGTTTTCCATCGACCCGGACGGGATGAAGAATGCCTGCAGCGCAAAGCTCTTGATGGCCACCGCCAGCACCAGCGCGACCGCGATCAGGATCGGGAGCTCGCGCCAGAACGACCGGCGCCGCCGCGGGCGTGACCGGCGGGTTGGTCCGGCCTGAGCTGTCTGTCCGGCCTGAGCTGTCGGTCCGGTTCCGGCCTGAGCTGTCGGTTCAGGGGCACCTTGCGCCGATTCAGGGGCACCTTGTGCCGATTCGGAGGGGCCTTGCTCCGCCGCTGAGTCCGTGTCTGGCCGGCCGTCGGGCTCATTCCCCTGCTTCTCCAGCGCACTGGCGCCCGGGTCGGCGTCTGCCATGTTCTGGTGACCCGAGTCGTTCATCCGCGCCCTGTCCACTCATGTGCATCTCGCCCTGACCAATCCACCGTCGAGCCTATCGCCAATTGCGGGCGGACCCCGGGATCCGCGCCTAGCGGTCGCGGCGGCCCTGCCTAGCGGTCGCGGCGGCCCTGCCTAGCGGTCGCGGCGGCCCTGCCTAGCGGTCGCGGCGGCCGCTCCCGCGGCAGCTCTTGCCACTCCGGCGGCTCCGACGGCGATGGCGCAGGAGCAGCAGCGGGGTGCTGATCACGCCTGCCGCGCCGGCGGTTCCGGCTACCGGTGCGGCGGCCACGGCACCGAGTGCCGTCGCACCGACCCTGGTGATGACCGCGCCAGTCTGCAGCACGGCGGCACCCGAGGCTCCCGAACGCAGCGCGGCCTGCTGGAAGGTCGCGGGAATCGGCAGGTCACCGAACTGCGAGGGCGGCCAGATAATGAAGAACGCGCGGCCCACGACCTCGCTCTCAGGGATCGTGCCGTCGTCGGGGAAACCATCCTGCATGTGATCGAGGGAGTCATCGGAATCCTCCCGGTGGTCCCCCATGACCCACAGGTGTCCGGCTGGGACGGTGATGCTGAACGCCGAGCCCTCTCCCGGCGCGGAGCCTGGGTACAGGTACGACGTCTCGTTAAGCGTCACGCCGTTGACGGTAAGCTTCCCGTCGGTACAGCACGCCACGTGGTCGCCGGGCAGGCCGATGACCCGCTTGATGTAGAACGTTGAGGTGGTGTGCAGGCCGACCGCGGACAGCGCGTCATCCAGGACCCGGACCACAGGGTCGCTGGATGGCGGCGCCGGTGGTGGCCCCCAGGTTCCGTCGCCGCTGAATACCACGATGTCGCCGCGGTCAATGCTGCGGAAGTGGTAGATGAGCTTGTTGACCAGCACCCTGTCATTGATCTCCAGGGTGTTCATCATCGAGCCGGACGGGATCTTGTACACCTGAACCACGAAGGCCTTGACCAGCAGCGTCAGCGCGGCGGCCGCGATGACGATCGTGACCAGTTCCCGCCAGAACTTGCGCTGTGCGCGGGGAGCCGACCGAGGACGCTGCTGTTCTTTGTCCTTCGGCGCCCGGCCAGCGGGACCCGACGGATCCAGCGGGGAGATCGCATCCAGAGGGGCGGTCTCGTCCGCCGGCGCGGTCGGGTTCAGCGGGGGCGTCGCGGCGCCGTACCCTGGCCCCTGACCGGTTTCCGTACCATAACCGGGCTCTGCACTATCACCTGGAACTGGCTTGGGCCGGTGACCAGCGGCATGCTTGCCTGGCTGGCGCCCCCGGCCCGTTCCCAGTCCAGCCTGCCAGGGAAAACGCTGATCCTGCCGGTCGGGCAAGGTCAGCTTCCGGTCTGGTCGCGGCGCTCCTTGATGCGGGCTGCCTTGCCACGCAGGTCCCGCAGGTAGTACAGCTTGGCGCGGCGGACCTTGCCCTTGGTGACCGGCTCGATCTTGTCGAGCGACGGGCTATGCACCGGGAAAGTCCGCTCGACGCCCACGCCGTAGCTGACCTTGCGGACGGTGAATGTCTCCCGCGCGCCGCTTCCCTGGCGCCGGATCACCACGCCCTGGAATACCTGGATCCGCGAGCGGCTGCCCTCGGTGACCCGTACGTGGACTTTGAGCGTGTCACCCGGCCGGAAGTCCGGGATGTCATCCCGGGTCTGGGCCTGCTCGATTTCAGCGATCGCGGTGTGCATGACTGCGTATTCCTCGGTGGTGGTCGTGTACGGGTACCCGTGCGGTTATCACGCAAGCCGGGGGGTTGGAGGATCCCCGACCGCGTACCCGCAAAAGACGGCGACCTTCAGTGTGCCATATCTTTGCCACTAACCGGAAAACCAGTCGTCAGCTGGCTGGCACTCGCGGCCTCATCTGGCGGGGAGCCGACCTCATCCAGGACCTGCCTGTCGCGTTTGTCCAGGGCTCCAAGGGCCGCGATCAGGTCGGGGCGGTTAGCCGCGGTGCGCCGCAGCGACATATCCCGTCGCCAGCGGGCTATCGCGGCGTGATTGCCGGACAGCAGGATCTCCGGGACCTCGAGCCCGCGCCATTCCCGGGGCCTGGTGTAAATGGGGCCTTCTAGCAGCCCGCTCATCGCACCGCCCTCGCCGCCGAACGAGTCATCGAAGGCCGAGCTGGAATTGCCGAGAACACCAGGCAGAAGCCGCCCGACCGCCTCGATCATGACCAGGACGGCAGCCTCCCCGCCTGCCAGCACATAGTCCCCGATGCTCACCTCGTCAACGGGCACCCGCTCGCGCATATGGTCGGCCACCCGGGAGTCGATGCCTTCGTATCTTCCGCAGGCGAAGATCAGCCGCGGCTGAGCAGCGTAGGCGACAGCCATGGCCTGGGTAAACGGGACGCCGCTCGGAGTGGGAACTATGAGCCGTCCAGGGCCGGGTGGTCCGGAGGCGGTTCCAAGGGTGGCTCCGGGGGTGGGGATTATCTCATCCAGGGCATCGCCCCAGACGTCCGGCTTCATCACCATCCCCGGGCCACCGCCGAACGGCATGTCATCGATCGTGTGGTGCACGTCGGTCGCCCAGCGGCGCAGGTCGTACACCCCGAACGTGATGATTCCGCGTGCGGCCGCCTTGCCTATCAGCGACGCGCCCAACGGCCCATCGAAGTACTCAGGAAATATCGTTACGATGTCGATACTCAGCGCCACGGGCCACCAGCCTCAATCCGCCTGGCCGGAGTCCAGCAGGCCGGGCGGCGGATTGATCACCAGGACTCCGGCGCGGAGGTCTACCTCGGGTACGAGGGGAGCCACAAACGGTACGAGGTACTCCTCACCCGAGGCCGCTGACCGCACCACGAGCAGGTCCTGGCCATGGTGCAGGACATCGCTCACCTCACCAACCGGCTCGCCAGCGACGGTCCGCACCGACAGCCCGATCAGCTCGTGATCACGGTACTCATCCGGATCGCTGGTAGGCGGGAGGCTGCTCGTATCCACGCTAAGCCAGGTACCGCCGAGTTCGGCAGCCGCCGTCCGGTCGGTCGTTCCCTCGAACGAAACCAGCAGCAGGCTCGAATGCCAGCGGGCAGTGGCAACAGTAAGCGTCCCGCGCTGCTCCGCATCGACCTTCGCGCCCACGGCAAACCGGAGGTCCGGCTCATCGGTCCGGACCCCGATCACGACCTCGCCGCGAAGCCCGTGCGGACGGCCGATCCGGCCGACGATCACCCGCATGCGGTCAGCGGACCTCGTTCGCATCCAGCAGATCGACCCGGACGTGGTGGTTTCCCGCCAGGGCTCCGATAACCGTCCGGAGTGCCCTGGCGGTACGCCCGCCCCTGCCGATGACCTTGCCGAGGTCATCGGGATGCACCCGGACCTCAAGAGCCGTGCCGCGACGCAGCTGCTTGGTAATCACCTGGACATCGTCCGGATAGTGGACGATGCCACGGACTAGGTGCTCGAGGGCTTCCTCGAGCACGTCAGGATCCGCTCCCCGGCTCGGCATCAGCAGCCTCAGCTTCCGTCGCCACGGCGTTCGCCTCGGCGGCCACCTCGGTGTCGGCGGCGGCGGTCTCGGCCTTAGCGGCGTCGGCCTTCACTGCGCTGTCCTTGGCGGCGTCAGCCTTGGCAGAGTCAGCCTTGGCCGCGCCGTCCTTAGCATCCGCCTTGGCCGCGCCGTCCTTAGCATCCGCCTTGGCCGCGCCGTCCTTAGC
>Ga0209530_1000864_pt1 | contig 16743 bp, 13 predicted proteins | sample BlaSpr_A8_Ref_O1_FD_187987 | JGI IMG/M metagenome (GOLD analysis project Ga0209530, IMG submission 187987) | Forest soil microbial communities from Thunder Bay, Ontario, Canada - Black Spruce, Ontario site 2_A8_Ref_O1 (SPAdes) (version 2) | ecosystem: Environmental > Terrestrial > Soil > Boreal...
TCCGCCAGAACCACGCCCGCGATGGGGCTATCGATTCCGCACATCGCCTGCATGCGCGGGGAGGTCAGGCCGACCTTGTAACCGATCGGAGCCGCCCCACGGCTTTGCCTTTGCAAACGGACGTATTCGCGCTGCACGGCGTAGGCCGCATCGATTTCTGCGATGTGGAATTCCTGCGCAAAAGGATGAAACCTGAGCTGAGCCTCATGTTCCTCCATCAGCGCATGGGCCGCTTTGATGACGTCAGCATTCTCCATATTTGCAACTCGCATTTCGTCGCTGGCGTGTCCAAAACGGCGAAAATCGCCGTCAATGCACCGCCGCGTACATGATCCTCTCTTCGGTAGCGTCACCAGGAGTGAATTCCTCCACGACCCGGCCTTGCCTGAACACCAGGATTCTATCCGACAAATTGACGATCTCGGGCAAATACGAAGAGATCATAATCACCGCGAGGCCATCGTCGGCAAGCCGATTGATGAAGTTGTGAATCTCGCCGATGGCGCCAACGTCGACGCCTCGCGTCGGCTCGTCGAAGATCACCAGCTTCGGCTTCTGCAACAGCGCCTTGCCGATGACGAGTTTTTGCTGATTGCCGCCCGATAGCTCGACAGCGCGCGCATTCTTGTGCGTGGCGCGAATATTGAGGGTTCGCGTCCACGAGTCGGCAAGAGCGCGCATCTCCGCCATGTTCACGAGAGCGCCCCCTGAGTTGAGATTCTTGGCCAGTAAGCCGGCATACAAATTGTCGCCGATCGACATCGTTTCAAAGAATCCTTCCTGCTTTCTGTCTTCGGTGACATAGACGATCCCGTCGCTGACAGCGGAGGCCGGCGTCCCGTAGCGCACGGACCTCTCCTCGAAACGCACCTCCCCGCCATGGAAAAAATCGCGCTTGATGATCCCGGCGACGATTCGCGCCGTCTCCGAGCGTCCCGAGCCGACGAGGCCAAACAGGCCTGTGATCTGGCCCTCGTAGACCGAGAACGAATTGTTGCGGACCGCGTTGCCCATGGTCAGGTCCTGCACGCTAAGAAGCCGCCGCCCGGGCGAGCGGACCTGTTCCTGACCCCGGTGCGTGTAAAGCTCTCCGGAGAGCGATCGACCAACCATGGCGCGAATGATTTTGTCGCGGTCAAATGCGCCGGCCGCGTCGGTGGCGATGTGTTCGCCGTCGCGCAGAATCGTGATTCGGTCGGCGATGGCGAGCGCCTCCTCAATGGCGTGCGAAATGAAGACGATCGACACACCGCGGCTTTTGAGTCGCTCCACCAGCGCGAAGAAATGATGCTTTTCCTCTGGCGTCAGCGCCGCGGTCGGTTCGTCGAAGATAATGATCTTCGCCTTTTGCCGAACCGCGCGGGCGATCTCGACCATCTGCTTTTTCGCGGCGCCGAGGGAGGCCACCGTCGCGGTAGGATCGACATGGAAATTGAGCGACTGCAGGAATTGCTGGGCGGAGATGTAGACGCCTCGCAGCCGGCTCAACAGACGTTCGTCACCAAGATAGAGGTTTTGCGCGACCGTCATCGACGGCACGAGCGTTGTCTCCTGGAACACCATGGCGACGCCATTGCGCCGCGCGATCGCCGGGGTCGGAAACGACGCTGGTCGGCCATCGAATAGCATCGCTCCCGCGGTCGGTTGGACCACGCCCCCCATGATCTTGCTGAGCGTCGACTTGCCAGCGCCGTTTTCGCCCAGAAGCGCGTGGACCTCGCCCTCGAGGAGCGTGAAGTCGACATTCTTGACCACGGGGACTCCGCGATATTCCTTGGTGATTCCCTGCATCTCGAATAAAGCGCTCATCGATTGGCGCCTCCGCGCTTCGAGCGCGGATCCAGCAAGACGATTGCATCGCCGCCTTTGCAGGAGACAAGTACGCGCCCGTCGAGATCCAGACAGCTCGTCACGCCATGCCTCTTGCCGTCCGCACGGCTGTGAAAGCTGGCGATCGGCTGAAGGTTTTCATCAAGCTCGATCAGCAGGCCGTAGGAACGGGTGGGCGCCCAAGGCTTGAGTATGCCGAGCTGCTTGATCGCTCCGCCCTGAAGGGGCTCCAGAAAGCTTCGGCCCGAGTTCAGCGCCGGCGCGATCCAATAGTCGGGCTCGACTTCGAGGAACATGTCTTCGCAGAAATCGCGCTCGCGCAGGACGAATTCGACCAGTCGGCTGCGAGGCGCGAACACACAAAGCCAGTAACCGCCTCGTGCAGCTGGCGCGAGGCGCGCGGGATAGCCGGGAAGCTGATCGAGAAGCGCGGGTTGCCGGGCGGCGCCGTCCGGCGGCAAGCCGATCAGACGGTGACGCCAGCTCTCCGCCACGACGAGATTATTGGAACGATCGAGAGCTGCGCCGTAGGGGAAGGCGAGGCCGTCGGAAAGGCATGCGGGTTTCCCCGTGGCGAGATCGATGCGCCAGACCGAACCGCTGGCGTTTCGCTCCATCAGGTCACGCTTCCAGGCATCCGGCGCGTTGCGGCGTGAGCCATGGCAGACAACGAGCGCCTCACCGGCGAGCAGCAACGCCGTAGGACAGGAACGCTCGACGCCGCGATCGGCGATGTCCCGACCTTTGCGCGGTCCCGCTGCGAACAGAATCGCGCCATCGTTCAATCCAACGGCAAGATTGCCGGCGCCGTCCGCCGCAAGGCACGTGACCTCGCTGCCGAAACTCGCGACCGTCGCGGGTTTCGCCGTCTCCTGCGACGGATCGAACGCGAGAACCTCGGCGCCGCTCGAGAACAACACCCGGCGGCCATCGAAGGCAAGATTATCCGGTCGCTCGATTTCCAAAACGAGGGCGGCCGCTTCAATCGCCTGATTGGGCCTGATAGCCCCGTCCATCGGCGGCAGCGTGATTACGTCCTCCTCGGCGCCGCGGAAGCGGTCGAACGTCCGGCGCAACACGCCCATCATTGCGCCGGCCCCCAATAGTGATCCTGGGCGGTCCAGTTCGGGTCCGCGCCGGGAATGCGGTATTTGCCGATTCTGTTGTTGTAGATGCCGCCGATGTAGAGATAGCCACGATGTTCGCGCATCGAGGTGATCATCGGATGGTTGTGGCCGCCGAAATCCCACAACGCATCGAGAATCTTTCCATTTTCGTCAAACTTGACGATGCATCCCGTATTGATGTTCGGAAACAGCCACTCGTCCATTGGAATACGGCGCGCCATGCGGCGACGAAAGCCGGGTTTGCGCAGTGCAAGATCGAGGACGGGCGTGCGCATGCCGACCAGCGCTAGCCAATAATTGCCGTCGGAGGACCGATTGACGTTGTCGGGATAGCCGGGAAGACCATCGATCACGACTTCCACTTTGCCAGCTTTCGGGCCGTCGAACCAATAACGCAGGACGCGGCAGGCCCAGGTCTCGTTCAACAGCAGCGACTGTCCATCGGAAGCCATGCATATGCCGTTCGCCAGACGAATATTCCGCAATACTGTCCGTGTGACGCCCGTACGTGGATCGTGGCAGATGACGCGGCCGTTGGGTCGGCATTCGACCCCGTCGACTGCCCAATCCTGCGATTCGTAGCGAATCGACGCCTCGCTGAAGAAAATGCGTCCGTCAGGCGCGACGTCGAGATCGTCGGCGAAGCGCACGCGGGCGTCGTCGATGATCGAGCGCGACGAACGGTTCGTCTCGTCTGCCACCTTACGCACTTCGCCCGATCGGGAAACCGCGTAAAGTCCCATGCCGCCGACGCAGACTTGGAGACTTCCTTCTCGGTCGAACGCCATGCCCAGCGGATGGCCGCCGATGTGAGCGAATATTTCCGAACGCTTGTGATCCGGACCGAAGAACCTGACAACGTCCCCATGTCGCGAACCGCAGTAGAGGTTGTCGTCTCGGTCAAGGATGACGTCCTCAGGCCCTTCGATCTGATCGAGACCGATCAACTCGACGTTGCGCAGTTTGTCGTTCAGTGCATAGGGAGAGCCAGAGCCGGGCAGCGCGGACGGGCGCGGCGGAAGCTTGAAATAGACCGGCGCGACATACAGCTTCGACAGCACCTTGTGCCGGTTTTTGACCCATCGCACGTCGACCGAGACGGCGAGGAGAAGAATCAGACCGAGAACCATCGAAGTGGCCCCGCTCTGGAAACCGAGGCGGACCAGCCCGTTCGTCACAATGAGAACGATAACCGCGCCGAGAATCCCCTTGGTGACCGAACCGCGTCCCCCGCCCAGGCTGTTGCCGCCCAAAACCGCCGCCGTCAACGCCTCAAGGTCGAGCCCGATCCCCGTGTCAGCCCCGGCGCCGCCCAGTCGCGCTGCGTAGAGGAACCCCGCGACCCCCGACAAGACGCCGGAGACGACATAGGTTGTACACACCGTCTCGCGCACAGATATGCCGATGTTGTAGGCCGAGCGCCGCGATCCCCCGACGGCGTTGATGTGCCAACCAGGACGGGACCGGGTGAGAAAAATGTGCGCGACCGCCGCGATGACCAGCGCCACAACGAAGCTGAAGGGTAGACCGAACATCGTGCCGTCGCCGATATATTCCCATAGATCGGAATCGACTGAAGCGCCCGAAATCGCAACCGAATATTTGAGCAACAGGATGTCAACGACCGCCCGCACCATGATCAGGGTGACGAGGGTCGTCAAAAATGCTCGCAGCCGGAGATAGCCGATAAGAACTCCGTTCATCAGCCCTACGAGGCCGTTGGCTATGACGACCGAAAGCAGAGCCGCCCATACGGGCCAGCCGAGCACGTTCATGGCAATCAGCGCCACGATGTTGGCGAGCGCAAAATTCGAGCCGACGCTAAGGTCGATGCCGCCCCCCAGCATCACGATGAGCAGGCCGATGACGATCAGCAGAAATTCGCCGAGTTGACGCGCGGCATCGAGGAGATAGCCGACCGAATAGAACGACGGAATCGCCGCTCCAAATATCCCAACCGCGAGCAGCAGGAAAACGAACGGGATCAGATTGTCGATCCAGCGCTTGGCTAGGATCTCGCCAAGCAGATGATCTGGAATAAAGCGCGAGCGCCATCGAACGATGGCATCTGCCCCGGCCATGCGTTGAACCTCAATTTCAACGACAAAACGGCCGAAATCCGCCCGGCCGTCCTGGTTCCCCTCAGGGCTTTGGCAACGCCTTCATGCTCCAGCAGGAGCCCGGCTTGAGATCCGCCTTCGTCAGGATCTCGTTGGGCGTGTAAAGGGAGATTTTGACGACCCCAGGCTTCTGCTTGGCTTGGAAAAGGGTCTCGATCAGATCGCTCATGTCGGCGGCCTGGCGCGGAACGTCGAAGCTGACATATTCGTCGAAACTCCCGCTCTCGAGATTGTCGCAAGCCATTTGCTCGCCGCCGCCGTTGGTGACGACGTAAACCTTGCCTGTCTTGCCCGCTTCCGCGATTGCTGCCGAACTCCCCAGCGCCATCCCGTCCCAGAAGCTGATCAACCCGCAGAGGTCAGGATTTTGCTGAAGCACAGTCGCGGTCAGCGAACGCGCTTTGCTGGCGTCCCAATCCGCCGCCTGGTTCGAGACGACCTTGATCTCCGGATGCTTCGCGAAGACGTCGAGGATAGGCCCAATCTGATAGACGCTCGTCGCAGCGGTGAGCACGCCCTGGACGATCGCAACCTTTCCTGAAGTGCCAGCGCCACATTTGCGGACGAGAGCGTTAGCCTCGGCCTCGCCGACCTTGAGCCAGTCAGCGCCAACGTAGCCGTCAGTCGAATAGCTCGACCTCATGTTGACCTGGATAATGTAGATTCCGGCCTTCTCGGCTTTTTCGTTCAATCGCGCATACGATTGAACGTCGGGATTGTGAACGACGATCAAATCGGGCTTCTCGCTGATCAGTTCTGTGAGCGCTTGCGCGCCGGCATCCGTGCTCCAGTTAGGATCGCGAATCGAGAACGTGCCGCCATTGGCTTGAACCGTCTGCCGAACGCCGCTTGTCCATCCTTCGGCGAGATCGAAACCCATGGCGAGGGGAAGGAAGACAACTTTCTTCCCCTGCAGGGCCTCGACATAAGGCGAGCGGCCGGGATCGACCAGGCCGTCGGCGATCGCCGCCGATGAACACAACATTAGACCCGTGCAAAGCGCGACTAGTTTCTGGCGTGTCATAGTTTCCTCCTTTGAGTCTGCTTCTCGTCCGCATATATCTTGTTCATTTCACGCCGCCGCGCGGCATGGCCCCTTCTTAGATGTCTCCCTGCTGGCCGGTCTGCTCGTCGCGTGGATTGACCGTGCTGTCCACGAGAAGCGCCGTGAGAAGGATGAAACTCTTGATCAGGTTCTGCAGGGTGTAGCGGACGTCCAGAATCGTCATGCCGTTCAGCAGGATTCCGATCAGCAGCGTGCCGACGATCACATTCCGGATTCCACCCTTGCCGCCGCTGAGCCCGATGCCCCCCACGACGACGACAAGAATGACGTCGTAGATGAGCGTCGAGTTCACCACCCGCGTATTCATGCTCGTCACCTCGGCGGCGGTGACCACGCCCGCAACGAACGCGGCAAGCGACGAAAAAGTGTATTGGAGCACGATCATCGGACGCGTCGGAATGCCGGTAATACGCGCGGCCAGATAGTTCTCGCCCATGAGATAGAAGAAGCGGCCTATCTTCGTATATCTGAGGAGCAGGAATCCAGCCGCGCAGATGACGGCAAAAAACACGACCGCGATCGGAATCTCTCCAACATGCATCCGTCCCACCGCGGCGATCCAGGATTCGCTCTTGGGCAAAGCAATGATGTCTTGATCGAAAAGCTGCGAACGGCCAAACCCGTAGACGAACGCGCCGATCGCGAGGGTGGCGAACAGGGCGGGCACCTCGACGTAGGCGATGAAGACGCCATTCAGAACGCCGATGGCCAGCGAGAGGCCTAGACCCAACGCGAAGGCAGGCGCAGCCGCCACGCCATGATCCATCATGTAGAGCGCCCAGGCCACGGGAATGGCCATCGTCGCGACGATCGACAGATCGATGCCGCGCCCGATCACGACGATCGCCATGCCGACTCCAAGGATGCCCAGGACCGACACGCTCTGAAGGAGAGACAGCAGGTTCGCAGAGGTGAGGAAGCGGTCTAGCGTCGCGGCGAAGATAACAAACAGAGCTACTGTAATCGCAAAAACAATGCGTTCCTGACTGAGGCGCGCATGGGGCAGAACGTCGATTTTCATCGCGAGCCCACGCCAGAAAGGATTGGACTGGCCTGCGCCGGGCGCGCGACCCTCACGCGCATTCGCCCCTGGACGCGTTCCGCTCGCGAGGGATCCGCGGTCCGCTGCGAATCTGCGTCTCGCTGCCGTTGCGCGAACAGACAAAATGCCTCCACCAACCCTCCCATCTCGCTGACGATCGCATCTTGTGCAGCGGACTGTTTTTGGTCATACTGGTCTGACCAGAGAACCACGATGCAAATGATGCTGTCAAGACGGATCGTGGGAGGGAGCGGATGCTTCAGCTCGCCGATAAAAGCGCGATCAAGCAGCGCCCGGGCGTACCGCGAAGTCCGCGGATTCCCGATCGACATCGCTTGATTCCGGCGGCGCCGCGGTATGTCAGACGCGCGATAGCAGGGGGCGGTTCTTGATATTCAAGCCAATTACGCTGCCGCCTCCGCAGCGGCTTTCCAACGCCATTGCCGGTCAACTGGAACACCTGATTGTTGAAGGACGCCTGACCCCGGGCGAGGGCTTGCCATCCGAGCGCGCGCTGGCCAAGCAGATCGGCGTATCGCGTCCTTCGCTGCGCGAGGCGCTATCCGAACTCCGCTCCCGCGGATTGATCGAGCCCGCGCGCAACGGCGGCGCGGTCGTGACCGAACTTACCAGGGCGACGATTACGGAGCCTCTGTCGCAAATATTGGAGCGGCATCCGTCAGCCGTCAAAGACCTGATCGAGATGCGTGTCGTTCTCGAAGCTCACGCGGCCTTCCTAGCCGCCGTCCACGGGACGCGGGCGGACTTGGGAAAATTGGAAACGTCGCTTAAGGCGCAGAGAGAGGCGCGCCTAAGGAATGTCGCCCTCGCCAAGCGCGACCTCGATTTCCACCAATCGGTAGCGCAGGCATCCCGCAATATCGTGCTCCTGCACGCGACCTACGGTCTTTCCCGATTGATAAAAGTGTTCGTTCAGCGCGGCTATGAGATCATTCTGTCTTCGGAGAACGCGTCGGAAAGGAGGACTGCGATCGAGAAAGAGCATTTGGCGATCCACGAAGCGATCCGCAGAGGCGATCCCGAAGCGGCCCGAAACGCCGCTCTTGCACATATACGGTCGACCGAGGATGTGTGGACTGTCGGAACTCAACCGCCGGCCGCGGGGCGCAGGCCACCGAGGCTGTCCGCCAGTCGCATCAATGCGCGCCAAGCTGCCCCATAGAAGCGGGACGCTCCCAATCGTCAGGCGGGGAAAGCAGCGGCCATGAGTCTCGATCGCGTTGTCAGCATTGCCGACCTTCGTCGGCAAGCGGAACGTCGTCTGCCGCGCATGATTTACGACTATATCGAAGGGGGCTGCGACGACGAGTTCGGTCTCGTCGAGAACGAAAGCGCCTACAAGAATTACAGGCTCGTACCACGCTATCTCGTCGACGTGTCGCGGCGGGACGCGAGCGCGACGGTCGGCGGCCAGAGCTTCTCGATGCCTTTAGGCATCGCGCCGACCGGCAACGCAGGCATGTTTCGCCACGACGCGGACAGGATGCTGGCCATTGAGGCCGCGGCGGCGAATGTGCCCTTCATCCTGTCGAGTGCAAGCAACGCCTCCATTGAGGAGGTCATGCTAGTCGCGCCGGAACACGTCTGGTTTCAACTCTACGGCGTACGAGACATCGAAATGTCGCGGGACATGATCAGGCGCGCGAGGGAACTCGGTGTCAAAGCGCTCGTCCTATCGATCGACGTTCCAGTCCATTCGAACAGGGAAAGGAACCATCGCAGCGGCTTTGCTCATCCCCTGAAGATCACGCCGTCGATGATCGTCCAGACCCTTACCCATCCTGACTGGGCGCTGGAATATTTTAGGAATGGTGGGCTCCCTTACATGGGGAACTTCCGGCCCTACGCACCCCAGAATGCCTCCCCATCGGACGTAGCGGATCTCTTTGTCGAACAATTTCCATCCCCCCGGCTCGACTGGTCGTTCGCGGAAATGGTCCGACAGGATTGGCCGCGCAAGCTTTTCGTAAAGGGCGTTCTGCATCCGGCCGATGCGATGCGCGCCGTCGCCATAGGAGCGGACGGAATTATCGTGTCCAACCACGGCGGTCGTCAGCTGGATCGCGCGCTTTCGCCGCTGGACGCGTTTCCGCTCATTCACGCTGCTGTCGGCGCGAAAGTGGAACTGATGCTAGACGGAGGAATTCGGCGCGGCTCGGACATCGCCATCGCCTGCTGCCTAGGGTCCCGGTTTCTCTTTACCGGCCGCTCGATGCTCTACGGCGCGGCTGTCGGAGGGCGCGCGGGGATCAAGAAGGCGCTCGATATATACGCTCGCGAGCTCGACCTGATCCTTGCCCAGATCGGCTGCCCTGCGGCGAGGAATCTTGGGCCTCAATTCCTGAGGTGCGCCAAGAGAGCCGGCTTCGAGGAGATGGAACAATCTCGTGCGATTGACGAACAAGGGCTCTGTCATGTCAGGACGGCGCCCGCTGATCAGGGGCTAATTTAGGCGTTGCTCGTGGCGTGATCGAGGATTGCCTCGGTCGAATGCCGGAACTCGTCGTTCTCGAGGCGGAAGGCAGGTGACGAACGTTCTGCGGGGCTTGGCTGCCGCGAGCGGTGACGCCAGGCCGTCTTAAGACCAGTCGGCTCCGTCGACCGCCGGCGCCATCAGGGTCAGACTTAACGCGATCTGCCGCTCGATGGCGATGGGACGGTCGGACTCGGTCAGACGCCAATAGCTCCACGTCGCGTTGACCAGCGTATAGACGCTGATCCCAAGATCGTGGAGTTCCTCCTCGGGCCAGCTGGAGCCCAGACGCTTGAGCAAGCGCGCGAAGGTCGTGGCGAAGAGTTGCGAATGAGCGCGAGCGATCCTCAGCAGATCCTCGTAATAATATGAGGCGTCGACAAGCGTGCGGTCCAGCCCAATGCCGAGCTGATAGGTCCACATGCCGCGGATGAGATCCGCGGTCTGCTCGCGCCAGCTTTCGCGCACGATCCGGGAGGCGCCGGCGTCGAGAAACGCCCGCACCTCCGAGAGCTTCTCCTGGTAGAGCTCGGCGATCACCGCCTCCTTGTTGGAAAAATAATCGTAGAGCGAGCCGATCTTGATATCGGCGCGCTCGGCGATGGCGTTGGTGGTGACCGCTCGGACCCCGCGCTCCCGCATGACATCGTGCGCCGCCGCCATGATCGCAGCGCGCACGCGGCGCGATCGCGCCTGAATGGGGCTTCGTCGATCGGCAAGCTTGACTGGCGTCGGCATGATTTCTCGGCTTGGGGCGCTGGCTTATGCCACCGGGCAAGAATTTTGCATATGCCATGAAATAGCTATTGCATCCGCCTATATCCGAGTATTTACTCGGATTTGCTGACACCCGCAATATTCGTTCGCGGCGCGCGCGGGAGCCTGTCATCAGAAACGGGTCGAGTGGTTCTTCGCGTGAGCGGGCCATGCGGTCGACCGCCGGTGTTGCAGATCTCTGAAAGGGCCACATGGCCTCGGAAAGGTGAAGCCCATGTTGACCAGACGCCGTCTCCTTATCAGCTCTCTCGCCGCAGCCGGCGCCGCCGCCGGTCCCCTCCCGATCGCCGCGCGCGCGGCGGCGCCGGGAAGCGCCAACATCCGGATCGAGATCGATCCTGAGGGCCTCTACAATGTGCAGTCGATCTCCCTGATCGTCAGCAACGTGCTCGGCGGCTATTTGCTCGAGCGGCTCGTCTATCTCGATGAAAAAGGCGAGCCCAAGCCCTGGCTCGCGGACTCCTGGCAGACGAGCGACGACGGCAAAGTTATCACCTTCAAGTTGAAACCCGGCAAGACCTTCCACGACGCCACGCCGTTCAACGCTGAGGCCGTGAAACTCCTGTTCGACACGATCCTCGATCCCAACAGCGCCTCGCCGTCAAAAGGCATCATCGGGCCGCTCGAAAAGGTCGACGCCGTCGATGACATGACAGTCAGGTTCACCTTCTCGAAGCCATTCGCGCCGTTCCTCGGGCTGCTCGGCCAGTCATTTTTCGGCTTCAATTCGCCGACGGCGGTAAAGGCGGCGGGCTCGGCATATGCGCGCCATCCGGTCGGCACCGGGCCGTTCATGTTCAAGAGCTGGACGCCGGGCACCGAAATCGTTCTCGTACGCAACCCGAACTTCAAGCAGTTTCGCCCAGACGCCGCCAATCAGGGCCTGCCCCATCTCGAATCGGTCACCCTGCGCGTCATGACCGAGGAAGGCGTGGTGGCCTCGGCGCTGCAGACTGGCGAACTCGACATCGCCCCGCTCACGGCCGACGCGATGAAGCCGTTCGATGGCGACGCCGAGTATGTCATCATCACCGACAAGCACGCCAAGAACCTGATGTTCATGGAGTTCGACTACAAGAAGGCCCCTTTCAGCGACCGCAAATTCCGGGAGGCGATCAGCTACGCCATCGACCGCGCCGGGGTTCTTCAGGCGGCTTTCGGCGGCGACGGGGCTATCGCGCTCGGACCGCTGTCGCGGGGCATCCCCGGATATGACGACGCAATCGCCAAGGACGATGGCACGCCCTACGATCCCGCCAAGGCGAAAGAGATCCTCGACTCGCTCGGCTGGGTCAGCAAGGACGGCGGAACGCGCTCGAAGGACGGCGTTCCCGCGCATTTCACCGTGCGCAGTTACGCGGACGGCACAACCGAGCGCGCGCTTGCCGTCATCCAGGCCAATCTCGCTGCCGTCGGCATCCAGGTCGACATCGGGACCGCCGACTGGGGCTCGTTCTATCCGGCTCTGCTCAAGCCCGACTGGGACATGGATCTTAACCGCTGGACCTGGTCCGATCCGAGCGTGATGTCGCAGCTCTTCCGTTCCCCGGGACACCGGCAGTTGCTGCCGCCGAACGCAGCCATCGATTCGGCGCTCGACGCGGCCGACGGCGAGCTCGACTTCAAGAAGCGCATGCAGGATGTGAGCGACGCGCAGAAGGCGATCCTCGAGGATCGCCTGATCCTGCCGATCCTGACCGACTGGCCGATCACAGTCACGCGCAAGGTGGTAGAAGGCTACCGCCTCGACTATCTCGGCTATACCTATGCGGGCGATCTGAAGATCGCGGCGGACTGAGGCTTCGATGGGCCGTTATCTGATCCGGCGCCTGTTGCTTGCAGCGCCGGTGGTGGTTGGGATCCTGCTGATCACCTTCCTGATCAAGGCGGCGGTGCCGACCGACGCCGTAACCGCGATGTATCAGGGGCAGATGTCAGAAAAGGACGCGGCGCAGGCGATCGCGGCGCTGCGGGCGAAGTTCCATCTCGACCTGCCGTGGTATCAGCAGCTCATGATCTACGGGCGCGACCTCCTGCACGGCGACCTCGGCGAGTCGATCCGGCTGCGCCGCCCGGTCGTGGACGAGATCGGCTTTCGATATGTCAACACGCTCATCCTGACCGGCGTGGCGCTCGCGATCGCGCTCGTCGTCGGCGTGACGACCGGCGTCATCGCGGCGGCGAAGCGCAACACCTGGCTCGACGTCACGGCGACGACTGTCGCGCTCTTCGGCATCTCCATGCCGGCATTCTTCTTCGGGCTCCTCCTCATCCTCGTCGTCTCGGTGTGGCTCAGGCTCCTGCCCGTCGTGCCCCACGGGCCGATCGCCATCCTCCTGCCGGCGCTCTCGCTCGGGCTGATCGAGGCCGCGCCGATCTCGCGCGTGACGCGCACCAGCATGATCGACGTCCTCAGGCGCGACTATATCCGCGCGGCGCGGGCCCGAGGCGCAGGCGAACTGTCGCTCATTCTCCGGCATGGCTTGCCCAATGCCCTGCTCGTCGTCCTGACGGTGGTCGGACTGCAGATCGGCAATCTGCTGGGCGGCGCGTTCATCATCGAGACCATCTTCAGCTGGCACGGTATCGGCGAACTCGCGGTCAATTCGATCAAATGGCGCGACTTCACCCTGACGCAGGCGATCATTCTGGTGAGCGCGCTCAGCTATCTCTTCATTAACCTCGCGGTCGACGTGCTCTACGCCTGGCTCGATCCTCGCGTGGAGATTCAGGCGTGAGCGCGGCTCTGGACGAAGCGCCGGAATTCGAGGCCGAGTCTCGGCTCGCGCAATTCGCTGCGCGGTTCCTCGCCAACCGCTCCGCCGCGTTCGGAGGCCTAGTCCTGCTGGTGCTCATCGTGTGCGCGGCCCTGGCGCCGCTGATCGCGCCACACGATCCCCTCGCGATCAATCCGATCATGCGACTGCGTCCGCCAAGCGCCGAGCATTGGTTCGGCACGGACGAGGTGGGGCGTGACCTGTTCAGCCGCATCGTCTACGGATGCCGGTATTTCCTGCTGATCTGCCTTGTCGCCGCCGCAATCTCGGCAAGCTTCGGCACGCTGCTCGGCCTCATCGCCGGAGCGGGCTCTTCCCTCGCCGACGGCCTCATCATGCGCCTGATGGACGTGATGCTCGCCTTTCCGTACATCCTGCTCGTGTTGGTCGTGGTCGCGATTCTGGGGCCCAGTCTTTGGACCGGCATGATTGCGGTCGGCGTCGCCGGGATTCCAGGCTACGCGCGCGTGGTGCGCGCCGCCGTCCTCACGGTGCGCCGTGAGGACTATGTCGAGGGCGCGCGCGTCCTCGGGGCAAGCAGGGCGCAGATCATGTTCGGCACGGTTCTGCCGAACGTGCTGTCCCCGCTCATCGTCTATCTGTCGTTCGCGACGCCGCTGGCGGCGCTGCTTGCGTCGGCGCTGTCCTTCGTCGGCCTGGGCGCGCAACCTCCAGCGCCCGAGTGGGGGGCGATGCTGGTCAATTCGCGCACCTATTTGTTCTCCGCCTGGTGGGCCGTCGCCGCGCCTGGAACCGCGCTGTTCTTTGCGATCTTCGGCCTCAACCTATTGGGCAACGGCCTGCGTGACGTGCTCGACCCGCAGAGCTGAGACAATGTCGCCGACGCCCCTCCCGACCTCCCAACCCCTGCTGGTGATCAGGGGCCTCAACACCAGGTTCCGATCGCCGCGCGGTTTCGTAAAGGCAGTGGCCAACGTCGATCTCAAAGTTCGCGCGGGCGAAATTCTCGGTGTTGTCGGCGAATCGGGCTCCGGAAAATCAGCGCTAGCCTTGTCGATCCTTCGCCTGATCGAAGCGCCGGGCGAGATCGCCAGCGGCGAGATTCTGTTCGAGGGGCGCGACATCCTTAAGATGAGGTCGCGCGAGCTTCGACAGGTGCGCGGGCGCGGCGTCGGCGTCATCTTCCAGCAGCCGCAGAACTGCCTGAACCCGGTGCGCCGCGCCGGATGGCACATCGCCGAACTGCTGGTGCGGCAGGACGGGCTCGGCCGGCGCGCCGCCTGGGAGGCCGCTCGTGAGCTCTTGCGGACGGTCGGCCTGCCAGGGCCGGAGATGGCGATGGCCTATCCGCATCAGCTTTCCGGCGGACAGGCTCAGCGCGTGATGATCGCGATGGCGCTCGCGCTCCGCCCCCGCCTGATCATAGCCGACGAGCCGACGACCGCTCTCGATGTTACCGTGCAGGCGCAGATTCTCGAACTGCTGCGCGAGCGCTGCCGCGACAGCGGCGCCGCCATGATCCTCGTCACCCACGATCTCGGCGTGGTCGCGCAGCTCGCCGACCGCGTCGCAGTCATGTACGCCGGACGAATCGTCGAAGAGGGTCCGGCGCGCGCAATGCTCACCACTCCAGCGCACCCTTACACCCTCGGGCTCCTGCAGGCGGCGCCGCGTCTCGGCGCTGACGCTGGCGAGCGACTGCGCGATATCCCCGGCGTCATTCCGGATCTGAGCCGGCCTCTCCCCGGGTGCCCCTTCGCGCCACGATGCGCAACCAGGGTCGAGCGGAATCTCGCGCGCTGTCTCTCCGACCCGCCGCCCGCGATCGCGCTTGGTCCGTCGCATCGCGCAAACTGCTGGGCGGCCGCGCCAATGGCGACGTCGTCCTCTGAGCCGGTCCGCGCTGCGGGAGGAAGCCGATGATCCCTCTGGTCGAGGTCAGGGACCTCCATGTTCGCTATCCGCTGCGCAAGGGCGTGTTCGGCGGCGTGACTGGCTACGTCCATGCCGTCGACGGCGTCGACCTCGATATCGAGTCAGGCGAAACGGTTGGCCTCGTCGGCGAATCGGGCTGCGGCAAGAGCACGCTCGGACGGACAATCCTCGCGCTGCAGGCGCCAGTTTCGGGGCGTGTGACGCTGCGGGGCAAGGATCTGTTCGATTTGCCGCAGAACGAGTTCCAGCGACTGCGCCGGCATGCGCAGCTCGTGTTTCAGAATCCGAAGAGCTGTCTCGATCCCCGCCGCACTGTCGGTTCGTCGGTCCGCATGGCGCTCGACATCCAGGACATGCTCGAGCCGTCCGAGCGCTCCGCGGCGGTCGAGGCGATTTTCCTCAAGGTCGGCCTCCGGCGCGAACACCAGGCGCGCTATCCCCATGAGCTGTCGGGTGGCCAGCTCCAGCGCATCGGCATCGCCCGCGCGCTGATCCTGCGTCCCGAACTCATCATTTGCGACGAGCCGGTGTCGGCCCTCGACGTATCCGTGCAGGCGCAGATCCTCAATCTCCTGAAGGATCTGCAGACGGAGTTCAGCCTGGCGATGCTGTTCATCTCGCACAACCTCGCCGTCGTCAAATACATCGCCGACCGCGTCGCGGTCATGTACTATGGGCGGATCGTCGAGATCGCGTCGCGTCGCGAGCTGTTCGACAATCCCAGGCATCCCTACACCAAGGCGCTGCTCGCGGCCGTGCCGTCGATGGACCTCGACCGGCGCGCTGAACAGCCTACTTCGCTGGGCGACCCTCCCGATCCCACGCGGCTGCCGACCGGATGCCGGTTTCGCAGCCGCTGCCCGATCGCCTCCGAGGCTTGCGCCAAGATTGATCCCCCGCTGACGAAGATCGGTGCCGGACACGAGGTCGCGTGCCTCGCCGTCGCACCGACGCCATAACGCTTCTCCAACCCGCGAGACCCACCGATGCTCGATTGGCTCGACGCCGCTATCCGCTACGCCGAATCCTGGCTCGACTATCAGATGCGCGCAACGCAGCTTCCTGGCAGCGTTGTGGCCGTCGCCGCCAACGGCGCCCTCGTGCGCGAGCGCGCGTTCGGTGTCGCGGATCTCGAGACCGGGGAGGCGCTCACGCCGCGGCACCGCTTCCGCGTCGCCTCGCACTCGAAGACCTTCACTGCGGCTGGAATCTTCAGGCTGCACGAGGCGGCCAAGCTGCATCTCGACGACCCGGTCAGCCGACATGTGCATGGGCTCGACGCGGCGACCGGCCGCACGACGATCGCCCAGCTTCTTTCGCACAGTTCGGGGGTTTTGCGCGACGGCGTGGACGCCTCGTTCTGGCAGCAGAGGCGGCCTTTTCTTGACGAAGCCGAGCTGCGCGCGGAGCTGGCGAGGCCGCCGGTCATCGACCCCAATACACGCTTCAAATATTCGAACGTCGGTTTCGGCCTCCTCGGGCTCGTCATCGAGGCGGCGACTGGCGAGCCTTACACCAACTGGATCAACCGGGAGATCGTCGCGCCGTTCGGGCTCGACGAGACCCTGCCCGACGCGCCCATTCCCCAGGCCGTTCCCGCCGCGACGGGCCACG
>Ga0209530_1000865_pt1 | contig 16740 bp, 11 predicted proteins | sample BlaSpr_A8_Ref_O1_FD_187987 | JGI IMG/M metagenome (GOLD analysis project Ga0209530, IMG submission 187987) | Forest soil microbial communities from Thunder Bay, Ontario, Canada - Black Spruce, Ontario site 2_A8_Ref_O1 (SPAdes) (version 2) | ecosystem: Environmental > Terrestrial > Soil > Boreal...
GCCCTGCGCGCCAGGACGCGCACCCGCCCTGCGCGCCAGGACGCGCACCCGCCCTGCGCGCCAGGACGCGCACCCGCCCTGCGCGCCAGGACGCGCACGCCTAGAACGCTGCGCGTCCTGGCGTGCGCTCAGTTAGGGTTTCTCAGCGACTTCAGCTGATCATCTCGCCGCACCCAGTACGAACCCGACCGTCACATGCACGACGGCGCTGCTGGTGGGGACGCGCTGCCGAGCACGCTGGCTGACGTCAAAGAGTACGCTGGCCCGGAGCGGAAGGGCCATCATGTCGTTAATCCTGCAGGCCGTTGATGTGCGCGGGCTGTTGCGGTGGCGGTGGCTGCTGACCGACGGGGACACCGGGAACCCGCTGGCCGATCATGAGGTGGCGCTGGACGCGGATGCGCCGCAGGTGCGCGCGTTCGAGGACGTGTACGGGTACGTGCGCACGTACGCGGCGCCGGACCGGCGGGCGCAGGATGAGGCGCGGCTGGTTAATGACCTGGGGGCGTGGGCGGGCCGGGTGCTGCTGGGGGAGCGGGTCGGCGCGGTGATCGTGGCGGCGGCGCCGGTCACGGTGCGGGTGACGGCGGATTTTGCCATGCGGTGGCCGCTGGAGCTGGCGCACGTGGACGGCAGGCCGCTGGCGGCGCGCGGAGATGTGGCGCTTGTGTACGGGGCGGGTGGCCAGGGCCGCGCGGGAAGTCTGCGATCGGGGACGCGCTACGGGTGCTTGCGGTGTTCTCGCAGCCGACCAAGACGAGCGTGCTGGCGTTGCGGCGGGAGAGGTATGCGCTGGGTCGGCTGATCCGGCGGCTGGCGGCGACGCAGCGGCGGATGGTGGAGCTCAAGGTCGTCCAGTACGGGGTGACCAGGGAGAAGCTGGCGGAGATCGCAGATACCGGGGACGGGTGGGACGTGCTGCATCTGTCCGGGCACGGGACACGCGGTGTGTTCCTGCTGGAGCACGCGGACGGGTCTCCCGACGAGGTGGCCGTGGCGGACCTGGTGGCGATGCTGCGTCCCGCGAGACGCCGGGTGAAGCTGGCGGTGGTGTCGGCGTGCGAGTCCGCGGCAGCGGTGACCGCGCAGACGCTGCGGCTGATCGGCCTCGATGATCAGGCGGACCAGGCGGAGGAACAAGGCGACAGGTCCGGGGAGGGCAGCGCCGGGGTGGCGGCGTCCCTGGTGGACGCGCTGGACTGCGCCGTGGTGGCGATGCGGTACCCGGTCGATGACGAGTTCGCGGTCGGGTTCGGCAGGGTGCTGTACGAGCATGTGCTCGGCCGGGAGCAGCCGGTAGACGTGGCGGTGGCGCGGGCGCTGAAGGATGCGTCCGGGTTGTCAGTAGCGACACCGGGGCTGTTCGGGCCGCGCGCGGTGGGCCTGACGCTGCCGGTGCCGCGCGGGACACCGAGGCTCGATCCCGATGACACGCCCACCGCGTACCTGCCGCCGGAACCGGCCCGGTTCGTCGGCCGTGCGGCATCGATGGCCGCCGCGAGCACCGCGCTGGCGTCGGCTAGCGGCCGGACCGCCGTGCTGCTGTACGGGATGGCGGGGGCGGGGAAGACCTCCTGCGCGCTGGAGCTGGCCTACCGGCACCAGGACGGTTTCGCCGCCACCGCGTTCTGGCAGGCTCCCGACGGGGAGTTCACCGACGCGCTGGCGAACCTGGCCGTCACACTGGAAACCCAGCTCGGCCGGTACGGCTTCCAGATGACCGGGCACCTGGGCAGCGTGCAGGAACTGGCAGCGTTCCTGCCCAGGCTGCGGCAGATCATGGCAGAACGAGGCGTGCTGCTCGTCCTTGACAACCTGGAAACCCTCCTCACCGCAGAAGGCACCTGGCGTGATCCCCGCTGGGACCCGCTGATCGCCGCGCTGAACAGCCACGACGGCGAATCCCGCGTGATTATGACCAGCCGGACCGCTCCAACCGGGCTGGACGGTGCGACCCTGGTCCTGCCGGTGCACGCGCTGTCGCTGGCGGAGGCGGTGGCGCTGGCCCGGGAGCTGCCGAACCTGCGCGGCCTGCTGCACGCTGAGGATGTCCCGATCCGGGGCCCGGCCGGCAGCACGGTGGCTGCGGACCGGGACCGGGTGCGCCGGGTGCTGCGCGTGGTGCAGGGGCATCCGAAGCTGATGGAGCTGGCCGACGCAGCCGCCGCCGATACTGCGCGGCTCGACGCACAGCTCGCAGCCGCCGAGGACGAGGCGGGCAGCCTGAGCCTAGACGCGTTCTTCCGCGACGGCGACAGCGCGCTGGACCCGGGTCAGTTCCTGGCCGCTCTTACCGCCTGGACGGTCAGTGCGCTGGATGTGCTGACGCCGACGGCTCGCCTGATGGCCCAGTTCATCGCGTGCTTGGAAACGGTGACCGCAGGTCCGACATCATCGATGCGACCTGGGGGGACCTGTGGGAGCGGCTGGACCAGCCCGGTGACCCGCCTCTGCCCGGGCCGCTTCTGGATGCTCTGGCTGTTGCGGCGCTGGTCCAGTCGGAGGACGGCACCCTCGTGCGCTACCGGGTGCATCCCGGTGTGGCCGCCGCGATCAGCACCGCTGCCGGCTCGGACATCCGCGACGCCGCCGACACCGAACTGGCCGCGTACTGGGACGCGGCCGCCGGGGAGGCGCGGGAGGGGAAGGACGGGGAGGACAGCGGCCTGGTGGTGGTGGTGGCGGGTCTGGCCGCCGCACCGTACCTGCTGCGTCACGCCGACTGGGACACCGCCGCCCGCCTGCTCGACGGCGCACTCACGCGGGACCAGTCGCCGGGGGTGGTGGTGGCGGCGTTGCCCGCGCTGCGCCGCGTCGCCGCTGCGGCCGGCACCCCCTGGCATCGGTTCGTGCTGGCCCGTGCCTGCGGTATGCGGGGCAGGTCGAGGCAGAGCCGCTGCTGCGCGAAACGCTGGCGGCCGCCGACGCGGCCGGGGACTACCGGCTCGCCTCCGCCATCGTCGGCGACCTGGTGAACCTGCTGCGCAAGGCCGGGCGGCTGGGCGAGGCGCTGGCGGTGGCCGGGCAGAAGGCCAGTGACAGGGAGCGGGCCGAGCTCGGCCCGTGGACCCAGCTGCTTGACCAGGGGCAGCGGCTGCAGATCCTGGCGGAGATGGGGGAGCATGAGCGGGTGCTGGCCGAGACCGGCACGCTTCAGGACCAGATGCGGCAGCTACCCGACAGGCCTGGCGACACCGAGACTGCCCAGCCGTGGAATGTCCGCGAGCTCATCCTGGACACCGGCCACACGTCGGCGCTGGCGCTGGGCCGGTGGCAGCAGTGCCTGGACCTGAACGCGCAGATCACCGCCAGCAGGCGGCAGCGCGGCGCCGGGATCCACGACCTCACCCGGGCCCGGTTCAACGACGCGGGGCCGCTGATCCGGCTGGGCGGCTGAGCGAAGCGGGCCGGCTGCTGCGCGAGTGCCAGCAGGTCTTCGAGGAGTACCACGACACCCCCAGCCTCGCCACGGTGCTAAGCACCCGCGCCGACCTGGAGGACGCGTCCGGGCGGGCGGGGACAGCGGCGGACCTGGAACGGAGCGCGCTCCGGCTCCGCTACGCCCGCCCCGACCCCCGCGACGTCGCGATCAGCCACCACAACCTCGCCAATTACCTGCGGGAGACGGGCGGGGACCGGGCCGGGCAGCGGACGCACCGGCTCGCCGCCGCCCTCATATCCAAGCTCGCCGGCATGACCCATTACCTCGCCAACGCCCAGCACCAACTCGCAGCCGACCTCCGCGCGGACCCCGGCACCGACCTGCCCGCCACCCTCGCCGACGTCATCCAGGCCATCGAGCGGACCGAAGGGGTCCGGCTGGGCGACTTGATCGCCGCACTCCAGCCCGACAACCAGGCCGCCGAGCAGGCCCTGGCCGAGATCCTCCGCACCGCCGCCGACCCCTCGGCCGGGTAGCAGAAGTACCACAGCCAGTTATGAAATCTAGCTTGGCGCCAGGCGGTAGTCGCGCTGGCCATGTCGTCGCTGACGTACAGTGCGCCGCCCGGGCCTGGCACCACGTCGACGGGGCGCCCCCAACGGCTCCCGTCCGCGTTCTGGAATCCGCTGACCAGGGTAATTGCCGGCATGAGCGTGTCCTTGGCGCCGTTCCAGGCCAGCCACAGGATGGCGGGGGCGCGGGGCGGCTGCCGGTCCCACGACCCGTGCACCGCGAGGACCGCGCCGCCCGACCACGGCGCGGGGACGGCGGTGCCTTCGAGGAAGGACATGCCCAGCGGCGCGCTGTGCGCGGGCAGCCCGACCTCGACCGGTGCCAGCGCGGCGCAGTTCATCGTCCGGCCGCCCGGGTTGGTCACCGGGTCCGGTACCAGCGGGACGTCGGCCAGCGACCCGTGGTCCGCGTCCTGGTCCGGGTCGCAGTACGGCCAGCCCAGGTCACGTCCGGCGGTGACGGGCACGACCTCGTCGGGCGGGTGCTCGTTCACGAACGACTGGACGACCTGCCCGGCCGCGTCCGGGATGTTGTCGCGTTCGTTGACCGCGGTCCACACGATGCCGCCGGGTGCCACCGCCAGGCCCTCGCCGTTGCGCACTCCTTCCTCCACCACCCGCAGGTCGGAGCCGTCCGGGCGCACCGCCATGATCACCGCGCGGGGCGGCGAGAACGTCCGGTCGTCTGGGTTCGCGTTGGACGAGCTGCCCACGTTGAAGTAGACGGTGCCGTCCGGCGCGACCGCCACGTCCTTGGCCCGGTGCACGTCGTCACCGGAGGGATCCAGGTCGGGCAGCCCGGATGCGATCACGGTGCGGGCGCCACTGGTCCCGCCGCTGCCCTACGGATACCGGTCGATCTGATCCGACTCGGCGACGTACAGCACCCACCGCCCGCCGAGCCTGGCGAACGCCATGCCCTGCGGCCAGGTCAGGCCGGACAGCAGCACCCGTGAGGTAGCGGTGCCGCGTGAGTCCGGGCGCAGCTCCACGATCTGCCCGTTTCCCGGCACGCTCACCAGCAGGTCGCCCTCCGGCGTCCACGCCTCCATCCGTGCGCCGTCCACCCGCGCCCACACCCGCGCAGTCCACCCGGCCGGCACCGTCAGCGTCCTCGGCACGGACATTGCCCCGCCGCCCTCACCCGGCGGGACCACCAGGCGGACCGTCGACCACGACTGGCCGTCTGTCGGCGATGACACCGTCGCCGGCGACGACGGGGCTGACGCTGGGTGGCTCCCGGCCGGGACGCGGGGGACGTGCTGCACGCGGCGACCACCACGGCGCAGCCAAGCACCGCGGCCAAAGCCCTGATCAGAACGAGCAGTGGTACCACCTCAGCTACCCATTATCCCGCAATGGGCGGTGCCGTGGTGGTAGGCGTCCGGCGCGCTCTGCTATCCGCTGTAACGGCTGCGTGAGCTGATCGCCAGGAGTTCAGTGCTCGCTCTCCCGCCGCTCTAGACGCGAGAATCGCTGATAGCTACGTTGACCGTATCTATCCACTTCCTTCAAAGGAGGACCCATGGAGCGGGTCAAAAGAAGGATCTTCGCTGGCTTGGCGACGTGCGCGCTAGCCTGCGGTGCGACAACCGCGGTGGCGCCCGCCGCCGGCGCGGCCACTACCGAATGCGGTTCAGCCTGCAGCACCTGGATGGTCTACGAGTACTCTCCTGACCTTGTCCTCAACGCCACTGGCGATGCGCAGGGATCGATAGTCACCCTCGCGGAGAAAGGCAATGACAAAGGCGAGGATTTCGAGTTCGAAGCCTCAGGTACCACAACCGAGTTCTATGAAGACGGAATCATCGCGGCTGCGCTGGCTGAGAAATGGCCGACGTATGAGATGTACGAGTATCAGTACACACCAGACGGCCAGCCGAGCAGCCTGTGCGTCGGCACCGCCACCACCGCTACGGACAGCACCGGGCTCGTCCTCGAGCCCTGCGGCGTGGATGCCGAGACGCTCTGGCTGCCCCTGCCTGACGAGTCCTACGGCGGTTTCGAGCCGATAGTCGCCGGGACTGACATAAATCTCACCGCACCCTATGTGATGACCGCTGGCAGGTTCGAGAGCCAGGTGGGCACATACCAGCTGGCCTCCGGCGAGCCCACCAGCCAGCTGTGGATCAGGCTAGGCGGCGTCCTCTAGCAAGATACGTAGTGCAGTAGTGCTCGGGCGTCCGCAGCAGACGCCCGAGCACCGCGCAAGAGTTGTGGAGCTACCCGGCCGAGGGCCTGGTCACGAACCTCGCGGGAAGCGGCGGCACCGTGCATGCCGCCGCGGCTCCCGGAGTCCGTCATGCAGTCGCGCCCCCGACCAGCTGGGTCGCGTCGATGAGGCGGTTGGAGAATCCCCACTCGTTGTCGTACCAGCCGAAGATGTGTACGTGGCGGCCCTCGATAACCTGCGTGAGCAGGGAGTCGAAGATGCATGAGGCCGGGTCCCTGATGATGTCCGACGAGACGACCGGGTCCGCGGTGTAGCGCAGGATCTGCGAGAGTTCGCCGTCCGCCGCCTTGCGGAACAGCGAGTTGACCTCCTCCACCGTGGTCTCGCGGCCCACCCGGACGGTCAGGTCGGTCAGCGAGCCGACGGGGACGGGAACCCGCACTGAGTACCCGTCGAGCTTGCCCTTCAGGTTCGGGAGCACGAGGCCGATCGCGCTGGCGGCGTTAGTGGTGGTCGGGATGGTGCTGAGGTTGGCCGCGCGGGCGCGCCGGGGGTCGGGGTGCGGGCCGTCTTGCAGGTTCTGGTCCTGCGTGTAGGCGTGGATCGTGGTCATGGTGCCGCACTCGATGCCGAGCGCGTCATCGAGCACCCGGGCCATAGGAGCCAGGCAGTTCGTCGTGCACGAGGCGTTGGAGACGATCGTGTGCTTCTCGTGGTCGTACAGGTTGTCGTTGACACCGATGACGAGGGTGAGGTCCGCGTTCTTCGCCGCAGCGGAGACGAGCACCTTCGAGGCCCCGGCGTCGATGTGCGCCCGGGCCTTGGCGGCGTCGTTGAACACGCCTGTCGACTCGATGACAACGTCGACTCCGAGGCGGCGCCAGGGCAACTGCGCCGGGTCGCGTTCGCTGAGGACCTCGACCACGCTGTCCCCGACCCTGATCGATGAGCCTTCCGCCACGACTGACTGCGGCAGCGGCCCGTACACGCTGTCGTACCTCAGCAGGTTCGCCAGGGCCTGTGCGCTGGTCAGGTCGTTGACCGCGGCCACGCGGATGTCGGCGCCGGATGCGAGCAGGGCGCGGAAGTAGCTGCGGCCGATGCGGCCGAACCCGTTGATTCCCACAGTGATTGTCATGTTTCCTAAGGGTATCCCGATCACGCCGACGGGGTGCAGCAGGCGTGACGCGACACTCGTTGCTGGCGGGCACTGGGGAACGGTAGCGTTGCACCGTGCTGAGGCAGGTTGCGGAAGGCGTACTGATCCAGCAGAGCGAGTTCTGCCAGAGCAACGCCATTGTCGTGCACGGCCGGGACGGCGTGCTGCTCATCGACGCCGGGGTGCTCGAAAACGAGATGGCCGCCCTCGCGGACGACCTTCGCGAGATGGGCCAGCCCGTCGTGGCAGGCTTCTCGACGCATCCGCATTGGGATCACCTGCTCTGGCACGCCAGCCTCGGCGGGGCGCCCCGTTACGGCACGGCCCGCTGCGCGGCCACTGCCCGGGATCGGCTGTCGGACCCGGGCGCGAAGGCCCGCGTCGCCGCGCTGATACCGCCGGACCTGGTCGGCCAGGTACCGCTGGACCTGCTCGGCCTCATTACCGGCCTGCCCGGCGGAACTGCGCGGATTCCCTGGGATGGCCCTCAAGTCCGGATTATCGAGCATCAAGCGCATGCCCCGGGGCACGCGGCGCTGCTGATCGAGGAACGCGGCGTTCTCGTCGCCGGCGACATGCTTTCTGATGTCCTGATCCCGATGCTCGACCTGAACGGCACCGCTGACCCGATCGAGGACTACCTCGCCGCGCTGTGGCTGCTCGAGGGCGTGGCGGGCGACGTCGATGTCCTCGTCCCCGGCCACGGGTCCATCGCCGGAGCAGACCAGGTACACGCACGGATCGACCAGGACCGGGGGTACGTGCACGCCGTGCGTGACGCCCGCGTTCCCGCCGACCCGCGGGTCGGCCCATTGGCCACATACGACTGGATGCCTGGCGTGCACGCACGGCAGTTCCAGGCGCTTGCCCCGGCACAGCCGTGAGCAATAGGCTAGACAACGGTATTTCGTAACGAAATTCACATTGTGCCGAGGAGTTCTCCCTCCTGTGAGTTCAGCCGATGAGCAACGTTTTACCAACGAGAACCGCTACACGTCAGTGCTGGCGCGGCTGTCGGCTAGCCCGACGCTCAAGGCGATATTCATGGAGGCCTACGGCGATGAATACCCCGCCGAAGCCGATCCGTTCGGGTTCGTATCGCTGAGCGAGCTGCGGGCGATGGCTGACATTCTCGCCGGATCGGCCGTGTCGCGGCTGCTTGACGTGGGCTGCGGACGTGGCGGCCCTGGTCTGTGGATTGCCCGCGAGCTCAGTGCCTCGCTTGTCGGGGTCGACGTCGTCGCGGAGGCAGTGGCTGCCGCCGGCCAGCACGCCGCAACCCTTGGCATGGCCGAGATGGCCGAATTCCGCGTCGCCAGCGGAACCGATACGCACCTGCCAGCGGGCGCATTCGACGGGGCCATCAGCATCGACGCGCTGTGGATGATCCAGGACAAGGCGGCGGCGTTCAGGGAGATCGCCAGGGTCCTTTCGCCCGGTTCCCTGGTCGTCTTCACCACCTGGGAGCCAGTGCACCTGGATTACGCCGCGTACCTCACCGCGGCCGGCTTCGGCAGCGTCGTCAAGCGGCCCCTGCCCGACGCGATGCGTGCGCAAGTCGCCGTCTACGACGCGATCCTGCACTGCCGGCCGTCCCTGATAGCGGAACTCGGGGAGGACGCGGCCGGTGTCCTGTTCGCCGAGGCCATCGAGACGCCCGTGATGCTGGAGACAGCACCACGGATGATGGTCAGCGCCGTACGCGGCTGACGGCGGAGCGCGAATGGACGTCTTGCGCGAGCGCAATTTCCGGCTCGTGTTCGCCGCGCAGGCCATCTCATGGCTGGGCACCATGCTGGTCCCGGTGGCGCTATCGTTCGCCGTGCTCGACCTGACCGGCTCCGCCAGCGACCTGGGTCTCGTGCTGGGCAGCGGGGCTCTCGCGCTGGTCGTGTTCATGCTGGCCGGCGGCGTGGTCGCGGACCGGGTGCCCAGGCAGGTCGTGATGATCGCGGCGGACATCGGCCGGTGCCTGTCCCAGCTCGCGCTCGGCCTGACGCTGGTCACCGGGCACCCGCCGGTGCTGCTCCTCGCGTGCCTGACCGCCGTCGCCAATGCGGCGACGGCGATGTTCACACCCGCGGCAAACGGGCTGACGCCCGCGCTGGTTCCCGCCGAGCTGCTGCAGCGTGCCAACGCGGTGCTGCAGACGACGATTGCTGCATCGGGCCTGGTGGGCCCGGCCGTGGCCGGGGCTCTGGTCGTGACCGCCGGGCCTGGCTGGGCGATCGTCGCGGACGCGGTGACCTTTGCGCTGAGCGCACTGCTGCTGTCCCGGCTCAGGATCGAGAGTGCGCCGAGGCCGGAGCGGGAGCACTGGATAGCGGACTTGCGCGCGGGCTGGGCTGACTTCCGCAGCCGCACCTGGTTCCGTGCCGTCGTGCTGTCGTTCACCTCGATCAACCTGTGTTACGCCGTCTACCTCGTGCTCGGCCCGGTCATAAGCAGACGCTATTACGACGGCGCCGCGTCATGGGCCACGGTCTCGGCGGCCACCGGAGCGGGCGCCATCATCGCCGGACTAGCCGCGACCCGGCTGCGGCCGCGCCACCCGCTGCGGGTCGCGGTCCTGTTCGGTCTGCTCAGCGGGCTCGCCCCGCTGGCGTTCAGCGGCCGGATGCCGATCTGGCTGGTGGCGTGCGCCGCGGCGCTGGACGGGGCAGGCGTGGTTCTCTTCGAGAGCCTCTGGCAGACGACTGTGCAGACTCACATCCCCGAGGAGATGCTCTCTCGGGCGAGTTCTTATGACTACTTCGCGTCTTTCAGCGCCATGCCGGTTGGCCTGGCGATTGCCGCACCGCTGGCCTCAGCGGTCGGCTTGCGGCCGATGCTGCTCCTGGTAGCAGTGCTGACCCTCGGGTCCGTGCTCGCGATGCTCGCGGTTCGCAGCGTGCGCGAGCTTGGCCCGGCCGCGGATGCGGCAGACCCGCCCCTGGCTGTCATCCGGCCCGATCTCTAGGGCCGTCACGCTCGTCGGCGGCCATGGCCTCGGCGAGGCTCCTCGGCCGCATGTCGGTCCAGATCTCCTCTATATACGCCAGGCACTTCGCCCGCCCGTCCGGGCCGAGAGCAATGGTCCAGCCGTCAGGCACGTCGGCGAAGACCGGCCAGAGCGAGTACTGCTGCTCGGCATTGACCAGCGCGTAGAACTGGCCTGCCTCGTCGTCAAATGCATTACCCATAGTTCTCCCTGCCTGTCATGGCGACCCGCTCAGGGCCCTGCCCAGTACCCGCGCGATCTCGGCGATCGCGGTGGAGTGCGTCATGTGATCGTGCCTGGCCTGGATGCGGTGCGTCTCGACCCGGCCAGTCACGTAGGGGACCCACCGGTCCGGGTCGGCACCGTCGATCTGCGCGGCGAAGAACAAGGTGTCGCCGTCGAACGTGCTGGGGACGGCATCGATCGACAGCCAGATGTTGTTGCGGAGGATCTTCATCAGGGCAAGCAGGCTGTGGTCAGCCAGGCCGGCCGCACCGCTCTGCTGCCTGATGACCTGCAGTGTGCTCGCCAGGTCGAGCGGGCGATCGTCCAGGAGCGGCAGGTCGACATCGAACCCGTTGAGCACGTCGCGAAGCAGTTCCCTGTCGGTCTCGGGAAGGTCCTGCGGTGTCTCGAAGCGCTGGCCGAGGGAGGAGTTCGAGGGGACGGCATCGACGAGCGCGAGCAGGCTCACCTTTTCCCCGGCCGCCTGCAGCTGGCTGGCGATCTGGTGCGCGACACCTCCGCCGAAGCACCACCCGGCCAGGCGGTAGGGACCGGCCGGCTGCACGGCCTGGATCTGGTCCAGGTAGTCGGCCGCCATCTCGGCGAGGCTGCCGGGCAGCCGCTCCCCGTCGTGCAGCCCGCGCGCCTGAAGTCCGTAGACCGGCACGTCGGGCGCCAGCTTGCCCGGCAAGGTCGCGTAGCACCAGCTGAGGCCGCCACCCGGATGAACGCAGAAAAGGGGCGGCTCACCGCCAGCTGCGCGTAGTGGCAGCAGCGGGACCAGCGGGTCTGGCCCGGGGCCTTCTCCCATGCGCTCGGTCAGCCCGGCAGGCGTGGGCGAGCTGAACAGGCTGCTCACCGATATGCCGACGCCGAATGCGGACCTGACCCGGTTGATCAGCCGGACCGCCAGCAGCGAATGGCCGCCCAGGTCGAAGAAGCTGTCCTGCGGTCCTACCTGTTCCGCGCCGAGCACCTCGGCGAACAGGCCGCACATCGCGGCCTCCGCGGGCGTCCGCGGCCGGCGGCCAGCGTGGTGACCATTCGCGGGAGATGGTGCTGGCAGCGCCCGTACGTCAAGCTTGCCGTTGGCGCTCAGCGGCAGCCTGTCGATGACCGTGAGCGAAGCGGGCACCATGTAGCCAGGCAGCAGCGTCGCCGCGTACTCGCGGAGCCGGGCCGGGTCGATGGTGCTGCCCGCGGACACGACGTAGCCGGCCAGGCCGCGTCCGCCCGGCAGGTCATCGCGCACTGTTACGGCGGCGCCAGCGACATCGGGGTGACCCGCCAGCACCGACTGAATCTCGGCGGGCTCAATCCGCATTCCCCGGACCTTCACCTGGTCGTCGGCGCGGCCGAGGAACTCCAGCTTGCCATCCACGGCCCAGCGAACCCGGTCTCCGGTCCGGTACATCCGCGACCCGGCCGGCCCGAACGGGTCAGCCACGAACCGCCCCGCGGTCAGCCCCGGCCGGCGCAGGTAGCCGCGGGCCAGGCACCGCCCCGCGAGGTACAGTTCCCCGGCCGCCAGCGCCGGGGCGGGCCGCAGGCGGTCGTCGAGCACATACGCCCGGATGCCGCGCAGGGGTCTGCCGATAATGGGGGCCTGCCCGGCGATGACCTTGGCGGCCACCGCGTCGATGGTGCATTCCGTCGGTCCGTAGAAGTTGTAGCCAGTGGTGCCGGGAAGCGTCGCCAGGGCGTCCCAGTCCTGCCTGGTCACCTCCTCTCCGCCGAGCACGATGAGCCGCGGCCAGTGCTGGCCGGGTGGCCAGGCGGCGCGCAGCTCAGCGAACAGCGAGGGGGTGATGTTCAGGAAGTCGATCCGGTGCTCGGCGGCGTAGGCGGCGATGGCCTCGGGGTCACGGCGTTCATGCTCGCCGATCAGGTGCAGCTGGTGGCCGTCCAGCATGAACAGCACGGGCTCCCAGAACGTGTCAAAGGAGCACGATGCGGCAAGGGCTGCCCTGAGGGTGCGGCCCGCGGCCCGCACGGCGGGCTGGTACAGGTCGCGACGATGACAGCGAAGCAGGCTGGCCACCGAGTCGTGGGTAACGACGACCGCCTTGGGTATGCCCGTGGAGCCCGATGTGTAGATCACGTAGGCGGGGCTGGCAGGTAGCAGCGGTCGCGTTCTGTCGGCATCCCGTGGGCTGTCCGCTCGCTGGGCGGCGATGCCGGCCGCGACGAAGGGATCATCGAGCACGATCCTGGGTACCTCGGACGGCAGGCATTGCTGGCTGCCGGACGCGGTCAGAACGGTGGTGCACTGCGCGTCGCCCATCATCAGCCCGATCCTTGCCGGCGGATAGCCTGGGTCGATGGGCAGGCAGGTCGCTCCGGCCTTCAGCACTGCGATCAGCGCGACGATCAGCTGTGCCGTCCTGGGCAGCGCGATGCCCACGACGGTCTCCGGCCCTATTCCCGCCGCGATCAGCGCTCGGGCCAGCCTGCTGGCCGCCTGGTCGAGGCCGGCGTAGGTCAGCGTCGTGTCTGCGCATACCGCCGCTACCGCGTCAGGTGTGCGGCTCGCCTGGGCCTCGAAGAGCCCGGGCAGGGTGACGGGCTTGGCGGGCAGCGGCGCGGTGCGCCCGGCCGCGAGGATGCGGCGCAGGGCGCGCTGCTCGCGAGGCAGGGTGATGGAGAGGTCGGCGATGGGGGTGTCCGGGCTGGCGGTGGCGGCGGTCAGGAGCTGGATGAGGCGCTGGGTGAGGATGGCGGCGCTGGCCGGGGTGTACAGGTCGGTGCGGTAGGTGAGGGCGCCGTCGAGCCCGGCGGGGACGCCGGAGTGGCGGGAGCGTGAGCTGAGGCTGAAGGACAGGTCGAACTTGGCGGTGCCTGCGGGGCCGGGCAGGGTGGCGACCCGCAGGCCGGGCAGGCGGAGGCGGGGGAGAGGGTCGTTGTCCAGGGTGAGGCATACCTGGAACAGGGGGTGGTGAGTCGTCGCGCGGGGCGGGTTGAGTATCTCGACGAGGTGCTCGAAGGGGAGGTCCTGGTGAGCGTATGCAGCCAGGCTGGCCTGGCGGACACGGTGCAGCAGCGTGGCGAAGTCGGGGTTGCCGGAGACGTCGGTACGCAGGACCAGGGTGTTGACGAAGAAGCCGACGAGATCATCGAGGGCCCGGTCGGTGCGGCCAGCGACCGGGACGCCGAGCGGGATATCGGTGCCCGCGCCCATGCGGGTCAGCAGCGCGGCCAGGCCCGCCGCCACGGTCATGAACACGGTGGCGCCGGCGGTGGCGGCGGCTGCGGCCAGGGCCTGGTGCAGGGCGGGGGAGATGCGCAGCGGCACATCGCCGGCGGGAGGGCTGGTCGCCGCCGGCCGGCGGTCGGCGGGCAGCTCGATCCGCTCGGGCAGCCCGGCCAGCGCGGATGACCAGTACGCTGCCTGGCGGGCCAGCGTGCTGGCCGGGTCTCCATGGTCGCCCAGGACCTCCCGCTGCCACATGGTGTAATCGGCGTACTGCGCCGGCAGCGACGGCCATCCCGGTGCCCGCCGAGCGCGCCGGGCAGCGTACGCGGTGCCCAGGTCACGCAGCAGCGGTCCCATCGACCAGCCGTCGGCCGAGATGTGATGCACCACCACGACCAGCACGTGCTGCCGCGGACCGCGCGCCACCAGCCACGCCCGCACCGGAAGCTCGGCAGCCAGGTCAAACACGTGCCCGCAGGCGCGGTCCACCACCGCGGCCACGTCGACAGGCTCGGCCACCGCGACGGTTTCGAGCACGGGGGCCGCCTGCCCGGCCGGCATCACCAGCTGGGCCGGCTCTCCGTCGCGAGCCGGGAATACCGTCCGCAGGCTCTCATGCCGCGCCGTCACGTCAGCCAGCGCGGCCCGCAGCGCGGCCACGTCCAGTTTCCCGGCCAGCCGCAGGACCACCGGCAGGTTGTAAGCCGCCGACTGCTGGTCAAACTGCTGCAGGAACCACAGCCGGCGCTGCGCGAACGACAGCGGCACCCGCGCCGGCCGTACCACCGGTGCCAGCGGCGGCTGCACCGGACCGCCAGCACCAAGCTGCCCCGCCAGTCCCGCTACCGTCGGCGCGTCAAACAGTGCCCGCACCGCGACCTCGGCGCCCAGCTCCGCCCGCACCCGCGCGGTCAGCCGGACCGCCAGCAGCGAATGCCCGCCCAGGTCGAAGAAGCTGTCATGCACCCCGACCCGGTCAAGCCCCAGCACATCGGCGAACAGCTCCGCCAGCACCCGCTCGGTCTCGGACCGCGGCTGTGCATACTCCCCTGCGCCCGCGCCGTAATCCGGCACGGGCAGAGCCGCCCGGTCCACCTTGCCGTTCACCGTCAGCGGCAGCTCATCGAGCACCATGAGCACTGAGGGCACCATGTAATCGGGCATCATCGCCGCGATGTGCCCGCGCAGCGCCGCCGCGTCCACGACCGCATCCGCTGCCGGTACGACGTACCCCACAAGCCGGCGGCCTCCCGTGCCATCGTCCCTGGCCATCACCGCCGCTCGCCCGACTCCCGGCGCCCGGCCCAGGACCGACTCCACTTCGCCCGGCTCGACCCGGAACCCGCGGATCTTCACCTGGTCATCGGCACGCCCGATGAACACCAGCTCCCCACCCGGAGTCCATCGCACCACATCTCCGGTCCGGTACATCCGTTCCCCGTGACCCCCGAACGGGCAGGCCACGAACCGGCCCGCGGTCAGCCCTGGCCGGCCCAGGTACCCGCGGGCCAGGCCCGCCCCGGCCACGTACAGCTCACCCGCCACCCCTGGCGGCACCAGACCCAGGAAGTTGTCAAGCACGAACAACCGGGTGTTGGGAAGCGGACGGCCAACCGGCGGAACCGCCGGCCACGCCGCGACGTCAGCCGGAAGCGTGGACGCCGTCACGGTGTGCGCCTCGGTCGGTCCGAAGTGATTGTGCAGCCGCCGGTCCGGCCGGTCCTTGAATAGCCGGGTCAGGCCTTCGGAGACCGTCAGCTGCTCTCCCGCCTGGGCGATCTGAGTGAGCGCGGGCAGGTCGAGGTCCGCGGCGCTCGCTGCCTGGCAGATCGCGTCGACCACGAGATTGGGGGCGAAGAAGTCGGTGATCCGGTTCCGTTCCAGCCACCGCACCAGCGCGGCCGGATCCTGTCGCGTGTCGGCGTCGGGAATGTAAAGGCAGCCATCGGTGAGCAAGGTCCCGAAAATCTCCTGCAGCGAGATGTCGAAACTGATCCCGGAGAACTGCGCCACTCGCCCGGACGACCCGCCCATGACGGACGAGGTGTGCCAGGCGATCATGTTCATGAAGCCGCTGGCCGGCATCAGGACGCCCTTGGGGGTGCCGGTAGATCCGGAGGTGTAGATGATGTACGCCGGGCTGGCCGGGTGCAGCGGCGTTATCCGTTCATGGTCGGTCACCGGGCTGCCGGGCAGGCTGGCCACGGCCGCCTGTACTGATGGCTCATCGGTCACCACCAGGCCGGCCCCGGCGTCTGGCAGCATGGTGGCGGTCACCGTATCGGTGACGGTCAGCACCGGCCGGGCATCGGCCAGCATGAACGCGATCCGCGCCGCCGGGTAGCCCGGGTCTACCGGCAGGTAAACCGCCCCGGACTTGAACACCGCCAGCAGCACCACCACCGTCTGCGCCGACCGGGGCAACGCGACCACCACCACCCGCTCGGGTCCCGCGCCCCGCGCGATCAGGTACCTGGCGAGCCGGCTCGACTGGGTATCCAGCTCCGCGTAGGAGAGCTCTGCCTCCGCTGACACGAGCGCCGGCGCGTCCCGGTTCCGGCCGGCCGCGGTGGCCAGCTGGTCGGGCAGCAGCGCCGGCGGCACGTCCACCGCCGTATCGATCCACTGCCTGAGCAGCAGGTCCCGCTCTGCCGCGGTCAGGATGTCCACCGCCGACACGGGCAGCCCAGGGTCGGCGGCCACCCCGGTCAGCACCCGCACGAGCCGGCCGGCAAGGGCCTCGGCCGTGCCGCGGTCGAACATGTCGGTCCGGTACTCCAGGTACCCGTCCAGCCCGGCCGGGAAGCCAAGCGCGGTGCGCCGCTCCGCCGCCCCGAAGCTCAGGTCGAACTTCGCCGGCGCGAGCTCGACCGGCTCGGGGACGCAGTCCAGGTCCGGCAGTCCCAGCGCGTCCCAGTCCGACCTGTCCGCTACCACGGCCACCTGGAACACCGGACTGCGTGACATGGATCTGGCGGGGTGGAGTTCTTCGACGAGCCGCTCGAAGGGGAGGTCCTGGTGGGCGAAGGCGGCGAGGGCGGTGTCGCGGACCCGGT
>Ga0209530_1000866_pt1 | contig 16738 bp, 18 predicted proteins | sample BlaSpr_A8_Ref_O1_FD_187987 | JGI IMG/M metagenome (GOLD analysis project Ga0209530, IMG submission 187987) | Forest soil microbial communities from Thunder Bay, Ontario, Canada - Black Spruce, Ontario site 2_A8_Ref_O1 (SPAdes) (version 2) | ecosystem: Environmental > Terrestrial > Soil > Boreal...
GGTTACGTGCGGCCGGTTAGAAGTAGTGGCGGCGGCCGCCGACAGCGCGTCCCATCCGTCCCATCACCATCAGCGCCACGCCGACGATGAGGAGGATGACCCCGATGACCCACAGAATGTGCAATTTGAACAGGAATCCGGCGACCAGAAGGATGATTCCGAGGATGATCATGGCGTTTACCTGGTTTCGATTCAGATGTGGGAAGAGATAAGGCTGGCGGGTCAGTGTTTGAACGCGTCTTTGACCTTCGCCCCTGCCTGTTTGGTGTTGCCCTTGGCCTGGTCGGCGCGTCCCTCGGTGCGTAGCCGGGTGTTGCCGGTGGCGCGGCCGAAGAGCTTCTTGGTGACGCCCTTGGCGGCTTCGGCCTTGTGGGCGATCTTCTTACCGATGGTCATCGCGATTCCTTCGTTTTGGTGATCACAGGCCGCGACTGCGACCTGCCCCTATCGACCGGAGGTCGACGCCTAACGTTGTCCGCCGACGTGCGCGGTGGCCGGCCGTCGGCGACCACGCGACCAGCGACCGAACAGGGAACCTCTGTTCCGGCGGGCCACCGCCGGGTTCACCGTTGAGCCGGTGGCTGCGACGGCTTGGTGTTCGAGCCCTGGGTCGCGGTCTCGGTTCACAAACGCCGCTTCGCGTTGGGACCTTTGAAGTTCACGGCGGGCGTCGCGCCCGCGGCCCGCGGTGCGCCGTGCACCGGCCAGCAACACGCTCAGACCCAGCATCGCCAGCACGCCGATCACGATCCCGAAGAGGAACAAAGTGCCGGTCGACCCGGTGAAGTGATAGCCCAACACCGAGAAGTTCTCGCTCAACGGGTGGGCGGCGCCGGCATTGTTCAGCGCGCCGACGACCCCGACGATCACGGCGACGAGTAGAACAACTAATCCAACGATGACAATCATGTCGAGGTCTCCAATCGCAGTCCTAGAAATCCATTACACCCCCCACGCAGGCTTGTGTCAACAGTGTAAACTAACGGTGTTGACTCAGATCGTTGACAACCGATGTTGAATGAGGATCGGTAGCCGCTTCGACGAAGAGGAAGGGGAGTGCTGAGGCAATGACGAGACACTCGACCCGGCCCGACGCGGGCGCTGACGACAAGGACCCGTTCGCCGCCGGCAGAGACAACGGTCGGCTCAACCGGTCGATGATCCTGCAGACCGCGCTGAGGATGGTGGACCGCGACGGTGTCGACCGATTGTCCATGCGCCGCCTCAGCTACGCACTGGGCCGAGATCCGGTGATCCTCTACCGCCGCGTCTCCAACAAGGCCGCAGTGCTCGACGGCATCGCCGAGATCGTCCTCGCGCAGCTTTCGGTGGACGCCGCAGACCCGGACTGGGCCGGCCAACTACGCACCGTCGCGCGCGACTTCCGCCACTTGGCCCTGGCGCACCCCAACGTGGTACCGCTGCTGGTCACTCGACCGTTGGCCACCCCGCTCGGGCAGCGGCCACCGGGAATGCTGCGGCCACTCGAAGGCGTCCTCGCCCTGCTCACATCCGCCGGGTTCACCGGCGCCGACGCCCTCCACACCTACCGGATGCTGTTCGGCTACTTGTACGGCCACATCCTCGACGAGTTGCAGGAAGTCATCGAACGACCCGAGGAAACCGACCACGTACTCCGCCTGGGTCTGCATCGGCTCACGATCACCGAATTCCCCCAACTGCGTGCACTGGCACCCGCCCTCGCCTCCTACGACGGCGGCGCCGAACTCGACCACTTCCTTGACCTGCTGCTGCCCGGGCTCACCGCAACCCTCACCCACCCCGACATATCACCCCCAACCAGCTGAGACGACTCGGACCGCTCCGTCCGCCAAATGGCGCGGCCTGCCGGGGGCCGACCCGTCCCACGACCACCTGCCCGATCCTGTACGGGTTTTAGGGTCGTTATCAGCAGCATCCATCAAGTAATTGTCGTGGTGGGGTCGGCATGGAGCGCGGATTCGGGATTGCTCCCAGGCGAATGCTGGCAACCCGACTTCACCCACGATCCGCCCAGGACTTAGGGCGAGTGGGGCGGGGTTGCCGCCTCCGCACGGACTTAACCCGTCCGTCGGGTGGCGCCGGCGGCTGCCAGTGGGGTCGCGACGTCTTCCAGCGACTTGCCTTCGGCATCGACCGCGAGGAACCAGGCGACCAGTCCGCCGACCATCATCACTCCCGCGCCGAGCAAGTAGCCCAGGAACAGCGGGAAGCGCTGGGAACCATCGCCGATGAGTGCGCCGTAGATGACCGGGCCGAGGGCCCCGAAGCACTGGGCGATGGCGAAGAACACCGCGATCGCCTTCGCCCGAACCTCCAGCGGAAAGATCTCGCTCACGGTGAGGTAGGCAGCGCTGGCCCCGGCCGACGCGAAATAGAAGATGACGCACCAGATAATGGTCTGGGTAATTGCGTTGAGCACCCCAGCGTTGAACAAGACCGCGCTCACGGCCAGCAGGAGACCGGAAAGCAGGTACGTGCCGGCGATCATCTTCCTGCGGCCGATGGTGTCGAAGAAGTGCCCGAGGGTCAACGGCCCCGCGAGGTTCCCGATGGCGAATGCGATCAGGTACAGCGGCGTCGACCCCGAGGCCACCCCGTAGAACTTGCCGAGCACCAGGGTGTAGGTGAAGAAGATCGCGTTGTACAGGAACGACTGGCTGATCATCAGCACGGCGCCCAGGACGGACCGGCTCGGGTAGTCGCGGAAAAGCACTCGCGTCAGCGCCAGGTAGCCGATCTTTGCGGTGGGTTGCAGCTCGATAGCCTTGCTGTCGTCGACCGCGGGCAGCGTGATACCGGTGGACTCCACCTCGTGCTCGATGTAGGAGATCGAGCGCTCGGCGGCCTCCACACGGCTGTTCATGACCTGCCAGCGCGGGCTCTCCGGCAAGTTCCGCCGCACCAGCAGGATCACCAGGCCCAGGACCGGGCCGATCAGAAAGGCGAGCCGCCAGCCCAGGCTCGGGTCGATCGCCTTAAGCAAGACGAACGTGCCAAGTGTGCCGAGGATCGCGCCGGCCCAGTACGTGCCGTTGACCGCGATGTCGACTCTGCCCCGGAAGCGGGCCGGGATCAGCTCGTCGATCGCCGAATTGATGGCAGCGTATTCCCCGCCGATACCCATGCCGGCGATAAACCGGGTGATGTAAAGGAAGACGATCCAGCCCGTGCTATTGCCCAGGGTCAACGCGGTCAGACCGCTCCCCACCAGGTAGACACCCAAGGTGATCATGAAAAGGTTGCGTCGGCCGAGCTTGTCTGACAGGCGCCCGAAGAACAGCGCGCCGACCACCTCGCCAGCCAGGTACACGGTGGCGACGAGCCCGACCGCCGCCGAAGACAGACCGAGCGTCTCGGGCTGGGTGAGCGTGTCAGCCACCGCGCTAGCCACGGTGATTTCTAGACCATCGAGGATCCAGGCCACACCGAGCGCGACCACCATCCGGGTATGAAACGGCGACCACGGCAACCGGTCGATCCGGGCGGGAATGAGACTGCGGATCACACCCTGGGTCTCAGCGGGTGTCGCCATGATCGCCTCCTCGCGAATCGGCACAAACGGCGGAGCCCTCGTTCCCGTCGTTCTGCGATCACAAACCTCTCCACGCACGGAGAACCTGGCGCCACGGTATCTGCCGCGCCACCGATAACCGCCCGCAGATTCGGGTGGTTACTCAAACCCGCGCGGGGTATTCGATTCTCTAGCAACGCCGCAGTGCATGCGGCGGCTATTACGGAGATATTGACGAGTAACCCAGTGAGCAGTTAACCGAACAACCACAGGCAGAACAAGGCGGACAGCACCGGCACTGCAGGGATCCTCGGCATCGGGCTGATCTGCTTGGCCACGAGTCTCGCGACAGCACCTAGAGCGCCGACTGATGGCGATGCAGGGGTGGCTGTTCGCTGAAAAGTGAACAGCGCGTGCTGATCTAGTTCGCCGGTTGACAAGTCGCTGATGTGCGCGTTATGTGGGTGGTGCTCAGCATGCAGCCGGCCTGGGGCCGGTGTCGCCGCCCTCTCGGGCTGCGGCGCCGGACTGGAGACACCGCCTAGACATTGATCTGGTTTATGTCACCCGGGAAGTCCCTGTGAACTCGTTGCCCCTCACCACACTTGACGCCGCGCACGTTGGCGCGCGCCGATACCGACACCGGGGAGCGGGTGTGATGTGCGCGCACTGTTGGTGCCGTTCAGGGTGGACCTCGACCCGGCAGCTCTGTGATCTTGCCTCTCCCGACCGCTTCGGGACGCCTCTAGCTATCGCATACGCGCCTCGCGAAGTGTGCTGTCGATCTCGAAGATCGGACCTGCCCGGTGTACCGCACAGATGGTGCGTCGCCAGCCGGCGGGGTGCAGAAGCGAAATTGACCTTTCCGCAGACACCCGCTTGGGTATCGCTTTCGAAGGAAGAGGAGGACTGAAATGCCTGTTTGGGGATGGATTTTGATCGCAGCGATAGTAGTGATCGCCGCGGTGGCGATCATCGTTGCCCGGTCGGCGATTAGTCGCACGAGGACCGAACGGCTGAAGGAACGGTTTGGTCCCGAGTACGAGCGGACCGTAGGTGAGGCCGGCGAACAACGCGCCGCGGAGCACGAACTCGCTGCGCGCGAACGAAAGCGCGACAAGCTCGACATCATCCCTTTGTCGCGCCAGGCGCGAGAGAAGTACGCCGACCGGTGGCGGACCGTGCAGACCGCGTTCGTCGACAATCCGTCGAGCGCAGTGGGCGATGCCGACCGGCTCGTGACTCAGGTCATGCGCGAGCGCGGCTACCCGATCGACGACTTCGACCAGCGGGCGGCCGACATCTCGGTCGACCAGCCGACGGTCGTCGAGAACTACCGAGCCGCGCACAGCATCTCCCTTTCGCAACAGCAGGGCGACGTCGGCACGGAGAAACAGCGTCAGGCGTTCGTCCATTACCGCGCGCTCTTCGAGAAGTTGCTCGAGACCGACAAGAACAAAAACAAGTCACAGGAGGCACGCGCATGACAACCCAGGATCAGCAGACCGAGACCACCGGCCCGACCCAGGGGATCGAATCCTCAACCGTGGGGACCGACTCGTCGACCGTCGGGACCGAATCATTGACCGCGGGAATCGGCCCGTCGACCGTGGGGACCGGCCCGTCGACCGAGAAATCGCTTTTCGCCGAGGACGAGCTTTCGGGGCTCCGCTCGCGCTGGGACGATGTCCAGTCGGGCTTCGTCGACGATCCCCGAGAATGCGTCCACAAGGCCGACGGCCTCGTGTCGGACGTCGTCGACCAACTCACCACCGGCTTCTCAGAGGCACGTTCGCGCCTCGAGGCGCAGTGGGCTCGAGGCGAACAGGCCTCTACGGAGGACCTTCGCCTTGCCCTAAAGCGCTACCGCGAGTTCTTCCAGCGGCTGCTCGCGGTCTAAGGACCCAACAGTCATGGACAACGACCTATGGACCTACCCCGAGACCATCGGCCGACTCGACGTGACAGGCTTCAAGGTCGAAGCTGCAGACGGCTCGATCGGCAAGGTTGACGAGTCGACCAACGAGGCAGGCGCAAGCTATCTCATCGTCGACACCAGAGTCTGGGTCTTCGGCAAGAAGGCCATACTTCCTGCGGGACTTATCCAACGTGTTGACCGCGACCAGGAGAAGCTCTACATCGCGCCGACGAAGGACCAGATCAAGGACGCACCCGAGTTCGACGACGACGCTTCCGAGGATTACCGCTCAGCGGTCAACGACTACTACCTCGGCAGAGGAAATGCGGTCCGCAACACCGAGACAACAACCCATAGCTTGGAACATGGCTAACCGCGGTCACTCATGAGTGGTTCGGATCGAGATTGTCGGGTGTCGGGTGTTCGGCGGTGCTGGCGGATCTGTCGATGGGCAGCCGGTGCCTTCGGCAGAGCGATCCAGCAACCCGCCCTAACCTTCTGGGACGGCCAGGACACGAACCGGGGCCGCGCACAACACGCCATTCAGCAACGGGCCAAAGCCAATCGGGACGCCCGCCGCGGCAAGTATGCGCACACCGCCGCCCTGGTTCACACATGAGCACCAGCCGCGGCTCGACACTGCAGAAGATCGCCTCCACGACAACGCCCCGCCTTCTGCACACCCCGAGCGTCCCTGAGGATCACGACTATCACGACAGCAGTGACTGCCCCTACGGGGGGCGGATCACCGGCTACGACGACGACCCTGCCGCCGCCGCGTATCCTCGCCGATGCAACTGGTGCATCGAACACGATCGGCCAACTGGTCCAGCGCCGCGCTGACCGGACCCGTCCCGTGTGTCACCAGAAGACACGAGCTCGTCACGGGTTGGGGTCTCCGTGAAATGTATTGCGGCGTATTGAGGTCCGGCATCGGACTGATGGATCGCATGGTCGAGCGGGCGGCCTTGGCGGGCGCGTAATGCTGCGGCGTGGCGCAGCGCGCGCTCGACGAGGGCGGTCTCATTGCTCAGCGAGCATTCCCAGCCGGGGATCAACCCGGCGTAGGTGTCGATCACGAACGCGGTGTGGCCGAACCCGGCGACCATCGCCACATACGTCAAGTCGCCCACGACCAGCAGGTTCGGCGCTTTGACCCGCCACCGCCGGCCCACCAGATCCGGCGCCCCGGGCGGCATTGATCCGCGCTGCCGGCTAGCGCGTTCACCAGACGGCCGGCGGATACGCCCCGAATACGCTTTTCGGCTAGGCGGACTGGCTAGGCCCCTTGCGGTCCAACTGGTCGGCAGCAGCGCGCATCCGATCTGACAATGAAAGGAGATTGTGCTCGCCTACCCCCAGGGGCAGGCTGTACGCCAGCTGCCGTACTTCAACGGCATAGTCGCGCAACTCCTGGCCTAGCCGTGTCTCAACGATGGGCATGCCTCAATCTACGCAGTCCAGCCGCATAACCGCGACACTCCCGATCCGTTTTAACGAGAGATTGACAGGACCCTTACGGGCGCGGTTGCGTCGGCGTGAGACCGCGTTGGCGGCGCGGTATGCACAAGTGCATCATCGCTGCGGCAGCGGACGGGAGCGCACCAGGGTTGGCCACCAGAACCACGGCCCCAGGATTCTGAGGATGGACGGCACGACGAACGAGCGCACGATCAGCGTGTCGAGCAGCAGGCCGATGCATACGGTGGAACCCACCTGACCGATGGTTCTGAGATCGCTGGTGAGCATTGCCAGCATGGTGAACGCGAACACCAAACCCGCGGACGTCACCACTCCACCGGTGCTTCCGAGCGCGCGGATGAGACCAGTGTGCAACCCGGCATGAACCTCGTCTTTGACGCGGGCGATCAACAGTAGGTTGTAGTCCGAACCCACCGCCACCAGGATGATGAAGGTGAGCGGCAGCACCAACCAGTGCAGGTGCAGGCCGATGAGGTGCTGCCAGACGAGTATTGAGAGCCCGAACGCCCCGGCGTACGAGAAAGCCACCGTGCCGGGAATGACCAAGGCGGCGACCAGACTTCGCGTGAGGACCAGCATGATCAAGAAGATCAGCGCGAAGGCGGCGATCGCCGCGATGAGTAGATCCGACGCGGCGTATTCCTTGATGTCCTTGTCGTTGGACCCCGACCCGCCGATATAAACTCGCGCGCCGGCCAACGAGGTCTCTTTCAAAATGGTGGTTATCGCTCCGGGGAACTTTTCGACGTGTTCCACGCCCTCGGGACCCATGGCGTCCCCCTCATGGGTGACAATGAATCGGGCGGCCTTGCCATCCGGCGACATCATCAGCTCCATGCCGGTTTTGACGTCGTCGTTGTCGAAACCTTCTCGGGGGATGTAGAAGAAGTCATCGCTTTGGGCCGTGTCGAAATCGAGTCCGACATTGACCATGTCGTCGAAGGTCTGGTTCGTCTGGGTGGACTGCAGATCCGAGGAACCGTAGGTTTTGACTAAAAGGGCGGCTAAAGCCTCCGTGTCATCGGCAGTGAGTTTCAGCTGCGTGATTATTTGCGGCAAGATCTTGTCGATAACCTCTAGGGAGTTTTGGGCGTCTTTGACATCGGCGGCCAACTTGTCGATGTTGTCGAGCGTGTCGAATACCGATCTGAGCGCCCAGCAAAGGGGAACGTCGAAACAGTGCTTCTCCCAGTAGAAATAGCTCTTGATGGGCCGGAAGAAATCATCGAGATTCGAGATTTCTGAATTCATCTCTTCGGTGACCCTTGTCAGATCCTGGACGGTGAGAACCGTCTTGTGCAGCTCATCGGACATGTTTTGGAAAAAGTCGATCTCTTTGCGCAGAACCGCGACGGAGTGCGTCTGGATCTGTGCCTGTTCGGCGGTGTTGGTGTTTTGCTGCACGTTGAACGGGAGCTGTTGACCATTCCCGCTACCCTGTGTGGTGAACAAGTAGGGAATTTTGGCACGTTCCAACGCTCGGCCCATGGGCCTGGTGATGCTTTGCACCATCGCGACGCCGGGAAGACGGATGAGACTCCTGGCCACCCGGTCTAACGAGATGAAATCGGCCGAGTTCCGCATGTCATGATCCGTCTCGACCATCAGCATCTCGGAGAACAGCTTGCTCTTGGGAAAGTGCCGATCCGCCGCCGCGAAACCCAGGTTGGCGGGCGCGTCGGCCGGCTGGTACTGACGGTCGTCGTAGTTCTGCCGGTAGGTCGGCACGAAGACCGCCCCGAGCATGACGACAGCGGAACTGGCCGCGAGGATCGGCACCGGCCACCGCACCACGCTCGCCCCGATCCGCCGATACAGATGCGCCTTAGCCTTCGATTTTGGCTCGTACATCCCGAAAAGGCTGCCCACGGCCAAGAGGGCGGGGCCAAGCGACAACGCTGCTGCGATGGTGAACAGCATGCTGACGGCAACGGCGGGCCCCATGGTGTGGAAGTAGTTGAGCCGCGCGAAAGTCAAGCAGTAACACGCCCCTGCGATCGTCAGCCCCGAGCCGATGATGACGGGCGTGACACCCTTATAGGCGATGTAGAACGACTCCTCCCTGCTTTCGCCGGCTTGTCGTGCCTCGTGATATCGGCCCAACAAGAAGATGCCGTAATCCGTCCCCGCTCCCAGGGTCAGCGCGATGACGATGTTCACGGCGAACGACGAGAGTTCGATGTACCCGTAATGTCCGAGGGTTGCGATAACCCCCTTCGCGACCAGCATCTCGATCAGAACTCCGGCCAAGGGCACCAGCAGGGTGGAAACGCGGCGATACACCAGCAGCAGCATCGTGAGGATGAGGAAGATCGTCACGATCGTGACGTTGTTGAGGCTCGCGTTCGCGATGGTCAGCGTGTCCGAGGCGAGCGGAGCCGCGCCGCTGACGTAGACCTTGAGCCCGAACGGCGGCGTGTCCTTCTTGATGATGTCCCGAACGGCGTTAACCGACTGATTCGCTTCTATTTGGCCGATATCGCCCGCGAGACGCAACAGCACGTAGGTGCACTTGCCATCCAGGCTCTGCGCTCCTGCCGCGGTGATCGGCTTGCCCCACAGATCCATGACGTACTGCACATGCTTGGTGTCCTGCCTCAGCCGGCGCATCAAATCGTCGTAGTATCGATGGTCCTGATCGCCCAACGGTCGGTCGGCTTCAAACACGACCATGGTCAAGTTGGTCGAGTTGGATTCGTGGAACTTCTCCCCGATGCGCAGCAATGCCCGTTGCGACGGCGCGTAATGCGGGACCATCGGCCCAGCGAGTTCTTCTGCAACCTTCTCTACTTGGGGCACGAAGGCGTTGGTCGTCACGGCGAGCAGGGCCCAGAAGACGATGATCGGTATGGCGAGGACGCGGACCATTCTCGGGACGAACGGTCGTTTCACCCGATGCTCGCTCATGCGGATTTCACTATGCAGAAGACGTGCGCATCCTGATCGGTATTGGACTGCTCATTGCGGACAACGCCATCCACCCGTATCCGGCAGCCGACCTGACCACCGCGAACCTGCGCCGAGATGCTGCCCGACACCACGGTGAGCGTGGTGGTCTCGGTGTGAGACCACGGCAAGTCCGTGACATCAACCTTGTGCGGATGCCCGTCGACGTCGGTGTAGACGAGCATCCCGCCGTTCCCGATGGAGCCGAACAACTCATACGTGAGCTGTTTGGGGGTGAACTCCGGAGGTGCTTGCGGCTGATTCACAGTCGGGACAGGCGCGGGCTCGGAGAACTGGTGCACCTTCCACATGCCCACCAGCCCTACGCCGAGCACAACGACGGCAACCAATGGCATCCAGGCTCGCTCCAATACAGTCCTGCCGACTGAACGAGGGCTCACTCGATCACCTCTCGAAATCCGGTCCCAGGCCGCGTGCTCTCACTCCGTCCCCGACTTTCGCGCAAGGGCGGGCAAGACCCCCAGCCCGTGTATCAACCAGGTTGACATACGAACGTGGAGACTATCAGCACTGGCCACGAACGCGAACACCAGGTGTGCGGACGTTATCACCTGCTGGTGCAGTCGGCAGCATTAAGAGCCCATTCTCCAACTCGCCGGGAATCAACGAAACCGGCAACACCTCGAATAGACGTGCAGACTTATTTTGCTACTGACAATGCTGCGGGCTCAATAATGGCCCGGTGCAGCGGTCGGTACGACGACTCGCCACATGCCTATGTTGCTTCACGATATTTTCTCCAGACGCCTTTTCAACCTTGCGCTGCTGAGCAGCCGAATGGCGAGGTTTGTCGAGGTCAGCATGGGAATAACCCCGAGAAATGTGCGTTCGGAGGGCCTTGCTCCGTGTAGGTGTTCGAGGCTGCCGAATACGTAAAAGCATCCCAGCATGAATAGAGTACCGGGAATGGCGAAGGCCATCGGGGAACTACGATCAGCGACGATTTGCTTCGCGTATTCCAACTCATCTCGCGACATAGGCTCGCGTTTACGCACTTTACGCACAACCGCGAAAGCGCTCCCTATTTCTTCACTTATCGGAAGGGGCGTTCGGTCGTGCAGCTGTTTTACGAATATGGAAGCAATGACCGCCAACACAAATACCAGTACCAAAGCAAGTACGGTCAGAAAACCGAATGAAGCCACACCCATTAGTCCAGTCCTTTGCTCCGCTGCCGAACTATCGAAGACTCCTCAAAACGCTACCTCAAACAGTTGGTTCCCTTGACTTCAGTCAAGGAACTTCTCACGCCGCAGGTCAGCGGCCAGTTGCTCCGTTGCTGACGTTTGGGCTGTCTCGGACTGTTGGTGGCGGCAGACGCGCGCGATCCAGGCCCTTCCACTTCCCCCTTATTCGTCAACGGCGCGGGTGTTCTGGCCGTGCTCCATTGCGACTGACCCGGCCCGAAGGCTCCGAACTGCCACGTCCATATTGATTCCGTAGTTGACGAAGGGGGCGCAGGCCGCAAAGCCGCTTGCTGCCCCAGGCCGGAATTGTGACGGCGTCAACGCTGTTGCAGCGCAACGCAATATCACATACGCAGCACTTCGGCAGCGCAATCACACACAACGAAATCGTGTGGCGTCACAACACGGAGACCGGTACCGAAGCCCTCCGCGGGCATTGCAGCATGAAGTACGTGACCCGGGCATCCAATGAAGTGCCTACCGCTACCTCCCGCTGACCAACATCATCGTTGACGTCGTAGACCAGTCTTGTGACCGCGTGCCCGTCGAGTCTGTCCGCCTGAAGGAGTTTACCGGTGATGTGCTTGGAGCAGGGCGGCAATCTTTTGTCAAGGAGAACCCCGAATGACCACAGCCGTCCCACCAAGACTCGCAGTGAGGGCCAGCCCGCAGTGAGGGCCAGTGGGCGCTGCGAGATCGCCTGCCGCTCAATGACACCGAGCAGATCAAGCACGACGATGCGCCGCTCACCGTGCGGGATCACATCGAAAATATCTATACCAAAAAGGGTTTCGGCAGCGGCCGACCCAGCCATCCGCCCCGCCGCACGTCAAGAGAGCTAGCAATGGACTTCGAAACGCTACCGCCGGAAATCAACTCCGGGCGAATGTATTGCGGTCCCGGCTCGGGATCGATCATGGTGGCCGCCACGGCCTGGGACCAGCTGGCCGCCCGCCTGTATGACACGGCGGCATATTGGCGTGCGGTGACCTCAAAGCTGGCGCAGGGACCGCAGGGCCCAGCGGCGATCGCCATGACCCAAGCCGCGGCGCCCTACATAGGCTGGCTCAACGCCACCGCCGCCCAGGCTGAGCACGCGGGCACCCAGGCAGCGGCAGCGGCGAGCATCCACGAGTCGGCGTTGGCGGCGATGGTGCCCCCACAGGTGATCAACGCCAACCGCGCGCAGCGGATATCGCTGGCCACGACAAACTGCCTGGGCCAAACCAGCCCGGCGATCGCGGACATCGACGCCGAGTACGAACAGATGTGGGCCACGGACACCGATGCCATGTACGCCTACGCTGGCGCCTCGGCCGATGCCTCGACGGTGACACCGTTCACCTCGCCGCCGGCTACTACCGCGGGGCCGGCTGGCCAAGGTGTCGGCACCCGCCAAGCGTCTGGCGCGTGGACTCTGAGTGCGGCGCCCGAGATCATATCGGCCGGCTACCAAGTGATCTCGACGATCCCCGAAGCAATGCGGGCGCTGTCATCGTCACCCCTGACAACGTTAGATGCGCCCCTTTCGTCGGTGACATCGTCTCTGTCAAAACTGAGTTCACTGAGCGCGCCGTCAGGCTTCGCGATTACCCACCTGAGTCGGCTCAATAAGGACGCGGCGTTGATGTCATTCGCACCGAACCAGGGTCGTGTTAGCCGCGCAGCGTTTACTGCGGGTTTCGGTCGCGGGAGGTCGATCGGGACGTTGTCGGTACCGCCGGGCTGGGTAACGGAGACGACGATCAGTTCCGTCATCGTGGAGCTGCAGCGTAGCTGGGTCTGCAAGCCAATCCGTTTAGTCAAAGCCACGGGAGCGCAGCTTGCCGGGCAAGGCGGTTTCTGCCAGACCTCAGGGACCGACGGTGGCGGCTGAGTGCGAGTTCGTGAGAAAGCTGCGGATTGCCTTGGGCGCCAATGCGATAGCCAAGTTTCGTAATACGATCGAGGTCGGCTAAGGAGGGGTGGGGTGTTGGACTTCGGGGAGTTACCGCCCGAAATCAATTCCGGTCGCATGTATTCGGGTCCGGGATCGGCGCCGATGTTGGTTGCCGCGGCGGCCTGGGATGAGGTGGCGGCGGAATTGGGCATGGCGTCTAGCGGCTACAGTTCGGTGATCTCGGAGCTGACCAGCGGGCCCTGGGTGGGGCCCACGTCGGCGTCGATGGTGTCCGCGGTCGTACCGTACGTGACCTGGCTCGGTGCGGTGACAAGCCAGGCTGAGCAGACCGCCGTCCAGGCCCGGTTAGCCGCAGGCGCCTTTGAGGCCGCGTTTGCGATGACGGTGCCGCCGCCGGTGATCGCGGCCAATCGGGTGTTGTTGATGACACTGATCGCGACCAATTTCTTCGGGCAGAACACCCCGGCGATCGCGGCGACCGAAGCCCAGTACATGGAAATGTGGGCCCAAGACGCGGCGGCCATGTACAGCTACGCCGGGTCGTCAGCGCTCGCATCGCAGTTGAGCGTTTTCGCGTCACCGCCGAATACCACGACCAGGGACGCAGTGGCCGGCCAGAGCGTTGCGGTTGCCCACGCCATCGCCATGCCGGCTGGAAACTCCGCGCAGACCACTGCGGCCACGACCTCACAGCTGGTCTCGGCCACCACAGTGCCCCCGGTGCTGCAGCAATTCTGGACAGCGTTGACGGAGCCGTCGTCGTCTCCCGCGGTGCAGAAGCTGCTGTCGTTGATACCGACCGCCTCGAACCCCAACGGGATTAATCAAGCTGTCTACACCGAGATTTTCCACAACCTGCTGCAGATCTATAACGCGTACGGAGTAGCACCCTCCAGCAACCAGTTGGGACAGCAGTTGGTATTCGGCCAAGGATCAACGGCCGGTTCGGGCGCCTGGTACCCGACGCCGCAATTTGCCGGCCTACACATGGGCGGCGCGGGCAGCCTGAGCGGCAATACCGCCGGAGCAGTGTCGGCGAATTTGGCTTCGTCCACCAAGGTCGGGGGATTGTCGGTTCCGCCGGGTTGGGCTACACCAACGTCGGAGGTAAGCCCTGCGATCGCCGGGGTGGAGGGCGTCCCGGCCGGCACTCCGGCCCACGCCGCTGCGACAAGCGCAACAGGCAACGGCCTGTTGCGCGGAATGCCAACAGGAGCCGCACGCCAGCGCACCGCCGGCGGCGTCAACGGTTACGGGTTCCGCTACAACGTGGTCGCTCGCCCGCCGTCGGCCGGATAACGCCATGACCACAGTGATGATCCACGAGTTAAGGGCTTCCGGCCGTGACCAACCCGCCGAGAGGCTGCTCCGTGCTTGCCAACGGGGCGCCCTAGCAATCGAGTCGCAGGAAGGCAAAAGTGGCCGGGCAGATGAACAACAGTTGTCCGGGAATAACGGTTGGCACCGGTGGCGGCGTTGCCACGCGATCCAACTCGCGTCATTAGTAATCAAATCCCGAAGGTCTTTGCGCCCGACGGTTATTGAGTCGGCGGCCGCTGATCAAGTGTCGGCGGTGACCGCGGCGCAGTTCGCCGCACATGCCCAGATCTATCAGGCCGTCAATGCTCCGGCTGCGGCGATTCACGAATTGTTGTTTGTCAACACCTTGGGCATGAGCTCGGGGTGGTATGCGGCGACTGAGGCGGCCAACGTGGTCGCGGCTAACTAAGGAGTCAATGTGTTGGATTTTGGGGCGTTACCGCCGGAAATCAACTCCGGGCGTATGTATTCGGGTCCGGGGTCGGAGCCGCTGATGGCTGCCGCGTCGGCGTGGAGCGGGCTGGCCGCGCAGTTGGGTTCGACAGCCACAGACTACGACAAGGTGATTACCACACTGACCAGCGAGGAGTGGATGGGGCCGGCGGCGACATCGATGGCCCAGGCGGCCGCACCTTATGTGGCGTGGATGAGTACGACCGCCGCCCAAGCCGAGCAGGCGGCTACCCAAGCGCGGGCGGCACTGGCGGCCTATGAGGCCGCGCTGGCTGCGACGGTGCCTTCGCCGCTGGTTGCGGCCAACCGTGTTGAGCTGGCGCAGCTGGTGTCGAGCAACGTTTTGGGTCAAAACACCGCCGCGATCGCGGCCAATGAAGCTCAATACGGCGAGATGTGGGCCCAAGACGCCACCGCGATGTATGGCTATGCGGCTCAATCCGCGGCAGCGACGAAGGTGACGCTGTTTACCACACCACCACCGATCGCCAACCCCGCCGCCCGGGCCGTGCAGAGCGCTGCGGTGACTTCGTCGGGAGCCACCGCGGCGGGTACCGCGCAGTCCACCCTGACAAAGCTGGTTTCTGGATTGCCGAGCCAGCTGCAAAATCTTGCGATGCCTCTGTCCAGCCCGTCCAATCCAATCAATTCCTTCTTCACCGAGGCCTGGTTCGCGATAAGCGGGCAGAACACCCTGCCCAACAACGTCGGGACGTTGATAACCGGCTATAACAGCTACTCGTCCTTGTGGTACAACACCGAGGGTCTGCCGTACTTCAGCGTCGGTATGGCCAACTTCGGTGTTCAGATCGCCAAGAGTATGGGGCAAATCGCCGCGCCGGCGGCTGCGGCCGCGGTTGTCCCCAAGTCCCTGCCCGCGCTGGGCGGAATGCTCGGTGGCGGCGCCGCGCATGTGGCAGGGTCGATGGGCGGCGCGGGCTCAGTCGGCAGGTTGTCGGTGCCGGTCGCATGGTCCGGGGCCGCCCCGGCGGTAAGCCATGCCTCGCCCGTGGTGATCAACAGCCTCCCCGCCGCCGCACACGAGGCCGGGGGGCCCGGAAACCTGCTGGGCGGCATGCCACTTGCCGGTGCAGGCGCCGGCAGGCATGGCAGCGGGCCCCGATACGGATTCAAGCCCACCATCATGGCCCGACCACCCGTCGGCGGATAACTACCCTCCCGACCAACTTACAGTGATTTCGCGGCACGATGGTGTGTCACGGCGATCCGGGCGGGATGTAGGACACTGCGACCTCTCCGCCGCCGAATCGTTGCAGCGCTTGAGAAATAAGCTCTGGCCCGGCGTCCATCCGCGGCACCTTGGGGCGGGCCGTCAGTGGCGGTGAACACCGCTCGGAGCTCGGTGACGATCCGTTCGGCGGTGGTCGGAGCGTTCCACCACGTGGAACAAATTGAAACCGAGTTGTTATTGCCGGCCGCACCAACGATGTCTGGGTATCCCGATGCGTAGAGGCCAGATAGAGACGACGGGATCCGTTGCTTCAGCACGCGATAACGGTTGTATAGCAGTGAAATGTGCTGGCACACATAGGATGTACGCGATGATGGACAGTGGGCTCTGACGAATTTCCAAGGTATTACACAGCTGGACGCGCTAATGTATCAGGTAGTCGGCCCCGATCGTGCCAAACGACCTCGGCAGCCCGTTCTGGTAGCACGTTTCGTGGAAGTTTCTGCAAGATCAGGTCTTCCAATTAAATCAGGTAAGCAAGTAAAGGAGAAGGAGCTATGGCGGCACAGAGGCGCTATGGTCGATTTATGGGCTTAGCGATGATAAGTAGCCCACTTCTGGTCGCCGGGGCCACCTGGGCCAGCCCAGCTCAGGCTGACGCCGCCTCCTATCTCAATGACCTGCACAAGGCCAGGATCCACGACGTCGACGGTGGTGACCCGGCGCTGATGCAGGTGGGCCAGAAATTATGCGTCCAAGTAGAGTACGGCGCTTCTCCCGACGAGCTAAAGGCCTTGGCGCTGCA
>Ga0209530_1000867_pt1 | contig 16737 bp, 20 predicted proteins | sample BlaSpr_A8_Ref_O1_FD_187987 | JGI IMG/M metagenome (GOLD analysis project Ga0209530, IMG submission 187987) | Forest soil microbial communities from Thunder Bay, Ontario, Canada - Black Spruce, Ontario site 2_A8_Ref_O1 (SPAdes) (version 2) | ecosystem: Environmental > Terrestrial > Soil > Boreal...
GCGTGCTGCACACCTGGGCCAACGGCGACGGCACCCAGCGCATCGAGGACACCGGCCCGCTCACCAAGAAGCGGATGGAAACCTGCGACGGCGAATTCCGTGACACTGCAGTCGATTCATCAAGCGCCACCTCGAGGACTACCGCTTGGCACCCAGGTCAACCGTTAATTTGGGCACGTAATCAAGCCGTTATCTAGCAGAGCGAGGCCCCACGACAGCCATCACAGCACAGCCTTTTCTGCCGGCCCGTTGCCATCAGGTCATGGCTGGGCTGATCGGCTGAAAGCCTTGTTCCTCAATGTCGTCGCCGATGACCAGCGCGCTCCCAGCGGGAACTTCCCGCCACATGCCGGGCAGATCGACCAGTGGCTCGGAGACCACCGCGCGTGCCCCGTCGCTGAAATGCATGGACCGCTCGTTTTCCGGATACAGCATCCGCAGCGCCGCGGCGTCTTCGCTGACGAACAGGGTGTTGACCTCCGCGCCGCTGGCGTAACGCACGGCGTAGAGGCGGTTGCCGTCGCTCACCCCGATCGTCATCTGCAGCGCGCGATCGGTCACGCCGGCCGCGGCGGCGGTCGCCTCCACGAACCCGGCCATCCGCTCCAGCCCGGCGATCGGATCGTCGGTTAGACCGAACGTCAACGCGAGATGGAAGAGCACCTCCGAATCGGTGGATCCTTCGATGTTGGTGAACAGGTCGGGGTGCACGGCCAGCAGCAGGTCGCGGCGCAGCCGTTTGTAGTCAGCGACGTAGCCGTTGTGCACGAACAGCCAATTGCGGAAGCGAAACGGGTGGCAGTTGGTCTGCTGCACCGGTGTTCCGGTTCCGGCCCGCACATGCGCCAGGAACAGTGGGCTGCGGATCTCGGCGGCAAGCTCGAGCAGGTTCTCATCGCCCCAAGCCGGAACGATGCTGCGAAACAGCGCCGGCTCGGAGCGGCGGTCATACCAGCCCAGCCCCGTCCCGTCGCCGTTGGGTATCGCCATGTTCGGGGCGTGCCGGCGACTCTGCTCGATCAGCGACCGCTCAGGGTCGTGCAGCAGTTCCTTGGGGGCGATCGGATCACCCAGGTACGCGATCCAACGACACACGGCATTCTCTTCTCACGAGGCCCCGGTTCATCGTGGCACGAGTACACCCTCCGGTGGGCCGGATTCACCGCTGCGCCACCTGATGTTCCATTAGACAGACCGTGGCTTATTCCAGCGCGCGACGAGCCCGCCTGGCACAGTGGGGGAGCTTACGCGAAGCGCGGGAACAGCTTCAGTGCGTTGTCACGCTCGACGCCACGTAGCTGCTCGGACGTGAAGCCGTCGAAGTTCGTGAGATTGGCGATATTTCGCACGACGGTGGATTCGGGGGCCGCGGGCCAGTCAGTGCCGAACAGGATGTGGTCGGCGGTCGTCACTTCTAGCGTCGGCAGCAAAGAGTTGCGACTGCCGGCCAGCGCCGTCTCGTAGTACAGGCCGCGCAGCACGGTTGCGACGTGGGCGGGATCGATATCGGCGTCCTGCGGACCTCGCCCCATCACGGTGTGCTCCCCGATCCGCCAGCCGAGCGACGGGAGCGCACCACCGCAGTGCGCCAAGATCAGCCGCAGCTTCGGATGCCGCTGGAACAACCCCGTATAGAGCCCGTTGGTGATGTTGCGGGCGGTGTCAAACGGGAACTCGACGATCGAGGACGGCCGACCGAAGCCCAGCACCTCGATGCACGGGGAGTCGACCGGGTGCACGAACACCGGTACCTGGCGTCGTTCCAGTTCGGCAAGCACCGGATCCAGAAAGGGATCGCCGAAGTAATGCCCGGCAACGTTGGAGGTCAGCACAACCCCGTCGAGACGCAACTCGTCCAGGGCGTAGCCGAGCTCAGCCAGCGCCTGGTCGGGCCCGTCACCCGGCAAACTGGCGAATGCGCCGAACCTGTCGGGATAGGTCGCGATCAGTTCGGCATTGGCTTCGTTGATCATTCGACACGTCCGCGTTCCGAACTCCGGATCCTCGGCGGTTCCGGCGAAACCGATCGGGAGGGACACCACTTGCGCAGCGATGCCCTGCCGATCCATATAGGACAGCGCGGCGTCCGGGCTCCAGAGCACCGAAATCTGATAGCCGCCGGTCGGACGAAACCCGCCCGGTAGTGCCGCGATCACGTCCGCGGAGATCGCGTGGGTATGGACATCGATGCGGTTACTCATCGCGCGGGCCTCTCCTCGGGTGGGTCCAAGTAGTCGTCCAGTTCGGGCGGCAGGAAATGTTCTCGATAGCAATCTTTTTCATGGTTCAACCTCCTTCGAAGTGTGCCGCCGTTGATTACGTGCCGATTAGGTCGGGTTTGAGTAACAGCTGCGGCAGCGCGTGAGCCAGCCACCGTTCGTAGTCGTCTGGCGTCAGGACGCCGTCGACGGTCAGCAACGAGTACACATACGGCGAGATGAGCGTTCCCAGGACGTCGGCGGCATGGGCGGCCGACAGGCGGGGCCGCAAGGCTTTCGGGCCGATTTGCTTGATCCAATCGTTGCAGTCGGCACGGAAGGCGGTGCTCAGCCTACTGCGCATTTCCATGATCGAGGGGTCGCTGGAAGCCGCCTGCTCCATCACCCTGGCCAGCGGTGCCACCCGATCGTTGAGGGCCCGGTGGAACTTCGCGTAGGCCGCGAATCGGGCGGCGCCCTGCCCGGCGGATATGCCGGCGAGGGTCGGCGCCTGCTCCGGCAGCGGGATCTCGTCGTCATCGCCGAACAACGCGGTGTCGATGGCCGCCGCCAGCACGCCGGCCTTCGAACCGTAGGTCGAGTAGATCGTTGGTGACGAAACGTCGGCCGTGGTGGCGATTTGGTCGATCGAGGTGGGACCGAACCCCTGCTCGATGAACAGCGCGGTCGCCGCCTCGACGATCCTGCGCTGTCGTGCTTCGGCGTCAGCGCGGCGACGCCGGTTGTCGTAGTTGCGGCGCGGCCCAGGGGCGTCCTCAGACGGTGTTGACACCACCACCTCACTTTCATATAGTCCATTATATTAAATATTGCTGGCTATTGGTCAGCATATCTTGGAAGTAGCTGTGGCCGCCAGGTCTTGCTGAAGGCCACCAGCAGCTCACAGGAGGTCGTCATCATGCGGGCCCTTCGTTCCGAGTAGTTTGGTTGCGCCGCCGTCCTGGATGTCGTGGACGTGCCGGATCCGGTCATCTGATCAAGACATCACGACCACAAAGGAGACCACGATGGCAGCCGCGGCACCCGCTAACATCTCCACGATCGCCAGCTTTCCGCGGCACTTCTTCCTGGAAAACCTTGCCGTGCGTGCCGACGGGTCGATCCTGGTGACGGTTCTTAACCACAAGCAACTTTGGTATGTGCCCGTCCCCACTGGCGGCCAGTCCGTCACGCCGGTATTGCTGCATACCTTCGATCACATTGCGACGGGCATCGCAGAAACCGACCCCGATATCTTTTATGTCAGTACGGCATTGCAGGGCACCCTGGAGCGCTTCGACATGCGCGGATGGGTCCCCGGGACACCCATCCAGCCGACACGCGTGCTGACGTTCGATCAGCCCGCCGGTCTCAACGGCTCATGTGCGATCGCCCTCCGCGTCCTTCTGCTCGCTGACTCGCTGGCGGGTTTGATCTGGCGCGTCGACCTGGCCGACGACGGTCTTAGCGCGACCGCCTCGGTCTGGCTACGCGACCTCTCCATGGCCCCCGATCCCGACAACGGACTCATCTCCCCACTGGGACCGCAGCCGGGAATCAACGGCATTCGCTATGCCGCACGGACCAACGCCGTGTACTACACCTGCACGGCGCGAAAGCTTTTCGCGCGCGTGGCTGTTGACCCCGCCAGGTATACGGCGCTTGGCCGGCCCGAAGTCATCGCCGCCGACATCGCGGCGGACGACTTCTGCCTCGATGAGAACGCCGGCGTGGCCTACCTGACTACACACACCGGCAACACCATCGTTCGCGTGCCGATCGGCTCCGGCACCGGAGGTGCCACACACAGCGTCGTGGCGGGGGACCCCTTCACCGAACAACTCGTCGGGCCCTCAAGCGCGGCCTGGGCGCGCGGGCCCGCAGACTACGGACGCATCGCCTACGTCACCACCGACGGCGGCCACACTGCTATCGAGTATCAGCGGCCGGGCGCGGACGGCGTCATCCGCCCCGCACTGGTTGTGCGGGCGCAGTTCGATCCAGAAAGGGCGACAAGATGAGTGTCGACGCAGCCGGCTCAGGCAATTTCGGTGATTTTCAGGACGGCATCTATGCGGCAGGTGTCGGTGGTGTGCAACCCCGATTCCCGCTGCTGTATGGGGATCTGAGGAACCGAGCCCAGCATGTGCTCGATGCCCGGATCTTCGCCTATGTTGCCGGTGGTTCGGGCAACGGACTGACTCAAACCAAAAACGTGGAAGCCTTTCAGACATACGGGATCGTGCCGCGCATGCTGCGCGACCGGACCACCCGCGATCTGTCTGTCACGTTATTCGGCAGAACGTTCGACACACCGATTTATGTTGCACCCGTTGGTGTTTTAGGCGCGGTGCATCCCGACGGCGATCTGGAGACCGCGAAGGCCGCCACTAAAGTGGGCGTTCCGCTGTTGTGCTCGACGCTGTCGGCGTGCCCGATGGAGGAGACCCGGGCCGCTGCCGCGGGCAATCTGGCGTTCTTTCAGCTGTATCCACCCGCCGACGCCGAACTTTCGGAGCATTTCGTGTCCCGTGCCATCGACGCGGGGTTCGACGGAATCGTCATCACCGTGGACACCGGCCAATTGGGATGGCGCCCACATGATCTGCAGAAGGCGTCGCTGCCCATGCACTACGGACAGTGCCTGGCCAATTACACGTCCGACCCGGCGTTTTGGCGACTGGCCGGGGTCAACAGTGAAGCCGAGTTGACGATCGACAAAAAGATCGCCACCTGGGACAGATATTTCTCCGACCCCACCTTCTCGTGGGGCCATGTCGACAAGATCCGTGCCATGACCGACCTGCCGTTGCTGATCAAGGGGATCTGCGCGCCCGAGGATGCCCGCATCGCCATCGATCACGGCGTCGACGGCATTGTCTGCTCCAATCACGGAGGACGCCAGGCCAATGGGGGCCTGCCGGCCCTGGAAAGTCTGGCGGCAGTCATCGAAGCCGTGCCAGGCCATCCCGTGCTGTTCGACTCCGGCGTGCGCACCGGTGTTGACGTCGTCAAAGCACTTGCCCTGGGCGCGACCATGGTCGGCGTCGGCCGACCCTACGTATACGGACTGGCCGTCGGCGGCGCCGAGGGTGTGGAGTTCGTGCTGCGCTGCCTGCTCGCCGAAGCCGACCTCACCATGGGCGTGGACTGCTACGCCAGCATCGCCGAAATCCGCGACTATGGACTGAGACGCGTCGAATACCTGTCCACTCACACGAACCGCCTTGTATGACAACGACATCGAGCGGTGATCCCGCGGCCATCCACATCGAAGGGGGATCATTATGACGTTGATCGGCCTTGAGGAACACGTGCTTCCCCCCGACCTGATGACCGAGGTGTGGCCGACCCCGATGGCGCCCGAGGCGGTCGTCGCCAAGCTCGTCGACGCCGGTGAGCAACGGTTGCGGGTGATGGACGAGGCGGGCATCGACCTGCAGGTGCTCTCGGTCACCGCGCCCGGTTCCCAGCAGGTGCCCGCCGAACACGCTCACGAGCTCAGTCGCAAGCTCAACGACCGTGTCGCCGAGGTCATCGCCGCGCATCCGGACCGGTTCAACGCGCTGGCAAGCCTGCCCACCCAAGACCCCGCCGCCGCCATCGTCGAGGCCAAACGGGCCATCACCGAACTGGGGTTCTGTGGGCTGGTCATCAACGGACATACGGGCGGAAGGGTCTTGGACGCACCGGAATTCGATGATCTGCTCGGCGCCGTCGCCGATCTCGACGTCCCGATCTACCTGCACCCCACCTACCCGCCACCACAGGTCGCCGAGGTGTACTTTGGGGGCCTGCCCCCTCAGACCGCGCGGGCGCTGGCCACCGGCGCCTGGGGCTGGCACGCCGAGACCGGCCTGCACGTGCTGCGGCTGGCGGCCACCGGTGTGTTCGCCCGCCACCCCAAGCTGCAGATCGTCGTGGGACATATGGGTGAGAACCTGCCGTTTTCGCTGATGCGCGCCGACTGGGCGCTCCGCCGCGCCGACCCCGCCGCACCGTCGGTGGCCCAAGTCGTCCGCGAGCACGTGCACATCACCATCTGCGGCTACACCACCACCCCGCCGCTGTTGTGTGCGCTGCAGGTGTTCGGTGCCGATCGCATCCTGTTCTCCACCGACTACCCCTACGGCGACCCGGTCGAGCACGCTCGGTTTCTGGCCGAGGCCCCGATCAGCCCGGCCGACCGGGACAAAATCAGCCACCGCAACGCCCAGCGCTTATTCAGGTTCTGAGCACGTCCCGCACATTTCTCCGACAGGCCAGGAACGCGAGAATGAACCCAGCAGACATCGATCCGCATTCGGGATGCCGGATTCCGTTGGTACGCCGCGAGGATCTCGAACCCGATGGCCAGAAATTGTTTGACCACTACACGTCAAGCGCGATGCTGCGCGGGCTGCGTGGGCCCGCCGGTATCTGGTTGCACAGCCCGAAATTGGCCGAACTGTATCAACCGCTGGACACCTACCTGCGGCACCACTCGGGCCTCAGCGAACCGGTGCGCGAGGTCTGCATCCTGGCCGTCGCCCGTGAATGTGACAACGCGTTCGAGTGGGCAGCGCACGAACCCGAAGCGCTGCGTGTTGGAGTGGCGCAACAGCTCATTGACGCAATCAAACTCCGGGCGCCGAGCGCCGACATCGAGGCGCCGTTTGGCATTGTCGTCCAGCTGATCCGCGAGGCGTTCACCGCGCGAACAGTCAGTGCGACAACCTATGACGCGGCCCTATCACTGCTTGGGGTACGGCTTCTCATCGATCTGGTGTCGCTGGCCGGGATGTACGCCGGCACTGCTGCGCTGCTCACCGTCTTCGACATGCAACTCGACGCCGGCGAAAGCCACCTGCTGCCTCCTGGCGACTGAACCGTCGTGCGCATGCGCTGACCAGCCGAGATGCACTTGTCGAGACAGACCATCGGGCCGCCGCATCCCCGTGCCCAGCATTTGTTATACTATCTAAGTATTACTTTCCGGCCGACATTGGAGAACAGGCGCATGCCACGCACAGACAACGACACCTGGAATTTGGCAACCAGCGTGGGCGCGACGGCCACGATGGTGGCAGCCGCCCGGGCGATTGCCACCAAGGCCGACAACCCCCTGATAGCGGACCAGTTTGCCGAACCGCTGGTCCGTGCCGTCGGCGTGGAGTTCTTCACGCGCTGGGTCGACGGCGAGATTGACGCCGCTGACGTTGACTATGACGAGTCCAGCTGGAAGCTCGGGCACATGCCCGATGCGATGGCAGCCCGGACTCGCTTCTTCGACACATTCTTTCGCGATGCGACGCAGGCCGGCATCCGCCAGGCCGTGATCCTGGCCTCCGGCCTGGACGCGCGCGCCTACCGGTTGGCGTGGCCCGCCGAGATGACAGTGTTCGAGATCGACCAGCCTGAGGTTATCGAGTTCAAGACCACCACCCTGGCGGGGCTGGGCGCCGCCCCGAAAGCCGACCGGCGCACGGTAGCCATTGATCTACGGCAGGATTGGCCGCAAGCCCTACTGCAGGCCGGTCTGGACAACGGCCGGCCCACCGCGTGGATCGCCGAGGGGCTCTTCGGGTATCTGCCGCCAGCAGCTCAGGACCGCTTGCTAGAGAACATCACTGCGCTCAGTGCCGAGGGCAGCCGGCTGGCCTGCGAAGCTACCCCGAACCGGTCGCACCTCGACAAAGAAGGAGCGCGGGAGATAATGCGCAGGGCCAGCGCCAAATGGCGTGAGCACGGCCTCGAGCTGGACTTTGCCGACCTTGGCTTCGAGGGCGAGCGCAACGACGTCGACACCTATCTGCAGAACCTGGGATGGCGGACGGTCGGTACCCCGATGAGCCAGCTGTTAGCCGACAACGGCCTTTCGGTGATCCCGCAGAATAACGACTCGGTGTCGGTGGCCGACACTGTCTACTACACCGCAGTACTGAACCACCAAATAGCGTGACGGCAGCGCAAGGCCGGGCCCTCAACAGCGCGATCACGCGCATGTGGAGTTTCCTGGCCCCCGCCTACGATCTGCCGTTTCTGCAGCAGTGGGTTTACCGTCCGCCGCACGACGAAGTGATCGCGCAGCTGCGCGCCCACGGATCCCGTAAGATCGCTGACATCGCTTGCGGCACAGGCATTCTCAGCGATCGTATCGAGCGCGAACTACAACCCGACGAGATCTACGGCATAGACATGTCCGACGGGATGCTCAACAAGGCTCGCGCCAGATCCGACCGGGTGCAGTGGTTGCACGGCCCGTCCGAGCAACTACCCTTTGACGACGGGGCACTCGACGCCGTCGTGACGACCTCGGCGTTTCACTTCTTCAACCAACCCGCGGCATTGCGGGAATTCCATCGGGTGCTAACGTCTGGCGGGCTGGTGGCCGTCACGACCTTGAGCGCGCGGCAACCTCTGCTGCAGGGTCCCTCGGCCAATAGGTGGAAACCACAGCACAACCCGTCGGCGGCCGAGATGCGGGCGTTGTTCCAAGGCGCAGGTTTCGCCGTCAGCGATCAGCACCGTATCCGGCGACCGGCGTGGATGCGGATATTGTCCGACCTGATAACCGTCGGCGCCAGGAGCTGAAGGTCCGGGCGATCACGTCGCCGTTTTGAGCGGACCTCAGCACCTGGGCCGCGGAAGCCAACGGATCGGCTCAGAAGTAGTGGCGTCGGCCGCCCACAGCGCGTCCCGTAGATCCGAGGACCGCCAGAATCACGCCAACAACTAGCGCGTTCGGCCCGCACCGTACGGTCAGCACGGCGGGGGATCGGCATCCCATTCGTTCAATGTCCAGCCGTCGGAAGGGTTTCCGGTGAGCACTACGTGGCCGGTGTTCGGCAGCGGCTTCCCGGTCAACAGCGACGGGTCGGGATTACGCACGTTCATCAGCACCCAGAGCATGATCGCGCCGCCATGCGAGTACGCGACTGGGTTCTGTTCGCCGCTGTCGTAAATGTGTTGGACGGCGTCGTCGAACCGCGCGTCGAATTCGTTGCCGTCCACCGAGCCCGGGATTCGCGCGCTGCGGTCACCGTGCAGCCACCGCTGCGGGACGGCCAACCAGGTCTGCGCGGCGCTGGACTCGGGTTGGCCTTCGTACTGGCCGGCCTCGATCTCGCGCAGCCCGGGCAGCACGCTGACGGGTTCGGCCAGCGCCTGCGCCATCGGCATGGCGGTCTGCTGGGTGCGGATCATGCTCGAGGCGTAGATGCCGTCATAGTGGTTGGGGCTCAACTGCCCGGCTGCAAGCGTCGCCTGACACCATCCCTTGGCGGTGAGTTCCGGACCCGGGGTCGAGGTGTCGATAAAGCCCGACGCGTTGCCCGCCGATTGGCCGTGTCGCACCAGCGTCAAAGTGATGGTGTGCGGCCTGTCCGCCCGCGCTGATCCACACCCTCCGGCCAACACCGCGACGGCGATGGCGGCAACGAAACGTCTTACGTTCACCTAGATTTCACCAGTGTGCGCAGACCCTCGGCGATCATCCGCAGATTCACGCGAGAAGTCTAAAGCGTATCCGACAACTGTGTCGCACAGCCCGATAGGCCCAACCGTGTTTCGAACGCGTGTGCGATGGTTTTTCCACGCTGCGGAGGTGAAAGACATGAGTGATGACATTGCGGCAGGCGCCGCTGCAGGCGCCGTGTGATGTGCGGCGAGGCTACCTAGCGGATGTCCGCAAGCTCCTTGGCTGTGGAGCGGCCGCTGCTCTTCGGTGGCTCCGCGCTTTGCGCCCGACCCTTGCGGCGCATAAGCAGTGCGTCCAAAGACCACGGGCCGGCGCCGACGATGAGCAAGAACGTCACGGTCAGCAGCTGGGCATACTCTGAACGTATTTCGTGCAACACGGCCCAGAAGCCAGTCTGCGGAGGCACCGGAGGCAGTGGTAGCGGCGATATCCCCAAAAAAATGGCGATCTTGGTCGATAGCATCGCAACTATCATCTCGACGATGAACGGAATCGTGATGAACCGGGTGAATAAGCCCAGGAGCAACAGGATTCCGCCGACGATCTCAAGCCCACCGACAAAATCGGCGCTGTACTCCGGAAATGGGATTCCGATCTTGGTGAAGCGCCCGACGCCCTGGTTTGGGTAAACGAATTTCAGAACGCCTTCCCAGAGAAACACTCCTCCCGCCATCAGCCTGATCAAGATCGTTGCAGCCGGTGCGCTGGTCGGCGGATTGGCAAGCCAGCGCCATACCTTTGCGAGCGTGTCGGTTCGCTCTGGAAACAGAGTCACGGTAGTCCTCCAACCAAAAGTTTGATCGGACCCGCCCGTTGCGAGCCCATCTATAGATACGGGAAGGGGTTACAGGCGTCGGGGCCCGCGCCGCGAACGGGCGGCCTCGGCGATCCTTGTCTCACCCGTGAGTGCGGAGCTGCCGCCGTGTTATCGGATGCTGGCTTGCTCGAGGACTTCGCGCACGACGGGTACATGCACGGGTTTGACCGCGGCCCATATCGCGCGCGCCATGGGGTTGCGGTGTTCGACGAAGGTGGCGAACAGCAGTGCGTGCCGTTGGAGCTGGAAAAGCAGTTCGCCCGGCATTCCGATGCGCGAGTCTGCGCCCAGCAGCACGAATTCCGGGGTGCTCCGTCGTACTTGCCAGCCGAGTACGGATCGGGCGGACCCGCCGGTGTCGAGCTTGAGGCCGATCGCCGACCACCCTGACCGCAGCTTGGTTCGCACGTTAATCGGGGCTTGCTCCAGGGTTGCCCGGGCCCATTGTTCGGGCGTGCGGCCCGGGGCTGAGCGAATCTCGACAAGAAACGCGTCCGCGTAGTCGATGTGGGACAGCGTGCTGAGCGCTCGCGCCGCCGCCGGTACCGGGATCTGGCGCACCCGATCTGCGGGCTCTAATTCTCGAACAGCCATACAGTACTGTACTGTATGGATGATGCGCCTTGTCAAGCCCGCGGACGTGATAGGTGAGTGGTCATGCCCGCCGTGACCCGCACACCTCGCAGCAGTTGGATCGACGCAGGGCTGCGGGCTCTTGCCGCGGGCGGCCCGGACGCGGTGCGCATCGAGCTGCTCGCCCAAGAGCTCGGCGTGACCCGGGGTGGGTTCTATTGGTACTTCAAGGGCCGAGCGGCCTTCCTCGAGGAGATGCTGGACACCTGGGAGCGCAGAAGCACCGATGAGGCGCTCGAGCGGGTCGAACGAGAGGGCGGCGACGCCAGGGACAAAGTCCGCCGGGCAGGGATGCTCACCTTCTCCCGGGAGCTCTTGCCCGTCGACCTCGCGGTCCGCGACTGGGCTCGGCGTGACCGATCGGTCGCCAAACGCCTGCGCCGCGTCGACAACCGGCGGATGGCCTACCTGCGCGCACTGATCAGCACCTTTTGTTCAGACGCCGACCACGTCGAGGCCCGCAGCACGCTGGCCTTCTCGCTGGCGATCGGCAACCACTTCATCGCAGCCGATCACGGCGAACGCAGCCGCTCAGACGTGCTCAAGCACGCTATGGACTGGCTGCTCGGCTGAAAGCAACGTCAGCGGTCATGCCAGAGCGGTTGGTGCGCCGTTCCGTTGAGCGATTCGTTCAACGACGGCTGCGGCAGAGTCGCCGAGCGCCTTTAGCTGTCGCTGCGTCAACGGCTCAATGACCAGTTCCCGTACCCGGCGGGCATGGTCGGGAGCCGCCTGGACCACCATCGTTCGGCCCGCCTCGGTGAGCACGACCTCGCTGACCCGACCGTCCTTCGTGCAGGGCCGCTTCAGGACCCATCCGCGTTTCGCCAGGCGAGAGACCACATGCGACAACCGCGAAAGCGACGAGCTTGCCCGGCAAGCCAATTCGGTCATGCGCAACGTCGCGTCGTCAGCCTCCGACAGGTTCGCGAGGACGAGGTACTCGAACATCGTCAGCCCCGCCGTCCGCTGCAGGTCGCCTTCGAGCGCGGCGGGCAGGGTCAACATCAGCGCGACCAAATGGCGCCAGGTCTGCTGCTGGTCGGCATCAAGCCAGTAATCCTCCTGCGCAGCACGCTCCGGGGAAAGCTTCACAGCGACCAGTTTAGGGGAGCAGTAGGTTGACGCGTCAAGTTTTACGCGATAGCTTTTAGTTGATGCATCAACTAAAAGCGAGATGCCATGGGGAGGCGACTATGAAGCACGCCATCATCGGCACAGGAAACGTGGGAGCTTGCGCAATCTCTACGAGTTACCCATCAAACTAAGGAGGACAGCAACTGTGACGACAGGAATCGATACTCAACTCAAGGCCGGGACCTGGGCCATCGACTCGCTCCATTCGTCGATCAACTTCTCCATCCGCCACCTCGTGGTCGGTAAGGTGCGAGGTCGATTCTCAGAGTTCTCCGGGTCTATCACCGTGCCGGACAACGGGATCCCCTCCGTCTCGGCGACTATCGCCGTCGGATCGGTCGACACCGGCAACAAGGACCGCGATCATCACGTCAAGGCCGCGGACTTCTTCGACGTCGAGAACTTCCCCACCGCGACCTTCAGGTCGACGGGACTGCGCGAAGACAATGACAGATACGCGCTCGACGGCGAGTTCTCCTTACGCGGCGTCACCAAGCCGATCACATTGACCCTTGAGTTCTTCGGGGTGAGCCCGGGAATGGGCAAGGGCGAGGTAGCCGGCTTCGAAGCGAAAGTCGCCTTGAGCCGCAAGGGCTTCGGTGTACTGACCGAGACGCCGATCATTGGCGGAGGCGCTTTGCTCGGCGATACCGTCGACATCACCATCGAAGTGGAAGGCCTCAACACCACCTAACGGTATTGCCGCCCCACGTCGACACTGAAGACGCCGGGCGGTGTCACTTACATGGCGACGTGGCCGGCGTCGACGGGTATCGTCACACCCGTTACGTACCGTGTCCGGGGGCTGACTAGCCACAGAATGGCTTCTGTGACGTCTTGCGACTCGACCAACGGCACGTCGGGTAGCAGCATCTGCGCGACGGCCGGGTTCGGATTCTCCATCATCCGGTTCACGACGAAGTCGTTGAGGATCATCGGGGTCGCGACACCGCTCGGATGTACCGAGTTGACCCGAATATTATGTGGCGCATAGGCATTAGCGGCTGAGCGCATCAATCCCACCACGCCGTGCTTGGATGCCGCGTAGGCGAACATCGCGGCGCTGCCGTCGCCACCGCGGCCGGTTAGACCCTGCGACGAACTGACTAGAACGATCGATCCGCCCCGGCCTTTGCGGATGATCGACGGCACCGTCGCCACGAGGGTGTGCCACACACCTTTGAGGTTGGTGTCGACGATCGCGTTGAACACCGGTTCGGAGTGGGTCTCCGCGTCGCCGATCGCCACCACCCCCGCATTTGCGATGACGATGTCGATATCGCCGAGCTCGTCGATCCCGGCCTGTATTCCAGCTTCCAACTGTGCCAGGTCACGGACATCGGCGATGACGGGCACTACCCTGCGGCCCGCGTCCTGGACCAGCCGTACGGTTTCGTCGAGATCAGATTTGGTCGCCAGCGGATACGGAATCGCATCGATATCGGCGCATAGGTCCACGGCGACGATGTCGGCGCCCTGCTCGGCGAGCGCGACGGCGTGGTTGCGACCCTGGCCGCGGCCCGCGCCGGTGATAACAGCGATCGCGTTGCCGAGTTCACCCATGTCCGGCAAGCTACATGGCGAACAGCCCGGCCCCTTCGCCGGACTGGGCAGGCAACCGGTTACACCGACAGTGTCGTGCCGGTCTCTTCTTCGGCGAACGCCACGAGACGGGCGGCCGCGGCGTAGTCGCACGCAACCACCGAGCGGCCGATCAGCACCGGGCCGCCGCGTAGGCCGAACCTGCCGCTGACGCCGACATAGCTGCCCGGCGGGATCGGTTCGCTGATGCAGTACAACGTGGGCGCTGCCCCTTCGTCGATGTCGTTGGCCAACCGGTCGGCCACCGTCTTGACCGTTTTGTGCGCCAGCGACATCAGCGGCGAGTCGCCGATATGTGACAGATTCGAAGCCACCCACCCCGGGTGGGTGAGCTGGCTGACGACCGGCGATCCGGCGGCACGCAATCTGCGGTCCAGCTCCAGACCCCACAACATCACTGCAAGCTTGGACTGCGCGTAGGCCCCCAACCTCGTCCACTTGTGGCTACGCAGATGAAGGTCGTCGAGCCGCAGCTTCGCCGACCGGTGCGCGTCAGAGCCGACGTTGATGATCTGCGAACGTACCCGGGGCAGCAGCAGGTTGGTCAATGCGAACGGGCCGAGCAGGTTGGTGCCCAGCGTCATCTCGAACCCGTCGACCGTGTCGGCACGGCGGTCGGTGAGAGCGCCGGCGTTGTTGATCAGAATGTCCACGTCGCCGTCGATCAGACCGGGGAATGCGCGCACCGACGACATATCGGCGAGATCGAGCTTGACCACGGACGTCGAGCCGCCGACCTCGGCCGCACGCCGCTCACCGAGTTCGGTGTTGCGCACAGCCAAAATAACCTGGGCACCGGCCTTGGCCAGACCACGCGTCGTGCCCAGCCCCACGCCGTTCGTCGCTCCCGTCACGATGACTCGTTTGCCAGCCAAGTTGCCGAGCCGGCTCGGCGACCAGGGTGACGTCACGGCGATCAGACTAGTAGCGCCTATCGATCTCCGATACTTGCTGACCCTTGTGGTGTGTCGCAGACGTCCGGCATTCCGCCCGCAGCCTCGCCCGCCTCCGCGGGCGGCGGGTTGTCGGCCATGTACCGGGCCCAATCCCCAAATCGCTGGATGGTGAACCAATCGGCTTCCAGGACGGCCATGGCCGTATCGGCGGTAGGGGCATCGCCGTGCCTCGACCCGACCGTCAGCGGGCCGACCGTCAGGCCCTGATTCCGGATGTATTCCCACCCGCCTCGGGGGGACGGAAAGACGCGGTAAATGTGGCCGACAGCCGACCGATCTATTGGCAGGGCGGCGAAACCGTCGGGGTTCAGTGGGTCCTGCAGCCATTCCAGTTGTCCCTCGTCGAGTTCCGTCATCGCATCTCCTTCGTGCCCAACGGGTTCCGGGTAACGGAAATCATGCTACAAGTCCCCCAGGTTCAGGCGCCTGGCCGTAGCCAACGCTCGATCGGTGGCCGTGGACTACGCGTAGCGCTCCAACATAGCGCCGCACTCGCGGTAGCGATCCAGCGCCGCTGGCGTGGCATCACCAATCGAGACGACCCTGCCCTTGCCACCTTTGCCCCGGCGGATGACTGCTACGATCCGGTCCAAATCAACGTCCGATGTCTGCAAACTCACGACCGCGGCGGCGCGGGCGCCGGTGTCGAGCATGAATCTGACGATGGCCTCATCCCTGCGGTCACTGAGCCGGGTGCCTTTACTATGGCATATGACCAGGTCAAGGCGGTAATTGGGACGACAGCTTTGTGAATAAACCAGCGGAGTTCATTAACAGTGATTCGACATGAGTGACAGTGCACTAGAGGATGGCCGGATCGCGGAAACCTCAGCGGGCCTGGCCGAATTGACTCAGCTCTACAACGGGGTCGAGCAGTGGCAAAGCATCATTCGCGACGCCTCATGACCGCGGTCAAATCGATTGCCCTATTTCTTGTCGCAGCGGTATTCGAGATCGGCGGCGCCTGGTTGGTCTGGCGGGGCTTTCGCGAGCACCGGGGGTGGTTGTGGGCCGGACTGGGCGTCATCGCGCTCGGTGCCTACGGGTTTGTCGCCACACTTCAGCCTGACGCCCATTTCGGACGGATTCTCGCCGCTTATGGCGGCGTTTTCGTGGCGGGTTCATTGGCCTGGGGCGTGGTATTCGACGGATTTCGCCCCGACCGCTGGGACCTGATCGGAGCCGTTGTCTGTCTGGTAGGCGTGGCCATCATCATGTACGTGCCGCGCTAAGCCCGGGCCGGTTATACGTCGCTGCCGCTCCGGTTACGGGACTGCGCACAACCGTGCGCAGTCCCGACTCCCCGAAGTGTCCGTTTAACCCGAAGTGTCCGTTTAACGCCAGCCGCGGTCATCGTGCCAACCCGGGCCACGGCCATCGTCGTGACCACGCCAGCCGGGACCACCATCGTGGCAGCGGCCCCCATCGGGATTGAAACCCCAACCCGGGTCCCAGAAGTCGCCTGGGCACCATGTTGGGAACGGCGCGGGTTGGGCTTGGGCGACGGTAGCCGCTCCCAAACCGGCCAGCCCTAAGCCTGCGGTCACGACGAATGCCGATAGTGTAACTCGTGCAATGTTTTTCATGAATTATTTTTATCATGAGTAACCTTAAATACCCGATGCTCGATAGCGTATTGCAACGCGAGAGAACTCGTTTCGACACATCCGTCGAACCCCTACCCACTCGATGCATCACTCAACTAACGATTTGGTAACAGTGCGGTGGGCGTCCAAAGTCCGAGCTTCCCAGGCGCGCATCGAGAACGCGCGCAAAGCGACGGTTTACGCGGTCCCAGGTATCTCGGCGGGTGTTCGGCTCGCGGCGATGAATGCCTCGAGTTCACTGGCGATGTCGGGGCCGGTGGGTTGGTAGATCACCTCGGTGATGCCCTGCCGGGCGATCTCGGTGAGGCGCCCAGCAATTTCGGCAGCT
>Ga0209530_1000872_pt1 | contig 16672 bp, 18 predicted proteins | sample BlaSpr_A8_Ref_O1_FD_187987 | JGI IMG/M metagenome (GOLD analysis project Ga0209530, IMG submission 187987) | Forest soil microbial communities from Thunder Bay, Ontario, Canada - Black Spruce, Ontario site 2_A8_Ref_O1 (SPAdes) (version 2) | ecosystem: Environmental > Terrestrial > Soil > Boreal...
CCCGCCGGACCCACCTGCACGTGCAACGGCGGGTGCCGGTGCCGGCACGACCACCTCGTCAAGCAGACCAGAGGATGGAGCGTGAAACAGCTCCCGGGAGGTATCCACCAGTGGACAACACCATCAGGCAGGACCTACCGCAAAGGACCACGCGAGTACCCCATCTGAAGGACCGCCAGAGCGGACAACCGGCGCAGGCAATCACCTCTTCCCTTGCGCTGAGATTGCCGGCGGTCAGGAAGGGATGGGTGGTAAACAAGTCGTGTGTCACCGCAATCCCCCCAGATGTTCACACCTGCCGATCTGGCCCGCCCGCGACCGAAGCCGCCGTCGCAGCCACCGCCGTCGCGAAGCCGGGGAAGCGCCGACGTCGAGAAGGAACGCGCACAGCGGGCCCTGCGGGCCTTGGTCGCGGATCCGGCTGCGGACTTCGCAGCGTTGCCCGCCGATGAGTTCTTCGCGGCATTGAAGTGCGCGTGCCAGGACGGCGTGGCGAACCCGGCGCTGATCGCGGATGCTGGGCGCAGGATCACGTCGGGCGAATCGGGACCTCGGGAGCTGCATCAGGTGCTCTTGGCCGCCCCTGATCACCATGCGTGGGCCGAGGTCCGCATCCGAGCGATGGAAGCGGCCGCCTGCGCTCCCGAGATGGCTATCTCGGTCGTGAGTGCCGAAGCTCAGCGGCTTGGTGCTGTCGGCATGCATGTCACCGAGTCGGCCGAGGGTGCCGTGTTCACCGCGGTGGCGTCGCTGGATCGGGACGGCACCCGTGTCGAGGGCACGCAGCAGTACGGCGGTAACAAGAAAACCGCGCGGCAGGCCGCGGCGGTGTCGCTGCTGGCCGAGCTCACCGGCCTGGCCGTGCCGGATCGCGAGCCGCTCGCCGTATGGTCGGCCGGCATCAGGCAGAACGACATGGCGGCACCTGCCGCGGCGCTGGCGAAGGGGCTGACTGCTAGCGAACTCGAGCTGTGGCTCGACCATGAGGCTGGCAAGCCGGAACCTGACCCAGAGCTCCTGGATTTCGTGCGGTCCGGCGCGCTGTCCACCCGGTCGCTGTACCTGCTGCTTTTCGAGGCTAACCCGCAGGGCTGGGCCGATGCCCGGGCAACCGCGTGGGAGGCATTGATCAGTGCTCCTTCGGCCGCCGGGGGAGTGCTGTCCATGTACAGTCAGGCCCGATCATGGCCCACGGTGCGCTACATCGAGGCCGGGGAGTATTCGGCGGTCGCGGCTGTGCCGCTGCCGGGTGGCCTGGTCGTCGGCGAGCCCTGCCACGCGGCCGGACCCAAGGCAGCGAGGGCGGGTGCTGCCCTGGCGTTGCTCAGGGAGCTCGCGCCGCCTGCCGCCGTGGTTCCCGAGGCGCCCGTATCTGACCGTAACCCGGTGGCGGTGCTCAACGAATGGTCGCAGCGCGACGACATCGCCGCGCTGTCCTACGAACAGGCTGCCAGCGGCCCGCCGCATGCGCCGGTGTTCACCTGTACGGTCACCTGCACGCACGGGACGGGAAGCTATGCGAGCGTCGCGGACGGGGGCAACAAGAACGAGGCCAAGGTAGCGGCCGCGGCCGGGCTGCTGGAACAGCTGGCGGCGCAGGAGCAGTCCGCCGTGGTGCGGCTGGCCAGAGCTGTGGCGGCGGAGGCGCGCAGCCCGCAAGGCATCCTCGGCCGGCTCGTACGCGTCGGCTGCGCCCTGGACTTCCAAGCCAGTCGGCAGTTCCGGATCGGCCACCCCGCCGGTGCCGAGCTTGCCGTACTGGCGAACTGGGATGTGCCGCTGATGGTGGCACTGCCCGTTCTGGCTGCGCTCGACATGACGGCGCTCGACGTGGCGGCGGACCGGCTGCACGCGTCGGTACGGACCTGGGCCGCGGCCACCCGGTCGGCTCTCGAAGCGATCTCCACGCGGCGCGTCTATCCGGCGCTGGACGCTGAGGGCCGTGATTGCTGGCGGCTGGCGGCGGACCTCGGGGCGGCATCCGCCGGCCCGTCGGATTCCCAGTGCGGCCCGTCCGCTCTCCTGGACGATTTCCTGGACGCTGTCGCCAATGCCATGCTCCGGCCGCCAGGGGCACGGTTCGTGGTCGGGGACGAGCCATACGCGGGCCGTGCCCGGGTGCTGGCAGGCGACGCCGCGGACTGGGCGGATCGCTGCGCTGAGGCGGCCGATCCCACCCCGCCGAAACCCATGTCGGTGCGGATCCACCTGCCCGCGGATGACGGGTCACCGCTGCGGGCCGAGCTACGCGCCGAGTACCTGGGCCATGCCGAATACCGGCTTCTGCGCCGGGCCACGCGCTGCTGGCCGCCGCTGGCGCGAATCCGCCACGACGGCGAGATCCCGGGCGAGGACGCCGCGCAGCTGCTCGGCCCAGCGGGGGAGCAACTCGCCGCGCACGGCATCACGGTCGAATGGCCGAGCGGTCTGGTCAGGGGGCTCGGCGCGAGCACGGTTCTGCAGTCGCGAAGCGCGGTCGGCTCCTCCGCGCATGGCGGCCTCGGCGACATCGTCGACCTGAGCTGGCAACTCACCCTCGACGACGATCCCCTCTCCGAAGCGGAAGCCGAGGCGGTCGCGGCGCAAGCAGGTCTGGTGCGGCTCCGGGAACGCTGGGTGCTGATCGATCCGGCCACCGTACGGAGGGCACGAGCGCGCACGCTGGGCGAAGTCAGCGGAGCGCAGGCGCTGGCTGCGGCACTGACCGGGCAGATCGCCGTCGACGGGCAGGACATCCCATGTTCCGCCGCCGGGCGGCTCGCCGACCTCATCGGCGCGTTGCGCGACGCGGGTGAGCAGGCGCCGGCCGATATCCCCGACGGGCTCGAGGCAACCCTGCGCGGCTATCAGCGCATTGGGGTCCAGTGGCTGGCACGGACCACCGCGCTGGGCTTCGGGGCGTTGCTCGCCGATGACATGGGCCTGGGCAAGACGCTGACGGTCATCACGTTCCATCTGCAGCGTGCGGCCGGCCCGACGCTGGTGGTCTGCCCGGCGTCGCTGCTCGCCAACTGGGAGCGGGAGTTTGCGCGTTTTGCGCCGGGCGTCCCGGTTCGCCGCTACCACGGGACCGCCCGTTCGCTCGGCGAATTCAAACCCGGGCAGGTCATCGTCACCACGTACGGGACGTTGCTTCGCGACGCTGACGAGCTGGCGGGGGTCCGCTGGGACATGGTGGTAGCCGATGAGGCGCAGCAGGTGAAGAACCACCGGTCGCAAGCGGCCCGCGCGCTGCGGTCTGTCTCGGCGGGCGCCAGGATCGCGGTGACCGGTACGCCGGTGGAGAACTCGCTGTCGGAGCTGTGGGCGATCCTGGACTGGACCAATCCGGGGCTGTTCGGTACTCTCAGCGCCTTCCGCGAACGCTACGGCCGCGCGGCTGAGCGCGCAGTCGGCCGTGCCGCCGAGGGTGGCGCAGAACGCGAGGCCTGGGAGGACGCGGCGCGGCGGTTGAGCCGGCTCATCTCGCCGTTCTTCATGCGCCGCCGCAAGACCGATCCGGGAGTCGCGCCCGAGCTGCCGGACAAGGTGGTCAGTGACCGTTTCGTGCAGCTGACCGGGGAACAGGCCGCGCTGTACAAAGCCGCGACCACCGAAACGCTGGCGCGGATCCAGGCCAGCACCGGCATCGCCCGCCGGGGGCAGGTGCTCCGCCTGCTGCAGTCGCTGCGGCAGATCTGCAACTCGCCTGCGCACTTCCTCAGGCAGTCCGCGGACGACTGGGACGCTGACGTCGAAGCGGCCCGGTCCGGCAAGCTTGCGACGCTGGAGGAGCTGATGGACTCGGTGATCAGTGCCGGGGAGGCGGCGCTGATCTTCACGGGATACGTGTCGATGGGACGTCTGCTCCGGGCCCACCTGCTCGCGCGCGGAATGACCGCCGAGTTCCTGCACGGCGGCACGCCGACCGCGCGGCGGCAGGAGATGGTCGACCGGTTCCAGTCCGGACACGGGCACGCCCTCATTCTCTCAGTGCGCGCGGCTGGAACCGGACTCAACCTGACGCGCGCCGGGCACGTGATCCACTTCGACCGGCCGTGGAACCCTGCCGTTGAGGACCAGGCGACCGATCGCGCCCACCGGATCGGCCAGCATCGTACGGTGAACGTGCACCATCTGATCGCCGAGGGAACTGTGGAAGACCGCATCGCAGCGTTGCTCGCGCGCAAACGCAAGCTGACTGAAGCCGTGCTGGCGAGCGGGGAAAGCGCGCTGACTGAGCTCGACGATGGCGAGCTTCGCGCCCTGGTGAGCCTAAGCCAGGATCTGGGCTCAGGCGGTGCCGCGTGAACGTGGACGGCGCTTGGCAGCTCGATGCGCCGCCTGGCACCGTTCCTTCCGTCGATCAGCTGCGGCTGCTCGCTGCGGACGCTGCCGCCCGGGCGGCGATGATGCTGGCAGGCGACTACGCCGCGGCAGAGGTCGACGACCCACTCGTCGACGCCGTGCGGATCCTGGCCACTGCGGAAGGAGCGTCCCATACCGCGCAGGCGGCCCGCCTGACCGGCCGGCCAGAGGATGAGTTGCGGCGCCTGGTGCTCGCATACCGGCACGGCGGTCCCGCCGGGGTCTCCGCGACTGCCGAGGCATCAGCTGGACGATCTGAGCAGCTGGAGGATGCCGAGCGCGACGTGCGGAAGCAGCGCGCTTTCGCCGTCGGCGACCTTGCCGTCGGCCCCGGCGTGATCGCCGACCCTGGCGCCGGCGTGCAGATCCGGCTGGGACCCGACGACCGCTGGTATCCGTTTACATCCGGGCAGGACCGCTGGTGGCCGGCGCCCGGTGCGTCTGAGTCCCCCGGCGCGGCCTACCAAGCCGCGTTGCGGGTTAGGTCCCTCAGGCGCGCTGCAGGCTGACCGGCGCACCGGGGCCGGGGAGGAGGTCGACGTCACTGGCTCGCATGGGCTGGTGGCAGTGCGCGCAGGTCAGGTCGGCCTCGCTGATCTGGCCGCAGGCGTGATGCCGGTACAGCACGGGCGGGCCGGCCTCGCCGGCGGTCCAGCGGTCACCCCAGCGGACCATCACCAGCAGCAGGTCACACAACTCCAGGCCCTTGGCGGTGAGCACATACTGGTGCCGGGACCCGCCGGCCGGGTACTGCCGCCGCTCCAGGATGCCGCTGTCGGCCAGCCACCTCAGCCGCTCAGCGAGCACCTTACGGGAGATGCCGAGGTCGGCCTGGATCTGGTCGAAGCGGTCGATGCCGGCGAACACGTCCCGCAAGATCAACGGCGACCACGGCTCCCCGATCACGTCGAGGGTGCGAGCGATCGAACAGGCCATCCGGCCGAACTGCGTGCGTTGCATGAGTCAAGGCTAGCCGAAAGGGTTCCCTAAGGGAACCTATCCTGCTATGGTCGACGCAACGGGTTCCCTTAGGGAACTAAACCGGGAGGGCGTCACACCTCCAGGCAGTTGAAGGAGCGATCATGGCAAGCACCAGCACCGCGACCACGAACGAGCGGCTCCCGCAGGGCGATCTGCGCCTCCTGGAGACAGACCTGGCTCAGCAGCTGCTCCATTCGGCGATCCCGGCTCGCGTGGCGTTCGTGTGGACCGACGGCACCCCGCGGGTCATCCCGACCTGGTTCCACTGGACCGGTGAGGAAATCGTGATGGCGACCTACATCGCCGGCTCGGATATCGGCATCCGGCATCCGGCCGCCCGGCTCGCCGCACTGCGCGCCAACCCGCGGATCGCGTTGACCATCGACACGGACACCTTCCCGCCGCAGACCCTCACGATCCGGGGCACCGCAAGGATCACCGAGGTCGAGGGCCTCGCTCCGGAGTACGCCGCCGCGGCGCGCCGCTATCTGGGCGAGGAGGCGGCCGGGTCGATGCTGGCCTCGGTCGACCAGCCGGGTACGGCGCAAGCGCGGATCGCGGTGCGGCCAGACTGGGTTGGCGTGCTGGATTTCGTGACCCGTCGGCCCAGCGCGCAGGGCGGCGTATGACGGCAGCTCAGCGTGAGGGAGCATCGTGATGAGCGAGGAAGGAGCCCCGGCGGCTTCTAAAGGCTGCCGGGGCATCTCGTCGTAGCGGTGACTGGCTGCAGTGGTACCTAGCAATGTCGCTAGCTCGGCCCTTCTGGGGCGTCTGATCCCGGAGGTAGGTAGGGGTTGGCCGGACGATGGTGTACCTTTTGCCGCGGATTTCGTCTGCATTGCGGCAGCTGTCTCAGCTCGCGGTTGACGCGTGCCGGTTCGGTTCGCGCCTGCCGTTCCCTGAGGTATGACTCACGGTGCTGGGACAAAATCCAGCCACGCTGAAAAGCCGAATCTGGATTCTTCGTGATGTCCGGACTCGACGCATGAGGCGAGGGTTCCAGCGTGGGCAGACGTCTGACCCTCATGTCGTCCGTGCTCGAACGAACGTCGCGCCCCCAGCGCTTAGCTCTATTACTACGGAGATCGGATACGCGCACTGGGACGGCGTTTCGCCTAGGCTGGTCACTGTCACGCCGGAGCTGACATTCTGCCCCAGGCACCGTCGCGGATGAGGCCCGGTGCCGGTGTCGGCTCCCGGTTCTTCTGGAGCAAGGATGTGATGGCTGGCATGGCCGCTGAGAACGCAGTCCGGCTCGCGGTGCTGATCGATGCTGATAACGCGCAGCCCGCGATCACAGAGGCGCTGCTGGCGGAGGTCGCCAAATACGGGACCGCGCACGTCAAGCGGGCGTACGGCGACTGGACGGGCACCAGCCTGAAAGGCTGGAAAGATCACCTGCTGGCCCAGTCGATCCAGCCGATCCAGCAGTTCGCGTACACCACCGGCAAGAACGCGACCGATGCGGCGATGGTGATTGACGCGATGGACCTGCTGTACTCCGGGCACCTGGACGGTTTCTGCATCGTGTCCAGCGACAGTGACTTCACCCGGCTGGCCGCCCGGCTGCGCGAGTCGGGGCTGACGGTGTACGGGTTCGGGGAACGGAAGACACCCAAGGCTTTCGTAGCAGCGTGCGACAAGTTCATCTACGTCGAGAACCTGGCCTACACCGACAGCGAAACGGGATCGGCCAGTGCTCCGCTCAAGCCGGCCCAGCGTCTGCCCGCCGCCAAGCTGAAGAACGACACGGGCCTGGTCAGTCAGTTGCGCGGCACGGTCGAGGCGGCATCGGACGAGGACGGCTGGGCGGCACTGGCGACAGTCGGGAGCATCATCACCAAGCAGGCTCCGGACTTCGACTCCCGCACCTACGGCTATGGCAAGCTAAGCGACCTGATAGCGGCGACCACGTTGTTCGAGACAGCGAAGCGCAGCCCAGGAGACGGCAAGCCGAACGTGATCTACGTCCGCGACAAGCGCAGCACGCCGGCAAAGCAGGCAGGCCCCTCATCCTGACCTCGGGAGGCTGAGTACCGGCGGGCACATGCGGTGGTCAGCGAGCCGTTGCCGGGGCACCTCGTCGGAGCAGTAACTGGCTGCCTTGCCGCGCGAGGACGCAGGTCACTGGCGGGCTGAGGTGGAGGGTCTTGGTGCTCATGTGCAGCCATTCACACGTGAGCCGTCCCGGCTCCTCCTCCCCGCCACAGCAACGAATCACCGGCCCGGAGCGTCGTAGTCGGTGCTGCGGGTGATGTGCTCCCAGGCGCTGAACTCGGCGCGGGAGTCGTCGAGGTACGCGCCGATCATGTCGGCGGCGTCGTTGCCGAGCGCTAGCCGGAGCGGGGTCTTGTCGGAGTCGAGTGCCGCCACGATCGCGTCGGCGGCCTTGGCCGGGTCGCCGGGCTGGCCGCCGTCACTCGCCGGCAGGTCGGCGCGAACAGAGCCCGTGATGCCGGCGTAAGCAGGAAGGGCTGGGGATTGCCGGAGCGCACCGCCGGCGAAGCCAGTACGGAACGCGCCGGGCTCCGCGATGAGAACCTTGATCCCGAAGGGCGCGACCTCGAGCGCCAGTGCCTCGGACAGCCCCTCAAGGGCGAACTTGGTTGCCGAGTACGCACCCACGCCGGCGAAGCTGAAGCGCCCGCCCATGCTGGTCAGGTTCACGATGGCGCCGGAACCCTGAGCGCGCATGTGCGGCAGCACCGCCCGGATCAGTGCGGCTGGCCCGAAGAAGTGCACGTCCATCAGGTCGCGGAGTTCGCGTTCGGTGGTCTCCTCCACCGCCCCGACCAGCCCGCGGCCGGCGTTGTTGACCAGTACGTCGATTCGCCCGCGCCAGAGCATGGTCTGGGCAACTGCCGCGGCAACCTGGCTTCCGTCCGTGACATCCAGCTCGACCGCGGTCACCCGCCCGGGGTACCTGGCGGCCAGGTCATCCACCGCCGCCAGCCGGCGGACGCCGGCCACCACCGTATCTCCAGCATGGAGCGCAGCCTCCGCGATCGCCCGGCCGAAACCTGACGACGCACCGGTGACCAGCCACACTCGCCCGCCCGTTATCTCATTCATGATCGTCTCTCCTTGCCGTTAGTAACGGGTCTTCCGTCGTCTTCTGTTATGCCAGCAAGGGCAGCGGCGCGTCCAAGACAGAGAATCGGAGAGTCGATAAAGAGCGCTTATGATCGCAGCGTGGAGCTGCGGCAGCTGCGTTATCTCATCGCGATTGACGACGCGGGTCATGTCGGCCGCGCGGCCGAGGCGCTGTATGTCAGCCAGCCTGCGCTGTCGTACGCGCTGCGGAACCTGGAGGCCGAGCTCGGAATCCAGCTGTTCGACCGGCACGCCCGGGGCGTCACCGCGACCGAGGCCGGGCGCGAGGTGATCAGGGAGGCCCGCGCCGCCGTGATAGCGGCGGACCGCGTGACCGCCGCGGCGGACCGGTACCGCCGCGGGATGGCCGGCCTGCTGCGGGTCGGCTTCGAGGCGACCGGTGCCGGGCTGCTCACCACGAGGTCCCGGGCGGAGTTCGTCAGGCGGTACCCAGGGGTGCGAGTCGAGCCGAAGCGGTTTGACTGGGGGCAGGAAGCCGCGGCGCTGCGCGACGGGAGCGTGGACGTCGCCTTCGTGTGGCTGCCCAACGACCTGACCGGGCTCCGCAGCGAGGTCGTGCACACCGAGCCCCGAGTTGTAGCCGTGCCCGCGGGTCACCGGCTCGCCGGGCAGTCCAGGGTCTCGGTGCTGGAGGTGGGGGATGAGCCGATCATGTGGACGCAGCGGGCCCCCAGGGAGTGGGTTGACTGGTGGGCGGTCAACCCCCGGCCGGACGGATCGAGCCCGCGCTGGGGACCGACGAACGACAACGTCGAGGAGATGCTAGAGCAGGTCGCGGCCGGGGTAGCCGTGTGCTTCGCGCCCGAGAGCATGGCCTCGTACTACGCCCGGCCCGATCTTGCCTGGGTCCTGCTGACCGACGTGCCGCCGCTGCAGGTAGCCCTGGCATGGCCAGAAGGCGCAGCCAGCGCGCTCGTCCGCAGCTTCGCGACCGTCGTCCGCGAACTGGCGACGACCTTACTGTCCAGCGTGCTCATCGAGACGCCTCGTCCGGCTTGTCAGGTGTGGCCGCCTGGGCGGCAGCGGAGGCGCGCGTGATCTCGGCCAGGCTGTCCCGCAGCCCCTGCCATGCGACCTCGAGGCTGGCGGCCGCGGCGCCGGTCAGGTCGGCGCCGCGGATGACGCCGCCGGGAGCGGCCGCCTGGCCGCCCTCACCGGATGCGGCGAGCGCGGCCAGCGCGGCCTGGCCGGCTTCGACGATCGCCGGGTCCGTCGCCACGATGGTGATGAGCTCGCCGGTGACCTGGATGTTCATCTGACGCCGACCTGCCTCCTCGGGCTGCTCGTCGCTTGTCCCGGTGATGTCCACGCCGCGCAGCGCGTCCTTGGCCTGGTCGAGGTCAACGCCGACAGAAGCGAGTGCCTTCGCGGCGGCGGAGGTGGAATCGGCCAGCGCCGCGAGCAGCAGATGGTGCGAGCCGACCGGGCGTGTGCCGGCGAGGCGGGCGGCCTCGGCCAGGGTGGCGTCGGCAGCCGGACTTGCTGTCGGCTCCACCTCTAGGGCAAATGGACCTGGGTCCCCCGGCTGCGCGCCGCGGCGACGGCGCAGCAGGCCCGTCCTCCCGCTCCCGGCCGGGGCCTGGTCGATTACCGCCGCGCGGATAGCCGGCAGGCTGCCATGCTCGCTCATGATCTTGGCGGCGACGCCGTCGCCCTCGCGGATGAGACCGAGCAGGATGTGCTCGGTGCCGATGTAGTTGTGATTCAGCTGCAGGGACTCCCTGAGCGCGAATTCCAGGGTCTTCTTCGCCCGTGGCGTAAACGGGATGCGGTGCGGGTCCTTGCCTTGTCCCTCGCCGACTAGCTCGACGACCTCCGTGCGGACGCCATCGAGCGACATCCCGAAGGTATCGAGGACGCGGCTGGCGATGCCATCCTGCTCGCGGATGAGACCGAGCAGGATGTGCTCGGTGCCGATGTAGTTGTGGTGCAGGCGCCGGGCCTCTTCCTGGGAGAGGACAACGACACGACGGGCTCTGTCAGTGAATCGCTCAAACATGTAACCAGAATGCCCGCTACTTCTAACCTTATCAATACCATGCTAATAATAGGGTTATGGAATGGGAAGACCGGCTCGATGAGTGGGAGACCGAGCTTGAGCTGGCGGCGCAGCTCGAGGGTTCCGACTGGGTGACGCTGGAGAAGGCGGCGGCGCAGACCGGCGTTTCCCGTGCCGCGCTGCGCACCTGGTATCGCACCGGGCAGGTCGCGTCCCGGCTCGTGGATGGGCCGCACGGACCGCAGCGCCTCGTCCCGCTGTCCGTTGTCGCCGAGCGGGCCGAGGCCTCGCCGCGGTTGCGGCGCTCAGCGGACCGGCGCCTGTCCGACGAGGCGCAGCTTGAGATCCTCCGCCACCGCATCGACCAGCTTGACCAACGGCTGGCAGAGCTGGAGGGCAGGCTCCCGCCCAGCGCCAGCTAAATGGGCCGAAGCTCCTGTCGCAGCCGCCGGATTGCGTAGATCCGCCCGTACCTGTCGTAGTCGCGGAATCTTCGCAGCGGCCACAGCGCATTGGTGCCATCGGCGGCGCTGGCGTGGAGCAGGAGCTGATCATCCTCATCGCGGGTGCCGGTGCAGATGGCGACGTGCTTGACCGGGTAGTCGCCGCCGTTGACCAGTTCGTCGCCGTCGTACTGCGGCACGAACTCCTCCTGCTCCACGCGCGGGCGCTGCTCGCCTAGCCACACGAGGTCTCCGGCCTGCAGGTGCCCAGGGTCCGGGACCGGCTCGAAGTGCTCCAGGTCGCGGACAAGTTCAAGGGCCTGCAGGTGAGCGGGCAGCGTGTAACCAAGCAGGTCGCGGATCACCAGGTGAGCCAAGGCCACGCAGTTCAGCCCGTCGCGCAGGGCGTCGTCCCGGCAGCGGACCCGCACCGGGTTCTGGGACTTCACATACCTGAAGGCGGGGTCGAGATAACGAAGGAACGCCTCGTCCATCGCTGGCACCTCCCGTCAGGGACTACCTTCGACGACCGTGCCCGTGCCGCCGGGGTCCTCTATTTCAGAACGGCCTGTGTGTTACGGTCCCACTCAACCGTACGTTGCATAGAAATCCTCAGTGTCGTCGATTTCTTCAACGGCGCCAGGCTCATCAGCGTTCGAGAGGTCGAGGTCGTCGATGGCCATATCTTCGCTGCCGCTGCCGACGCCTGCTGCTACGCTCATCCGCCGTGCCTGATACTCAGCGTTCCGTGATCGACGTGTTCCTTCTGCTGACCAGAGGCGATGAGGTGCTGCTGGGGCTGCGGGAGGGCACTGGTTTCGCGGACGGCATGTGGAACCTGCCGAGCGGGAAGGCCGAGCAGGACGAGACAGCGGTTACGGCGGTGATCCGCGAGGCGCGTGAGGAGATCGGTGTCATCCTCTGTCCGGACGATCTGAGCTTTGCCGCCGCGGTGCAGTGCCGCAACAGCGCGGCCGATGTGCGGATGGGATTGTTCTTCCACGCTGAGGCCAGCGCGGACCTGGGCGCGGGGCCGTTTAACGCCGAGCCGCATAAGTGCGCCAAGGTCGCGTGGTTTCCGCTGAGCATGCTGCCTGAGCCGGTCATGCCGTACAGCGCGCTGGGCGTCTCGCTGTATCTGAGCGGCGCGCGTTACGCGACGCTGGGCTGGTGACCGGCAGCCAACGTGCCGAGGCCGCGCACCCCACTCGCCTATTCCGGCAGCGGGCCGAGCCGGCCCAAAGACCTCAGTCGCGAGGCGGGCAGAGACAGAAGGGATGGCCGTCCGGGTCGATCATCACCAGCCACAGTTTCTCGTTGGGCTGTTCTGCGGCCTGGGTCGCTCCAAGCTCTCCGGCGTGCTCGGTCGCCTTTTCCAGGTCATCGACGCGGAAGTCCAGGTGGTACTGCTGGGGATGCCCCTGGCCCGGCCACTCTGGACGCGCGTAGTCCTTGACCCCCTGAAAGTTAAGCGTTACTCCCAGGGTCGTTGCCTGAGCGACCCCGTACTCCGGATAGTCGCCCGTGACCTCGCCGCCGGTCAGGTCGGCGTAGAAACGGGCGAGCCGGGTGGCATCGGAGCAGTCAATCGTGAAGGCGATCAGCTCGGTGACGTGCACATTGGTCATGGTGCCAGTGTCGCTGGTGCGCCGCCGGATGTCTTGTACTTATGCGACAGGCATAGACCACGGCCCGCACGCGGTCCCAGGGCGCAGCCCGCGGTCGCCTTGGACCTGGACACCGCGATCACGCGGCTGCTGGACGACAATCAGGTATCGGCACAAGCTCGCACGCAACTGGAAGCAGCGCGGTACGGCATCGCGATCGCGCGACGGGAGCTGAAAGGTGGCACATGAGCGGCGAGGCACACGACACCACCGGTTTCCTCTACGAGATCGGGCTGCTCAAGCGCTACCCGCGCACCGGCTGGGCGCTGGCCGGGGTGCCCGTCGCCGAATCGGTGGCCGAGCACTCGTTCCGCGCCAGCGTAATCGCCGCGGTCATCGCAGCCACGTCGCCGCAATGATCTCCGCTGCCGTCAGCGAATATGAGGCCTGCGAAACCCCTGAAGCGATCTGCGCGCGGGACGCCGACAAGCTCGAATGCCTTCTCCAGGCCCGTGAATACCAGGACCAGGGTCACCAGAACCTGCAGCCCTGGATCGACTCCTCGCTCGCGAGCCTGCGCACCGCGACAGCGAAACAGCTTGCCAGTGAGGCACTCGCCCAGAACTCCCTTGAGTGGCTCCGGCACGCCCAGCGCACCTGACCCGGATTCCGCGTGAGCTAACCGGAGTCCATGGTCGTTGATGAACTACCTTCCGTCAACGGCGAGATCTTCAGAACGGCTGTGGTGTCACGGTCCCATGGTCAGAGGCCCGGTTTGGTTATATCCAGATGCGGCTTTCATTACGGGCTTCTTTGGTCCGGAAGGCGTCTTCGAGGTTGATTCCGCAGCGGTTGACGATCGACATGAGCAGGATGAGGGTGTCGGCGGCTTCGTCGCCGATATCGGCGATCCGCCCGTTCTGGATCTGGGACAGGGAGGCGCCCTGGCTCAATGGCTCCATGCGGTGCCTACGTCAAGTGCTCGACGAGACTGGCCTGGGGGTAGTGACCCTAGCAGCGCATGTGCTCGCGGCGCCGCTATTGCTGGGGAAGACCGGCAGCATGCCAGGTTGGCTGGTCGACGTCCGCCGCGATGCTAGGCCGGGTGCCTCTCCCGCTGAGGACCGCGTTTCGGCGATCTGGCCTGTGCCTTCCGCCGTCTCTTATCTCAGAACGGCCTGTGTGTCACGGTCTCACTCAACCGGACGCTCCAAACTCGCCCAAGACGGACTCAGGCGTTCACCGGCATACGCTGAGGGCGTGAGGTATTTCAACACGGCCGGGCCATGTGTGCCGGAGCTGCATTACATGGTGCCGCCGGAGCCACGGCTGCCGGAAGCCCGACGGCTGATCGAGCGGGACCAGTATTTCGTGGTGCACGCGCCCCGGCAGACGGGCAAGACCACCACGCTGGCCGCCCTTGCACAGGACCTGACCGCCGAAGGGGGCCAGGTGGTGCTGCGGTTCTCCTGCGAGCGCGCGAAGGTAGCCGGGGACGATTATGCCGCTGCGGAGCTGCAGATACTGGCCGCCATAGCCGAGGAGGCCCGTCGGCAGAATCTCCCCGATGAGTATCACCCGCCGACGCCCTGGCCGGGGGAATCACCCGGATCGCGGATTCACACCGGACTGGCCGCGTGGGCGGAGCGGTGCCCGGTGCCAATCGTGCTGTTCTTCGATGAGATCGACGCACTGTGGGGCGAGTCGCTGAACAGTGTGCTGGCTCAGCTGCGGGACGGCTTCAGTTCCCGGCCGCGATCGTTCCCTGCGTCGGTTGTGCTGTGCGGACTGCGGGACGTGCGGGACTACAAGGCCGCCGCTGGCGGGGATCCGTCCCGGCTGGGCACATCCAGCCCGTTCAACGTAAAGGTTGCCTCGCTGCGGATCGCCGATTTCACCCCTGCGCAGGTAGCGGAGCTGTACGCCCAGCACACCGGTGACACCGGACAGGTCTTCACGCCGGAGGCGGTCGAGCGGGCGTATGAGTACACCCAGGGCCAGCCGTGGCTCGTCAACGCCCTAGCACGGGAAATCATCGACGAGATGCGGGTGCTGCCACCCATCCCCATCACGACAGAGCACATGGACGAGGCGAAGGAACGGCTGATCCTCGCCCGGGCCACCCACTTGGACTCCCTTGCGGCCCGGCTGGCTGAGCCTCGGGTCCGGCGGATCATGGAACCGCTGCTAGCCGGCGGCTTCCCGACCGTCGACCCGGCCTACAACAACGACGTGGCTTATGTCCGTGACCTGGGTCTGATCGCCAAGGACAACCCTGTCCGGGCCGCCAACCCTATATACCGGGAAGTGATCGCCCGGGTGCTCGGAGAGAGTACCGACACGTTCATTGCAGTTAGCCCGAAGAGCTTCCTGCTGCCGGACGGGCGGCTGGATTTCGGGAAGGTCTTGAGCGAGTTCGCGGTGTTCTGGCGGGAGCACGCCGAGATCCTTGCCGACGGCCAGATCTATCATGAGGCCGCACCGCAGCTCGTGTTCATGGCGTTCCTGCAGCGGGTCGTGAATGGCGGGGGGTTCGTGGAACGGGAGTACGGCATCGGGCGTGGCCGCATCGACCTGCTGGTGCGCAAGCCGTACGTCGGCCCGGATGGCCAGCCCGCCCTGCAGCGGGAGGCGATCGAGCTGAAGGTCTGGCGCCCGCACCAGTCCGATCCGCTAGACGCGGGCCTGGAACAGCTCGACGGCTACCTGGCCCGCCTCGGCCTCGGCTCCGGCATCCTGATCATCTTCGACCGCCGCCCGAGTACACGGTACGAACCGCCTGACACCGAGATCACCCAGGTGGGCAGCCCAGCCGGGCATACCGTGACCCTCATGCGCGCCTGATCTTTCACTCCTGCCAGTCCTGATGGTGGGCTGGATGAGCTGTACGGGCGGGCATAGCGAAGACCGATGGAGCTGGCGTGAACGGCTACGCCCTGTGTAGAGGAGTGAGCCGGACGATGACATACTCCTTTGCTGCGGAGTTCGTCTGCACACGCTGCTCAGGGACATGCAGTGGCCCCGGATCATCTGCCGCGGCACTGACCTGCACGCCCGCACCGGGCGATCCGAACTGCTCGCCGACCTCACACGAGCAGTCGGCGGCTCGGCCTGCCTGTGCGGGACTGGCGGCAGTCGCTCGACCCGAGCCCGTTCACAACCCACGGCCTGACAGTCGAGATGTTCACGCCGCCGCAGTACCAGCTCCGCGCTGGAGGTAGCCGCGTCACGGCCTTGACCGATCTCGCCATCACCGCGCCTTGCCGTGAGAACAGCCAGCTGGCATCAGTCATTTCAGTGCGAGCAATCGGAGGAACCGATGTGGGATGAAGTAAGCCAGCTGCACGACTACCACGGAGACGTCGCCGTCGAGATCAGGCTGCTGAAGCTGACCGAGGAGATCGGCGAGGTGGCAGACGCTTTCCTGGGCGTCCACGGCCTGAACAGGCGCAAAGGAGTCTGCAAGTCCCAGGATGACCTCCTCGATGAGCTAGCCGACGTGATCATCACCGCGGCCGTTGCCATGAACGGCGTCACCGTGGACGCGGAACAGGCCCGCAGGCACTTCGAGCAGCGGCTGGCGGCCGTTACCGCCCGGGTCGGCTTGTGACTTCGTGACCGGCTAGAGCAGCGGCCCGCGGAGGTGATGCGGTATCCGGCCACGCCAGCCAGTCCGGGCACGCCAAAGGCGGACCCCCGCTCCTGCTCATCTCCCGCACGGAGGCAGGCGGGTGACCTGGCTGGCGGCGGCCAGCTCGTCCCGGGCTTGCTGGAGTTCCAGCGATAGCTCGGTGGCGATCTTCATCAGAGGGAAGCTCGGCTCACGGATTCGCGCCGGATATGTCCTCTACTGCGGCGACGAGTCACTGAGCTTTGGTGACGGGCCTGCCTGCCTCTCTTGGCGCTGTGGACCTGCGGATGAGCGGCGCCAGTACCAGAGGGATGCTACTGATGCGAGGGAGCACCACAGGCCGTTCTGATGAATGCTATTGCTCTTCCCGGTAGCCTGGCTGACTGATCGCACGCAGCTGGCAGGAGGACAACGATGCCGATTACTCCGAGGGAGCGGCTGGCTAGAGTACTCGACGGCTCACAGACGCCGGGCGCGTTCAGTGCGCAGCTGTCCGTGCCCGCGAGGGATGTCGGGCTCACGGTGGCGGGCGCGGGGATCAGCTTTCCGG
>Ga0209530_1000873_pt1 | contig 16639 bp, 18 predicted proteins | sample BlaSpr_A8_Ref_O1_FD_187987 | JGI IMG/M metagenome (GOLD analysis project Ga0209530, IMG submission 187987) | Forest soil microbial communities from Thunder Bay, Ontario, Canada - Black Spruce, Ontario site 2_A8_Ref_O1 (SPAdes) (version 2) | ecosystem: Environmental > Terrestrial > Soil > Boreal...
GGAAGTGCGCTAAGCTGTCCTGCGTTGGTGTGCGCAGATGGGTGGCAGGATCTGCTAAGTTAAGCGCTGTACCAGCGGTGCTTGAGCATCGTGAGGTGTCAAGCTACAGGTCAGAAAACTGAAGAGTACGCCCCGTTAGCTCAGTCGGCAGAGCGTCTCCATGGTAAGGAGAAGGTCTACGGTTCGATTCCGTAACGGGGCTCCGCATTTTTGCAGATCAGGGTGGGTCAGGGAGGCTTTCCGGGCCTCGGGTCTCATGATCAAGTGACAAGACCAGTGACTACGCCGTAGCGGCGTTTCCTGGCCGGTCGTCTCCGTTGCCTGGATCACCGAACACGTCGTCCATGACGGTCGCGCCGCCGCGGATGGCGGGGACGATGACGTGCCGGTAGACGGTCTCGGTGACGTGGGTGGACTTGTGGCCGACGGTGTCGCTGATCTCCTGGATGGGGACGCCGTTGTGGCTCATGATCGAGACGGCAGTGTGCCGTCCCTCGTGGGCGTGCCAGTGGCCGATGCCGGCGCGCTCGGTCATCTTGCCGAAGCGCCAGTTGAGGGCGTCGCTGCTGTACTGGCGCCCGTCTTCGCCGCAGAACACCAGGTTGCTGTCCTGCCACAGGGCGCCTGCGGCGAGCCGTTCTCTTGCCTGCCGGGCCCGGTGAGCGTGGAGGGCTGCTATGGCCCGCTTGGGGAGTTCGAGCGAGCGCCTGGATTTGGGTGTCTTGGTGTCTCCGTCTCTGCGGGCTGAGCGCCACACGTGGATGATGCCCTTGTCCAGGTCTACGAGGTCCCAGGTGAGCGTTCGCAGCTCGCCGGGGCGCAGGCCGAGGGTGAAGGCCACCACGAACAGCGCTTCGAGCCGTCCGCCGGCGTCCTCGGTCTTGTCCAGGCCGACCTCCGAGCGGCAGAAATGACACGTCGTCTGTGCCAGGTCCGTGCTTATCTCGGTGGCCGGTCGCTGTTCGCGTGGCTTGGTGCCGCAGGCCGGCTGGCCGTCGGCGGTCGCTGCGTGGGTCGATCCATACTTGGTCTTGCTGATCCTGACGACTGTGACGTAGCGGGTCACGTGGCCGCTTGCAGCGCGGAGTACCTGGCTTGCTTGTTTTTCTGTCATTGCCCGCGATGGGTGGCCCGGCTGGCCCGTGGGGACGTCCGCCAGCTCCGCGACGTTCCGGCCGATGAGGTCGAATTTCTGCGCGCGGCGGATGGACCTGACCAGGGTGGCCTTGAGTTTCACCAGGGACGCCTTGCTGAGTGTTTTGGCGGCGTCCCGGAGGAACCTGTCGGCGTCGATGGCCGTGAAGTCCTTGAGCTTCGTCCTCCCGATCCTCGGGTAGATCCACTTCTCGGCCTGGCCTCGATAGGTGGCCATGGTGTGCGGGTCGAGTTCGAGCGAGTCGAGCCAGTCGACGACACACTGATTTAGGGTGTAGGTCGCCGGCGTGCGGATGCCCGCCTTGATGTCTGCCTTCAGTTCATCGAGCTTGTCCTTGACTTCTTCTCTGGTCTTTCCGCGTACGGTGCGCCGGTCCCGCTTGCCGTGGCTGTCGTAGCCGAGCGAGATCGTGCCCACGTAGCAGTTGTTCGCCTTGTCCCACGAGATGCCGTGGTCGCCGCGTTCTCGACGGCGTTTCTTGCCTGGTTCCGGCAAGGTGTGCTCCCTTCGTCCGTGCTGGTCGCCCTCCCGCTCTCGGTCCATCATAGCTCAAGACGTCCCTAGACGTCCCTACGCGGCGTTGTCGAGCGACTCGATGAACTCGGTGAGCTGCTGCTCGGTAATCCGGCGAAGCTTCCCGATCTTGATGCTCCGGAGCTGGCCGTTCCTGAGCAGGTAGTAGACCTTGTCGCGGCCGATGTGGAGCACCTTGGCTACTTGCTCGACTGTGTATGCCTGCACTCTCGATCACCTCCTCTGCCGGATCGTTCCTGGATGGCTTCCCCCGATTCGGTTACTCTGGGTAGTTGTCTACGTCTTTGTCTACGGTCGCTGTCTCCCGCTATTACGTGCAGACACGCGCGCAGACGGTAGACGTAGACAATCACTGAGCGTCACTCATCACGGCACGCCAGCGCCCCCGGCTGACCTGGAGCACCTGGCCTCCGGCCTGCAGCTCGCGTAGCCGTTGGTAGACCCAGGGACGGCTCATGCCGGTGTGCTGCATCAGGTCGGGGACCGTCATGCCGTCATCAGGGGCGAGGGACAGGACGGTCCATAGCGTCTCTTCGGGTGCGTCGGGAATGGGGGTGTCAGCTGCGAGCGGTTCGTTCGGCTGGCTCGGCCTGCGCATGGCGTTGCTCGATGTCTCGTCCAGCCGCGGACGGAGAGCCGCGTGCCGCTCGGCGGTCTCGGCCACGATCTCGTCGGTGATCAGGTAGGCGCGGGCGCGTTTCGGGGTGTTGTGCTCGGCCGCGGAGACAAGGAACTTGCCGGGAGCGTTGAGAGTGTGCGCTTGCCATCCGGCGCCGAGCATGCCCTGGCCGAGGATCAGGTCGACGTCCTTGCGCTCGCGGACGCGGAAGCAGATCCGGACGTCCATCTGCGAGCGCACCGCGTCCTGTCCCATGGCCTTCTGCGTTGGCCGCTGGGTCGCGGCTATGAGGTTGACGGCGACCGCCCGTCCGCGGCGAGCGACGGAGTCCGCGTGCTTGACGGCGCCGGGCGCGTAGTCGACAAGCTCGGCATACTCGTCAACGATGACAATCAGTGCGGGCATGCCGGGTGCTGGCTGCCAGACACGCTGCCCGCGGTCGGCCAGCAGCGCCGCGCGGGCTTCGAGGACTGCGACTGCGTCGGCGAGGAGGGCGTGTGCTTCCTCGGGAGAGGTTGCCAGCCGGTCGATGCATGATGTCCAGGGCTGCAGTTCCATGCCCTTCTTGAGGTCGATGGCCCAGATGACCACGTCGCGGCACGCGCACAGGTTGCCGATCAGCACGTTGAGGCACCCGCTCTTGCCCGCGCCGGTGGTCCCGCCGAACAGGCCGTGCCGGCGAAGGAACGAGACTTGGCATGGTGTCGCGTCTTCGAACGGGCCAAGGTCTATGGGCTCGGTGATCGATGCGACGGATGGCCCGGGCCACGGGATCGCGTCGGCGTGCGGGTCGGTGTCAAGGACACGCAGCTCACATCGGTTGGCCAGGTCGTCTGGAGTCGGGTAGACGCGGACCGCGCCGCGGAAGGTGCCGAGCCCTGATTCGATTTCGGGGACCTTGGCGATCACGTCCTGAATGGTCTGGCCGCGGGCGAGGCGGAAGCGCGCCCGCCATCCCCAGATATCCGCTAGTGCGGACATGACCTGGGAACCGGCCAGGCCGACCGCCTTGGCGACCTCGGGCCAGGATTCGAGTTTTCTGTCTAGCCGGACCTTGGCGCGTCGGCGACCGCTTGCCCACCAGGGGATCGCGCTCGCGAGGGTAAGGATGACGCCCGCGACTGGCAGCGGCGAGGTGGCCGGGCCGATCGCGATAGCCGCGGTGAGCCAGCCGCCAGCGTTCATGGTCACGATGGCGGCGTAGGCACGGTCGGCGGGGCGGTCGAGCAGTGACCATGCCTTGCGTGCCCAGGCGGGTGGAGGGACGGCGAGCACCGTTGTGGCGGCGATCGTCGTGAGGGAGAACCATACCCAGGATCGATGGTCGGAGTGGTGGAGGGCTGTCGCCGCGAGAGCCGTTAGGACCGCGAAGGCAATGGGGGCGAGTTCGGAACGGTAGCGCCAGATTGCTCGGCCGATCTGGGTAGCCGCAGTGTCGGGGATCTGGTCGCCGGAGTTCAAGACGATCATTGGCTGGTAGCCATCGTGACGGAGCCGACGAGCGTGGCGGCGGAGCTGGTGCCGCGTGGGCCGGGTGCTCATGGCCGCTCCTGCTCGTCAGGTGGGAGCTGGCCTTGGGCGCGGAGCTCGTCGCGCAGGTAGTACAGCGGGTCGTGTTCTCCGTCGCGCTGCGCGCCTAGGGTCGCGCGAGCGGCGGCGGTAAGGTTCCCGAGGTCGGAAAGTGCTCGGGCTAGGCGGCTGCGGAGCCGGCGGACCTGATCGGTCAGAGCGGGGATTAGGTCAAGGGCGCGGAGGATCTTGCGTCCATCGGGGGAGCGGAGCCACAAGCGGGAGAGCGGGGTTCGCTGTGCTGCCGCGGTGGCTTGGATGTAGGTGTCGGCCGCCTCCTGCAGGTCGGTGTTCGGGTGGTCATTCGGCTGGGTCGTGGGGATCACCTCCTGTTGGTCGAGCGGATGTGCCGGTCATTTCTGGCCGCTCAGTGCGTGGATGACGGCGGTTACGGTGGTGCGGATCTCTGGGGCAAGGCTGCTGGTGGCTAGGTAGAAGCCGAACAGGATGCAGATCAGGGCGTGCCAGACCTTCATGGCGTTGTACTTGTGCAGCCACCAGACGGCGATGGCGAGCACTAGGACCAGGGAGATTGATAACCAAGTGGGGTCACCTCTTCCTGGGCCAGGTGGCGAGGCACGATTCGGGTGCGTGGTCTTCGTCCGTTGCTTGCGGATTTGGGCGGCGGACCGATACACCGAGGAGGCGCCGGACTAGCGCGGCTGTGCGAGTTGGTGGGTGAGTTCTCAGCTCGGCAGTTGATGGCTCTTGGCGGATGCCGATGACCACGACGATCAGCGTGGTCAGGACGAGTGCTACTGCGGCGAGAAGCAGGGCGGCCATCAGTAGTCGCCTCCCTTGCTGCTCGTGCGGGACATGGACTCGCTGAGCGCTAGGATCCGGCTGCGGTCGCGGGACACGTGGCCTCGCCTGCGGCGGGTCGTGTGGTGTGAGGTACTGGACTCGCGACGTCGCCAGACCATCCCGGCGTGGCACTTACGGCACAAGCCGTGCGGGTACTCGGGCGCTGCGCCGCACGGGCACTGACGGGTGTACTGCTGGGGGATTGCGATGGTGGTGTTGGGGTGCATGTATTGGTTCCTTCCACTTGGCGTTTTCCGTCCTGGTTGGCGGAGAATCAGCCGTTGTGTATGGAAGGATGCGGCGGAGGGTTAGGACGCGGTTACTACGCGGAGGGACCTGTGCTGGACGTGATGGGACGTCCCTGGGGTAGGCGAGGTCGTCCTTGAATGTCTCTCAGGGCTTGAGGCAGGCGAAGGACAGGCGGCTAACTCTCCTACCCGGAGCGTAGGCAGCGCTTGGATTGCCTCTATCAGGCAGATACGAAGCGAGAGCATCCAGCGACGGGGCTTCGCATACGATGCTCGGCTTGTAGTGGACGCTGGACGTCACGCTGAGCTGGACGCATGTGGATGTCCAGCGATCGTGTCAGTGCTTGATCCGGGCAACCCCCCGCCTCGAAATATAGCTGCGCGGCCCAGTAGGCATGACTGGCTCTCGACAGCGAAAGCTGATTTGGGACACCGTGCAACCTCGTCCAGTCCTGATCGCTAGAGTTACAGCATGTGGCGTAGAACTGCGGCCTTCAACGAGCCCGACATCGAGACCCTACGTAAGCATGCGAAGATCCTCGTGATAGACGATCATGCCCTGCCGGCACAGAAACTGTTCGAACGAGATGGTTATCATCTTGAGCGCTGGCCAGAAATAAAGAATCTATCCCAGCTCACCGACGGACATTATGAGATAATTTTGTTGGATTTGCACGGCGTTGGCCTCAATGAGAGTCCTGATATGCAGGGTCTTGGCATCCTCCGTCACATAAAACAGTCCAACCCGGCACAAATGGTGATCGCGTATTCGGCGCAATCGCAAAGGCTGTCAGCGAGGGCTTTCATCGAGCTAGCAGACTCGGTCCTAGATAAAGAGGCTTCGTATGTCGCATATAAGGAAGTTGTAGACGGGTTTCTTCGAAGGCGCGCGTCGCCTGGATATTTCCTGGCGGTTATGAACCGCGAACTAGGTGATAAGGTAATGCTTGCACCTAAAGCTGTACCTAAGGCGATACGCGTGTTTCAGACACAAAAAATTGGCCCGTTTGAGAGTTATCTTAGGGAACACTTGTCGGACGCCGGACAGGTCGATAGGATACTCACAATTATATCGATCGGTATAACTGCACTATCTATGGTGGTAGCTTTCGCGTGAGCGCGTGGAACCTTTTCCCGTATCCAACATTGCTGAGTAATAGCAGCACGGAAACTTCGACATTTGAGAATGGTAGTATTTTCGCGACACCAGCGACCTGTAGCCAGTGCCCGACCCGCGAGTGTCTGAACGATAGTCGGGCGAAATGGTCGGAATTCCGGGAATGCAGGTTTGGTATCAACTACGTACGCATCGATGATCACCGCCTTGTTACAGGAATCGTCGCCCCTGGGCTGCCAGGTGCAACGAAGCGAGCTAAGCGACGAGCTCGTCTGGACCCGGGATTGAGGGCCAATCCCGGAGATGTTCTTAAGGCGATAAGTTCGGTGGCCGCGCTAGGTCCGGGTGTTGTCGCGGACTTCGAACGCTCGAAGCAGGAAATACTGGACAATCTAAGAAGCGATCCGCAGATGTTTAGCGCTCTCGCTCAGCAACTGCGGAAGGATTTCCAGGAGACGCTTAACCGGAGCCATGATTTTCTGCAACTCGTAAAGTTGGTGCATGGATATGCGGAGACTCTTCTTCAGGAAAAGCTTCCTGGCTCAAGTAACCTGGATGCCGCAGAAAAGCTCCCAGTAGAGGGTGCAATTTACTTTGCTACTGAGTTGATGCTCTTGAAGATGGATGCACTCATATATCTTGACGAGATCAATATCGTACATGGTGCCGAGAGTGAGGTGAAAATACACCCGTACATTCTTAAATATTGCAGAATCTATCGATGGCAGGCCGAGCAAAAGGACCTGGACCTGCAGTTGCATGGTGAGTGCCGCGGATCTTATTGGTACAATGATAACGCGATAGGCGCTGTCCTGCAGGGGTTGCTGGACAACCTCGTAAAGTATTCACCCGCAGGGTCTAAGGCCACGATTACGTTCCAGGAGGATTCAAAGCAGGTTCTCATAAATTTTACATCGCTAGGCCCGAAAATTGAGGAAGATGAATTGCAGCAGATTTTTCTGCCTGGATTTCGTGCTCGCGCAGCTAGGGAGGTAGCGTCTGGTGGTCTTGGGCTCGGGTTGGCAACTGCCAAGCAAATATCGGACGCGCTTGACCTTAATCTGACGGTGCATCAAGACTCGGCAGAAGACTCAAAATACCGCGACCGGTTTTCCACTACATTTAGTATAACTCTCTCGCGCGAGTGAATTTATCGGGTAAACTGCCGTTCCGGCAAGTCATCCGTTCGTGCTCATGTAGCGGCGAAAGCTCGATAGAAATGGATGCTAGCTGCGTGGCGGCTTGGACGACCTCATCCTGCTCCCGAGCGGCGGTAGGGCCGCGGGTGCCGACCGAGCGCCCTCGACGTTGAGCTATGGGATTGTCAATGCATCTCCTTATGAGACGTACTGCTAGCTAAGCTTGGCGGAACTATCCCAAACGCGCGCGAAGCTATCCAGATAAAGTGCCGCCATTTCGTCGCGGCCGCTATTGCTCAGGCTGAACACGGGCGACTGCGCAGCCGGAAGGCCGTATGTGTGCTGATTAACAAGCAACCGATCGTCAGTCCGGTAGATCGAGTTGTACAGCACGGTCCGATGGAGCCGAATCTCAACGTTCTTGACCGCTCCGAGGGCGACCCGGTACAGCATGAGCGCGTTCCGGACCTTGGCCGCCATGGCGTCACCAATCCCCTCTTCCACTCCACGCTCCGCAATGTTCGCACCCTCGGGATCCCCAAGCGCAATCCGCACCGCGACCCCCGCTAGCCCCTTGTCGGCAAGAATCCCAAGGATCCCCGCGTCCTCAGCAAGGAACAACGCGCTGTACGCCAAGATCGAGATCTCCCGCTCGGCCGAACCGAACAGCCGCACCCAGACGTCCCGCGGTACCGCCCACCGATGCGGGTAGACCGTCCCGAGTTCCTCAGGCCGCGTCCGCAACACCAAAGGCCCGCCCGCATCAGGCCACAAGTCACCCTGGTCCACGCCGACGAGCTCAGCAAGCGCGGCCCGGTTGTGCGGGTAGGGCAGGCGCCCGTTCAGCCAGCGCCGGACGGTCTTGGAGTCGACGCCGAGATGCGCGGCCACGTCGTCTTCACGTAGCCGAGCCCCCACCAATGCCCGGCGTAGTGGCTCATTCACCGTCGGCGCCTCCCAGAAATGCGAGAACACCCTGACCGTATCAGAAGACGTCCCTAGAAGTCCCTCGCGTGGGCTTTAGAAGTTCCCCTCCTCTGCATCAACCTGTCCTCTAGGGCGCGGCACCAGTCGACCCCAAACACCCAAGAGGCAGACCCTACGCAGGAGGAACACCAAGATGGCGAGGTCGGTCCGGCTGTATACCCCGGCGCAGTTCGAAGAAGTGAGAACCCTGGTCGACCTGCTAGCCGGGCAATCCGATCTTCTAACCGCCGAACGCGACAGGCTTAGCACCTTCCAGGCGGACGTGAAGCTGACGGTCCGCGAAGACCGCCGCTGCGCCGCCGGTACTGCCCGCCTTCCCGCGGCATCGAGCTGGCCTAGCATGCAGACCGAACAGGCCCCGGTCACCAAGCACACGAGCACATATCCGGGCCAAGCAGACCAGGTATGGCAGGCACGCCACGCGATTGCCAAGTACCTTGCCGGTTGCCTAGCCGCCGACGATGCACTGCTTATCGTCTCCGAACTGGCCTCCAACGCCATAGTCCACTCGGCCAGCCGAGGTGCCTTCTTCACCATCAGCGCTGAAGCCCGCGCGGACCACGTCCGCATCGAAGCCGAGGACCTAGGCGGCCCGTGGCACCACAAACAGTGCGACGACCGCCCGCACGGCCTGGACGTGGTCGAAGCACTCACCGGTCCCAGCGGCTGGGGAGTTGAGGACACCAGCGACGGGCGCCGCGTTGTCTGGGCACGGCTTGACCTGCCGACAGGGGAGGGAGTGACGTACGGGGCCGCAGGGACCTTTCAGACGTCTACAGACGGCACACCGCGTCCGTGAACGTCCCCGTCGCTCTAGCTAACGTGGAATTCATGGAGACATTCACCGCATGGGCGCAAGACCTGGCCCACACCCTTCTCGCCGACGCCCTTCCCCGCAGGTGGGCTCACGTCCAAGGAGTAGCCGCCCAAGCCCGCGCTCTCGCGCCATCCCTAGGCGCCGAAGCCGACCTGCTAGAAGCCGCGGCCTGGCTGCACGACATCGGCTACGCTCCCGAGCTTGCCGCGACCGGAATGCACGGCCTGGACGGTGCCTGCTACCTTCGCGACACCCAGCACGCCGAACCCATACTGTGCCGCCTGGTCGCGCACCACTCCTGCGCCGTCATCGAGGCCGAAGAACGCGGTCTAGCCCACGTCCTGAACCGCGAGTTCGCCCCACCCCCTCGTCCGCTAGCGGACGCGCTGACCTTCTGCGACATGACCACCAGCCCCGACGGCGAACGCGTGAACGTGACAAGCCGCCTAGCCGAGATCCACAACCGCTACGGCGACGGCCACCTGGTAAGCCGCTCGATGCACCGTGCCACCCCGCTGATCCTGGAAGCCGTCAGCCACGTCACCCGAGGTACGGCGACCCGCCACGACCCGCCAGGTAATGCTCAAGGCGCAGCCTCATAGACCTGTCCACCTGGTACCCCGCGAGGTCATCCCGCGGCACCCACCGCACCTCGCTGCTCTCATCGCTAGGCGTGGGCTGACCGCCGACCGGAACGGCAGTGAGCACGATCGAGAACTCCTGCCGAGCCTCCCCGTTGCTGGTGTACAGGATTATGTGCCGGGGGTCGGTGTAGATGCCCACCAGCCCGGTGACCCGGCACTCGATCCCGCTCTCCTCCTGGGTCTCCCGGACCGCCGCCTGGGTCACCGACTCGCCCAGGTCGATAGCGCCACCCGGGACCGCCCAGTTGCCGTTGTCGGTCCTCCGGATCATCAGCACGTCCCCGGCGTCGTTCGCGACCACCACGTTGACCGAAGGCACCATGCTGTTCACCTGCGGCGCGTCCGGATCGTCGTAATAGTCGATCCGCCGGCTCACGACCCGGGGCCTTCATACGGAGTGGCGCCTTCCCAGACCCGCTCGAAGCTCTCCAGGTAGTTGCTCGCCATCTCCCCGCCCGGGATCTTGCGCAGGTGAAAGACCGGCGCGTTGTTCGCCATCACTCCGTAGACGTGCGTGTTGACCAGGATCTGGTCATCGGCGCGATAGATCGAGTTGTACAGCACGGTGCCGTGCAGTCGGATCTCCACCCCCGGCTCGGCCAGCAGCGGCCGGAACAGCACCAGTGAGCTGCGGACCTTAGCTGCCAGCGAATCGCCGATGCCTTCGTCCTCACCGCGCCCCGCCACGTTGCGGCTATCCGGGTCACCGAGCAGGACGCGGACGTGTACCCCGGCCCGCGCCCGTCCGGCGAGCAGTCGCAGCACGCCCATGTCTTCGGCGATGAACATGCCGGCGTAGACCAGCACGCCGATCTCTCGTTCAGCGTGGTCGAAGAAATGTCCCAAGGTGTCCCGCGGCACCGCCCACCGATGCGGGTACACCGCGACGATCTCGCTCTGGGAGACGGCCGCGACCTCATCGGCGCCCATGGCATCCGGCCAGATGTAGGACTCATCGACCCCGAAGAACGCCGCCACCTCGTACCGGTGCTTGCGGTAAGGAACCCGGCCCTTGGTGACCCACCGCTCGACCGTCTTGGCGTCGACGTGCACGGCTTCGGCGAGCTTGTCGGGGGTTTCCCCGCGCTCGAGCAGGAGTGCTCGCAGCCGTTCGTTCCGCATGTCACCCGGTCCGCAGGACGTGAAAGGACGGCTTCACCCTAGCCGGGACGTCCCAGCACGTCCACCCCCGGTCCTGGCGTGTAGTAACCGCGTCCTGACGCTGCGGAGCATCCTGCGATGCACGACAACGAAATCCGCACATTCGCGCGGAGATCACATCACCTGGAAGGAATGTCCGTGCATCCCAGCCTCGCAACCCCGCCCACCCCCGCCAGCTCGTTCCCTTTTATGGCAGAACGGCCTGTGCTTCTCGTTCCGCTCGTTGCCCTACTCGTGGCTGCGTTTGTCGCGTGGGCAGTCCTGCCTGCCCGCTACCTGCCCACCCATCGTGCCCGCCACCTGCGGCTACGGCTGCACATGCGGGTGCACCCGGGCAAGGGCTTCGCCCACCTGTTCAGTCTCTGGCTACGGTGGGGCCGCCTGGCCGCCCTGCGCCGCTCTGCTCGGATCCGCCCCTCCGTCCCGCTGCGCTACCGGATCACCAGCCCGCGCGAGCACTCAGTGTTCCTGGGACGAGCCCAGTACCGGCACGGCCTGCGCGTTCCGCTCGAAGAACACCTGCTGGTGATGGCTCCGCCCCGCACCTACAAGACCGCGTTCCTGGCTGATGTCATCCTGCGCTACCCCGGCCCCGTCATCGCCACCACCACCAAGCCTGATGTTTACGGGCTGACCAGTGCGGTTCGTGCCCGCCGCGGTCCGGTGCACGTTTTCAATCCCCAGTACATCGGCGGCGTCCCCTCAACATTCAGCTGGTCGCCGGTCGACGGCTGCGAGGACCCGGCTACCGCGATCCGCCGCGCGGACGCCTTCGCGTTCGCCGTCTCCCAGAAGGGCATGGAAGACGGCAGCTTCTGGTCAGCCAAGGCAAGCGACTACCTGCGCGGCTACTTCCACGCCGCCGCCCTGGCCGGATACGACCTGCGCGCCGTGGCCGCGTGGGTGTCCGGTGCAGACCCGGACCTCCCCGAGCAGATCCTCAACGCCGTCGGCGCCCGCCAGTGGGCCCTGACCCTCTCGGAGCTCCGGTCAGAGGCGCACAAGACCGCCGCCACCGTCCGCATGGTCATGTCCCGCGCGCTGTCGTTCATGGCCGACCCAGCGCTGGCCGCGTCCGTCCTGCCTGCTCCCGGTGAAGGATTCGACATCCCGGACTTCCTGAAGCAAGCCGGAACCCTGTACATGATCGCCGAGTCCGTCTCCGCCGAAGCGCCGGTCGCGCCGCTGTTCGCCGCGATGGCCGCCGAGATCCACTACACCGCGGCGCAGCTCGGTCAGGCCTCACCATCAGGCCGCCTGGACCCGCCGCTGCTGATGGGCCTGGACGAGGTCACCCAGATCTGCCCGGTCCCGCTGCCCTCGTGGCTGTCGGACTCGGGCGGTAAAGGCATCCAGATAGTCGCCGTGGTTCACGGCGAAGCCCAGCTCGCCGCGCGGTGGGGTGACCACGGCCGCCAGGTCGTGCTCGACACGTCCTCGGTGAAGCTGTTCCTGCCAGGCATCACCGACGTGACAACGCTGGAGGCAGCAGCCAAGCTGTGCGGGCAGGCATCGTGGAAGATCCGCGGCCAGGACCACGCCACCCGCCACGACGTCGCTACCCCGGACATGATCCGCCAGTTGCCCGCCGGGTTCGCCCTGATCATCCGCGGCGGCTGCGCCCCCGTCATCGCCCGCCTGCCCCGAGCCTGGAACAACCCCGCCTACCGCCACGCTTGCCGCAGCAGCCAGACCCCGGAGTCGGTAGCCCATGACCGGGCGCTGCCCTTGTCCTACGGGTGGCAGGAGCCGGACATTCCCGAGCACGTCCCCGCCGGGCTGAGCCTCGCCGACGCGACCTCCTTCCCCTGGGACCGGCCATGACCCGACGCTGCGGACAACGACACCTGGAGGGAGCCTGACACAGCAACAAGACCGGCCTGCTGCCGGACGCGCCTACCGGCTACCGGAGGACGGACCGCTCCCGGACCTGCCCCTCTACGAGCGCCTGATCGCCGACGGCGTCGCTGAGGCAGATGCCCGGGGGAGCATCGTGGACCATGTCACCGCCCGGCGGCTGGCTATCTGGCTCGCATCCCGTCCGCAAGCGCAGCCTCTCGCCCGGGGCCTGGTTCGTTTCATCGAGACAGGAGCGATCGGCGAGCGCCTCAAGGCAGAACTGCGCAAGCACGTCCGCGCAGGCACTCGCTCAGACCAGCCCCAGGCAGCCAGGTTCCTGCAGTACTGCGCCGGCCGCAGAGACCAGCTAGGGCCGATCGATGAGAACTTCGGCCGGGCCTGCGATCAGATCGACCGGGCCGACGCGATGCTCGCCGGGCTCCGCGAGCGGGCCAGGCAAGGACTTCGCCCGGCCGAGCAGCCCTGGCCGGAGAGCGACGGCCCGCGGGCAGTCACCCTGGCCCGCAGTGATCCCCAGGGCCAGACGGTCACCCTGGTCCTGGACGCCGCCAGCGCCAGCATCGCCATGTTCGCCATCGCCGCCCACGCCGACGAGCGAGAAGCCCATGTCCGCGAGGTAGAGCGCTTCGGCGAGAGCCTGCCGGACGGCTCGTACGGCAAGCGTAACCGCGAGGCCATCGTTGCCCGCGAGAAGCGGGTGGCCACCCGGCTCCGCTCGGTCCAGAACGCTTTCCGCATGGCGATCGACCGCGACGCCGAGCCGAGCTTGCCCCCGTCCTTCAGGACGCTCCGCTCTGCTGAGCACGCGGCCGACAGGGAAATCGAGCTGGAGTAACACGGCCTGTGCCATCGTCGCCTTGTATGTGTGGCGGCACAGGCCGTGTGCAGCTCTAGCTGGCCTTCTGTCCCCAGAGCAGGAGTGCGGACTGGGCAGGGGTCAGTGAATTGATCCTCAGCTGCTCGAAGAGGCGGGCGTAGGTCGCCAGGTCTGCCTGGCTATCCAGGCAGACCCCTCCGCTTGCGCCGCCCAGGTGCACGACCTCCAGCCCGGGTGCATGGGGGAACTGCAGGATGGCCAGCGAGCCGACTCCGGCACCAGCGTGTGCCCCGCTGCTGAACGGCAGGATCTGCACCGTGATCGTGCCGCTGAGGTTGCTGAACCCGGTGAGCAGTTCGAGCTGAGCTTCCATCACGATGATCACCCTTCCGTCTGGTGCCGTTCTGGAGACGCCGCAAGGGTTGCCGCCCTGCGGCGAAATCTAACGGCGTGGTGCACGATTAGCGGTGGGTCGTGCTGGCCTGGCGGGCTGGCTGGCGTGGGGTTACCGCTCGGCGGCGCGGTCGGAGACGAGGACGGCGATGGCGGTGTAGGTTTCGTCGAGGTCTTCGCGGCGTCCGAGGTATCTCTGGAGGGTCCGCCATTGCTTGTGCTCGGCGTTGGCGTGCTCGACGCAGATCCGTTCTGATGACTGCCGGTGACGGGCTTCGTCCCAGGCCGCGACCTCTTCGGGGGGGGGCGTCCTTCTCCGGCTTGAGCGGCGGGGCCTGGACCTGATCGGGGAACTCTTTGGCCAGTCCGCGGTACCCGGCGTCGACTTTGGCCTTGACCTGGGGGAACTGGGTGAACAGGTCGGCGATGCCCTCAGTCCGGACCGCGGTCTGGTCGTGCATGCGGCCCGGGCGGAATGCCCCGGCCCACAGGGTGCGCCCCTCGCCGTCGGTCACGACGGCGGCCTTCTTGGTGTTCATTTTCTTCTTGCCGGAGACGAATGCCTTCCGGCCGGGCCGGCCGGCGCGGGGGCGGCGGACCTGGACCTCGGTGCCGTCGATGCGGAGCTCGACCCCGCAGGAGGAGGCGTAGGCGAAGACGTCGGCGAGGGTGCGGAGCCGCAGGCCAGGGCAGTGCGGGACGGCGAACCCGCGGGCCGCGAGCAGGGGGCGGATCTCATGGACGGCGCGGGTGACCGTGGAGCGGTCCACCTGGTACAGCGCGGCGAGGGCGGCGTGCGGGAGCTGATGGCGCAGGTAAACGAGGGTGACGACGACGCGGTCAGTGAAGGGAAGGTCATGGTCCGGGCCGGCGCCGGGTGCGCGCTTGCGGTCATGACCCCGGCGTCCGCGCAGCCGGGACTCCTCCGCAGCCATCCAGTCGCCGGCGAGGCCGGCGATGAGCTTGCCGAGGCGGCGCGGCTGCAGGCCGGTGAAGATACGCTTGCTCAAGGCCGTGCGGCCCCATCCTGACGACACATCAAGATCGTTCCGCGCGGCCGCTCACGTTCGCGGGACCGACACGCCGCAATCACCCGCTACGCCCCAGATTCGTTATCGCGCACCAAGTCGTAAGCAACTCAAAGAGGTAAGGGCCACATTCAGCCTCAGACCTCCGGAAGTCGGTCCTTGATCGTTGTTAAATCCGGGGGTGCGCCGCGAGCTGGTAGGTGATGGGCCGGGTGTCGCCGGGCATGCGGGGCGGGGCTGCGTTGATCTCCTCGATGAGCAGGCGGAGGGCGCGGGCGATGCGAGGCGCGGCCGGGGGGTCGAGGGTCACGGTGATGGCGCGGGGCGTGCCGGCGATCGTGCCGCTGAGGTGGAGCAGGTTTCTGGTGATGGCCCGGTACTCGTCGGGATCGCGCAGGTAGTCGTTGAGCCGGTTGCCCAGCCAGTGCTCGGCGGCCGCGGCGAGCAGCCGCAGCACCATCTGCAGGGACCGGCGCCGGGTGCGCAGGATGGCCTTCTGCGCGCCGGGGGTGACCTGGCTGGCGGGCAGCTTGGCGGGGATGGGTTTGAGCGCCGCCTTCGCTGCGGTGACGGCCTCCTTGGCGGTGGTGATCTTGTTCTCGGCGGCTGGGATGGCCGTGTTCTTCGTGGCGGCGGACAGCTCCGGGCTGGTGAGCAGCGCGGCCAGCTCGCGCTCGGCGGTGGCGAGCGCCGCCTCGGCCTCGCGCAGCCGGGCACGGCCGGCCTTGCGCTCGGGGTTGGCGATCAGGTGGTCATCGTCTTGCATCCCGGCGCGGTAGTCGCACAGCCAGTGGATGCCGTAGTTGTCCTCCAGGTACTTGAACAGGTTCTCGATCCGCCACCGGCAGCGCAGCCAGGCTGGCAGCGCCGCCGCGGGGGCGGTGGTGTCGCTGGTGAGCACCTGCAGCACCGGGGCGCCGTTCTCGAACAGGGTGATCTGCCGGGCCGGGCCGTAGTCCTTGATCTGCACGGTCTCATCGGCCAGGGTGAGCACCTCGGCGGGCTTGCCGTCGCCGCGGGCCGCCCAGTACCGGCGCGGCGCGGCGGTGACCGGGGCGAGCGGGGCACGCCGCCAGGTGACCCAGTCGGCGTGCTGCTCGCGGACGGCGCGGAAGGCGACTGGGTAGGAGCCGCCGCGGTCGAAGCCGAGCAGGATCTTGGCCTGCTCGCCGAGCACCTGGCGCAGCTGGGCCAGGACGCCGGGCAAGGTGGCGGAAAGCCCGGACGGGTCGCCGGTGGCGAAGGCCACCGCCCGGCCCTGGTAGTCGCTGACCATGGTGTCGGCGCGGCCGGGCTGGGCGTGGCGGCGCTTGGTGTTCCAGCCCTTGGGCACCGGCTTGGCGCCCTCGCAGGGGACGAAGTGGTCATCGACGTAGTACACGTGCAGGCCGGGGGCGTCGGCGGCGAGCATCGCCGCGGCCAGCTGCCGCTGCAGGGCCAGCGGGTCGCAGGCGTCGGCGATCGCGGCCAGCCGGGGCCGCAGCGTGCGCGGGTCGGGCAGCCGGCCGATCCCGGCCAGGATCCCGGCCTGGGCCGGGATCAGGTGCTTGGTCCCCTCGGCCGAGGAGGCCCCGAGCGCGAACGCCAGCGACGTGGCGGTCAGCAGGCCCAGGTCGTCATACCGCGGCCGGGCCAGGGCGGGCGGCAGCGCGGCCGCCAGGATCGCCTCGGCGCCGATCCGGTCCAGGTAGGCGTGGGCCAGCATCGCCCCCGCATACCGGCTCGGCAGCCCGGCGCCCGGCGGCG
>Ga0209530_1000876_pt1 | contig 16563 bp, 11 predicted proteins | sample BlaSpr_A8_Ref_O1_FD_187987 | JGI IMG/M metagenome (GOLD analysis project Ga0209530, IMG submission 187987) | Forest soil microbial communities from Thunder Bay, Ontario, Canada - Black Spruce, Ontario site 2_A8_Ref_O1 (SPAdes) (version 2) | ecosystem: Environmental > Terrestrial > Soil > Boreal...
GCGAAACGCAACTTCTTTCCGGAGGGGGTGTTTAACCTGATAGACGCGGACGAAGGTAATCGGAAGCGTCTGAAAGAAGAGAGAATGGAAAGGACTTACGGGCTCAGAAGGGGCCCAAAAATGAAATACTTCATAATGCTGGCGTTGCTTGGTACTTGTTTAGTAGGGGCACCTAACGCGAAGGCGCAAGTGGCGGTTGGAGTGGGAGTGGGGCCAGGGTACGGCGCAGCTCCCGTTTGTGCGTATGGCTACTACGGGTACTATCCGTATGCGTGCGCGCCGTACGGCTACTACGGGCCTAGTTGGTTTAATGGCGGGTTGTTTATCGGAGCAGGGCCGTGGTTCCGCGGTGGGTTTGGATTCAGGCCGGGATTCGGATGGGGTCGGCCTGGATTCGGCGGGCGACCTGGGTTCGGCGGACGACCTGGATTCGGCGGCAGGCCAGGATTTGGTGGCCGGCCGGGAATCGGCGTGCGTGGATCGGCTGGCAATGGATTCCGCGGCAGTGTCTCACGCGGAGGCAGCTTCCACAGTGGTAGCGTTCACGGCGGAGGCGGCTTTCACGGTGGAGGCGGTGCGCATGTTGGAGGCGGTTCCCACGGTGGAGGCGGTTCGCATGGGGGCGGTCACGGCGGCGGACACAGGTAAGATTCAACAATAACGAAAGATTCGAACGGCCGGCGGCAAAAGCTGTCGGCCGTTTTTTATTTTGGAGACGCAACTAGGGCTGGGGAGCGAAGGAGCGGAGGCGGGCGACCTCCGCGGCGTCTAGTTTCTGGATTAGGGCGGTGACGAGGTCGACCATGCGATCGAAATCGGCGCGGTTGATGATGCCGTTGTGCGCATGCGTGTAGCGCGAGGGCACGACGAGATTTATGGTGGGAACACCGCCGTTGCTTTTCTGAATGGAAGAAGAATCGTCGCCGTAACCGGTGATCAAATCGAATTGCAGCGGGATGGAATTCGCGGCAGCAGTATCTTTGACGAAGGCCACGAATTTGCGATTCGGCAGCTCGCTGGAGTCGTAGAGGAAAAGGCCCGGGCCGGCGCCGAGAGCTTCCTGAGCTTCCTCGGGGTGAACGCCGGGGACGTCTTTGACGATGCCGACTTCGAGCGAGATGCCGACGTCGGGCTTAATGACGTCGGAAGAGGCAATCGCGCCGCGCGTGCCGATTTCTTCCTGGACCGTGGCGGCGTAGAAAACTTGATTGGGATGCGCGGCGTGCGCCAGGCGCTGCGCCACTAGGATCATCACGGCGCAGCCAATGCGGTCGTCCCAGGCTTTGGCGAGATAGTTCTGAGTGCCATTCATAATTTCGAATGGGGAATCGGGAACGACGGGATCGCCGGGTTCGACTCCCATAGCGCGAACGTCCGCGGCGGAGGACGCGCCGACATCGAGATAAAGCGAGTCGCGAGGGAAGACGCGAGTGCGATCCTCGGTGGGAGCGATGTGGATATCGCGAATGCCGGTGACGGCGCGGATAGGACCCTTGGAGCCGATGATCCACCAGCGCTGGTCGACGAGAGCCTGGTCGAACCATCCGCCGAGCATTTGCATGGAGAGAAAACCGTCGGGCGTGACGCGGCGAATCATGCCGCCGAGCTCGTCCATGTGAGCGTCGAGCATGATGCGCGGGCCGGAGGCGCCTTGCTGGGCGATGACGGAGCCGAGACCGTCGTAGGTGATTTTATCCGCGTAAGGCTTCATTTCGTTGACCATGATTTTGGCCACGGGTTCTTCGAAGCCTGAAGGGCCTGGAGCGTTGGTGAGTTTTTCGAGGAGTTGAATGGTTGCGTCTTGCGATGGGGAGCTTTGCGGCGACTGGTTTTGGCCGAATACAACGGATGATGCTACTAGAAGAATTGCAAGGCTCGCGAAAGAAAACAGAATGCGCTGTTTCAACATTTCTTAGGCCTCCACACGCGCGGATTATATGCCAGCGGACGCCTGCACGTTAGTTTTCTCGAAAATGTTCAGGGCAGTTTTACCGATGGAATCATTTGCATGGCCGCGTTGGCGTAAGCAGGTTGTGGCCTTGGTACAGATGGCCAAAGGCGAACACAAGCGAGTAGAGCAAGGTCGAAGCTGAACAGCACCGAAGAATCAAAAGAGCCGGCGGGACGCCGGCGCTACGAAAAGCGGGTCAGCGTCAAGCGTGCGGTTGCGTTCGCGCGCGGAAACCGCGCGGATGCAAGTAGAACGGCAAAGGTTTAGTTTCCGACGACGACGAAGAGTTGGCCGTTGTTCTGGGTGTAGATCTTGCCATCGGCGCCGATGGAGATGGGAGTGTAGGCGGCACCGATGGCTGAGTTGAGAAACATTTTTCCGCTGGGGGCGGTGAAGATTCCGGAATGAGCTTGCGGCAATTCGTAAACGTTGCCGTCTTCGCTGTTGACGTAAACATTGCCGAGCATGTCGATCGCGGGCATGTTGATACACCATTCGTAGCCATTTGGATGATCGGCGTCGATGGTGGTGCTCTGGAACTGCCACTCGATGTTGAGAGAGGCATCGAGCTGGGTGATGTAATACGGGCCGGCCGGAGTGGAGGTACAGACCGGGCTAGGGCCGCTGCAATAAGCCGCTGAGGGGTAGTGGTTGTCTTTGATCACCACGGAGAAAGTGTTGTCGTGAGCCCAAACGCCCGGCGTGGAATCCCATCCGAATCCGTAGGCACCGATATAATTTCCCGAGGAGTCGAAGCGGAAAAGATGGCCGCGCGAAAAATTGTAATTATCCAGAGCGCCAAAAACTATGGAGGCGTCGGGCAAGACAGTGGGCGAAGACGACGCTTCATCAATCACGTAGCCCGATCCCGGCGTGTTGGTTGTGGGATCAACTCCGACGGTGGTGCCGAAGAGGCAGGAGTTCGGCTCGTTGGTGACGCCGGACGCGGCGATGGGCAAAAGAACGCCGCATCCATCCGTCAGGCGATTTTGAAGTGAAGCTTGCCATTTGGGTGACAGGTCAGCGGTATTCACGGCAAGCAGGTAGCTGGATAAATTGTCGAAGTGGGCCACACTCACGGTGTAGACCGTTGTCCCGTCCGCTGACACAGCCGGCGCGACGTTGATTCCAGGCCGCTGCGAACCGCAAGCAGCGGGGAAGAACGGAGCGACGGCGGTCGGGCTCGGCGGCCAAGGAAAGGCAGGTTGAGGAACCTGGTTAGCAAAAGTTCCGGGGCAAGTGAGTGACGTTGCGGCGGGCGCGCCGGGATTGATCGAGGCGAAGGTCGCAAAGGTGGAAGAATCATCCGGCGCAATCTTTACCAGCCAGGCGCCGACGGCGTCGTTCTGATCCCAGGGATTGCCGGTCAAGTTCAGTTCGATCACGTTGTAGTAGATGTTGCCGTTGGCATCGGCGGTGAGCGGGCCGGCGACAAACGTGTTTACCGCAGTCATGCTGGGATTCGCAACGAAGGGATTGATGTGCGAAGCGGCCACTCCGGTGGTCTTGTTCACTTTCCACACCGAACCGGCGGCGGCCGGCACGTAAATGAAATTGTTGGCGTCCACCGGGTGGAAAACAGGTTCCCAACCTTCCAGCCCGGCAAATCCCTGGCTGAAATTTGTGGCGTTGGGTTCCGGAACCCAGTCGGTATCGAAGGTCCAGGCTTCCACCAGCTGTCCGTTGACCCAGCTAAATCGCGTCTCGTACCACTCCATGGTGTTCCAAGTGTTGGGGCCGCATGCAGCGCCGCTGGTCCACTGACCGACAGGGTTGCAGGAGTTGTACACGCCACCGTACATGACCATGTAAGTGTCGTTTCCGTCGGTGATGGGCGCCTGTTCGTGGACGGTCAACGCGGGTTCGCCGAAGAGCGGAGCGTTTTCGTTTTTTTCCTGGTATACGAAGGGGTCGTAGATGATATTCGCGAGAATATTATCCAAACTCTGCCCGGTAACCGCGACCATACCGGTGTGCTGCGGGTTCGAGCCCCATTGCGGCCAAAACGGGGCGTTCGAGGCATTCTGCGAGCCAACGGTGAAAGTCACGTTGATGATTCCGGGCGAATCTTTCGCAATGAGATCGACGATGATGATGTGTCCTCGGTAAGCATTTGGCGCGAGCGTTCCCACCGCGGCGGATATTTGCAAAGTCTGTGGAGCGGTTCCGCTGGTGGGGGTGACTGTGAGCCAAGGGACATCAGTTTCCACGGTGAAAGTTAGCACCCCGGTGCCGGTGTTGGTGACGTTCACGGAGGCGGGGGCGGGAGCGAATGAGCTGGCCTGAATGGCGACGAACGAGATTGCGTTCGTGGAGAGGGTCAGTACGGGAGCGGCGGCAGGAATGTGGTGGGCGCCACCGCCGCATCCAGCGCACAAGGACGCAAGAGCGCAGAGGATTCCCGCCAGACAGATGATTGCTACGCGGTTGATTGCTACACGACGAAAAAGGTGTGCGAGACGAAACGGTCCCAAGATCCGATTCATAGTATTCTCCCCGCACCGCCTGATGCGGAAATGCCCGTACCGGGAGCGTACGTTACTACGGCGCGGAATCGCAAGGGCGCGAAATTATCCGCGCGGTACGCAAATGACAATCGGTTCCCGTGCGACTATGGGAATCAGTTGTAGGGGGCCTTGGGACTCAACTAGAATGCGGCGGTGAGACGCTGAGTGTTCCTAGAGGGGTCTGCGGTCGAGCGATCTTCCATGACAACTTCCATTTCTCCTTCGGAGAGCGGCAAAGCAAGCAGTCATCTGGCGAACGAGCGGACGTTCCTGGCGTGGATTCGGACGAGCATCAGCATTATCGTATTCGGATTTGTGGTGGCGAAGTTTGGGATTACGTTGCGCGAATTCCTGCGAGTGCAGGGAGCCGCCGAGCACGAGAGCGGCGTGTCTCTGATTATCGGCGTGGGATTTATAGCGATGGGGATTTTCATGGCGCTGGCGGCTTGGTTTCGGTACCAGGCCACCATGCGCCGCATAGAGACGGGAGATTTCAAGCCGGCCGGGGCGATCGTGACGGTGTTGACAGTCGTTGCCGCGGTATTCGGGATAATTTTGGCGGTGTATTTAATTTATACCGCGCGAGCGCTTTAGGAGTTCGTCGCTTATGGCGGGCCAGTCCGCACTCTGGTAGCAAGAACTCCGCCCGCCTAGAGGCGGCCAGCACAGAAGCGCAAACCGGCTATGTGAAAGAGTAGTCCAAGTGAGAAAGTCAAAGGAGCCGGCCTTCCTGCCTCAGGGCAAGCAAGACGCCCTTCCTGCGTCAGGGTAAACCGGCGCTACGAAAACCGTTGCTCGGCGAGCTATATTACGGCGTAGGTGAGCATGACGATGCCGGTCTTGTAGATTTTGTGGGCGGTTAATTTTAGCTTGGCCTGCTTGGCTGGAGAGGCGAGCAGGGGGATTCCTGCGCCGAGGAGGATCGGGATTACGCCGACTTCCACTTTGTCCACGAGCTTCGCGTCAAGAAAACTTTGGAAGAGCGAGCCGCCGCCGAACAGCCAGATGTCCTTGCCGGGTTTGGCGCGGAGGGAAGCGACGGTTTCCTCGAGCTTGTCGGGCACGATGGTCACTTCGGGGTAGTCGCGCGGGCGCAACGTCTTGGAAAAAACAAACAACTTCATGCCCGGCATTTTAGTGCGGCCCTCCCGCACCAACAGCTCGAACGTTCGGCGCCCCATTAGAAGTGTGTCGAACTGAGCGAAGAGCGCGACAAAATCAATGTCCGGATCCTGGACGATCCAGTCGTACTCACCATTTGGGCCGGCGATGTAACCGTCCAAGCTCATCGCAACTTGGTAGCAAATTAGGCGCATGGGAAGCTCCTGAATGCTGCGTGACACAGATTGATCGGCATTATGGCCCAAATTAGGGGAAGCTGGCGAGAATGGTTTGCTTTAGGCGGAGTTGGACGTGACAGGTAAATCAGATCAGCGACGGGTCGTCGTTCGTCCGCCTAGATTTGGCGTCACGGCGCATTAGCCAGGCAAAGACCAGGATTCGTAGCAACGACTGGCGCGGTTTGTTTGTGACGATGGATAGAGAACATCCGCGTGCGTCTTACAGAGCGAAGCCTTTGTAGGATTGCCTGCTTTTCGGCGCTGGCGTAACATGCAACGCCAGTGACTGATCCCTCTTCGATAATTGGGCGGACGATTTCGCATTACCGCATCGTCGAGAAACTGGGCGGCGGAGGGATGGGTGTGGTGTACAAGGCTGAGGACACGTCACTCGGCCGATTCGTCGCGCTGAAATTCCTACCTGAAGATGTGGCGCAAGATCATCAAGCGCTGGAACGATTCCGGCGCGAGGCGCGGGCTGCTTCCGCGTTGAACCATCCGAACATCTGCACCATTTACGAAATTGCCGAGGACGGCGGACGCTCGTTTATCGCCATGGAATTCATGGAAGGGAATACGCTGAAGCATCTGATTTCCGGCAGGGCGGTTCCGCTGGAACAAGTGCTGGAGTTGGGGATACAGATTAGCGATGCGCTGGACGCGGCGCACGCGCGGGGAATCGTTCACCGCGACATCAAACCGGCAAATATATTTGTGACTAAGCGCGGTCACGCGAAAGTGTTGGATTTTGGTTTGGCGAAACTTTCTCCGGTGGCCGAAGGTGTGGGAGTTTCCGGGCTGCCTACGGCGACATCGGATGCATTTCTTACCAGTCCTGGAACCGCGGTGGGGACGGTGTCGTATATGTCGCCGGAGCAAGCGCGCGGCAAAGAACTTGATGCGCGGAGCGATTTGTTTTCGTTGGGCGTGGTCTTTTATGAGATGTGTACGGGAGTTTTGCCGTTTCGCGGAGATACTTCGGCGGTAATTTTTGAGGCCATACTGAATCGCGCTCCGGTGCCGCCGGTGCGACTGAATCCGGATCTGCCGCCGAAGCTGGAAGAGCTGATCAACAAGGCGCTGGAGAAGGATCCCAAGCTGCGGTCACAGAGTGCGGCGGAAATCCGCGCGGACCTCGAAAGGCTGAAGCGGGATTCCAGTTCGGCGCGGCACGCGGCGTTAACGGCGGACTCAAGTTCTGAAGATGCCGGGTTAAAGTCCCTTCGGGACTCAGGGCAAGCCGGCGCTACGAACGCCCGGACCGGGTCGGGGCGGACGTCCCTAGCATCAGAGTCTGTCGGCTCCGCGGAATCGGTCCGCGGGTCCGCCGGAGTTGCTGCGGATTCTACGCGGCGTTCGCTCACGAGGAGGATGGTCGTTCCCGGCGTAATTCTTCTCGTGATACTGCTCGCTGCCGGCGGCTGGCTCTACTGGCGCGTATTTTTCCGCGCGGGGATGGCGGCGACCGCTTTTCAAAATCCGGCGATCTCTAGCCTGACATCCAGCGGCGATGTGGTAGCGGTCCGAATTTCACCCGACGGGCGTTATCTCGCATACATTTCAACAGCGCGAGGACGCTATAGCCTGTGGGTGCGCCAAATGGATATCGCCAGCGCGATTCAGATACTTCCTCCGGGGCCGAATCAGATCTTCGACCTTACATTTACTCGCGATGGGAATTTTTTGGTCTATGCGTCGTCCGGCACGAACGATATCAGCGCGAAGGTGTACGAGGTTCCGGTTCTCGGCGGAACGCCGCGCCTGATTCTCGATTCCTCTGATACAGGCGTTTCCTTTTCGCCCGATGGTCGCCAGATGGTTTATCAGACTCTTGATTCACCGTCGGGCGAAGGGCGCCTCATGCTGGCGAATGCGGACGGTAGCGGCAGGAGAAAGCTCGCCGTACGAAAGGCTTCGGAAAACTTCTCTCTTACGGCGAAGTGGTCACCAGACGGCCGGCACATCGCGGCGTTTGTCTTCGGTCCCGATCCTAGCGGAAAGAATTTCAGTTTGGTGGAGGTTGATGTCGGGACCGGCTTGGAAAAAGCCATGCTGGGACCACGTTGGCGTTTCGTCAGTGACTTTGCATGGCTTCCGGATGGCAGCGGATTTCTAGTCGCCGCGGAGGAGAAGACCGGCGTGCCCATGCAACTCTGGATCGTAAGCTATCCTGGCGGCAGAGTGCGTCGCGTGTCGAATGATTTAGGCGACTATTACTCGGTTTCGGTGTCGGGGGACGGCCGAACAATCGTCGCCTCGCAGATGAACCGTGTGAGTGACATTTGGGTAGGTCCGGCCAGCTCCCCTGACAATGCAAAACAAATCTCGTCGGGCAGGCTGGATGGCAGTCATGGGATCGCCTGGACACCCGATAACCGGGTCGTTTACGTCGCCATGCCCTTAGACGCGTGGGAGTTCTTCGTTACCGATGCAGATGGAGGAAATAACAGGCAGCTCACGTTTGACGGTCGCTTTCGCGAGGACCCCACTGTTTGCGATCACGGCCGCGTTCTCGTCTATGCCACTGACATGGAGGGCCCCTACCAACTCTGGAAGCTCGACTTGCAGAGCGGTCTCTCCGCTAAACTTTCGAGCGGGTCTGGCGAGCGGGAACCAGCATGCGACGCGGCGGGGGAATGGGTGTGGTACTTGGGACAAGCTGCCGACGGCTCGTCTCGCGTTTTCAAGATGCCCATTTCCGGAGGAGCAGCGGTGCAAGTTTCCGATCGTGTGGCAATCAGCGAGCCGATGATCTCTGCTGATGGGGAGCACATCGCATTTCAGTCTCCCGGCAAGAACGGAAGGATCGTGGCTGTGAATATAGTGCACGGCGTTGAATCGAAGTCCGATCTCGAACTTGCAGAGACCTTCGAGCCCACTAATCGTCTCGCGCGTTGGATTCCGGGCCAGGTCGCCGTCGCGTTCGTGGATATCCGAACCGGCGTGGAAAATCTTTGGGTGAAACAGCCTGCCGCCGGAGCTCCGGAGAAGCAACTGACGCATTTTACCAGTGGCGACTTTTTTGACTTCCGCTATTCGTCCGACGGGAAATATATCGCCATGGCGCGCGGGTCGAACAAAAGCGACGCCGTGCGGTTTACCGACACCAGCAAATAACGGGGTAGCCGCCCTATTCATCCGGCTCGTCACGATAAGTTTCCAGAGGTTTGCACGCGGCGCGCTATTTGACGGGATAGCCGAGGAGGTAGGTTACGGTGACGAAGCCGCGGGGTTCTTCGCCTACTTCCCAGACGTAGCCGTCAGCGTGAAGAGAGGCGATCATTTCGCGAAGCTGCGAGATGGGATAGGCGCGCAGGCTGGAGACTACGCCGTCGTAAAACAAGACAAAAGGAACCACGGGGAGGATGTAAGTCCAGAAGAGACGGGAAAAGCGGAAAGGGCGAATGAAGGGCGCGGTTATAAGGGCGCCGAAAAATATGAGAACGGTTTGCGCGATGGTGACCGGATGGCGGCGAGCAGCTTCAAAAATTCCGATGCCTTGGCGATTGTCCACGGCGTTTTGCAAAATGCCGATAGCTACGGGCGGTGGAAAGTGGTGGAAGGAGCTGAAGATCGTGCGGAAGCCGGTGAGTTGAGCGGGGACTTGGGTGGCGTCAACGGATTCCGGCCAGTAAGTGATGGTGCCGCGGGTTTCCGCCTGAATGCGTTCGAATGCCGGGGTGTTGGGGTACAAATCGGTGAGGCAAACTTCCGCGAGACGGCCCTGGGCGTCTCGAAGAGACTCGTGCAACCAGGGCCAGGGGCCACTGCCGCCGGAACAGAGGTCCACAACGCGGGTAGCTTTGCTGGTTTGGAAGGCGTTTTTCAGCCTGACTGCGATGCTGCGGTAGATGCCGACGAGACTCATTGTGGCTTGTAAGCCGTCAGTGACGTAGTCACGAAGGTAAGTGGGGAACCAAGGTTGATCGTTGAATTCGGACAGGGGCATGGGTTAGGAATAGAGAGCCTGGGCGTCGGGATGATACCACCGGGAGGGCTTACCGCCGTGCTAGTCACGGTGAAGAGTAGTTTGCCGGTCGAACGACGAAATCAAAAGAGCCGGCCCTTCGTACCTCAGGGCAAGCAGGACGCACTTCCTTTGTCGGGGTAAACCCGTTCGTTCCTCAGGGTAAACCGGGGCTGCGAAAGGCGGGTGATTGCGAGGGCTGCGGTTCGTGATACTGTGCACGTTTCGCGATTTGTAGTTGGCGGCGAGAATGGGAGATGCCTTGAGAAAACAAGCGATCCTGATTCTAGCGGTGCTCGCTGTGCTGACATCTTTGGACGCGGGGACCACAAAGTTCGTGTTTACGTGGATGAACCCGAACTATACCGGCACGCATTTCAAAACAATTCTGGTGCTGGGAATTAACGGGAAGGTGGAAAACCGCGCCGAATTTGAAGATCGGCTTTCAGCGGCGATAACCAGGCCTGGAATTACAGCCATTCCGAGCTATTCGCTGCTTCCCAGGCCGAACTCGATGCCGCTGGACATGGATCAATTGAGGGACGTCGTTCATGGGCAAGGCATAGATGCGGTCTTAGCCACGCGCTTGATAAAGGTGAAAAAAAGTGTGACCCAGATTCCGGGGCAGGCGTATACGCCGTCTCCGTATTACAACTCGCTGTATGGCTATTACGGAGCGATCTATCCGGAAGTCTATGCTCCCGATTACCTGCGAACGGAACGGATCGCGCAGATCGAAACGAACTTCTATTCAACGGCCAAGCCGGATGGGGAGCTTATCTGGACGGGAACCAGCGACACGATCGATCCGCATTCGCCGCGGAAGGCTATTGATGCAGTCTCCAGAATCATCGTTATAGAACTGGAGAAGAGAAAAATTATTTGAGCGGCGCCCTCCGTGCGCGGTGGACGCCTCTAGCAAGTCGAACGGAAAATCAAGAGAGCCGGCCCTTCGTACCTCAGGGCAAGCGGGACGCCCTTCCTTCGTCAGGGTAAACCCATTCGTTCCTCAGGGTAAACCGGCGCTACGAACAACAACACCGCAGTTCAAAAGCGCCGGGTTTGAAGGCCCGCGTTACATTAACCCCACAGGTCAAAAGCAAAGGCAAGATGCCGGGCTGAAGCCCGGCGCTACGAAGGCAACGGCATCCGGACGCCGTGGGTCTGAGGCCCCGAGTACATTAGGCCGCGGCGGTGGATTGAGCTTTTAGGCGGCCAGCGCGGATGGCTTTCACAAGGGCGGCGTAGTCGCGGTCGGCTTGGGCAGCGTAGGAGGCTGCGAACTTCGCAAGGGCGGAATCGAAGGCATCGCTTTTGCCGAGGTAGCCGCCAATCATGGCTGCGTCGCCGGAACGGGCGTGGGCGCGCGCGAGAGTCCAGCCGCAGATGCCGACGTACTCGAGCCAGTCGGTTTTGGTCATGGTCTCCAAGTCGATTTTCATTTTCATGTCGCGGAGCTGGCGGAAATAATAGCTGCGGCCTTCGGCGTCGATGGTCCATCCGAGGAACACGTCGCTGGCCGATTGCAAAATGCGCTGGCCGGTGACCACGCGCTCGCCGTGATTGGCGTAGCGGCTCCTGCCGGCGTAGGGTTCGAGCACGGACGGAAGGGCTTCTTTGAATTGCAGCAACATGGGATCGTGCTCGCCGGCCATCAATAAAGCCACGGCGCAGCGCGTACCCACGCTGCCCACTCCGACGACTTTCCGAGCCACATCGATGATGTGATAGCGGTCGAGAATCACGCGGCGCTCGGCCGGAAGGGTTTCGCGGTAGTCGTGGAACATTTTGGTCACTTGTTTTTGCATCAAGTCGCTCTCGCGCGTGTGATAGATCAAAGGGGGATGATCCACGATTCGCGTGCGTCCGTTGATCACGTCGGCGATCTTCGGAAAAATATGTTCCGCGGTCTGGAGCCGGGCCTCGTGCTCAACTTCTTCCCAGCGTTTTTTCGCGGCCGCCGACTTCGATTCTTTGATGAAGACTTCGGCGTCCATGTGTGAGTACCAAACTTCCAGAGCGCGCATGTGCGCGTAGCGGCGCATGTGCTTGCGATAGGACTGTGCGAGCGTAAGCACGGCATCCTCGCAGCGACCACGGCCCATGCCGAGTTCACGCGACGCGAGGACGACACTCGTGGCCAGGCGCTTGACGTCCCACTCCCAGGGGGCTTGGAGCGTTTCGTCGAAATCGTTGATGTCGAACAGGAGCTGGCGCTCGGGGCTGGCGAATCCGCCGAAATTCGCAGCGTGGCAATCGCCGCAGGCCTGCACGCGAATTCCGGTGGCGGGAGTTTTCGAGAGATCCCAAGCCATCACTGCCGCCGAACCACGGAAAAATGCAAAAGGGGATTGGCGCATGCGGCCATAGCGGATGGGCAAAAGGTCGGGGAGGCGGCCGCGATCGGATTGGCGCAGGATTTCGATGGGATCGGGACGGTTGGGAGGAGCGGACCACTTGGCGTGGGAGTTCCGCGGGACGCTTTCCCGCAGAGCTTTTCCCCGGCGGATGCGCTCTTCGATGCTGGGCCCCAGTACGGCGGATCCTTCGCGTGGAATGCTGTGAATTTTTCCGCGGTGGGTGGTCATGGGTTAGGCATGGTCGAAGGTGTGGTGGCAGACGATTCGAGTGGTGGCGATATGGTAGCTCCAGGGCACGGGGCAAGTCATGAAGATAATTCCGCGCTCGAGACTCTCGAGGCGCCAGCAGCGAATCCTAAGCGAGGCTTTGGGATCGCTAAGATTAGCAATTGCAATGGGATGAAACCAATTGATGCGCAAAAGCGTCTAATCCATTAGAATCATAGTAACGTTCCGTCAGGTTTAAGCGCGGCGGAGGGTACTAAAATGAAGCATCCAGCCCAGCAGCCCGCAGCAATCAGGTCGATCCTCTTGAAAAGCTTGCTTGGAATATCATTCGCGGCCGTATTGGCTTTGGCGCCCGCTCCTGCTTTCGCGCAACATGGCGGAGGTGGTGGTGGTGGACGCGGTGGTCATGGTGGACCGAGACACTAAATCGAAAGCGATACAAAGGCCGCGAGTTCGCTCGCGGCCTTTTTTATTGTCCTATCATATTGGAAATTCTCGTTTCCCCCCACAGGGTGCGAAAGAATGGGCCACCCTTCATCACATTTACCGGCGATTGTCCGTCTGCGGCTCAGGATGGATCAGGACGCGAAATAGTTCCGGAGCTTCTTGCTTGAAGTGGATCTCGAGCTCGGTCGAAATATCATGCACCCGCGACAAGGGAAGCTCGTCAGAGAACGTGCAATGGCAGGATACGTAAAGACGTCCGCGAACGTGTTTCACCTCGACGTCGTGCACATCCAGAACTTCTGGAAAATGCGCTACAACTGCCTTCAGTTTCTTTTCGAGTAGAGCATCGCGTACCACTTCATCTCCGGTTTCGATGGTCGCTGGCTCGCTCTCAATGTGGGTCAGGATGGTTGAAATCTCCGGCACGTCATTGCGGATATCCGATTCCAGCCGCGTCACCTGATCGTGAGCTTCTTTCAGACTCAGTTGTTCATCCAGTTCAAGGTGCTGTTCCACGTGCAAACGCCCGCTCAAATCCTGCACGCTGATGTCATGCACATTGAAGTTATTGCGCGTAGCCACAGCGCGAACGCGATCGAAAATGTTTTCTCTCCGGGCCGGCCGCGCCACCGAACGAACCACAACATCCGCATCGGGCAGGACACCTTGCACGGCCGAGGTCACGGCGTCGGCAACTTGCTCGGAACGCTGGAAAGTCACGTTGCGTGCCAAGCCGATGGAAAGATCAGCGAAGTAGCGGTTACCGGCGCGGCGGATGCGGACGCGATCGACCTCCAGCAATCCATCCACCTTGTTGACGGCAGCCAGGATATTGGCGCGCACACCCGCCGGGGCAGCGTCGAGCAGGGCATCGACCGTCCTTCGTGCCAGCCTTGAACTCACATAAACGACAACTCCTGCGACGAAGAGCGCGGCCACCGGATCAGCATCACGCAGCCATTCCACGCCGTAGAAGCGGCCGATCATCACCAGCGTCAGCCCTATCGCCACCATGCCGCTGGACCAGATATCCGTGGAGAAATGCAAAGCATCGGCTTCGAGCGCCTGGCTGTCATATTTCGTCGCAATTTTGCCCAAAGCGCGGGAGCGCCAAAAATCGACTGCCATGGAAATGAACAGCACCGCAAAAGCGGCAACGCTGGGTTCAATCTCTACATGCCGAAAGAAAAGCCTTTTCACGGCTTCGTAGACGATCCAGACGCAAGTCAGGAGCAGCAAAGCAGTCTCGATAAAAGCCGAAAAATTTTCCACTTTTCCATGGCCGTACTGATGGTCCGCATCAGCGGGTTTATCGGAGACCTGGACCGAAAAGAATGTCACCAACGCGGCGATAAGATCGAGTCCAGAATGTGCGGCCTCGGACAAAATGCCCAAGCTTCCAGTTGTGACCCCGACGACAATCTTCAGCGTCGTAATGGCGATCGCCGCCAACACGGAACTTCCCGCAACCGCGCGCTTTTCCGCACGCATGGATCCAGAACTGTCGATCAGTGGCGACGCGGCCATGAAAGCATTATCGCCGCTGACGAGTCTGTCCGCCAATACATACTCTAGAAACTATTTCCGGCAGACCCTGCCGACAGCAGTGGAACTCTGTGCTAGGATTTTCACTGACCCTTTCGATCTTCCTTGGAGGAATCATTAAACATGACGCGATACGGCTTAGTCTGTCTGCTGTTTGGAGCCATGGCCTGGGGCCAAGCGGCCAGTCCTACGTCCACGCCCGCGACCGGGCAATCGGGTGCGCCAGCCGGTGGCGCCATGAGTCCAGCCCAGAATAGTGACGCCGAGGCGTCAAAGGTCGCCCCCGATGCGCCTGTCATCACCATCAACGGTCTGTGCGAAAACGCGTCTGCCGACAAAGCGGCCGACCCGAATTGCAAAACTGTCATCACGCGTGCCCAATTCGAAACCATACTGGACGCGGTTCAGCCGAATATGCCTCCGCGGGTCCGTCGGCAGTTTGCCATGCGCTATGCCAGTGCGCTGGCTCTTGCGCAAAAAGCAGAGCAGTTGGGCCTGGATAAGGGGCCGAAGTACGATGAGCGTTTGAAGCTGGCGCGGATTCAGATTTTGGCTCAGGCCTTCAACCAGTCCGTGCAGGAAAAAGCGGGACAGATTTCCGACCAGGATGTTGAGGACTACTACAAGAATCACACTGCCGACTTTGAAGAAGTGGACCTGCAACGCATATTTATTCCACGTTCCCAGCAGGCTCCCGCGACCAAGGTCAAGCTGAGCGATGCGGCGGAAAAAAAGCGCGAACAGGATTCCGAAGAGGTCATGCAGAAAGAAGCCGACAAACTGCACACCCGTGCCGCGGCCGGAGAAGATTTTACCAAGCTGCAAGCGGAGGCTTATCTGTTGGCCGGCATCAAGACCAAACCTCCCAGCACAAAAATGGAGGATACCCGCCGCAACGCGCTGCCCCCGGCTCAGGGATCGGTGCTGGATTTGAAGACTGGGGAAATTTCCGCTGTACTTTCCGATCAAAGCGGGTATTTTATTTACAAGGTCGGCAAGAAAGAAGTCGAGCCTCTAGATAAAGTCAAGGATGAAGTCCATTCTTCCATACGGAGTCAGCGCTTGCAGGAACAGATGCAGACCGCGCAAAAGTCTGCTACACCCACTCTGGATGAAAGCTATTTCGGACCGGATATGCAACCGACCCACGGAATGCCTTTGCCGCCTCCCGCCGGAGGGCCGGCGACCAAGCCCGCTTCTCCCGGCCCCAAGTAATCGGCCGAGTCATGGCTCATGTGATGGGCAAAGAAGTGATGGGGAAAGAAGTGCCGGGCAAAGAAGTGCTGCGGAAAGATAAGCCAAGCATCATCGTCACGGGAATTGCTGGCAATCTGGGGCAGCGGCTCTTGCCGCTGCTCACCGATTATCACGTCATAGGGATCGATCTGAATCCGCCCCAGGCCGGCGATTCCATCCAGTTTGTGCGCATGGACCTGGGTCTCGAGGAATCCTGCCGCGAGTTATTTCTTCTCTTGCGTGAAGCCCGCCCCGTCGCGGTTCTACACCTGGCATTCGTGCTTGATCCCGTGCGCAGCGGTGTGCTCGATGTGCAGCGGATGTGGCAGATCAACGTGGCCGGTACGGCACGAGTCATGGAAGCCATCACCGAAGCCAATCGGGACGGCTCGATTATGGGAAGATTTATTTTCCCCAGCAGCGTCGCAGTGTACGGATCCGATTTGGCCGCCCCGGCGAACGAGGACTCTCCTCTTAACGCGCACACGCTGCCCTACGCGATCCACAAAATGGAAGCCGATCGAGTGGTGCAGCAGCGCGCTCCTGCCTTGCGAGGATGTAGCGTCTACATGCTCCGTCCACATATTTTTGCCGGTGCCAGCGTGGAGAACTACATGCTCGGCGCTTTTCGCGGCACCCCGAACGGCGAAGCAAAGCGCGCCTCGAGAATGCGCGATCAGGGCAAGCGCCTTCCCTGTATGTTGCCCTACGGCGAGCAGTATCTTACGAAACGCATTCAGTTTGTCCATGTCGACGACATGGCCAGATTGTTGGCGCACATTGTTCGAAGAACCGAGCCCGAGTCCCAACGGCTTACGGTGCTGAACGTTGCTGGACGCGGCGAGCCTTTGACATTCGCCGATTGCATCAGCATGGCCCACGCGAAGTTGAAGCGTGTTCCCGGGAAATGGGCCTTCCGCCTGATTCTGGAGTCGCTTTGGAAATTAGGCATTTCGGCAATCCCGCCGCAAGCCCTGCCCTA
>Ga0209530_1000877_pt1 | contig 16554 bp, 10 predicted proteins | sample BlaSpr_A8_Ref_O1_FD_187987 | JGI IMG/M metagenome (GOLD analysis project Ga0209530, IMG submission 187987) | Forest soil microbial communities from Thunder Bay, Ontario, Canada - Black Spruce, Ontario site 2_A8_Ref_O1 (SPAdes) (version 2) | ecosystem: Environmental > Terrestrial > Soil > Boreal...
CACGTCGATCGGGCCAAGCTCCTGCTCGGTACGGACGACCCAGGCACTCGTCTGGCTGGCGCAGGAAACGTCCACCCGCATCGAGAGAGCCCGGCGGCCGAGGGCGGCTATCTCCGCGGCGACCTCGCCGGCCGGTCCTTCGGCGCTGTGATAGCAGAAGCTGATGTCGAACCCGTCCCGCGCCAGCCTCAGTGCGCTCGCGCGGCCGATACCGCGCGAGCCACCGCTGATCACCGCGATCTTCGTGTCATTCACCGGGATTTCCCGCCGGCCCGGGGTCCTCTGCCAGCCGGAGCAGCGCGCACGCCACCGCGCCGTCCGGATCGACCGAGGTGATCAGCGCCGGCTTTCCAGCGGCGGGAAGCACCGCGGCCAAGGACAGCACCGCCGCGATCTGAAAGGCGGCCGATGCCGCGCCGGCATCGGCGATCAGCTCCACGAGATCCGGGACCCTGGAGATGGCGGTCTCGTTCGCGGCCTCGGCGAGGGCCGCGCGTTCGGCCAGGCCCGCGGGTCCGGGAGCACCGGAAGGGGAAGCGAGGAACACTTCGTCGGCCGACACGCCACCGCGTGCTAGCGCAGCCCGGATCGCCATACGGATAACCGTGCCGAAATCGCCGTCCACGCAGGTGCGGAACTCGGTCGCGAGCAACGTCGCCAACGGCCGGCGCGTGGCCGACGAGGCCGGCTCGATCACGAAGATCGCGGCCCCCTCGCCGAGCGGACCGCCGTTGCCGTTCCTGCTGTGATGGTGCAGCCATGAGCGAGCGACCGAGTATTCCTCGACGGCTCCAGCGAGTGCCCGCTCCGCCCGTCCGGTCGCGAGCAGCCGGCGCGCGTAACTCAGGGCCGAGATCCCGGCGGGACGGCCGGTGGCGATGGTGGTGTTCGGTCCTTTCAGGCCGTGCCAGATCGCGCAGCGTGCCGCCGCGACGTTCATGACACCGTAGGGGACGAGCGCGGGCTCTACCAGGTACGGGCGCTCACCCACCAGAGACTGACGCGTGAAGTCCATCATGCTCTGCGCGCTGCCGGTCGTGGTGCCGAGGGTGAAGGCAGTGCCCTCGGCTGCCCGCGCAGTCGGCTTTCCTGGACCAAGCACCTGGCCAGCCGTGGCCACCGCGAGGCCGGTGGTCCGGTTCATCGTCCGGGTGCCCTTGTTGCCGAGAAGTTCTGTCACATTGAACCCTGGGACTAGGCACGCGAACTCGTCGGGAACCGGCCAGACCGCATGATCGACAGGAGCATAGGTCCGGCGGCCCTCGCGGATCCCTGTCGCGAACGCGTGCCCGTCAAGCCCGAATGGCGAGATGGCTGACCATCCGGTGATGACTGGTGCGGCCGTCGTCATGGTTTTCACGCATGCTCCTCGTCATACCTGCCAAGGATCACGACGGCGTTGTTCCCGCCGAAGGCGAGCCCGTTATTCTGCACGATACGGAGGTCAGCCTCGACGGAAGTGTTGGGCACGCAGTCGATGGTGCACTCCGGATCCGTTTCCCGGTGATTGATCGTGGGAGGGATGAAGCCGTGGGTGATCGCCAGCGAGCACCCTATCGCCGAGAGCGCGCTGGCAGCGCCCATCGTGTGGCCGAGCATCGATTTCAGTGAGATAGTGCGGGGCACGGTGTCGCCGAAGACCTCCCGTATCGCGCGCACCTCTGTGACGTCGTTGGCCTTAGTGCCGGTGCCGTGGGCGGAAATCAGGTCGACCTCGTGCGGCTTGACGTTGGCATCCCGCAGCGCGATGTCCATGCAGCGGGCGACGCTCGCGGCCTCAGGTGCCACCGGATGATATGCGTCGCAGGTGAGGCCGTAGCCGAGAACCTCTGCGTGAATGGTCGCGCCGCGGGTGAGCGCGGACTCCAGGCTCTCCAGTACCAGAACGCCGGCTCCTTCACCGGTCAGGATTCCCTGCCGGTCGCGGTCGAATGGGCGGCAGCAATCGGGGGCGATCGTGCCCAGCCGGTAGAACGCGGTAAATGTCTTCCGGCATACTGCGTCCGCACCGCCACACAGCGCGATATCCGTGTCGCCTACACGGATGGCATCGAATCCGTTGCCAATTGAGTAGTTTCCAGCCGAGCAGGCGGTCGCGATCGTCGTCGTCTCCGCGTGCGACAGGCCGAATTCACGCGCTATCGCCACTGACAAAAGGTTCGCGTAGATGCGGCTGCAGATGACCGGGTCCAGCGCCTCCCAGCCACTCAGTACTTGAGTTTCGGTGAGATGATCGAGATCCTTGGACTCTCCATCCGTCGTGCCTATGGATATCTGGCAGCTGAGCGAACGCAGGTCGTCGGTGGATAGCCCCGCGTCCTCGATCGCCATGCGCGCCGCGGCGATGGAGAACTGGCTGGTCCTGCCGAGCTCCTCCGTCGGCACATTCTTGATCCACTGGCCCGGCTCGAAGCCAGTTATCTCACAGCCGATGGAATAATCGTATCCAGTCGTATCGAAGGACGTAATGGGCTTTGCGCCGCTCCGGCCTGACCGCAAGCTGTCCACGAAGTCAGGTATGCCAATACCGATACTGGAGACTATGCCGAGGCCCGTGATTACCACGCGACTTGCGTCGCTGCGGCCGGCTCTCATCGAAGTGTGTGGCGACATGAGTTATAAGACCGGCGAATTCGCAAGCAGTTCGTAGACAGCGGCTAGATTGACTAGTTCAGGGAGAGCTTCCCGGCTGATGGCAATCGAGAATTCCTTTTCGATGGCAGCCGTGAAATCAATGATGCTTAGCGAGTCGACACCGTAGTCCTCAATAAACAGCGCGGTATCGGTAATCTCACCGGGGTCCAGCTCGAGGTGAGTGCAAGCAAGCTCATTGACACGCTGTACCCGGTCTATGGCGAGAATGCTCATTAGCTCTCCTTAACTTAGTTTCCCGCACCCAGCCGGGGGTGCGCTTCGCTAAACTCTGTTAAACAATGAAACAACACATTCAGGGCCGGCGGCAAGCGGGCGCACCTGTTGCTCCGATTCGTTCGCCGCCCGCAGGTCCAACTGCAGCAGTAACTCAGTTGAACGCCTGGTATTCATTCTCCGGCGGCCGGCTAATCGATTGTTTCTCAATTGCGTGAGACATGAAAAGGAAGGCAGAAGTGACTCTTGGCTCTATGGCGAAGTCAGATGGCCCTTTTCAGTAGCCTTCCCGTAGCTGGGGCGCCATACGAGATCACCGACGCCCGCGACCCCGGGCGCTGTGGCTGCTGCCGGAGCGCCCGAGGTCGCGGGGATATCCGCCAGCCAGGGGTCAGGCTGGCGCTTCGTCTCGCTGGTTACTCTCGGCCTGCGGTCTGAACTGCGTACGGTACAGGTCAGCGTAGAGGCCGCCGCGGTCGAGCAGCTGGTCATGAGTCCCGCGCTCGCAGATGCGGCCTTCGTCAACGACCAGGATCTGGTCGGCATCGCGGACCGTGGACAAGCGGTGCGCGATGACCAGCGAGGTGCGCCCGGCCAGGGCGGTCTTGAGCGCGCGCTGTACTGCCGCCTCGGATTCAGAGTCGAGGTGCGCGGTCGCTTCGTCGAGTACGACGATCGGCGGGGACTTGAGCAGAAGCCTGGCCAGGGCGATGCGCTGTTTCTCTCCGCCGGACATGCGATAGCCGCGGTCGCCGACTCGGGTATCGAGGCCGTCCGGCAGGGCAGCTACCGTCTCCCAGATCCGTGCCGCATCGCAGGCCTCGATCATCTCCCGCTCCGTGGCGTCGGGGCGGGCGAACAATAGATTGGCGCGGATTGTGTCGTGGAACAGGTGCGCGTCCTGGGTGATGACGCCCACAGCGTCGTGCAGCGAAGCGATCGTCACCTCACGGATGTCGTGCCCGCCGATCCGCACCGTCCCCGATATGGGATCGTAGAGCCGCGGTACCAGGTGTGTGATCGTGGTCTTCCCCGCGCCGGAGGGGCCGACCAGGGCTGTCAGGCACCCGGCGGGGGCCAGGAAGCTCACCTCGTGCAGGACCGGCGTGTTGTCACCATTTTCCGACACGCGGATGGCGATCGACTCCAGCGAGGCGAGCGATACTTCGCTGGCCTTCGGGTAGCGGAAGCTGACCTGGTCGAACTCGATGTCCGGGATCGCACCGTCATCCGATTTGTCGCTGGACCTGGTAATCATCAGCGGCCAGGCATCGGGCCGCTCCGCGATCAGCGGTTTGAGATCGAGCACCTCGAAGACGCGGTCGAAGCTCACCAGCGCGGTCATGATGTTGACCTGCATGTTTGTCAGCTGGTTGACCGGTCCATACAGCCGCAGCAATAGGGTGACCATGGCCACGAGTGTGCCGATCTGGAGCGCATGGTGGATCGCCAGGGCACCGCCCAGACCGTACACCAGGGCGCTGGCCAGCGCGGTGAGCAGCGAGGCGATAATGAACAGTACCCGGCCGTACACGCCTGAAAGCACCGCGATGTCGCGGACCCGGCCGGCCCTGCCGTTAAACACGCTGGACTCCTCGGCCGGCCTGCCGTAGAGCTTGGTGAGCGTGGCCCCGGCGACGTCGAAACGCTCGTTCATCATCGAGCCCAGCTCGGCGTCAAGCTGCATGCCCTCCCGGGTGAGCCGTTGCAGCCTCCTGCCAACCCATTTGCCGGGCAGGATGAAGAACGGCAGCATCGCCAGCGCCACGACGGTGATCTGCCACGAGAGAATGAACATCGTGGCCAGTACGAGGACCAAGGTCAGCACGGTCGATACCGTCTGAGAAAGCAAGGACGTCAGGGCCTGCTGCGCCCCGACGACATCGGTGTTCAGCCTGCTTACGAGCGATCCAGTCTGGGCGCGGATGAAGAACATGAGCGGCTGGCGCTGCACATGGCTGAACACCTGGGTACGCAGATCATAGATAAGCCCCTGGCCCACGCGACCAGAGAACCAGGTCTGGATGTATATGGTTATCGCGTCGAGCACCGCCAGCCCTGCTATGAGCAGCGAGAGCCACACGACAACCCCCATCCGGCGCGGGATGATCCCGTTATCGATGATCACCCTGAGTACCAGCGGGCTGCCAGCCGTGATGACCGCGTCTATAACCGTCATCATCATCAGCACCGCCAAGGCCCACCGATATCGCTTGGCGTATGGAAGTATGCGCCGTATGGTGCCTGCCTTGACCTTCTGACGTGTGATTGAGCCATCGCTGAAGCGCAGGCGCTCTCGCGGGCCTTCGAAGCCCATCATGGACACGGTAACCTACCTCGCTAGTCGTGGCGGCTCGTGCCGGATCGGCCGACACGGCCGTGCAATTTAATGGTGGTCAAGGAACTCGATTATCGCTGCGTTGGTCTTCTCTGGCTGTTCGAGATTGCCCATATGGCCGCAATTAGGGATCTCGATGTAATCACAGTCGGGGATGGCATTGGCGACCTCGGCGGCGAGGTGCGGCGGCGTGATGAGGTCGTCGCTATAGGCGATGACCCGGCACGGCGCGGAGACGGCACGCAACGCTTCGCGCCGGTCTTCGGTCGTTTCGATCCAGACCTGGCCGTTCGCGGTGTCGTTACTCCGGCTGGCCAGCGCGAAGACCTCCAGCCAGGTAGACACGGCGTCGTCGTTGTTCAGGGTTGCCGGTGAGAGCATCTGCGTCATGGTCCAGACGGCCGAGTACTCCGGAGGAACCTCGAGGGCGCTTTCTACCAGCGCGCGGTCGGCCGCGACCTGTGCAAACCGGGCCGCGTCTGCGTGGGCTCGCGTGGCGAGGAGGACGGCGCAGCGGAGCAGGTGCGGGTGGTCGATCGCCAGCTCCTGCGCGATCATAGCGCCGAGCGAGGTCCCGATAATGCGGCACGGGGCCAGATCCAGGGCCTCGATCAGGCCTTTGGTATCGGCTACCACGTCAGACAGGGAATACTTGCCGACAGGCACGTCCGAGGGCGCAATGCCCCGGTTGTCGAAGGTAACCGGAGCATAGCCCGCCCGGCGAAGCGCAGGCGTCTGGTACATGTTCCACACGTGACCAGATCCGCCAGAGCCCATAATCAGCAGCACGCTCTTGCCGCTGCCCGAGCGCTGATACGACAACCTGATGCCGTTTGCGAATACGTAAGGCATGGTGAGACCGTCACCAGTGCCATTCGCGCTGGTTGAAGAGATGCTCCGCGATTATGCCGCGCTGTTTGCACCAGTCGAGAAACTCATTGATCTGCTTGAGCTGATAGGAGTTCTCGTTGTAACTGGTCGCCATGACGTGGCCCTGCCAGCTCTCCTCGCCCATGGCGTAGATGTAGGCCTCGTCCGCGCCGAGTTCGGTCATGATGTCGGCGGCCTGAGCCGCGTTCGAGCCGGACAGCTTGCGCGAGTCGCTCATCTTCTTGCTCACCGGCCGGGTCAGCAGGCCTTGGTAGAGCCAGGTCAGCGGCGCACCGTCGCACTCCATGCCCAGGAATGCCATGTCGGCCTTGCCGAGGTGGCTGCGGATGTAGCGGTAAAGCAATGGATCGATACCCGAGGAGTCGGCCCCGACGAAGATGGACTTGCCAGCTAGCTTTATCCAGTAGGTCGACTTGCCACGGATGTCCAGGTCGGCATGCTCGCCCAGGAACGGCGTGGCGATGACCTTTCCGCCAGGGAAGTCAACCTCGTCGAAGTCATCGGCTTCGATCGCGGGCAGGCCCAGGTGCCGCAGGTACTGGCTGATGGAGGGGTCGGCCAGGTTGCCGCGAGAGGAACTCGGCACGACCACCTTGTCCACTCGCCCTCGCAGTTGCAGCAGCGTCTCGAGCACGATGTGGTCCTGGTGGCCGTGGGTGATAAGGACCAGGTCGATGTGGTCGGGCAGGTCGTCGAGGGTGTACCAGTTGCCCGTTGTCTTGTCGGTGCTCATGAAGGGATCGGTTACGATCGCGGCCTGCTCGGTCTGCAGTACCAGGCAGGCGTGACCGTAGTAGCGGATCCGGCCGCCGCCGTCGATGTGCCGGTCGGGGGACAAGCTGGGCTGGTCATCGAGCAGCATGTCCAGCATCGCCGCCTCGGCGTCGCCAAGCTCGAGTACGTCGCGCAGCCGGGCCGAGGTCGTCGGCTGGAACCTGGCCATGACCAGTTCCTGCAGGCCTGGGTGGCGGAACGGCAGCGGCAGCTCGAGGACGTCGGGTGAGGAGAGCCGCGGAGTGCTCAGAATGAACGGACGCTCGACGCCACAGTCCAGCGACAGCTGAACGGACTGGCGATCCTCGTCATACACCGGGCTGCTGTAGATAAGCGGTTCAATAAACCGTAGCGACGGCTGATTGCTCGTGTCGTAGGCCATCTCGACTAGACCGTTCAACGCGGCTGGGAGCTTCGTGTACAGCGGCGTCAGATCGAATCCGGCGGCGTTGAGCCGCAGCAGATCCTCGGCTTCGGCGATCGCCGCGGCAAACTGCAGCATGTCGGCGCGATCCCGTTTGATCGACGCGACCAGCGTGGCGACCTCAGCGCTGCGTGCCTGCTCGATACCCACGAAGTATCCGCCGCGCAGCTCCGGGTTGACACTCGCCGCGATGTGTACTTGAGGGGACTGAAGATATGACTCCAGGAGAGGTAGCTGCACGAATGCGAGATTCATCGAGGCTTGAACCGGCGCCACCGTGTGCATCCAGGCATAGAACCTGTCGACCAGCGGCTCGATGATCGCATTTGAACGCAAATACCTTGCCCCAGTGCTATCGCGCATGGCATTGCCTCCAATCAGAAAATCATATTGGGAATACTGGTTCGCGGCCGCGCCTCGGTGAGAAGACAAAGCAACAGCTAAAAGACGGTCCAAGCGAAACTTACTATGACATCGAAGTCATGCCCGGCGCGACAGTGCAGTCGACCGTGAACGCGATGTCGTTCAACTGCTGTACTGCCCTAGTTGAACACGCTTCATGGCAGGTCGCACTTCCACTCCCCGATTATTCGGCAGTTGAAACGCGCGTTACGCGGTCGCGGTTCGTTCGGATTGTTCAGCGTGCCCGGCCAACTCCCCCCGTGTAACGTGATTGGCCAGGGAGCGGTAATTCGTTAACGACATGTGATACATGCATTACATAAGGAGCGTTAGAGTTGTCGTCAGTCGGCTGGCTTGCGTCTTACCCTAAGTCCGGGAGCACGTGGACACGTGCTATGCTGGCAAACTTCCTCTTGGACCATCAGCTTACGACGCTGGGGAACGATCTGGATGATGCCGTTCCCGACTATCCAAAGCTACTGCTTCAGGGCAGGATGGTGCCGCTTGGCGACTCCCGGCTGGTGATCGCCAAGACCCATTTCCTGCCCCAGAAGGAGGTTATGCAGGAATACCGGGAGCTGACCGGGAAGATAATATGCCTAGTGCGGAATCCGCGTGACATCATTCTCAGCGCGGCGCGGATGCTTAGGATCCCCGAGGCGAAGAGAGGCTTGTTCGCCAAGGACTTCATCGCACACCGCGGTGTCTCCCTCTGGGTCAGGCGCGGCTGGGGGACGTGGCAGCAGAGTGTGCAGGAATGGACATCTCCGGCGGTCGTCCGCCAGTACTTCCCAGGTGCGGAGATGCTGACCGTCAGATATGAGGACATACGCGCGGATCCTACAGCTGCGTTGCACAGCATTGTCGGCTTCCTGGATCTCGACGGATCGGACGACAGTGGCCGCGTCGAGCGAGCGGTGGAGAATGCATCGCAAGCCAGGATGCGTGCGCTCGAGCAGGAATTCGTTACTAGTGGCGTTAACGCCTTCACTGATATCTCCAACCGCGATCCGTTCGTGGGTAAGGGACTGACGGACCAGTCTCTGTCGGGACTCGGCGAGGACGTCGAGGCGGCGTATCAGCAGTGGCAGGCTGAAGATGAGGAGTTCCGTCTCTGCGTGAAGCAGTTCGGCTACGAATCACGACCTGCCCCGGCCTAGAGCTCATGCTGTTCAATTGGCTCTATGCCACAGTTGAACGCGTGCGTTCCGGAGCCGCGGTTCGCTCGGATTGTTCAGCGTGCCCGACGCTAATTCCCCCGTGTAGTATCGCTGCCCGAAGGGCGCTAAGTTAGCTAAACGGCATGCGGTGCATGCATGGCGACAAGGAGTGTGAGAGTTGTCTTCCGTCACCTGGATTGCGTCTTACCCGATGCGGGAAAACCCTTGGATCCGCTTTATGCTCGCGAGCTATCTTCTGGACGCGCAGATTACCTCTTTCGACATCCTTAATAATAAGCTTCCCGAGCAAGCGCTGCTGCTGAGCTCGGGCATGATGGTCCCGCTCCATGGCGCCGGCCAGACGATCGTCGAGACACATTTCCTTCCCGAAGCGGAGGTTATGCGACGATACGGGAAACTGACGGGGAAGGTGGTATACGTGGCGCGGGACCCGCGCACTGTCGTGCTGAACTCGGTGCGAGACCTGCATGTTTCCGAGGCGAAGAGGACGGAGTTCGTCAAGGACTTCATCGCACACGGCGGTCCCGGCCTCTTCATCGAGAACGGGAGCGGGACGTGGCTGCAGAATGTGCAGCAATGGACCTACCCGGCTGTGGTCGGCCAGTATTTTCCCGAGGTGGAGGTGCTGACCGTCAGGTACGAGGACATGGTGGACGACGCGGTAGCGATTCTGCGCCGCATCGTCGAGTTCCTGGACCTCGCCGACGGGGGCGAAGGACGGGTAGAACGGGCGGTGGAGAACGGGTCCATAGAGAGGTTTAATACCATTCGGCAGGCAGAACGGACCCGGGGAGCTTCTTCTTTGCGCGCTACCCTGGTGGCTCGGCCCATAGGCCAGAAGGAGGACGAGCCGTCTTGGTCGGAACTCGGCGCGGAAGCAGATGCGGCGTATAGACAATGGTTGCAAGAGGACGAGGAGTTCCGGCTTTGCGTGCAGCATCTCGGTTACGAGGCCTGTTCTGCCGAATGACCGGGAGTCATCTTCCCTGGTCAGATCCCTTTACGAGAATATGTATTTACTCAGATTATAGTCTCAGTGTATTCTACCGAGGTGAGCGTATCCTTGAGCGCGGGACCCGGCTGTCGCGGGCAGTACCGCAGAGGCGCCGCTCACCGACCGCGCCTGATTCCATCTCGACCCCCGCATGGAATGAATCAAGATCAAATCATCTCGATCAGATGCCCCTGAAGGAAATGGTGCACTCCACATGACAACCGGCAATGTCCCTGTGGTGCCGAGCACGCGTGGCAGCATAATCGAGGCTCGCAACGTCTACCGGTCGTTCGGTCAGACCCCCGCGCTGCAGGGCGCAAGCGTTGCGGTGGCTAACGGCGAGGTCCTGGCTGTGATGGGCCCCAGCGGCTCGGGCAAATCGACCCTGTTGCATATCCTGGCCGGCATCTTCACGCCCGACAGCGGCGAGGTGTGGTACGACGGCCGAAGGCTCGACACGCTCAGCGACGCCGAGCGTACCCGGCTGCGGCGCACGGACTTCGGCTTCGTTTTCCAATTTGGCCAGCTCGTCCCTGAACTGACCGTCCTGGATAACATCGCTCTCCCGCTGCTACTCAACAAGATCGGCCGCAAAGGGGCGTATGAGAGAGCCGCGTCGTGGCTCGGGCGGCTCGGCATCGAGGGCCTTGGGGATCGCCGCGTCGGGGAGTTGTCCGGCGGCCAGGCGCAGCGAGTGGCGATCGCCAGGGCGCTAGTAGCACGTCCCGGGCTCCTGTTCGCCGACGAGCCGACCGGCTCGCTCGACTCGGTGATGAGCGAGAAGGTCATGGAACTGCTGGTCGGCCTGGCCCGCGAGGAGGGGACCAGCGTGATCCTGGTTACCCACGACGCTCGTGTGGCCGCCTGGGCCGACCGCGAGGTCACGGTACTGGACGGCCGGGTCAGCAACTCATGCTCGACGAAGGCGGTCAGCTAATGGTCTTCAGGCTTGCCTTGCGGCTGTCGCTGAGCAGCGGCCGCGAGGCGCTGATCCGGCTGGTGCTGGTCGCGGTGGCGGTCGCGATCGGCGTCGGCGTCCTGCTCTCTGTGCTGGCCTCGTTCAACGCCTTCTCCGCCACCAACAGCAGGCAGTGCTGGGAATGCACGAGTGGCACCCAGCTCACTGCCAGCACGCAGCTGACCGCGTCGAAGGCGGATCTGTGGAACTACAGCAAGGAATATTACGAGGGCCAGATCATTGAGCGGCTCGACGTCGCTGTGCTTGGCCCGGGCGCGCCGGTCATCCCCGGCCTGACCCGGATGCCGGGCCCAGGACAGATGTACGTCTCGTCAGCGCTGTCCTCGTTGCTGAAGTCGGTGCCGAGCGACGAGCTTGGTGCCCGGTTCCCCGGAACGCAGGTGGGCGAGATCGGGGACGCGGCCCTGTACAGCCCGGACGAGCTCGCGGTCGTCGTAGGGTACACGCCGCAGCAGCTAGCTGCCCTGCCCGCGACGCAGGTGGTTCACAGCATCTCGACTGTTCCCGCGGTCAACAGCACATCGTCGTCGTACACGTTCGGCTTCGGCGTCATCCTGATCGCCCTGGTGGTTCCGCTGGCGGTGCTTATCGGCACGGCCACTCGACTGGCCGCGGCCCGGCGGGAGGAGCGGTTCGCGGCACTGCGGCTCGTCGGCGCCACGTCGAACCAGGTCAACGTGATTGCCTCGGTGGACGCCGTGGTGGGTGCCGTGATCGGCACGATCGCGGGTCTGGGGGTCTTCAAGCTGTTGCAGCCCGCGACGGCCGACATCGAGGTGACCGGCTCGCGTTACTTCTCCTACCTGGTCAACCCCAGCGGTCTCGAATACATCATCACGCTCGTCGGAGTCCCGGTTGCCGCTGCCCTCGGCGCGTTGTGGTCGCTGCGGCGGGTGCGCATCTCACCGCTCGGAGCGGCCAAGAAGACGACGCGGCCACCCCCGAGAGCATGGCGCGTGCTCCCGCTGCTGATCGGCCTGGTGTTGTTCATCGTCCCTGTCGCGGTAACCGGTAAGGTCCAGTCCCATGACTTGCCGGTCGTCGACCTCGGCCTCGTGCTGGTAATGGCTGGCCTGATCGTGGGCGGCTCCTGGCTCACCATGCAGGTGGCACGTCTTGTCGCGCGGTTCGGTCGCGGAGCGCCGTCGTTGCTGGCCGCGCGGCGGTTGTCCAGCGATCCGAAGGGCACGTTCCGCTCCGTCAGTGGGCTCGTGCTGGCAGTCTTCGTGGGGACGGCGATCGCCGGGATCGTGCCGGCGCTCCTGTCCGACCAGCAGGACGTGGGCGGCGGGACGCTGAGCAACGTGCTGCGCGCGTCGTTCGCGGCTTCTTATCCTGGGAGCACCGCGGCGTCCCTCGGGCTGTCCCCGAACGCCGGAGCGCAACTCTTGGACGAGTTGCATTCATATTCCGGTGTCACCGCGTTGCCGCTGTACGTCGCGCCGGGTCAAAGTGTCCTGAAGCCGATCCCTGGTCAGCCACCACCGTCGCAGCAGAATGGCGGGATCAAGTGCGGCACTAGTGGCTGCGAGGTCACCGATTTCATCGTCAACTGCCAGACCTTGAAGCAATTCTCCGCGCTGGGCGCGTGCGCCGCGGGAGTGACGGCCGTGCGGGTCGACTTCTCGGCGCTGCTGTACACCGACAACCTGCTGGGCGCCAACACGCAGATCGTCAGCCAGAGCGCTACTGCGGCCTCTAGCGATGTCGGGAGCCTGACTCTCGGCGCAATGCTGGTCAAGACAAACGACTCGGCGACCCTGGAGAAGGTACGCACGCTGCTGACCGGATACACGGCGCGGTCGGGAGCAACTGAGGCGCCGCAGACCTTCGGCGAGGTCGCGAAGGCTCGGTCGGCCCTCTACAACGAGATCCAGCAGGTCGCTCTCGTGGTGGTCGGGCTGACGCTTCTCGTCGCCGGGTGCAGCCTGGCGGTAGCGGTATCCGCCAGCATGGTCGAGCGCAAAAGGCCGTTCACCCTGGTGCGCCTCACCGGCACGCCGACTCGTGTGCTTTACGGCGTGGTATTGCTGGAATCGGCGGTGCCGCTGTTCACTGCCGCCATCGTGGCGGTGGGTGTCGGCCTGGCTGTTGCGGAACCCGTAGTCAGGCAGTTTGCCGCCAAGGGCACGTCCATGGCGTTTCCGGGCGCCGCCTACGTGCTGACCATGGTCGTAGGCGTCGTAGCCTGCCTGCTCGTTATCACCGCCGGACTGCCGCTGCTCAAGCGCGTCACCGATCCCAACAACGTGCGCTTCGAATAGACCGATCCGGCCGCAGCCGGGCAATCTCTGCGGGAAAGGTCTTTCTGCGGGATTCATAAAGTGGCGACTGGTACCCGAAATTCGGGTACCAGTCGCCACTGGCGTGAAGGCGCAAAGTCTGCTCAACCGCAACCGGGGCTCCAGTTGAACGCCTTAAGCGGAGGCGCATTGATAACAAAGCCGCGTCTGCCGCATAGTAGTCAAGGTAGAACCGCTCTGTTCAACTATGCCTGATCTACCGTTTTAAGCATCCGGAATGCCGGGGGCGGTTCCATTCGGCGAGTCAAAATGTTTGGGGTTCTTAAGAATGCCTGCTTCTGAAAGTGGATCCTGGGAGCTGATGGCCGGGCAGTTGCACGTATGGCATGCTCAGCAGCTCGCAACGGACAATCCGGTCTTCAATATCGGTGAATACTTGGAATTTCACGGCGATATCGAAGTGGGCCTTTTTGTAGAAGCGCTGCGTCGCACCGCGGACGAGGTCGATACATATCGGCTTCGCTTCCACGAGGTCGACGGGGAGGTACTGCAGAACTTCGATGAATCGCGTGACTGCCCGATTCACGTCATTGACTTCAGCGCGGCGCCCGACCCGGAGCGGGCTGCCGAAAGCTGGATGCGCGCGGACCTAGGGCATGCGCCCGACCTCCGCAGCGGGCCGCTGATCAGCCACGCCGTGCTCACGCTCGGGTCAGCGCACTTCTACTGGTATCAGCGCGGTCATCACATCCTGATCGACGCGCACGGCGGTGCCCTCGTGGCCGCGCGCATGGCCAGCATTTACCGCGCTCTGCTGGAGGGGCGGGAGCCCGAAGGTGATGCCCTTGAGTCGGTGTGTGTACTTCTCGACACCGAACGCGCTTACCGAGCCTCCACCGCCTTCGGCGAGGACCGGGAATACTGGTTCAGTCAGCTATCTGACCTTCCAGCCGCCGGCCTTCAGGGAAAGCATCCGGCCCGGCGGCTGCCGGAGGTGCCGGCCCGGCATGCCGTGGACATCGCCCCAGATGCAGCTGCCGGACTGAAGGCGGCCGCGTGGCGCCTGCGGACCAGTTTTAGCGGCTTTATGATCATCGCTGCTGTCGTGTACCAGCACCGCATCACGGGGATGTCAGACGTCGTCATCGGTGTGAATAGCCGCGGGCGGATCGGACGGCGGGAGCTGACGATTCCTGGCATGACCGCCAACCTGCTCCCGATCCGGTTCTCGATCGGCCGGGAGACCACCGTCGCGGAACTGGTACAGCAAGCTAGCATGGCAATCCGCGAAGGCCGCCGCCATCAGCGCTATCGTTTCGAGGACATTCTCCGGGACCTGAGACTGACCGACTTTGGTTCATTGTGCGGGGTCCTTGTTAACGTCATGCCTTTCGACTACCCGGTACAATTCGGTAACACCACCTGGGTTTCGCATCCGCTGTCAAACGGCCCGATAGACAGCGTGCGGATCGACGTCTACGACCGGCCAGGTGAGGCCCTCCAGATCGATGTCGACGCGAACCGCGACGTCCACGACCCGGCTTCGGTTCCCGGGATATCCGCTAGGTATCTGAGGGTCCTGGACTGGCTCGCGGCGGCCTCCCCTGACCAGGCCGTCGGCCGGGTCGAGATCCTGGAGCCGGGTGAGCGGGACCAGGTGCTGGTGGAGTGGAATGACACCGCGCGCGAGGTACCGGAGGCGACGCTGCCGGAGCTGTTTGAGGTGCAGGCGGCGCGGACCCCTGATGCGATCGCAGTAGTGTTCGATGACATGGAGTTGTCGTATGCGGAGCTGAACGCACAGGCGAGTCGGCTAGCGCGGGTGCTGGTCGCTCGTGGGGTGGGGCCGCAGACCCTAGTGGCGGTCGCGCTGGGGCGTTCGGCTGAGCTGGTGGTGGCGCTGCTGGCGGTGGTCAAGGCCGGGGGTGCCTACCTGCCGGTGGACCCGTCTTATCCGGCGGAGCGGATTGGTTTCATGCTGGCCGATGCCCGCCCGGCTGTGCTGGTGACCAGCCTGGGCGTGCAGGAGCAACTGCCGCCCCAGGACACGGTGGCCCGGGTGGTGCTGGATGACCCGGCCATGGTCGCGGAGATCTCCGGTTCCGGGGACGCTGACCTGACCGATGCCGAGCGTGCCCGCAGGCTGGACCCGCAGCACCCGGCATATGTCATCTACACCTCCGGATCCACCGGCAGCCCTAAAGGCGTGATCGTCCCGCACATGAATGTGGTGCGGTTGTTCGGTGCGGTGCAGGACCGGTTCGATTTTGGCGCCGGTGATGTGTGGGCTTGGTTCCATTCATTCGCGTTTGATTTCTCGGTATGGGAGTTGTGGGGCGCGCTGCTGTATGGCGGTCGGCTCGTCGTGGTGCCGTTCGGGGTGTCGCGGTCGCCGCGCGAGCTACTCAGCCTGCTGGTGCGGGAGCGGGTGTCGGTGCTCAACCAGACGCCGTCGGCGTTCTACCAGCTGATGCAGGCCGAGGCTGCGGAGCCGGAAGCGGGCCGCGGGCTGGGGTTGCGGGTGGTGGTCTTCGGCGGCGAGGCTTTGGATGCGGGTCGGCTGCGGGAGTGGTATGAGCGTCACCCTGATGATGCGCCGGTGCTGGTCAACATGTACGGCATTACCGAGACGACTGTGCACGTCAGCTACACGGCCATGAATGCTGCGGTGGCCGCTGGCGTGCTCTCGGGCGGCAGTCTGATCGGGCGTGCTATTCCCGGGTTGCGCGCTCTGGTGCTGGATACGGCGCTGTGCCCGGCGCCGGTGGGGCTGGCGGGTGAGCTGTACGTGGCGGGGGTGCAACTGGCTCGGGGGTATCTGGGCCGTGCTGGTTTGACAGCGGAGCGGTTTGTGGCGTGCCCGTTCGGGGCTGGCGGGGAGCGGATGTACCGGACCGGCGACCTGGCCCGGTGGAATGCCGGGGGACAGCTGGAGTTCCTGGGCCGTGCCGACGATCAGGTGAAGATCCGGGGGTTCCGGGTTGAGCCGGGTGAGGTGGAGGCGACGCTGGTGTCGCATCCGTTGGTGTCCCGCGCGGCGGTGATGGTGCGTGAGGACAACCCGGGGGACCCGCGGCTGACCGCTTATGTGGTGCCGGTGGAGGAGGGTGATGGGGGTGGGCTGCCTGGGTCTGTACGGGATTTCCTGGTGGCGCGGCTGCCGGAGTACATGGTGCCCGCCGCGATCGTGGTGCTGGAGACACTGCCGCTGACCGTCAACGGGAAGCTGGACCGGGCGGCGCTGCCGGTGCCGGATTATGCAGGGCTGGCATCGGATGCTGGTCCGCGTGATGGGCGGGAAGCGCTGCTGTGCGGGGTGTTTGCCGAGGTGCTGGGGATGCCGCGGGTGGGGGTGCATGACGATTTCTTCGCCCTGGGCGGGCACTCCCTGCTGGCGGTCCGGCTGGTGTCGCGGGTGCGGTCGGTGCTGGGGGTGGAGGTGCCGATCCGGGTGCTGTTC
>Ga0209530_1000878_pt1 | contig 16542 bp, 13 predicted proteins | sample BlaSpr_A8_Ref_O1_FD_187987 | JGI IMG/M metagenome (GOLD analysis project Ga0209530, IMG submission 187987) | Forest soil microbial communities from Thunder Bay, Ontario, Canada - Black Spruce, Ontario site 2_A8_Ref_O1 (SPAdes) (version 2) | ecosystem: Environmental > Terrestrial > Soil > Boreal...
GTTGATCCAGGCGCTGGTCGAGGCTGGCATGGACGTCGCCCGAATGAACTTTAGCCACGGCGACTACGCCGATCACAAAGCCTCGTACGAGCGGGTGCGTGCCGCCTCTGACGCCACCGGCCGAGCGGTCGGCGTGCTCGCCGACCTGCAGGGCCCGAAGATCAGGCTGGGGCGCTTCGCGACCGGGCCCACCTATTGGGCCGACGGTGAAACGGTACGGATCACCGTCGCTGATTGCGACGGCAGCCATGACCGGGTGTCGACGACCTACAAGAGGTTGGCCAAGGACGCCGTGGTCGGTGACCGGGTTCTGGTCGACGATGGCAAGGTCGGCCTGGTCATTTCGGGCGTCGATGGCGACGACGTGATCTGCACTGTGACCGAAGGCGGTCCGGTCAGCAACAACAAGGGCATGTCTCTGCCGGGAATGAACGTGTCCGCTCCGCCCTTGTCGGAAAAGGACGTTGAAGATCTGACGTTCGCGATGAACCTCGGTGTCGACCTGGTTGCGCTTTCATTTGTGCGCTCACCGTCTGACGTGGAGCTGGTCCACGCGGTGATGGATCGGGTAGGACGGCGGGTACCGGTGATCGCCAAGCTGGAGAAGCCGGAAGCCGTCGATAATCTCGAAGCCATCGTGCTGGCGTTCGACGCGGTCATGGTGGCCCGTGGCGACCTGGGCGTGGAGCTGCCGCTGGAAGAGGTTCCACTGGTGCAGAAGCGGGCGATCCAGATGGCAAGGGAGAACGCGAAACCGGTCATCGTGGCGACCCAGATGCTGGACTCGATGATCGAGAACTCGCGGCCGACACGGGCCGAGGCTTCCGACGTTGCCAACGCGGTGCTCGACGGCGCCGACGCGCTGATGTTGTCCGGGGAGACCTCGGTTGGGAAGTATCCGCTGGCGGCGGTCCGGACGATGTCGCGAATCGTGTGCGCGGTTGAGGAGAATTCCACGGCCGCGCCGCCGTTGACACACGTGCCGCGCACCAAGCGGGGAGTGATCTCGTACGCCGCCCGCGACATCGGTGAGCGACTCGAGGCCAAGGCGCTGGTTGCGTTCACTCAATCCGGCGACACCGTGAAGCGACTGGCGCGCCTGCACACCCCGCTGCCACTGCTCGCCTTCACCGCGTGGCCTGAGGTGCGCAGCCAACTCGCCATGACCTGGGGCACCGAGACGTTCATCGTCCCGATGATGAAGTCCACCGACGACATGATCCGCCAAGTCGACAAGTCGTTGCTCGAACTCGCCCGCTACAAGCGGGGCGACCTGGTGGTGATCGTCGCTGGCGCACCACCTGGCACAGTAGGCTCGACCAACCTGATCCATATCCACCGGATCGGGGAGGACGACGTCTAGCCTGGCAGACGGTCACCGGCGTTACGCCGAGGAGAGTCAAGCACAGAGGAGAGCCCGTGCCGGCTGGCGATGAGCCGAATGCGCGAGAAAAACCGAAATCCGATTTCGAGGAACTGCTGGCGGTACTGGACCTCAACCGCCTTGGCGATGATCTGTTCCTTGGATCCCATCCCAGCAAGAACCCGATGCGGACATTCGGTGGGCAGCTCATGGCGCAATCGTTCGTCGCGAGCAGCCGCACGCTGCGGGACTACCTGCCGCCCAGCGCTCTGTCGGTGCACTTCATCAACGGGGGGGATACCGGCAAGGACATCGAATTCCATGTTGTGCGGTTGCGTGATGAGCGGCGCTTCGCTAATCGGCGCGTCGACGCGGTGCAGGACGGGGTGTTGTTGTCCTCGGCGATGATCTCGTATATGTCCGGTGGTCGGGGCCTCGAGCACGCTGTCGATCCGCCGCAGGTGGCCGAGCCTCACACGCAGCCGTCGATCGGCGAGCTGTTGCGGGGCTACGAGGACACAGTCCCGCACTTCGTCAACGCCCTGCAGCCGATCGAATGGCGCTACACGAACGACCCGTCCTGGGTGATGCGGGACAAAGGCGAGCGGCTTCCCCACAACCGGGTCTGGGTCAAGGCCCTGGGTGCGCTGCCCGACGATCCGGTGTTGCACACGGCGACAATGGTGTACTCCTCGGATACCACGGTGTTGGACTCGGTCATCACCACCCACGGGCTGTCATGGGGTTTCGATCGCATATTTGCGGCGTCTACCAACCATTCCGTGTGGTTTCACCGGCAGGTCAACTTCGACGATTGGGTGTTGTATTCGACGTCGTCGCCGGTGGCCGCGGATTCACGCGGGCTGGGCACGGGGCATTTCTTCGATCGCTCCGGGCAACTTATCGCCACGGTGGTGCAAGAGGGCGTGCTGATCTACTTTCCGCCCTCTCGCCGAAGATAGTTCAAGCGGGGGGTGAGATGTCGTTTGTGATCGCGGCACCCGAGCTGGTGGCGGCAGCCGCCGGTGATGTGGCGGGTATCGGTTCGACGCTGGGCGCGGCCAATGCGGCGGCGGAGGCTCCGACCACCGGGATCCTGGCGGCCGGGGGCTGGGTGCTTTTGGCCGCCAGCTCGTGGCATTCGGCCAAGGTCATCGAGAACACGGCGATCGGCCCCAGCGTCATGCACGACCAGTGGTTCTGGATGAACGCCCCGGAGATTCACTCCTCGACATGGGAATGGGACGGGTAAATGTATTTGCCGGTTTCAAAAAAGACGGTCTGCTTAAATATGATTGTCAAAGATGAGGCCCAGGTCATTGAGAAATGCTTATCTTCGGTGAAACGCCTCATCGATCATTGGGTCATCGTCGACACAGGCTCATCCGACAACACTAAGAAGATTATCCAAAAGGCACTGGAAGGGATTCCTGGCGAGCTACATGAAAGGCCTTGGGTGAACTTTGCGCACAACCGGAATGAAGCTCTTGAGCTCGCCGAAGATAAAGGCGACTATGTCCTGCTCATCGATGCCGATGAAGTGCTCCAATACCCTGAGGATTTTGCCCTCCCCGCTCTGGAAAAAGATCTCTACTTTATCGTCGTGCGCCGCCAGCCCGATGATCGAACCCCTGGAATCGGGGCGGCAGACGCCAAACGCAATGGACTGATCAATAATCATCTAAATTGGAAGTGGCGGGGAGTCATCCATGAAATCATCACCTGTCCGGATGCGAAGACCTCAGAAGTTCTAGATGGGATCCTCAATCTCAGTAATTCCCACAAAAAAAGCATTTCCGGCCGTTCCAAAGATTCAGAGGTCACGAAATATCTGCGTGATGCAGAAGTTCTTGAAAGGGCTCTCAAAGACGAACCGGATAACAGTCGATACGTGTATTATCTGGGGGTCAGCTATGCCGCAGCTGAAGAGCTCGAACTCGCTAAAAAGAGCTTTGAAAAAAGGGTCTCCATGCCCAGCGCTGATCTACAGGAAACCTTTTTGGCATTGTACAACCTCGGTCTCGTCCAATTAAGTTTGAATGAAACGGACGCCGCGCTGCGGACGTTTTATCGGGCGAACGCCTTTCACCCGACGCGTGCTGAGCCCCTTCTTCAACTCGCTAAAATCTACCGGCAGGAGAACAATTTCCTATTGGGATATCTCCTATCCAAATATGCTCTATCCCTCCCCTATCCGGCAGAAGATTCATGTGTCGAATACGTGGTCTACGACCACACCCTGCTCATTGAATTTGCGAACTGTGCGTTGCTTTTGGGAAAGTTCGATGAAGGATTTGACGCCTGCGGCAGGCTCCTTTCCAACCCCAATCTTCCTCCTGAGTTCAAGGCCAGCGTGCAGTCAAATTATGAACTGGCCCGCGGAAAACTAAGGTCGTAACTTTTTCGGGATACCTGCAGGACAACTGTCAGATTTCGGCTCAGCGCGGCTGCGATCAGGCGTAACGTTGCTGGTAGCCGACGTATTCGATGGTAAAAGCGGCCGGTGAGCCGCCCAGCTGAGAGTCAGCGCATCGGGAGGTGAGTGTGAACGGACCGCGGGTCGATGTCGTACCGAGGCTCAGTGCGCGTGAACGCGTTGTTGTTCACGTCGATTCGCTTGCGGCCCGGTGCATCGGTGCCTTGGCCCTGCTCTGCGCCGCGTCCTGGCTGATCGTGATACTCGCCCACCACCACCATCACTCGGACTGGCACTACGCGGGCCGGCTGGGCTGGTCGCTGACGGTTCTGGCCGCGGTGGCATTGATCGCTCGCGGCATCTTCCTGGGCCGTCCGGTGACGACCATGCACGCCGCCGGTGCTGCTTTGTTTGTCTTGGCGGGGCTGGGCTCGCATGTGCTGTCTTTCGATCTGCTCGGTGACCTGCTGATCGCCGGCTCGGGGATGGTGCTGATGTGGTCGAATTCGTCGCATCCGCGACCCGAAGATCTGCCCCGGGCGTGGGCGTTGATCAACGCCACCAGCGAGGACCCGCTGGCGCCGTTCGCCATGCAGACAGGCAAGAGCTACCACTTCACCGCGGACGGCACCGCGGCGCTGGCGTACCGGACGCGGATGGGGTTTGCCGTGGTCGGCGGGGACCCGATCGGTGACGAGGCGCAATTCCCCGAGTTGGTCGCAGACTTCGCCGCCATGTGTCACACCCACGGCTGGCGGATGGTGGTGGTGGGTTGCAGCGAGCGGCGGCTCGAGCTGTGGAACGACCCGGCGGTGCTTGGACAATCGCTGCGGGCAGTGCCGATCGGCCGCGATGTGGTCGTCGACGTGTGCAGCTTCGATATGGCGGGGCACAAGTTCCGCAACCTGCGTCAGGCAGTCAAGCGCACCCACAACTCCGGCATCACGACCGAAATCGTGGCGGAGCAGGAACTCGACGATCAGCGCCTGGCTGAGCTGACTGACGTCGTGCGGGCGTCTACCAGCGGGGCCCACACCGATCGCGGGTTCCACATGAACTTGGACGGCGTGCTGGAGGGCCGATATCCCGGAATAGAGCTGATTATCGCCAGGGATGCCTCGGGGCAGGTACAGGGCTTCCATCGGTACGCGACTGCGGGTGGCGGTAGCGATATCACCCTTGATGTGCCCTGGCGTCGCCGCGGGGCGCCCAACGGGATCGACGAACGGCTTAGCGTCGACATGATCGCGGCCGGCAGAGGTGCTGGGGCGCAGCGGGTCTCGCTTTCGTTCGCGGCGTTCCCGGAGATCTTCGACGACAAGAATCGCGGTCGGACCCAGCGCGTCTTCTACCGGTTGATTCATTTCCTTGACCCGCTGATCGCACTCGAGTCGTTGTACCTGTATGTGAGCAAGTTTCACGCGCTGGACGCCCGGCGCTACGCGCTGATATCGATGACTCAGTTAGTTCCTTTGGTGTTCGTGTTGTTGACGCTGGAGTTCATGCCGCGCCGGCGACACCTCTGAGTCGTCGCGCGCACCCTAATGGCGTGACCCGCGGACCCCGCCGGTAACCGCCCTCTGCCAAGGCCTGGCCGGATCAGCCTCGAGGATGGATACGATGCCTGCCTTGCGCCGGCTTTGGTAAGCACGTTCGCGGGCCGCCGACATGGACCAATCGGCACGCCCTGGATGCCGGGATACAGGCGTTCCTGCAGAGATTATGGAAAATCGGAATGTTCGGGTCGGTGACGATGGCCACGCCCTGCATCTGACCGACGACCTGCTGTGAGTCGACGCGCTCCAAGATGCCCGCTGGGTTAAACGCGTTGCCGGACGGCAGAAACAGCGGCCATTTTGGACATAGGGCTGATCAACTGCGCGGAACCCTCCAACCGGCGTAGTGTCATGGCGGCTGAGAATCTCAGCCGGTCCGGGACGGGTTTGAGCCGTACGCTGCTGAACCGCTGAACCCAAGGAGCGTTGGCTCCGAGCCCGGACATGCTCGGTGATCGTGCGCACTACGGGATCACCATGACCGACACATCGTCACCCTGTTCTGCCCTGCTGGGCAATGCCATTTTCTCCGCGCCGAACAAGGGTCAATTGGCGCGATTGCTGGGTTGTAGCTGAGGTGACGGGAGTCGTCTGTTGTCGTATGTACTTGTAGCTCCGGACATGGTGGCGGAAGCAGCCGGGAATCTGGCCGGGATCGGGTCGGCGATCAACGGGGCCAACGCGGCGGCGGCGGCGTCCACGACGCAGCTGTTGCCGGCGGCTTCTGATGAGGCGTCGGGGGCGACCTCGGCGTTGTTTGGCGGCTACGCGCAGGAGTATCAGGCGCTCAGCGCGCAGATGGCGTTGTTTCATGACCAATTTGTGCAGGCGTTGACCTCGGGTGCGGGCATGTATGCGGCCACTGAGGCCGCCGATGCGTCGCCGCTGCAGACGCGGGAGCAGGACGTGCTAGGTGTGATCAATGCGCCCACCAACTTGGTGTTGGGGCGCCCGCTGATCGGCTCCCCACCAAAACGCCACCGTGTGGCTGGAGAAAGAACACCATGACCAGCACCTTGAGGACCAAGGTTGCCGCGGCCGCGCGCATCGTCGGCATCGCGGCTCTGCTGGGCGCGGCCACTGCTGCGTCGGTGGCCCCGTTAGCCGCTGCGGCCCCCGACGCCACGAGCACTCCCACCCCAAATGCCAACCACATCGTCGGGATGTACGGCGACCCCGCCGCGGCCACGCCCTACTGGCGCCAGCAACACTCTTCCGACTGCGGGGAGATGGCGGTGGCGGATGTGGTCGGCCAGATTACCGGTCACGAACCCACCGAGCAGCAGATCATCTCTTTGGCCGAAAGCACCCCCAGCACAGCAGGTCCCGGACCGGTCTGGAACCCCGCCGGCAACACCGATATCGGAACCCTGCCGGTGCTGCTCGCGCACTACGGAATCCACGCCAACAACATCCAGACCACCACCAGCGCGCTGCTGCAGGATCTGAGCGCGGGGCGCATTGCGATCGTCTTGCTCAACGCCGAAACCATCTGGAACCAGCCCGGGAAGCGTAACTCCGGAGACCACTTCGTCGTTGTCACTGGCATCGACACCAGAGCCGCTGTGGTGCACCTCAACGACACCGGCATCAATACCGGCCGCGACGAGCAGGTTCCCATCGCCACCTTCGAGCAGGCCTGGGCCACCGGGCACAACTCAGCCGTCGTGACCAGTGACAGTTGGCCAGGCGACGACGAAATGTTTGTGCACACAATTCTTCTGCGATCTCAAAGCCTGGGCACTCGCGCCTAACCGATGCGTAGTTCGGGGCAGCGAAAGCCTTTGGGCAAGTGGTGAGTAGCCACCAGAACCGTCCTGTCGGCGCTCATCAGACCGGAGTCCGGCGCCAAAAGATCAAGTAAGACCAGTTCGGCATCGGTCGCGTCGAGGTGCTCGGTGGGCTCGTCGAGCAGAACGATCCGGGCGGGCGAGATCACCGCCCGAGCCAGCAGCAACCTCCTGCGCTGGCCGGCCGAGACCGCTTGCGCGCCACCCGTCAACACCGTCGACAGACCCTCGGGCAAACCGGCGAGCCAGCCGCTGAGTCCGACCGCAGCAAGAGCCGCCGCCAGTTCGTGGTCAGGGCAGTCTCCGCGGGCTACCAGTAAGTTGTCCCGGACGGTGGTGGCGAAGATGTGCGCGTCCTCAGCGAAAAAGCCGACTGTGCTGTGTAATTCACTGTCGTCCAACCGGCTCAGTTCGGTTCCGTCCAGCATCACCTGCCCGTGCAGCGGCGGCAGGAGTCCGGCCAGTGTCATCAGCAGCGTCGTCTTGCCGGAGCCGCTGGCGCCGGTGATGGCCAACCGACCGCCCGGCGGTAGGTCAAGCGTCACCTGAGTTGAGCGCGTCGCACCTGGGTGCCCACAGCGCACGTCGGCAGATAACCGGCCGGCGCCGGTCGGTGGTACCGCAGATTTCGTGAATTCAGCCGTGTGGTCTTCAGGAGCCAGGTCGAGCAAGCGGCGTGCGGCAATCCGCGACCGGGTCAACTGGATGGCGGCAGCCGGTAGCGGAGTCACTGCTTCGAACGCCGACAGCGGCAACAACATCAGAACGGCCAGTGTGGTGGGTGCGACCATGGGTGCCAGCCCGATGCCGGCGGCAACTGCGCCGAGCACGCCGGCGCCGATCGCCGCGGTAGGCATTGCCTCGCCGATAGCGGCGGGTCTGGCGGCAGCGTCGAGGGCATCACCCCAAGCATGTTGGCGGCGCTGTGATTCGGCGATGACGTCAGGTAGCGCCCCGGCGACACGAAGCTCGGGTGCGTGTTCCAGCGCGATCATCGCTGACGTGTCGCGCTCGGAACGATGTTGCCGGGCAAGCGCTTCCTGCGTTGCGGCGGCCCTGCCGGCAAGCAAAGGCGCGACAACGCCGGCGATGAGCAGACAGATCGCCAGTATTCCAGCGGCCGGCAGCGAGATCGCGGCAATAACCGCGGTCGCCGCCAGCGCCAGCACTGCGGCGACGCCAATCGGTACCACCGCACGCACCAGCACGTCGGCCAGTGCGTCGACGTCGGCGCCGACTCGTGCCACCAGCTCACCGCTGGGCAGCCGGACGGCTGCCGCGGCGGGTCCGTGGGCCAGTCGGTGATAGACCTGGGAGCGGGCTGCGCCAGCCGCACGCAGCGCCGTGTTGTGGGTGGCCAGACGTTCGCAGTAGTGCAGCACGCCGCGCGAGATGGCGAACGTGCGAACCGCCACGACGGCGACAGACAGGTCGAGCACGGGCGGCATCTGCCAGGCCCGGGTGATCAGCCACGCCGATACCCCGGCCAGGGCCAGCGCGCTGCCCAGTGACAGCACCCCCAGCACAATCGCCGCTAGTATCCGGGGCAACCGGGGGCGCAACAGGCTCGACGCGGCCGGCAACGTCCTCTGGCGGCGACCCGCTGCACCCGGCTTCGCCGCGCTTGCGATCGCCGCGGGATCAGACGGGCGCATAACGCACCTCCGGGACTACTTCGACGACGTGGTCGCCGATTGCGCGCACTTGTTCGCGATGGCCGACCACGATCACGGTCGCACCGGCGCGGGCACGCTCGACGATTGCCCCCAACACCCGCTGCTCGGCGTCGGCGTCTAAATGGGCGGTGGGCTCGTCGAGCAGCAGCACTGCCGCTGCTGATCCGAGCGCGCGGGCCAGACCGAGCCGTTGCCGCTGTCCCAGTGACAGGCCAACACCTCCACGCCCGACCACGGTATCCAGCCCGTCGGGGAGCTCGGCCAGCACCGCGTTGAACCCGGATGCGGCGCACGCCTTTTCAAGGCCAATCGGGTCACCTAGGCCGCCGAGCAGGACCAGGTTGTCGTGAACCGTTCCCGGGACCAGCACCGGGCGCTGGGGCAGCCAGGACAGCTGCTGCCACCACGCGGTGGGGTCCAGGTCGGCGAGGTCGACTCCGGCCACGGTCGCCCGGCCTGACGAGGGCACGGTGAGTCCGGCGATTACCTGGAGCGTGGTGCTCTTGCCGGCGCCATTTCGCCCGGTCAGCACCGTCACCCGGCCGGGTTGGATCATCGCGCTGAGATTGTGCGGCGAACAGCCGTCTCGGCCTGCCACACTGAGATTTTCGAGGTGGATCTGCGCGCCGCGCGCGGCTACCGTCTGGGTTCGCGCCGTGCCGGTGGTTGGCTCGCCGATGAGCGCGAACGCCTTGTCGGCAGCGGCCCTGCCGTCTTGGGCGGCATGGAATTCCGCACCTATGCGGCGTAGCGGCCAATAGACATCCGGTGCCAGCAGCAGCACCGTCAACCCGGTGGCCAGGCTCATCTCGCCGAACACCAGGCGAAGACCGATGCCGACCGCGACCAGTGCCACGCCCAGCGTGGCGAGCAATTCCAGCACTAGCGCCGACAGGAACGCGATCCGCAGCGTCGCCATCGCCGAGCGTCGATGGGCGGCAGCGAGTTCGGCGATGCGGTGTTCCGGGCCCGAGGCGCGGCCCAGCGCGCGCAGGGTGGGGATACCGGCGATCAGATCCAGCAGCCGCCCCTGCAGGGTCGTCATGGCGGCCAGCGCGGCCGCCGAACGGTCAGCTGTTGCCAGCCCGATCAGCACCATGAATACCGGAATCAGCGGCAGGGTGATCACGACGAGCACCATTGATTTCAGGTCGTAGAGCGCGATCACGGCAACGGTCGCCGGGGTCAGGATCGCGGCTAGTAGCAACGTGGGCAGATACCCGGTGAAGTAGGGACGCAAGCCGTCCAGGCCGTGGGTGACCACCACCGCGGCGGCGTCCCGCTGTGCGGCGAGTTCATTGGGCTGCCGGGCGGTCACCGCCGCCAGCACCTGGCCGTTGAGATCGGCGATAACCGCGCTGGCTCCCCGCTGGCCCAGGCGCGCCTGCAGCCAGTGCGTCACCGTACGGACAACCCACAGCGCCAATAGCATTGACAGCGGGACCAGCCAGCCGCGCAGGGTACGGGCCGAGGGATCGGTGATGACGCGCGCGACGACGCTCGCCAGCACGATCGCCGAGCCGATGGCGCATCCGGAGATCACCAGCCCGCAGCCCACAGCGGCGACCAGGTAGCGGCGTAACGCGGTCGATGTCCGCCACAGTCGGGGGTCCAGGGGAGCTCGGGAGTCCCGAGAAACTCTAGTGCTCAGGACGTGCGCCTCGCCAGACCGATCGGCGGTGGGATCCGCTCAGCTGAGATGCGTTGCCGGAAAACCCAATACGTCCACGCTTGGTACACGACCGTCAGAGGGGCAAAGAACGCCGTCACCCACGTCATGATCTTCAGGGTGTATGGCGTCGACGAGGCGTTGTAGATCGTCAGGCTCCATTGGCTGTTCAAAGTTGACGGCACCAGGTTCGGGTACAGCGAACCGAATAGCAAAACAACCACAGCCGCAACGACTAGCGCGGTGCACGCGAACGCCAAGCCGTCGGAGGCGCGCCGCCGCACCAATATCACCGCGGCGAGCTGCGCAACCACTGCCACCGTCAGCGCCAGCCAGGTCCAGTCCTTGCCATGGGCCAATTGTGTCCAGAGGCCAAAGGCGGCAACCAGTCCCGTCACTGGCAGCGACAACCACGTCGCGAATCTGTACGCATCGTCGCGGATCGGGCCGGAGGTTTTCAGCGCGACGAATACCGCGCCGTAGAGCAAAAACAGCCCGGCGGTGGCTAAGCCACCCAATAGGGTGTACGCGTTGAGCACGTCGCCGATGGACAGGTGCACATGACCATTGGCGTCCACCGGGAGTCCGCGAACCAGAATGGCGAACGCCACGCCCCACAGCACCGCGGGTAACCAGGACCCGGTCGCAATGCCGAAATCGGCCCACGCCCGCCATTTCGTGTCGTCGATCTTGCCCCGCCATTCGATCGACACGGAGCGCACGATCATGCCGAACACGATTGCCAGCAGTGGCAGGTACAGCGTGGAGAACACCGTCGCATACCAGCCGGGAAAAGCGGCAAACATCCCTGCGCCGGCGGTGATCAGCCAGACCTCGTTGCCGTCCCACACCGGCCCGATGGTGTTGAGCGCCGCGCGCCGGTAGATCTCCCGGTCGCCCGAGCCGACACGCGCGAGTGGCTCCATCAACATGCCCACGCCGAAGTCGAACCCCTCCAGGATGAAGAAACCTAGGAACAGCGCCGCGATGACACCGAACCACAACTGTTGGAGTCCCACTGGTCAGGTCCTTTCCGGGTTCAGTAGACGTCAATAAGCGAAAGACAATGGCGCCACCTCATCATCGCCGGGTGCCGGAGGCGCAGCCGGTTCGGCGTCGTGTTCCAGTGGTCCTTCGACGACGTAGCGCTTGAGCAGCCAGAACCAGATGACCGCTAGCACCGCGTAGGCCAGAGTGAACGTCACCAGAGAGATGACGACCATGCCAGGAGCGTGGTCCGAGACGCCTTGGGCGACGGTCAGCCGAACCTGTTGGTCGCCAGTCGGGTTCGGTACGACGATCCACGGTTGACGGCCCATCTCGGTGAACACCCAGCCGGCGCTGTTGGCCAGAAACGGCGTGGGAATGGTCGCCAGCGCCAGCCAGGAGAACCACCGTTGATTGGGGGCCCGGCCGCCGCGGGTCAGCCACAGTGTGGCCAGCGCGAACAACACCGGAATCGCCATCAACCCGATCATCATGCGGAACGACCAGTACGTGACGAACAGGTTGGGCCGGTAGTCATTTGGCCCGAATTTGTGTTCGTAGTCGTGCTGGATGTTGCGCACACCCTGCAACGTCACATCGCTGAATCGGCTATCGGCGAGGAATGGCAGCACGTAGGGCACCTGGATTACGCGAGTCAAGTGGTCACAGTTGTTCTGCCTGCCGACCGTCAAGATGGAGAAGTCCGGATCTGTTTCGGTGTCGCACAGCGATTCCGCCGACGCCATTTTCATCGGCTGCTGCTTGAACATCAGTTTGCCTTGGTGGTCGCCAGTGAAGAACAGCCCCACACTGGCAATCAGGGCAACCCAACACCCCAGGATGGCCGCCGGGCGATACATGGTGCGGGCTTCTGGATCCGGGTTCTTCTGGGACCGGACCAGCCACCACGCGCTGACCGCGGCTACGAAAGTCCCCGCGGTCAGCAATGAACCAGCGACCGCGTGTGAAAACGCTGCGCGCGCAGTGTTATTGCTGAGTAACGCCCCGATGCTGGTCAACTCGGCCCGTCGGGTCTCGGGGTTATAGTGCGCGCCGACTGGGTGCTGCATGAAGGAGTTCGCCGTGATGATGAAGAACGCGGACGCATTGACCGCGATCGCCACGATCCAGATGCATGCCAGATGTACCAACCGAGGCAGCCGGCTCCAGCCGAAGATCCACAAACCGATGAAGGTGGACTCGAAGAAGAAGGCAGCCAGGCCTTCCATCGCCAGCGGGGCGCCGAAAATGTCGCCGACGAACCGCGAGTACTCGCTCCAATTCATGCCGAACTGGAATTCCTGGACGATCCCCGTCGCCACGCCGATGGCGAAGTTGATCAGGAACAACTTGCCGAAGAACTTGGTCAGCCGATACCACGCGGTATTACCGCTGACCACCCACACCGTCTGCATGACGGCGACCAGGGGAGCCAGACCGATGGTGAGCGGCACGAAGATGAAGTGGTAGACGGTGGTGATACCGAACTGCCACCGTGAAATGTCGACGACATTCATCTGTCATCTCCGGAAGACTACGGGGCTGATTATCGCGCTACGACGTAGTGTAGTAGTCGTGATCGCCCAGCGCTACTGGCAATATTCGTCTCAGTGTTAGCGGTCGAGCGGTTGTGATGCCTTGCGAATGCCGAACGACGAGATGATTTCGAACACGCCGATGACGACGAACCAGATGCCGACCACAAGGGCCAGGGTGACGATCGAATCGAACGGCGACGCGATGACGACGATGCCGGCGAGCAGGCTGATCACCCCGACGAAAATCGACCATGCCCGTCCTGGCAGCTGTGGGTCGCTGATGGCGGAAACCGTCGTGGCGACACCACGGAAGATGAAGCCGACGCCGATCCAGATGGCCAGCAACAGGACTGCGTATCCCTGACCGAAATGACGGAACGCCAGGACGGCCAAGATCAGCGACGCTGCCCCGCTGATGAACAACAGAATTCGGCTCCCCGCCGAAACGTGCAGGCTGAAGGCGAACACGACCTGGGCAATGCCGGTGATCAGGAGATAGACGCCGAAGGCGACGGCGGCAGCCAGGATGGATATTCCCGGCCACGCCAGCACAATGCCGCCAACGATCAGCGACAGAATTCCCGATACCAGCGTGGATTTCCACAGATGCGGCAACATGCTTGGGACAGGAGTGGTTGTCATGGCCGCAGTGTGGCACAAACGCCGTTTGGGCGTTGGTTCAGACGTGGGCCGTGCGTGATCGCCGGGTAAGCAGGTTCCTGGATTCGTCGACCGCAGCCTTGCGACCGATGAGATACCACGTGCGCATCAGCCCTTTGCCTTTCACCTCGATGTGGCCGCGCTCCTGCAGCACGAAGTCGTCCTTGAGGCGCTCGTAGACCGCCTCGGGCACCTGAATGCGCCCCACCGAGTCGGTGGATTCCATCCGCGACGCGATGTTGACCGCGTCGCCCCAAACGTCGTAGAAGAACCGGCGCGAACCCACCACACCCGCGACGACCGGGCCGCTGGCCAGGCCCACCCGCAGCGGTACCGGCTGGCCGTGCGGATCCTTCAGTCCGGCAGCAGCATCGGCCATTTCCAGGGCAAAGTCCGCCAGCGCCTGGACGTGGTCGGGCCGCGGCCGTGGAACGCCGCTGACCACCATGTAGGAGTCGCCACTGACCTTGATCTTCTCGAGCCCGTACTTGTCGACCAGCGCGTCGAAAGCGCCGTATAGGCGGTCGAGGAACAGCACCAGGTCGCATGGCGCGGTGCCGCTGGCTCGCTCGGTGAAATCGACGATGTCGGCGAACAGAACCGAGGCCTCGTCGTACGCGTCGGCGATGACGTTATGGTCGGGCTCTTTGAGTCGGTCGGCGATGCTGGCCGGCAACATATTCGCCAGCAGCGCCTCGGAGCGCTCGTACTCGGCTTCCATGACCGCCTCGGCGCGGGCGGTATCACGCAGCGCGAACCACACTGTCACCACCACCATCAAGCAGGCAGAGAAGGTTGAGACGATAAAGCTCAGCGACAGAGCCATGGACGACTCAATCCCGGTCGAGCGGGGGACCAGGAACTGCAAGGCGACCACCAGCCCGGCGCCGGTGATTGCCAGCAGTATTGCCAACTGAATGCGTTCGATGCCGAGTTGCAGTACCACCAGGCTGGCGCTTGTCACCAGGAAGTACTGCACGCCTGAGCCGGTGCCCACGTCCGAGCAGATGAAGAAGATCACTGTATACGCGGTGATGATAAAGGTAAGTGGTGCAACCAGTTCCCCGAACCGATGCAGTAACGGGACTGTCGAGAAGATCATCGCGGCGGCGAAGGTGATCATCTCGGTCTGCCAGACCGGGGGTCCGGGCCAAAAGCCGAGAATTGCGAAACACGCGGAAACCATCACGGCCATGACGGCGGTGATGTTGAGCACCCGAACGCGACGCGCGGAGCTGTCGGCGTAGTGCTCAGTGCGGGCGTGGTTTTTGGCCCGTACGGCCCCTACACAGTCCGGGCGCGTCGACGAACCACCGTCTCGTATGGGTGGGGCACCGCATTTATTAGCCGCCACGATTCAAGCGTACCGCGAACTCAGTGTTGACCCAGTGCGGCGATTGATGTAGGTGTCTTCGCAGGGTCCCCCGGTGGGATCCAAACCCATTTCAAAGGTGCTGGTCAAGCGTCCGCAGCCGCCCTGGCCTTCCCAGACGGCATAACCGCACATCACGCAGATAACCCCAGGATTAGGAAGATTGTGGCCACCGTGTGGCCACGGCGCCAAGGGCTGCCAGGCACGCATACCCTGTGGTCAGCCGGGTGGCGCAGCTCGGGGCAGGACGAGCATGGCGGCCGGTGACGTGGTGTGCCAGGTCTCGCCGGCTCAGTCCTCGGTGTGTCCGACTAGGTCGTACTCGTTGTGAACGCAGACCCGTTGCGCGCACCGTCTCCGCTGCAGAGCGGGTCGACTGACCGCTGCTCCAGCCGACCGCTCGAGCAACTGAGTAGTAGAACTCTGGCGGTCGGTGGCCGGCGAGACTCTCACCGGCCACGCCGATCCGCGGAATGGCAGTTTGAGCCGGATTAGGTGTGTGCGGGGCTAGGCGGCGCACCCGGCGCCGGACTTGGGTTCGGTGCGCCAGGCGCCGAGCCTTCCGACATGTTCGACGTCCAGATCAGAATGTCTTGCGTCAGGTCGTTGTAGACCACGCCATTCGGCGGTGCGCCGGTCACATCGAAGTACAGCGTGCCGGTCGATTCGCTGCCCTGCGGGATGGGCGCCGGGTTAAGGCTGCCCGGGGCCTGAACCTTGTCGAGCACCCGGTAGTTCTGACCGTTGGGCCCGCGGGCGATGAAGTCGTTGACCATGGGAGTAACCAACCCGCCATCCGACCTGGCGGTGACGTCCACCTGGTAGAGCGTGCCTTTCGGCGTGTACCCGGGAATCACCGCATCGCTGGGTCGCAGGTTGTTCACGGTGTAATTCGTGACCAACGCTCCGTCAATGAGTGGTTCGCTGGCACCGAATGGCTGGATGTTGGGCGGCGCAGCTAATGCGGTCGCTGCGGTGAAGATGCCTGCCGCGGCTATTCCCCCAGCGGCGATACCACTCTTTACAGCGGTCCTACTGACCTTCATGCTCAATTCCTTTCGTTGTCAAGCAGTCGCACCCTCGACAGAAGGCGACTACCACTGCCACGTCGTATAACCTTTTCGTCGGGGCGCTAAACGCGGATAAACCCAAATTGCCACGCAGCGGGCCTCGCTACCAGCGCGAACGCCCGGCATTATTTTTGTGCCGCTTTGTGCTGCAGCACCTTTCGCACCACAGGATTAACATCGGCATCAGTACCTCCACTGCCTAACCCACATCACGCCAATCCAACGATTAACTCTCGTCGTCAATCAAAACGGCACGGTGTCGGTGATCAACCCCGCCAATAACACCGTCATCGCCACCATCACCGTCGGCAGCGGCCCGGCAGGGGTGGCGGTCAACCCCACCGGCACCGACGTCTTCGTCACCAACCTTGACGGCAACACGGTGTCGGTGATCAACCCCGCCACCAACTCCGTCGTCGCCAACCTCACCGTCGGCGCCGGACCG
>Ga0209530_1000879_pt1 | contig 16540 bp, 14 predicted proteins | sample BlaSpr_A8_Ref_O1_FD_187987 | JGI IMG/M metagenome (GOLD analysis project Ga0209530, IMG submission 187987) | Forest soil microbial communities from Thunder Bay, Ontario, Canada - Black Spruce, Ontario site 2_A8_Ref_O1 (SPAdes) (version 2) | ecosystem: Environmental > Terrestrial > Soil > Boreal...
GCTCTTCGGACGCTAACCTGGGTCTTCTCATGCACACGAACGCGACACACACGTAGGGTTTCTCCACGCCCCGCCGTGGTTCCAATCTGGGAGTCGCTCCGCACTCCGTCTGCTTTCTTCTTGAACTCGGTCCATCACTGTGATAATATATAAACGTAGATGTTATCTACAAGATAATCTAAGTTCTTTGACAACCTGACAGCGGACGCATCTCCCTTGGCAATTCTCCGCGCTGAGTCCAGCCACTACGCCCCTCTGCAAGTTCCGAAACGAACCGCGAGCACGCAGTGAATCCCGTAACTCCAATGTTTCCAAGATTTTGCCTCTAACTACCTTTAGAACCATAGATCTAGGAGGCAAGAAAATTTCCACCCCTTTGTTTTCTAGATTTTGCGCGGAAACGAAGTTTTTTTATTTTGCTGGGGAGAAACAACCTGCGCGGTATCGATTTGGGTCAGCCCCGACCCATTGTGATGAAAGCGAAGAACTTCAGGTATGCGTGAGCATCGACGGCGGTACCAAGAAACGGGCACGCAGGCGGGGGACGCTAAGATAACTCCAATGTTTCCAAGATTTTGCCTCTAACTACCTTAAGAACCATAGATCTAGGAGGCAAGAAAATTTCCGACCGTTTGTTTTCTAGATTTTGCGCGGAAACGAGAGATCTTTTTTTGAATTTCTGCACCACCACGCAAGCGCCGCGACTCTTGGATCCTGATCGAACGGGCGACGATCCCGCGCGCCCTAAGAAGCGCGACTGACGGGCGAGGACGCCCGTCCTCCATCAAGCATGCCCTTCAGGTCTTGAATCTGTTTGACGTGATGGCGGCCGTGCACCCAATGAAACTTGCGCCACTGGCGTCCAGTCAATGGTCCGAGGACAGGATGATCGAGAAGGCGGTTTCGCTTGCCAAAGCGGCTTTCGCATTGTGCAATCACTTCGGCCATGGCGGAGATTCGCGGCCCGATTTCGCGCGCGACTTGCTCCGGCGCCATCCCGCGGGGTAGAGCATGTTTCGGCGATTGTCGGCCCTTGGGCATGTGTCCCAGTCCGAGGACGACGATCGTCCTCACGCGATCCCGAAGCACGCGCGGCCGCACTTGCGGTTGACCCGCTTGCAGACAACGCTCGAACGCCTTCGTCGTCCCCGTGTAAGTGAGATAGAGGTGCTCGAGAATTTCGCCCGTGCACCACTTCCCTTCCCGATGACGCCGCAGGTCTTCGCCCGTCATGCCCTGGGTTGCGGATTGGATCGCTTGCTGTAACCTTTGGAGGTACGCATCCATCGATGAACCTCTGCGCTCTTCTAGTAGAATCGATGGCGGCGTTGACGGTCGCAAAATTTCTCCCGACGGATGGTGCTATGAAACAGTTGCTGATGGCGTTGCTGGCGCTGGCATTATTGACCGTGGTCGGATGTTCTTCCCAGCCCGCGACGCCCGCCCAGACCGAGAAGCCGCAGCCCAAGCCCGCAGACCTGGAGACCGGCCGCTATGCCTTTCAGAAGCTTTATATCGCGGCGCGCGGATGGGAGCGCGATTCGCAACCGTTCCGGCTGGAATCGCAGCCGACGCCTGACTCGAAGGGGAAAGACGGTAAATCGGCGGTCTGGCGCGCCTCGTTCGCATCTCCGGCGAGCCGCGGTGTGAAGCCCTACGTATGGTCGGGCACGGACGCGCCGGATGCGCCCTCGCGCGGAATCTCTCCCGGCAACGAGGACAGCTATAGTCCCACCAACGCCTCCACGCAGATTTTCGACATTGGCTTTCTGAAAATTGATTCGGACAAAGCTTTTGAGACCGCCCAGCAACACGGCGGCGACAAGCTGCTGGAGAAGGCGCCGGACACTCCGATTCTTTACGTGCTCGACTGGAATCACGCCACTAACGTTCTCGTCTGGCACGTCATCTACGGAGCCAGCCGCGACGATGCCAAACTCATCGTCGACGTTAACGGCACCACCGGCGAGTTCGTTCGAGTGGAAAAGTAGTTGGTGGCTATTCTTAGGCCCCGTTCAAACTCGCTTGCTTCTCGAGGTCGTAGTCCGACGGATACTTGACTTACCCTCGTGACCAGCTTCCAATGTAACTTGCATAGCGGGCCATTCCCTTCGCGATGGCCTTGAACGACTTTAGGCAAGTCATATGCCCGACACGAAAAAGCCGGTGAAAAGTGCTCGCCCGCGCGATCTCAGTATCGTCCTTAAGGACGCACCACCTGGGGCTTGGGTGGCACTGTCGCATGATAAAACGCGTATCGTCGGTACTGGGACATCTATACGCGCGGCGGCCTTTGAAGCGCAACTGAAAGGTGAGGCCGATCCGATCCTAATCAGGATGCCTCTGGAAGGCGAAGGATTGGCGGCAGGAGTAAGATAAGGCCGTGTGATCTTCACCTACACGACTGCATTCCCCAATACCCCTCCGCGTCCGTATCTCGACGTAATTCTCCGTAATGGTTTCTACACAACCAATAAACTTGTAGCGCTCGTGGACTCTGGGGCCGACTATTCCATTTTTCCAAATGAAGTCGCAGAGGAATTGAGGCTTGATCTTGGCCATGCTTCGTCGTGGTCCTTCTCAGGAACTACCGGCAAATTGCAAGATGCCAAGCTCGCAGAAATTTCACTCGCGGTGCTCAAGGAGAATGACCTGGAACACGCTTTTGAGCTCAGAGCTGTATGCGCATTCTGTGACACGTTCAGACTCGCTGGTGGCGTCCTTCTTGGCCAGAACGGTTTTTTCTCGCACTTCAAGACTACCTTCTATCAAGCTCTTAATCGCTTTGAAATCGAACAATGACGACGGGCTCAACCTTAAATCGTGGCGCTTCGTGAAAGCGATAGCTACGGTTGTGAGAGCGAGCTTACGGTTTGGATTCGGTCTTCGCTGAGGTTTCGTTCTTTGCATCCGCTCGCTTTAATTTCTGCAGCGCCTTGCGCGCATCCTTGGCGTAAGGGCCTCCCGGCAGGATCTTCAGATACTCTTCATAATGCGGGATAGCCTGGTCGGGCTGATCCAGCTTCTCGTAGCACTGCGCCATGCGGAAATTGGCGACGGCGTCTTTTTCTTTCCAGATTAGAGCATCCTGATAGCGAGCCAGCGCTGCTTTGTAGTTCTTGAGTTTGAAGTAATAGTCTCCAACCTCATCGTCCTTCATCGCGCGATACGGGTTCCACGGATGCATCTCCTGCACGTCGCCGGCGGGCTCGTCTTCGGGATCGGTGTCGACTACGCCGCTGTCGGGGTGATTCTTGGCGTCATCTTTGGGCGGGCTTATGTCGACGCGGGTATCGCGACTGGAGCTCTCGCCTGCTGCAGCGGGCGGCGTTGAACGCGGAGGAGCCTGATTTTGGCCGGGCTGGTCTTGATTCTGATCCTGATCAGATTGCGATTGGGCAACGGCCCAGCCTCCAAGAAAAACGGAGACGAGGGTAATAAAAACAAACCTACGCATTCATAGATTTTAACGCTTTGCAAAGGGAAAAAGTTGCCAGAACTGAGCATGCCTCACAGACTAAAAAAGCAGGCCGTTCCGGGGGATGGAGCGGCCTGTGTTGGCGAAGTCCTCCGGGGAGGAGGGTGAAACTTGTTTAAAGCGACGGCCCGGACGTCTGGTTCGTCGCCGACGTTGGGCTTGTGCCCGCGCCTGTATTCGTCATCAAGCGGACATCGACACGTCGGTTTTTGGCACGTCCGGCTGCAGTCTTATTCGAATCGACTGGCTTATCCTTGCCCAGCCCGATTACATAAATCTTGTACGCGGGAATGTTGCGCTCCGAGGCCAAATACTGAATCACGGCATCGGCCCGGCGCTGGCTGAGCCCGTAGTTGTATTCAGAGTCGCCCACCGAATCGGTCGCGCCCTCCACGGTCAGGATGTAACCCTTGGTATTCGAGACATCGCTGGCCAGCTGATCGAGCGAGGCCTTGGCGTCCTTGGTCAAGTTGTCTTTATTAAAACCAAAGTGCACCGCGGTTTCGGTCACGACTTTATAATTGTCGAGGTTCGCGACGGCATTCTGCAACGAATCTACGCGGTGGACGGCATTGTCGGCTGAGGTCTGCGCCTGGTCGGCCTGCTGTCCCGCTGCCTGAGCCTTCTGGTCTGCGTCGCTAGCTTTAGCTTGTACCTGCTGGATTCCCGCCTGGGCGCGTGCGTCGACGTCCTTGATGTCATTCGAATTCTTGGCGGTCAGGTCGTCCAGTTCATTAGTCTTGTTGATCAGCGGCGTGGTCTGTTGACGGACGTAGTTTTTGCTGGCGCATCCGACCGAGGCCGCCATGCTCATCGCCAGCAGAAAAGTTAACGAAGTGCGATTCATATTGGGAGACGCTCCTTTTTTCTCTCTTACAACCGGGAGTCTAGAATCTGGTTCCGACCTGTTTGATGCCTCGCTCAATCCCGGGGTTCGAACCTGATGCTTATTCAGACGCTACATTCTTGCGATCACTCGGCGTTGCGTCCGCATTGTACTTGAGCACGAGCGCTGCCAACTGGGGCCAGGAACAGGGAGTATTGTAAGTTGTTGGTGTGGCGAACCTTACACATCTGGCGGCTGTGCTTGAGACGCAAATGAGGAAACAAATGCGGCGGAAACTAAGGAAATTTTATACGGTAACGGCCGGGTGTATCGCCATGGTGAGTGTCGCCGGGGACCAAAAATCGCGTGCGGCTACAGGGATTCCTGTAGGCACAGAATCGCCGAAACTCATTGGCGCGAGAAGCCCTTTCGCGACGACAAATCCGGAGAACCATTGATCTTACCCGCGAGGGAAAGTAGACGACGATTCCCCGAGTGCACCTGCAGCGAGGCAACAAACTTCTTCGCGAAACGAGTTATCCGTGCATAAATCATTTGCCGCATCCCCCAATTCTAATCGATCGAAACCGGATAGCTCCGGCCAAATCTAATTGAATGCAAATTCTAATAAAATAGAAATACACAACAGCCATGGACCTTGCTGCCAAAATCCGTAGTTTGCCTGCGTCAGCCGGCGTTTATTTGTACAAGAACGCCGAGGGCGAGGTCATTTATGTAGGCAAGGCGAACAACCTGCGCAGCCGGGTCAGCTCTTACTTTCGTGAGGGGCGTTTGGAGGACGCGAAGACCGATACTCTGGTTCGCGAGGCGGTTGACGTTGATTACATCGTCGTCGCCAATAACAAAGAGGCGCTGGCGCTTGAGAACCACCTCATCAAGCAGAAGCAGCCACGGTTTAACATCCTGCTGCGCGACGACAAGACTTATCCCTACGTAAAGCTCACGCTCGGCGAACGATTCCCGCGGGTTTATGTCACGCGGCGTTTGAGAAAAGACGGCAGCTCGTACTACGGCCCGTATTTTCCGACCAGCCTCGCCTATCGCATTGTGGACTTGATTCATCGGCATTTTTTGATTCCGTCGTGCAAGGTCGACCTTGGGCATTTTCATCCGCGGCCATGCCTGCAGTACTACATCGGACGCTGCCTGGGACCTTGCGTCCAGGGACTCACGACGCCCGAGGCTTATCAGGAAGCGGTGCGCGATGTGAAGTTGTTTCTCGAAGGGCGACCGACGGATCTTTCGCAATCTTTGCGAGAGCGTATGGCGAAGGCCGCCGAGGCCGAGGAATACGAGCGGGCGGCGAAGTATCGCGATTTGATTTCCACTGTTGAGCAGTTACAGGAGAAACAGCGGATCGCAGCGGTCGAGGGCGACGATGCCGATGTCTTCGGATACCACTACGAAAATGACATGCTGGCAGTGAACCTGTTTCATATGCGCGGCGGTCGCGTGCTGGATCGTCGCGAGTTTTTCTGGGAGGAACTGCCGGAATTTGAAACTTCCAGCAGAGACGTAGTCTCGCGCGAAAACATTGCAAGTAATGTTTCTACGGATGGATTTCATCCCGGGGAATTCTTTTCTGCTCTGCTGAAGCAGCTTTATATTGGACAGCCTTATGTGCCACGGAATATCTATGTCCCGGTGGAGTTCGAGGATCGCGAAACGCTGGAGGAAGTGTTGTCCGAACAGATCGCGGCCGAGGGCGGCCGCGCTACCCGGGTGCACATTGTCGTTCCGCAGCGTGGTGAGAAGCGGTCATTGCTCGACCTTGCCGGCAACAATGCCAAGCAGTCGTACGACCAGCGCTTTCGAATCATGAAGCCGAACACGAAGGCAATTCAAGAGGCATTGCAGGACGCGCTCGGTGTCCCTGAATTACCTCGCCGCATCGAGTGCTTTGATATCTCGCATATTCAGGGTGCGGAAACGGTCGCTTCGATGGTGGTCTGGGAAGACGGGCGCATGAAAAAATCCGACTACCGTAAATTCATTATTCGCAGCGTCGATGGCGTGGACGACTTCGCCTCTATGCGCGAGGTGGTGACGCGCCGTTACAAACGTCTTCAAGAGGAAAATAAAACGATGCCGAGCCTGGTGCTGATCGACGGCGGACTAGGGCAACTGCACGCTGCCGCCGATGCGCTGGCGTCGCTCGAAATCATCAATCAGCCGCTGGCCGCGATTGCCAAGCGTGAAGAAATTATCTACGTGTTCGGACAGGAAAGCGAACCGGTCGTGCTCGATCACCATTCTCCAGTGCTGCATCTGGTGCAACTGATTCGCGACGAGGCTCACCGTTTTGCGGTGACGTTCCATCGCAAACGCCGGCAGATGCGTGACCGTTCAACCGAGTTGCTGGAGATTCCGGGCGTGGGGGCGCGAACTACTCGTCGTTTGCTGGAACATTTTGGGAGCGTGCAGGCGGTGAAGCAAGCGGAAGCCGCGGCTTTGTCTTCTGTAGTCACGCGCGCGCAGGCGGAGGCGATCCTGGAACACTTCCGGAAATAGTAAATCTTAAATCGCGAAGAACGCTGAGAACTTCCGCAGAGTGCGCGGAGGAAACGCGAGGTTCTTGGCGTCCTCGGCGGATTCTCTTCGCTCCTCTGTGTTTTAGGTTTTGGGACGGGACTCCGGTTCAAGGGAAAGCCAGCCATGAGCTTTCCCGAGCGACGATCGACTCGCCATGCCGTCATCCTGCTAAACTAGCGATTCGTGCCATGAAAACGCTTTTGCTTACTTTGATTCTCAGCGCGTCGCCGGCGTGCGCATTCGCTCAAACGCCGGATGCTGCGCCCGCCCCTGCCCCACAACCAAATCTCGCTACTCCGCAAGAAAAGCATTTGCGCAATGTGCGCCAGCTCACTTTCGGAGGCCAGAATGCCGAAGCCTACTTCTCCGCCGGGGGCAAGAAGCTCATCTTCCAATCCACGCGCGACAATCTGCAATGCGATCAGATGTTCACCATGAACATCGACGGCTCCGACGTGCGCATGGTTTCGAACGGCAAGGGAAAAACTACCTGCGGGTATTTCTATCCCGACGGCAAAACCATTCTGTATTCGTCGACCTACTTGACCGACGCGCAATGCCCGCCCCGGCCTGATTATTCCAAGGGATACGTGTGGCCTGTGTATCCGGGATTCGATATCTTCGCCGCCAATCCGGATGGCTCCGGCCTGATGCAACTTACGGATTCGCCCGGATACGACGCCGAGGCCACGATCTCAAGAAACGGTAAACACGTCGTCTTCACTTCTATTCGCAATGGTGATCTCGACATATATGTCATGGACGCCGACGGCCGCCACGTAAAACAACTCACGCACGAACTGGGATACGATGGTGGTCCATTCTTTTCCCCTGACGGAAAACATATCGTCTATCGTGCTTATCACCCCGTAGGCGCGAAGGAGATTGCCGAATACAAAGATTTGCTGGCGCAGAATTTGGTCCGGCCAACCTCGCTGGAGATTTGGGTCATGTCGGCCAGCGGGCGCCACAAACGCCAGGTCACGAAGTTAGGCGCAGCCAGTTTTGCTCCCTCGTATTTTCCCAATGGCAAGCGCATTATTTTTTCTTCGAATCTGGGTTCGACTGGCGGGATGGGCAACTTCGAACTTTACGCCATCAACGCGAATGGAACGAACCTGGAGCAAATCACTTATAGTCCCGGCTTCGACGGCTTTCCCATGTTCAGCCGCGACGGCAAAAAGCTGGTGTGGGCTTCGAATCGCAACGCCAAAGCGCCCCACGAAACCAACATCTTCATCGCCGACTGGGCTCCGTAAGTCATCTTCCGCTATAACGTCCTCTCCCGCTAAACAGTCTTGTCATTCCGAGGAGCGGAGCGACGAGGAATCTGGGTTCTTTCCGCTTCGCGAAGAACCTGGATCCCTCGCGTTGCTCGGTATGACAACGATTGGAGAGTTCCGATGAGAGCAGGCCGAAAGTTCTCGGCCTTCCGATTGCCCTTCCGAGCGTTAGCGTCCGCCTCGCGCGCCGTATAATGACCTCGCGCCATGCAGCCTTGGATGAAATCTCGCCAGTGGATGATCACGCTAGCACTGCTGGTTCTGGTGCTGGCTGCGGTTGTCGGGTTTATCCTCACTGGAGATTTGGGCGCGCCCGAGGCGCAGAATCCGCATCCGCGAAAGACGCCGTTGGTGGACGAACGACCATTGCTGACCGCTCGCAACGTCGCCAAGCTGGCTTCCGACTGGGACGAGAAGCGATTTGCGGATCAAGCGCTGCGACTTTCCGATAACGAAGTTGACCTTGCCTTTGAAGACGCGCTTCGCGACGCCGAGGACCATCCCGCCGCGCCCACGCCCGGGACCCGCGAACTTTATGCTCACGTAACTCAGGCGGAAGTAAACGTGAAGGCCGATCAGGATCGGCTCAATCAACTGAAGAAGCAGCTCGCCGCCGCCAGCAGCGCGCATCAGGACGCTGCTCAGGAACAAGTTGATTTGGCCCAGGCTCAACTCGATCTCGATCAGGATGAACTGGACGATGCTAAAGAAGACTTGTCCCGTTCGGGCGCTGATCCGCTGAGCCGCATCCAGCGCCAACTGAAGCGGCACAAAGAAACCGAGCACGGAACCACATCCACGACTTCTGTCACGCCTGAAGCCCCGTCTACGGGCACGAATCTGCTTGCGCAATTCAACCGATGGCATGCCCTGCGCGGAATCTCGATGCCTTTGCTACAAGCCAGCGACGAGACCATACAAGGCGAAGCCGCGCTAAGCCGCGCCCATGATTCTTTAGAAAAACAAGTCAACGCGGAGAAGGCGAGCAAACGCGCGATTGCCACGCCGGCCGGCACTTCGAATCCGACGCCAACTTCAAATCCGGCTGCGCCGGTGGATGTCGCTTCGTTACGCCGCTTTTCCGACGATCAGAAAAATCTCTCCGACTTCGACAAGCGCATTCAGGACGAGCAGGAGTTGGGAACGAACTACGGCAGTTGGATTGCGCTGGTGAAGTCGCAACAGCGCGCGGCTTTGCATAGCATGATGCAGTCGGCGCTGTGGATTCTCCTTATCGTCCTATTGGGATATCTCGCCGATCGCTGGATCGAGCACATGCTCACGGAGAAGGTTGCGGAAGGCACGCGGCTGCATACTCTGCGCGTGGTCATTCGCTCCTCGGTGCAGGCAGTTGGCTTGCTGCTCGTGCTGCTCGTCGTATTTGGCGCTCCCAGCCAAGCGCCGACCATCCTCGGTCTCGCTGGCGCTGGAATCACTGTCGCCATGAAAGATTTCATCGTGGCTTTCTTCGGCTGGTTTGTGCTGATGGGAAAAAACGGACTGCGCGTCGGCGACTGGGTTGAGATCAACGGCGTAGCCGGCGAAGTCGTCGAGATCAATTTGCTGCGCACCGTTCTACTCGAAACCGGCAATTGGAACGAAACCGGCCATCCCACCGGCCGCAAAGTCGCCTTCGTGAACAATTACGCGATCGAAGGCCACTTCTTCAACTTCACCACGACCGGCCAATGGTTGTGGGATGAACTGAAACTTTCCGTACCGTCGGATCAGGATCCCTACCCGCTGCTCGATGCTATTCAAAAGGCGGTGGTGAAGGAAACTGAAGTCAATGCCAACGCGGCCGAAAAAGAATGGAAGAATAATGCCAGCCAATACAAAGTGAGTTCGGTGTCAGCCGCACCAACCGTTAATCTGAGCCCAACGCCGGCAGGTGTGGAGATTCATGTTCGTTATATCTCGCGCGCGCAGGAGCGCTCCGCAATCCGTGCTCGGCTAAACCAGGCTCTGGTAGGACTGATGCATCACCGTGAGGCGGAGAAGAAAGAAAGCATGTCCGCAGCCAAGTAATTGCTTAAACGCGGCACTCGTCTATTGCTCGTCGTCAAACACTTCTTTCGAGCAGACTCCAGCGGCAGTTTGCAACAGCAACCTGTAACTCAGTTGATGTTTCCGCCAAAGCTCACGCGGCAGCCACGCGCGCAACCTCGTATCCGAAATGAGTTCGGTCTTAAGCTGCACGCCATAGCCGGGGCGATCGATATCCGGCACTGCGACGACTCGATCGTCGGCTCTAAAGTTTTGTCCCTCGATCTCCACCACCTGGTATTGCGGGCTGTGAGCGTCCATCAGTGGAATGGGGAAGGGACTGACAGAATTGATGGCTGCCGGTTTGGGAGCGGCTTTCATCGACCGGGTGGGTACGACCTCAATGTCGCGCGGTTCGGAGATTTTCAGGGCATCGTCATCCGTTACCCACACGCGGATAGGCTCGTTACTAGCGAACGGACCAAACGTGACCAAGGAAGATGGGATCTGTGCCCGCAATTCCTCGGAGGAAACGAAATCGGCGTCTCCGCCGTCAAGCCCCATTTCCACCGTCGATTCCGTTCCAAACACGGCTCGCGATTCTTTGGTGAACCCGCTTCCCCTCAACGTAACCGGTACATCGTTCGTTTGCACCGTGTCTGCGCGGATCGACGACGGCTCTACCGAATTGATAACCGGACTCTCCTTGCTCGCAACAAAAATCTCTTGCTCCGGTAACAGCTTGGACAATCCGGCAGCGTCCATCTCGAAGGACGCATCTTGAGCTATCAGGCCTAAGACGGTGGGCTTCAGAAAATATGCTGACGGAATGCTGACTTTCACGTGGCGCAGGTCGATGGCCTCAGTATTTAGATATTCGCGGAAGGTCCACCGGGTTTGTTCCTGAGCCTCGTCCCTTTCGACTAACAGGACTTTCATATCCGTCGGCAGATCTTCGCCGCTGGCAATCACGTCTGTCAGATCGCCGCCTTCTTGCAGGCGAATTGGGGGCCCGTGTAACTGGGCGTTACCTAATGATTCGCCGTTGGCGTTCCCAACTTGGACGGCCGACACATTGTGCCCAAAGGAAGGCCCGGAGCAAGGATTATCGATACAAAACTCGGGCAGCTCGGCGTCGTAAATCGCAAGGCTCAACGCCTCGGGTGTAGTTGGATAGGGATCGTCAGGTTGCCAGAGGACCTGCCCGTCGGCCTTCAACGGAATCTGCGTACGGTAAAGCCGTTTGGGTCGGTCCCAGACTTCGAGCCATGCTGCGCTCACATCCCGAACGTCGGGAAGATGGTAGATGAGGTTCATCCCGTCCGTCGCGTCTTTGAAGTCGAGTTTGGGATTGAGTTTCGCGCAATGATTTTCCGCGGACTGACCCAAGAGCGGGGCGGCGAGGACCAGGATCAAACCGGCCGATCTGCGGAACATACCAAATTGTAGGCAGCATCGGATCGGGCAGTCGAGAAGGGTCGCTTGACGCTTCGCACCGAAGTAACACAACTGAGCCAGCGGCCTGGATTGGTCTTCTCGGCGCTTTACGTATTCTTACGAGCTAGCGCCAGCGCGCCTTGCACAGGATCAACGACCCCTGCGCTCATAGAAGCTTGAGGGTAAATGTCGTGAACACTCTTGTGGAAAATCCCTCGCACCAGTGCGGAATTAGAAAAGACACCTCCTGACACACTCACAGGCACCGCTCCGGTATTAGCAAATAGTCGAGCAATTACGATTTTCGCGAGAGTCGCTAGCTGCGTGCCCGCCTCGGTTAAAATTGTTTGCGCGGTTGGGTCGCTCGCGTCTGCAGCGGACAGCACCGCTGGAAGTAGAGCCGCGAAGTCGGGGGATTTATTCGCGGCGACGACCAACTCTTCTCGCGTGGTCAGGCCCCAGAACTTCATGATGTGTTCGAATAGCAAGCCATCTTGGTTGCCTTCATCGTACGCCCGCATCGCCGCGGTCACCGCCGACCGCCCGATCCAGTGGCCCGAGCCCTCATCGGAAATCGCGAAGCCCCACCCGCCGGCTCGTGCAGTCTCGCCTTTGGAATTGCGCCCGTAAGCGATCGAACCGGTGCCGGCGATCACGATCACGCCTGGCCCGCTGCCAAACGCGGCTTCCATGGCGATCACCATGTCACCCGCAACTGTGATTTCGCCGGAGACAAACTCGGATAGCAGTCGGCGCACGATCCCCGCGATCTCGGGACGCGCTCCGCCCGCGATTCCTACGCAAGTTCTTTTGATCTGAGTTGGAACAACATCTGCCGCCGCGCAAGCCTGTCGTATTGCGGCACCCAGGGACTCGCGCGCCTGATTCTTGCCCACACGAATCACGTTGCTGCCATCGGCAGTCCCGGTGCCCAGCACCGACTTCTCGTCACCAATCACACATGAAGTCTTGGTCCCGCCGCCATCGACGCCAAGGAAGATAGCCACGGCGTAGTTCTATCACAAAAGGCATCGCACCACGGAGACACAGATACACAGAGGAAATCACTTGCGATCGCCAAGAGCAGAGATGAAGGGCCGTTGTTACTCTGTGCCTCTGTGTCTTTGTGGTGAAAAAGCTTTTCGCTGAAATTTACGAGCTGGATACCTCGCGCAGATAAGCCACTGTGGCAATCCAAAGCTGGATACCCTTGAGGAATCGAGTCGGAGATCCATGAAGCTCGACAAATTCGATCTCGCGATCATTGGGCTTTACCTCGTGGGGATCACTCTGTTCGGCTTGCGCTTCCGCAAGCGTCAGCGGACTTTGCGCGATTACTTTCTGGCGGACCGCAATATTCCCTGGTGGGCGATCGCGCTTTCGATTGTCGCCGCCGAAACCAGCACGCTCACCATCATCAGCATTCCCGGCCTTGCCTACGATACCAATCTCACCTTCTTGCAGGTCGTTCTGGGATATCTCGTGGGACGCGTGATCATCAGTTTTATTTTGCTGCCGCAATATTTTCGCGGCGATCTCTACACTGCCTACGCGCTGATCGAACGCCGCTTTGGCGGCCGCCTGCGATCTTTGACGGCGGGCCTGTTTCTGCTGACCCGAGCCGCGGCGGAAGGCGTGCGCGTGTATGCCGTTTCCATCGTTGTGGCCATCGCGTTCGGCACGGGAGAAATTGCCTCGATTGCAATTATCACTGCATTGACTTTGATCTATACCTTCGAAGGCGGACTGGCGGCGGTGATCTGGACCGACGTGGTGCAAACCGTAATTTACGTTGGCGGAACAGTCGTTGGCTTGTTCACAATTCTTCATCTGGTTCCCGGAGGGTGGGCCACCATTCACGGCATGGCCGAGAATGCAGGCAAGTTTCGCATCTTCGACTTCAGTCCGGACCTCTGGAAGCCTTATACATTCTGGGCTGGGGTTGTCGGCGGAACTTTCCTGACCACGGCCAGCCATGGCACCGATCAACTGATCGTGCAGCGATTGCTGGCGGCACGCAGCCAGCGGCAGTCCATGGCCGCCCTGCTCTCGAGCGGAGTCGCTATCCTGTTCCAGTTTGCCCTGTTCCTGATGGTCGGAATAATGCTGTTTGCCTATTACCATGTTCCTTCCGCGAATTTCGGCACGGCGGATCGAATCTATCCCAGGTTCATTGTCAGCCAGATGCCGCACGGGATCTCTGGCTTGCTGATTGCAGCGATTCTGGCTGCAGCAATGTCGAACTTGAGCGCCGCGCTCAACTCGCTGTCATCGACTTCGATCATTGACTTCTATCTTCAGCGCAGGCCACAAACCGACGAACGCAGCCGTTTGCGGCTCTCGCGGGCGGCAACATTCCTTTGGGCTTTGGTGCTGTTCTCGTTGGCGGTGCTGTCACTTCACAGGGTAGGCCGCGTGATCGAAGTTGGATTGCAGATTGCATCCGTCGCTTATGGAGCTCTGTTGGGCGTGTTCCTGCTCGGTGTGCTGACCCGGCGCGCCAATCAGAACGGCGCGATGATTGGCATGCTGTGCGGCTTCGTTACAGAACTCTATATCTGGCTCGGAACACGCGTACCTTGGACCTGGTACGTTGCGATCGGGACTGTGGTGACGTTTGCTGTGGGGTACATGGCGAGCATTCTGCTTACGCGCGAAAAAGCAAGGTCTTAAATCGCAGAGAGCGCGGAGAACAGCCGCAGAGGTCGCAGATGGCTTTCTGTGCGGCCTCTGTGTTGTAGGATTTTCGCTTATACTTTCCACTCTATTATGGCTACGCAAGCCGCCACCGTGCGTCCCGAACTTGCTCGCGATCTTGGCGTGAGTCATGCCGGAGCGATTGTGGTCGGGACCATCATCGGCAGCGGAATTTTTCTTGTTCCGGCTGAGATGATGCAGGCGGTGGGCTCGGCCAAACTGGTTTACCTAGCCTGGCTGGTTGGCGGATTGCTCTCGTTTTTCGGCGCGCTTACCTATGCGGAACTGGGATCGATGAAGCCGCAGGCCGGCGGCGAGTATGTGTATGTCCGCGATGGTTACGGGCCACTAGCTGGGTTTCTGTATGCCTGGACTTGGTTCGTGATTGCCAAGCCCGCATCAATCGCAACCGTGACCATCGGATTGGTTCGCATCCTCGGAACTTTTTCGGTGTTTGCTTTTTTCTCCGAACCTGTCGTCAGGCAGCCTTTCATGATTACATACGGACAACTGGTTGCCATCGCCGCTACCTTGCTGATCTCTTTGCTCAATTATCTCGGGGTCAAAAAGGCAGGCGAATTTCAACTGGTTTTCACGTTGTTGAAAGTCGCAATCATTCTTGGCATCGTGGTCGTCGGCTTCAGCTATCGCGATGGGAGCTGGAGCCATTTTGCCGGCAGTTATGCAGCGGCCAAAGGCGGGCTTGCCGGATTCATGGCTGCGCTGGTCGCGGCTTTGTGGGCTTATGACGGATGGAACGACCTCAACATGGTCGCGGGAGAAATCCGCCAACCGGAGCGCAATATTCCGATCGCGCTGATCGCGGGCGTGGCCACGGTGGGCGCGCTCTATATGCTGGTGAACGCTGCCGTACAATTCGTGCTGCCTGCCAGTGCCATTGCCATGTCGCCGAGGCCTGCGTCTGACGCCATCGGCTTGGTGTGGGGCACCCTTGGCGCCAGCGTGGTTTCGGCGGCGATGGCGATTTCTATGCTGGTCACGTTGAATGGCACCATCATGAGCGGGGCTCGCGTCCCTTTTGCCGTGGCGCGCGACCGCTATTTCTTTTCAGCGCTGGCGGAAGTGCATCCGCTCTTTCATACACCGTCGGTTGCCCTGGTGGTGCAGGCAGGTCTTGCCATTCTTTTATTACTTGTCGGGGGGAACTTCCGGCAATTATTCTCGCTGGCAATTTTTGCGGAATGGTTGTTTTACATGATTGCCGGGAGCACGATATTTATTTTTCGCTGGCGCGATCCGCAAGCCGCGCGGCCTTATCGTGCGTGGGGATACCCGGTGGTCCCAGCTTTGTTTGTGCTGTCTTCCGCCCTGCTTCTTTACTACACGTTCACCGATAACCTGCTGAATTCTGCCTTGGGCTGTCTGGTAATTCTGGCTGGCATACCGGTTTTCTACGCTTTCGCCCGGCGACGAACCGTGGAGCACCGGTAGCTGCGTCTCCGCTCCCGTGACTGCCGCCTACCCTGGAGGCCACTGCAAATTCCGACCTCCCAGCAAATGCACGTGCAGATGAAAAACTGACTGCCCGGCATGAGGACCGACGTTCAACACGGTTCGGTAGCCATCCTCGATACTGCGCTGGCGCGCGATATTGGCTGCGACGAGTTGGCAGCGGCCAATCAGTTCGGCGTCCTCTGCCGCGGCTTCCTTCAACCCGCGCACGTGCTTCTTAGGAACCACGAGTACATGGGTTGGAGCCTGCGGATTGATGTCGTCGAACGCGTAGGTATATTCGTCTTCGTAGACTTTCTTGGAGGGTATTTCCCCGCGAATGATGCGGCAGAACAGGCAGTCGTTCATAAGACCGTCCATAGTTCGGAATTGGAGACACGCCGTGCTGGGCACGAGTATCGCCGGGACGGGGAAGGCGCAGGGATACTATATCTGATCGTAGAAAGTTTTTGCAGTGCGGTTCTTGGTGCCGGCCACGACGAGCCGATTCGACGCTGGAGTTTCGAATTCAGATTCGCGTGCGCCTTGCGGAATCGCTCAGTCGAGCCTCACAAGAAAGATAGAGCCTTGGGGAGTCTGGGTGTTGTGCGCGACTTCTTCGGCAAGTTTACGATCATCATCCTGTACGCGGACGCGGACCCACCAGTCGCCGATTGGGCTGCTGAAACATTGCACCTTAGCAGTCTGATAACGGTGGGACAGATGATCGGCTAACTTGTCGGCAGAGTGTTCTTTCTCGAAAGCGCCGATCTGTACTGCCCATCTACCGCCAGTGTCGAGCGAAGAGGGCGCGCGCATAACTTCGAT
>Ga0209530_1000880_pt1 | contig 16468 bp, 14 predicted proteins | sample BlaSpr_A8_Ref_O1_FD_187987 | JGI IMG/M metagenome (GOLD analysis project Ga0209530, IMG submission 187987) | Forest soil microbial communities from Thunder Bay, Ontario, Canada - Black Spruce, Ontario site 2_A8_Ref_O1 (SPAdes) (version 2) | ecosystem: Environmental > Terrestrial > Soil > Boreal...
AGCCTGTATCCGGTCGACTCGGTGCCGAAAATGGTCGAGCGCATCAACAACGCGCTGCTGCGCACCGACCAGATTCATCACATGGACGGCAAATCCGACATCGATTGGCTGGTCCCCATCATCGCCGACGCCGAGGCCGGTTTTGGCGGCAATCTCAATGCCTTCGAATTGACCAAGGCTCTGATCCGCGCCGGCGCGGCGGCCGTGCACTTCGAAGACCAACTGTCGTCCGCGAAAAAATGCGGCCACCTGGGCGGAAAAGTGTTAGTGCCCACTACGGAAGCGATCCAGAAACTGGTTGCCGCCCGGCTCGCTGCCGATGTGATGAGTGTGCCCACGCTCATCATGGCGCGTACCGACGCCGACAGCGCGAATCTTGTTACCAGCGATATCGACGCGCGTGATCGCCAGTTCCTAACCGGCGAGCGTACCGTCGAAGGATTCTATCGCTTCCGTGGTGGCCCAAAGGCCGCCGTCGCACGCGGCCTTGCTTATGCCTCTTATGCCGACATCCTCTGGTGCGAAACTTCGAAACCCGATCTCGAGGAAGCGCGTGAATTCGCCGATGCCATACACCAGGTCTATCCTGGCAAGCTGCTAGCTTATAACTGCTCCCCCTCGTTCAACTGGAAGAAGAACCTGGGCGATGCAACCATTGCCAGCTTCCAACACGAACTTGGAGCCATGGGATACAAATTTCAGTTCGTCACCTTGGCTGGATTCCATGCTCTCAATCTCGCGATGTTCGAACTCGCTCGCGGTTACAAGAAGACTGGCATGGCCGCTTACTCGCGACTGCAGGAAAAGGAATTCCTACGGGAGCAGGAGGTCGGGTATGAGGCGGTGAAGCATCAGCGCTTCGTCGGCACGGGGTACTTTGACGCCTTACAGCAGGTAATCACGAGCGGCACGTCGTCGACGATAGCGCTCGAAGGCTCAACCGAGAAGGCACAGTTTGCAGATGTCATCGATTTACTCGCCGAGCACAAGAACCCAAAGAAGGAAAAGCCAAGAACAATCTTGACTTGAGTGACCTGCTCCTAGAAAACGCGCTTGTCGTTGTTAAACTCCTCGGGCAAAGAATTCATCCGCGAACCACATTTTCCACAGCGCTGACGTACTATGAGGCTAATTATGTTAGAAGCTGATTTTCAGGATCTTGCCTCCATTGCCCACAAACCATCCCGCCTCCGGATTCGCGAAAGCGACCGCCCAGTAACCGCTCACATTCGCTAGCTTGAACCACGTGCGTCCTTCATCGGGAGTCCAGGCCGCTGATCCTGAATCAAAGTTCGGCGCCGTCTCGGCAGTGACCACCACAGCTTGGCCAGGTTCGTGGTCATGGTGTTCATGGTCAACGTCTTCCGCGAAGTCTTTACCATCGCCCTGGGGAACGCCGTGCACGTAGGCCAAACAGAAAATGGCTCCCTGTACGGGCGGCTTGTTGGTAAGAGTCCAGGTTCGACCCCCATCGTTTGAGGTTGCAGCATCGGCGGCGTCATTTGTGGACAAGTCACCGCCACCCACAATGCCATTCCACGAGTCGCGAAAAGCCACCGAGAACCCGCCAGCGCTGGGCGAACTGACTAGCGGAGTGTCATAAGCGTTCCAGGTATCGCCTCCATCTCTCGTGGCCAGTATCCTCGAGATGGTTGACCCTCCCGTAGCGATCCAGGCATTTCTTCGTCCCTGCGTTGCGATGCAGGTTCCGCTTGAAGAAAACGAAGCTTCCCCCGGCAACGCTGGCGGCATATTGGCGGCAATGGACTCCCACGTCATTCCATCAGTTGTTCGAATATCGGGAAACACCCCGTTCACCGAATCGCTGTGCGTAATGCCGCGGTTCGGAGTCCAGAACGCGAAGCAATCATAGAATGCGTTCACTGTTTCATTCGTGAACTGAATCGTCCAGGTCGCGCCGCCGTCTTCAGTTTTGTAAATCCGAAAATCCGTGGTGTTGTTTCCAATCGACATTAGATACGCGACCTGATCGCTCACGCCCTGCACATCACGGAATTGCAGACCCTCGGCTCCCGGCACTACACCGCTCTTCCAGCTCTCTCCGCCGTTGCTGGTCACAACGTACGTACCGCCAGTTCCGGCGGCCCAAACTACCCGGGTGTTCACCGGGCTGACAGCGATCAAAAGCTGCGTAGTGCCGCTGTTTTGCGGAGTGAGTTTCGGTTGCTGAGCTCTCTGAGGTTCGTCAGCAAGACTAACCGTTGCGGAGGTGGCGACTAGGAACACAATCAGAAAAATGACCAGTGAATGTTTCAACACAGCAAACCTCCCCGGACGTGCAATTGTGGGCAGGGGCAGTATAGAAACGTCGCGGAGAGCTGTCAAACCCGCCAGCTCGCTACCGCCAGCTCGCTACGCTCCCTACGGAGATCGTTGGCACCTGGCGGGCGACACCTCTCGCAATACCCAACAAGGCTTATTTAGCGATGACGCGGAAACGCGCTTGGACAATTCGCAAGCTTACCACTTAGCTCTACTGTCCAGTGCGATACTTCTGGTCCGCGGTTGGGTGACGCGAATCGCCCTCCAGAACTGGCAAAATTCGGAGAGCCGCACAGCCGTGTAGTACAAGCAACGACCTGCGTTTCCAAGGTCGCTCTACGAAACAATTCCATTTCCGTTGATAGTAATCCGCTTCCGAAAAAACAAGAATTATAGTCACGACCCAAGAGGGGATAAGCAATGGCGCTTCAACTCGCAAGTGACTCCAGCGCGAGTTCCACAAGAGAAACAATTAGCAATACAGAAACGCACTCGTTACAGATGCCGCCTCCATCATTTGTTCGAACAATTCGTTGAGAAGAGCTCTCTGCTTCTGAATCCGATCCACCAGCGGCCGCGAGAGCTGCCGTCGAGAAGGCGAGATAGGTTCGATCGTGCTCCAGGAGTAATAGTGTCCGTGTTGGTTAGGGCGAGGGGCTTGCGGCATTCGGGGGATGAGCTTTCAAAACATCAAGAAGATTGAGATCTTCGCAAGGCTTAATAGCAATTCGTAGGGCGCTCGTGTCAATATTAAGGAGTCCGTCTACGCTAGTCTGCTTGGCCGCACTTTACATGCCAAACTCTCCCACCCCGGCGTTCACAGCGTCTGCACCTTGGCGCTACGGATTAGCAGCAATTTTCGTGACAGCCGCATTGTTTCTGACTTCTCTGTTGCAGAATGCTTTCTCGAGGCCCTTCTGGTTTCTGTTCTTTGCCGCCGTGACCGCAAGCGCCTGGGTGGGCGGTAACCGCGCCGGTTGGCTCGCTGTCGTTCTGAGCACCCTGGCGGTCGAACATTTCTTTTCGCTTCAGCACGCTGCCTGGCATCAGGAGAACATATTCCTCATCGTAGCGTTCATAGCTTCTGCAGCGTTGATAAGCTGGCTCAGTTCTGGACGCAGTCAAATGGAGGCTTCACTCAGGAAAGCTCGTGACGAGCTCGAAGCCAGAGTAGAGAACCGAACCGCAGAGCTCAAGAATTTGTCCGATCAGTTGCGCGCTCTAGCTGCACGGCTGCAAACCGTGCGGGAAGAGGAAAGGACAACCGTGGCGCGGGAAATTCACGATGAACTCGGGCAAGCTTTGACGGCGATCAAAATCGACTTGACCGCGCTGCTGCGAGGGTTGCCGACAGACGAAGGGCCTATCGTTCAACGGAGTCAATCTACTTTGATACTTCTGGATGAGGCGATTGAGTCAGTCCGTAAAATCGCAACAGAACTACGACCAGGAATCCTGGACGATCTGGGTCTTGTGGCTGCTGTAGAGTGGGCCGCAGAAGAATTTCAAGCTCGCACTGGAACGAAGTGCGAGGTTAGCCTGCCCGACGTCGACATTGCGATGGATCCGGAATGCACTACGGCACTGTTTCGCATCTTCCAAGAAACATTAACCAATGTCGCGCGGCACGCCAAGGCTACTGAAGTTAGAGCTCGGTTGAGCAAAGAGAGCGGAAATGTGTTCCTCGAGGTTCAAGATAACGGCCAAGGAATCGACGAGAAGCACCTTTCAGCCGCGAGGTCTCTTGGGATCATGGGAATGCGGGAGCGAACTCTACTACTCGGGGGCGATTTCACCGTCCGTGGCGCTCCGGGCAAAGGCACGACCGTCAAGGTCCGGATTCCAAACGCGGACGGCGAACAGGCAGAGGTACGCAAGTGATCAGGGTTCTGATTGCTGATGATCATGCCATCCTGCGCAGGGGATTGAAAGAGATCTTGGTGCACGAGCTTCGGGAGGTAGTCTGTGGGGAAGCGGCAGATGCACGGCAGGTTCTGGACCAGATCCAGGCCAGTGACTGGGACTTAGTAATGCTAGACATCACTATGCCGGGACGAAGCGGTCTTGACATCCTCAGGGACATCAAGGCGGTGCGACCCAAACTTCCGGTGTTGGTTTTGAGCATGCATCCTGAGGACCAGTACGGCAAACGGGCACTCAAAGGGGGAGCGTCTGGTTACATGAAAAAGGAAAGCGCTCCCGAAGAATTGATCAAGGCCATCCGAAAAGTGCTTGCCGGCGGCCGTTATGTTAGCTCGGCGTTGGCCGAAAAGCTCGCGGTGGACCTGAACGACGATCTGCTACAGCCCGTCCATGAGGCTTTGTCCGACCGAGAGTTTGAAGTTCTCCGGATGATTGCCTCAGGCAAGACAGTGGGCCAGATCGCTGAGGAACTGCATTTGAGCGTAACGACCGTGAGTACGTATCGGGCGCGCATTCTGGAAAAGATGGACCTTACCACCACGGCGGAACTGATCCACTACGCATTGCGCAATCATCTTGTGGATTGAAGCATAAGGGACGAGCTCTCTTTCTTCCACAGTTTCAACTTCCCAGAATCATTTGTCCTGTCCACCGCATTGGCTTGCGATAGCTCGCTCCACAAATTGGAGAACAGGGCAGAGTTGTGTAGTACAAACAACGACTCGCGTGCGCAAGGCCACTCTACGCAACAATTCCATTTCCGTTGATACTAATCCGATTCCGATAGAAGCAGAATTGGGGCCATGGGTTGCTCCTAGACATTCCGCAGAGGAAGCCTACATGGCCGGTGCACGCCTGTTAGCAGAAGAGGAGTTAGATGGTCTTCGCCAGTTTGACACCTGCATGGTTGCGAACGCAGCGGAAACATTTAACCTCAGACTTCGCAATACAGGTTTGGCAGATGCCAGCACTGAATGCATGTTTCCGGATGCGCCGATGGTTGGTTTTGCGGCCTCGGTAGCGAAGTTAGGCGAGGTTATGAAGACGTTGCTTTGAGACCGTTCTGGTAGGGAGATTGCTGGCGGGGAAGCGCCAGGGAAGGCTGGTCACAGTTCAGGAATGATTCAAGCCGCCGGTAGATTCAACAAAATGCGAGACCGCAGGTGCGACCGTCTGATTTCCTCCGTGCTCCTGGTACTTGTAGTCGCGGCAGTTGTCAACGTGTCTTCCTGTTCGGGAGGCGGCGACAAACGGGTACAAGCCAGCGGGCCTACGATTACTGTCGGCGTAACGAAGGTGAAGCGTAAGGCGCTCGAACGGACTTTGACAGTTTCATCTGAGCTCGTGCCGTTTCAGCAGATTGACGTCTATGCCAAAGAATCCGGCTTTGTGAAAAATCTCTACGTCGATTACGGAGCACGCGTTAAAGCGGGACAACTGATGGCGACCCTGGAAATCCCCGAGCTCGAGGTGCAGTTGAAACAGGACGCCGCTGCCATTGAATACGCGACGAACCGGGTGATGCACGCCAATAAACAATTGAATCAAATGCACGCCCAGGCGAAAGTGCAGGAACTTGAGTTCAATCGGCTGAATGATGTAGCAACCAGCCAACCGGGCTTGGTGGCGCAACAGGAAGTGGACGATGCCCAGGGTAAGCACCTATCCGCGGACGCCCAAGTCGAGGCGGCCGAGGCCACAGTGGAATCGGCGAAAAGCGAGCAACTGGCAGCTCAGGCCAAGCTCGAACACGATCAGGCGCTCTTCGAATATTCCAGAATCACCGCGCCGTTTACTGGCGTCGTGACGCAGCGCTATGCGAATCTCGGCACTTTGATGCAAAGCGGTATGGGCTCCAGCACACAAGTGCTGCCATTGGTGCAGCTCTCCGAAGAAGACCTTTACCGACTAGCTATTCCAGTGCCGGAGTCGTTCGTTCGCTACATCCATCTTGGCGATGCGGTCAGCGTGCAGATTCCTTCTCTAAGCAAAACATTTCCAGGCAAAGTGGCGCGGTTTTCAGTAGAAGTTGCGGACGACACCCGCACCATGCATACGGAGGTTGACGTCCCGAATAAGGAGGGGCTGCTGGTTCCGGGGCTTTACGCAGAAGCGACGGTTGTGCTGGAGAGGGAAGATAATGCGCTCGCGGTGCCCCTCCAGGCGGTCGATCACGATGGCGACATCGCTTTAGTGGATGTAGTTGGCACCGACGAAAAAATCGAAACCCGCCACGTGACGCTGGGACTGCAAACTGCGACCGATGCTGCGGTTGTCTCCGGATTGAACCAGGGCGAAATGGTCGTCGTCAGCGATCGAAGCGGCCTAAAGACCGGGCAGAAGGTGAGCTCCAAAGTCATCGACCTACAGGAGTATAACGACGGGGCGGTCAGGTAAATGCCAGGGTTTTCGATTCGCAATCCGTACTTCATTGTTGTCATTTGCCTCGTACTTCTGGTCATCGGTGTCAGCAGCATTGCCCGGATGCCGGTTGACCTCTTTCCGCCGATCAATCTTCCCGAAGTCGTAGTCGCAACATTCTACTCGGGCATGCCTCCGGAAGACATCGAGGTGGATATCACCAACCCCCTCGAGCGCTTCTTCACGCTGGCCAGCGGCATCGACCATATGGAATCTCGATCGTTGCTCGGCGTCAGCATCATCAAAGTATATTTTCAGGCGGGCACTGATCCCGACGCCGACGTTACCGGCCTTTCGAACCTCGCCCTGGCCGACCTGAAGCGGTTGCCCCCCGGCACATTGCCTCCCGTGGTCCTCAAGTTCGATGCTTCCAGCCTGCCCGTATGCCTTCTGACGCTGATGGGCAAAGGCCTGACACAGACGCGGCTCAACGACATAGGGCAATTCACGATACCCTATCAGGTCGCCGCCGTGAAGGGCGCTGAAATCCCGCCCCCTTTTGGCGGTAAGTACAGACAAGTGATGGTCTATGTCGACCCGTTCAAGCTATTGTCGAGGCAGTTAAGCGTGATGGACGTGGTCGATGCAGTTAACAACAGCAACTTGATCCTTCCGTCTGGCGACTCGAAGATCGGCCCGTACGATTACTACGTCTACTCCAACAGTCTCATCAAGAATGTCGCCGACCTGAACAGCGTTCCCATCAAGACCATCGGGAACCGCTGGGTTTCGGTTTCCGATATCGGCGAGGCTAAGGACGCCAACTCTATTCAGTACAACATCGTCCGCATCAATGGCGAGCACGCCGTTTACATCCCCATTCTTAAGGCGGGCGGCGATACCAACACTATCGACGTAGTCCAGGGCGTGCGCGACCGCATCGCTAAACTCGTCGATGTTCCCAAAGAGCTCGTCACACAGGTCATGCTCGATCAGTCGAGCTTTGTGAAAGAGGCGCTGAACACTCTGCTTCACGAGGGCCTCATGGCCCTGTTGCTGACGGGTCTGATGATTCTGATCTTCCTGGGCAGCATGCGGGCCACGTTCGCGGTCCTGCTGTCGATTCCGCTTTCGGCGCTGGCGACCTTCGTCGCGCTCTATCTGATGGGCAGCACGGTGAACACGATGATCCTGGGCGGCCTGGCCTTGGCCTTTTCGCGGGTGATCGATAATTCCGTGATCTCGCTGGAAAATATCTATCGCCACTTGGAATTGGGCGCTTCGCCCGAGGTGGCGGCGGAGCAGGGCGGGGCGGAAGTAAATCTGGCGGTGTTGGCTGCGACCCTGGTCGACGTGGTGGACTTCTTCCCGGTCACCTTCCTGTACGGGGTCAGCAAATTTCTTTTTTCGGCGCTGGCACTGGCTTTCTGTCTCTCATTGATGGCTTCGTTCGTGGTGGCCATGACCGTCATTCCGCTATTCTGCTCGCGGTTTCTAAAAAGCGTTCCCCACGCGGGAGGGGAACATGGGACTGGCGGAGGGGAACATGCCAGCGCTCCGGCGGACGACTCCTGGGGCGGGCGGTTCAATATTTGGTTCAATCGCATGTTCGGGCATGTTCTGGACTTTTACGAGCGCTCCGTGCGACGTGCCCTGAAGCGCCCGGGCCTGACGTTGGCTGCGCTTTCCGGTTTGTTTGTCGCCAGTCTGGGGATCTACCCGCTGCTCGGCCTGGCTTTCTTCCCGCAGACGGATGCTGGCCAGTTCACCATCAACATCAAAGCCCCAACTGGCACCCGAATCGAGCTGACGAACCAGTACGTTGCCAAAATTGAAGATCTGATCCGCGGTATCGTCTCCCCCCACGATTTCAGGATGATCGTGTCGAATATCGGCGTCGTGAACGATTTTTCCTCACTCTATACCAGCAACGCGGGTGAATACACGGCCACCATCCAGGCGCAATTGAAGGACGATCACACGGTGCCGACGGCGGTTTATATGGATCGCGTGCAAAAGGAAATGGCCGCTCAGTTTCCCGACGTGCGAGCCTTCTTCCAAAGCGGCTCCATGGTCGATGCCATCCTCAACTCCGGCATGCCCGCGCCGATCGACATTCAGGTGAGCAGCAGCAATCTCGACCTGACCTACAACCTGGCACAGGATATGGCCACGCGCATTCGTTCGATCCCCGGCGTCGGGCAAATCTATATTCCGCAAGACAAGAATTATCCGTCCTTGCGCCTCAACGTCGACCGCATCCATGCGGGCGAATTAGGACTGACCCAGAAGGATATCGTGGACAATGTCATCACCGCCCTCAATTCGAACGTGATGATCGCTCCAAATTATTGGGTAGATTACAAATCCGGAAACGATTACTTCCTGAGCGTGCAGTACTACGAACATGGCGTACCGGCCATTCACAATGCCATCGATTTGCGGCAGATCCCGCTGCATGCCCCCATGCTCAAGGAGCCAACCACGCTGGATACCGTGGTCAGAATGGAGCAAACGCAGTCGCCGACCGAGGTGGATCACTATCAGATCCAGCGGGTCGCCGATGTCTATGTGACCCCTGCCGGCGAGGACCTGAGTAAAGTCACGGCGTCCATTCGCCGCGTAATTGCCGATGCCAAGGTGCCGGCCAATGCCCGCATCAACCTGCGTGGCATGGTGGATGGGATGGAGCAGTCTTTCCGGAGCTTCGCGCTGGGTTTTGTCCTCTCCTTCATCCTTTTATTCCTGATTTTGGTTGCGCAGTTCAAGTCTTTTATCGATCCGTTCCTCATCATGCTGGCGATCCCGATGGGTTTCATCGGCGTGCTGATCACGCTTCCGCTCACCCACACCACGCTCAACGTCATGTCCCTTATGGGGGTCCTGATGCTGGTGGGAATCGCCGACTCCAACAGCATCTTAATCGTCGATTTCGCACACAAGCTGGAAGCGACGGGCATGTCTGTGGAAGACGCGGTGATCACGGCCTGCCGTGTGCGTTTGCGGCCGATCTTGATGACCTCGCTGGCAACGATTATTGGGATGATGCCCATGGCCATGAAACTGGGAACCGGAGGCGAGCAATACACGCCGATGGCGCGCGCGATCATCGGAGGTCTGACGTCATCTGTAGTGCTCACGGTGTTCATCGTGCCCGCCGCGTACCTTTTGATCTACGGGAGAAAGGAGCGAAACTTGCCCCAAACTTCCTAAATGTCCTCCGGTCGCGTGCTATCATCCGTCTCCATGACCGCACAATTCCAATGGGCGGAGGCCGATTACGTGTCGGCGCAATGGGCACGGATCAAGCGCCATCCTGTCAAACTTGCCGCCAGCTTCCGGTATGTCATAAGCGTCTTCATCATTGTCGTCGTAGCGGGTATCGCCAACCAGAAGTGGCATGCCCTGTTGGTGGTGTTCGTCGATGCCCTAGTATTGGCTGTTCTCGGTTTGCTCCTGCAACGATGGCGCTGGCATCGATCGTTCAAGAAAACCCCACTTTTTCGCGAAGAGGTTTCGGCGACAATTGACAGCCAATCAGTCAAGCTGCGTGGCCGCTCTTTCGAAGCTACCCACGATTGGGGGGAATTTGCAGAAGTTTACGAGTCTACGCGAGCGTTTCTGCTTGAAAGGGCGAACAACACATTCCTATTCTTACCCAAAACCCACATGATTCAATCACAAGCGGACGAACTCAGAGGGATAATCTCAGCCGGTATGAAACGTAAGCGGAATTTGTCTCCGACCACAGGGTGACGCCGAAAATTTGGACTTTGGGAGGACGGTAGCGTACGCACAGCGGGCCGGATGACGGGCCACCGTCCTGAGTAAAAAGTCGCCCGGCGGCAACGGGATCACCGCCCGTCGGAGGAGTCATCGGCTGCAACAAATCCGAGAACAGGGCAGAGTTGTGTAGTACAAACAACGACTCGCGTGCGCAAGGCCACTCTACGCAACAATTCCATTTCCATTGATACTAATCCGCTTCCGACAGAAGCAGAATTGGGGTCAAGGGCTCGCTCCTAGACATTCCGCAGAGGAAGTGTAATGGCTATTGATTTTGCGCACCATCTGGAACGGGAACGGGGAATTTCGCCAAAGGACGCGGTAATTACCGCATGCCGCTTGCGCCTACGGCCAATCTTGATGACCTCGCTGGCCACCGTCATTGGAATGATTCCGATGACGTTGAAACTGGGCACCGGCGCGGAACAGTATGCCCCGATGGCGAAGGCCATTATCGGCGGCTTGACTTCCTCAGTGGTGCTCACTGTGTTTATCGTGCCCGCCGCCTATCTGCTGGTGTACGGGAAACGCAATCGGCAAACCGCGACAGCTCTGCCGACGGAGTCGGCCTAATGAAACAGGACAATCGGCATCCTGAAATCGGCTCGAACGATTTCCGGTATGAGGCGCATTGGCCGGTTCAAACGACGAGGGCGCATTTCTTGATGCTTGGCACTCTCTTATTGTCTTTGTGGGCCATTTCACCCCAGCTCGGCTTGGCGCAGACCACTGACAAGTCGGGGCCCTCCGACAACTTGCCTTCCGCTCCCGAGCCGCAATCCACGCAAAACTCGGGACCGACCGCAGTGTCGCCCGAGGCTCGATCTGCGCTCGTTGCCAGCTTTCCTCCTGGGATCGGCCCGCAGACGGCTTCCCCCGTTGCACCGCCAGCTGCGCCACCGGAAAAGGCGCCGAATGGCGCCATGCGTTTAAATCGCACTCAGGCAGAACAATTGGCTATCAAGAACAATCCTCAGATTAGCGTAGGACGTTTGCTTGCTTTGGCGCAACACCAGGTTTATCGCGAGACCAGGGCGGCAGAGCTGCCCAATTTCAATGGCTCCATCACAGCCGTCGATGCCAACGAAGGTAGCCGCATCGGGGCAGGCGCCCTCAATGCGCCTCGCCTGCTGGAACACGCTGGTGCCGGGGTTGCGCTCAGCCAGCTCATCACAGACTTTGGACGCACGATCAACCTGGTCTCATCTTCAAAGCTCCTGGAAAAGGCCCAAAAAGCTAACGCGCTGGCAACCACCGAAGATATCGTTCTGGCCACCGACCAGGCTTTTTACAACGTGCTGCAGGCAGAGGCCCTGCTCAAAGTCGCAGAACAAACCGTAACCACGCGACAGTCAGTAGAACATCAAATCAACGAGCTCACGAAAAACAAACTCAAATCGGACTTGGATCTGTCTTTTGCTGAGGTAAATCTGTCCCAAGCCAAGCTCTTGCAGCTCGATGCGCAGGACAACGTCGATTCCACCATCGCCGCACTCGGCGCAGTGCTTGGCTTCGACAAACAGGTTCGCTTCGAGTTGACCGACGAAGATGGCTCATCGCCCTCGCCGCCGCCGGATGTGGATGTACTTGTCAATACGGCCATGCAACAGCGTCCCGATCTGCAGGCGCTTACTTACAATCAACAGGCGGCGGAGAAATTCCGTAGCGCACAGCGCGAACAGCTCTTGCCCACCGTCAGCGCTCTTGGCCTAGCGGGGGCGTCTCCAGTACGCCCTGATTGCATCGGGGGCTGTTTTCCCAACTATTTTGTTTCCAGCTGGTACGGAGCCATCGGGGTCAATGTGACTGTACCAATCTTTAATGGTTTCCTATTTACTGCGCAGGCTTCGGAAGCGAATTTCAAAGCCAAAGCCGCGGCGGAAAACACGCGAGACTTACGTGATCGGGTAGTGCGGGATGTTCGCACCGCCTGGCTCGCCGCCAATACTGCATTTCAACGGGTCAGCGTTGCCGCGGAACTCGCCAGGGAAGCCGACCTGGCTTTGAACCTAGCGCAGGGCCGTTATCAGCTTGGGTTGGGTTCCATTGTCGAGCTCAGTCAGGCGCAACTCCAGCAAACCGATGCCGCCATCGGCTATGTCAACGCGCGGTTCCAGTACCGACTGTCTCTCTCAACCCTGAACTTTGAGATCGGAGTGCAGCCCTGAACACGGTGCAACGCAATCTCGAAATTCATGAAGAGAATCAAGAAGAAGAAAAAAGGATCATCGTTCACGACCCGTCAAGGATTAATGCTTTCGTTCTCAATCGGAGCATTGCGTTTACATCTTGCCGATGCAAAAGCCGTTAGAATGATGGCTGCGCGTGTTATGAGGGTTCAACCATGCTGCCTTTTGTTCTCTATTTCGCAACCGGTGCGGTCACTGGATTCCAGGTTTACACACTATTGTCGCTCTCGCTGTATGGGGTGGCCGTCAATCCACTGGAACTGGTCGCCCTGTTGGGATCGTTCTGCCTGTTGATTGCAGCCTGTATCAGCCTTTTCAGGCCGCAGGCTGCAGCGAGGCTCGCGCTGGTCGCCGCACTTGCGATTTGGTGCTTCTACGGTCCGGCGATCGCGAAAGTCGTTCGCACAAGGCTCGACAGGCGAAGCGTGTTGACCCAATTTGTGTCTCCGCAACCCGCCGGCCAGAACAACACTCTTACGATGAAATCGAAATCAGGCGCAGCACAGAGTGCCTTGGGGCGACCTGAAAACACTCGGCTCTGAACCCGGATGATATTGCCCTATCTCGCGATCGTCTTTCTGGTTATCGCCACCGCGTATTCCGCTATCGTGAGCTTCCGGCACAGGCCCCAAGGCGCTGTGCCTAGTTGGATTTTTCCCATCGGCACCAGTCGAGCGGCTCGAATCCTGGTGGGTCTTACAACCCTCGCACTCGTTATCGGCCTCGGAGCCTGGTTCGGCATAAGCGCTCGGAGTTCGACCCGACGTTCGTTGCGATTCTTGCTTCCTGAAGGTTACGCCGGCTGGGTACGAGTCGAGTTCGAAGTTCAGGGCGCACCCCCGTTTCTAGTGGAGGCCGGCCAGGCCGTGCTTAAGATTCCGCCCAGTGGATCGTTGAGAACGTCTTCCCCAGAACCATACGGCTGGACCACGGATTACTACTACTTCTACTCCGGTTCGGGCTTGCGCCCGGTCCCTGATTCCGGGCCCGGAAGGTTGATCTGGGGCAAAATCAGCGGCGAAGCGTCCGGGGCTTCCGGCAAACGAAAATATGAGGAGTTTTTCGTAGGAACCGAGCAGCAGTTCAAAGAGCGAACTGGAGAGCAGACTATTGGTCCCAGATCGATGGCAGCTCCCGTACGAGGAGATGGTCGCCTCATCGGAACGCTGCCAACCTTCGCGGGCTAGTCTCTATCTCCATCCCTTCGATGAAGTGCTTAAGCTCGAAGTGCTTCGTGGGACCGAACCGAAGACCCTCTTTATCCGAGTGCTTGGGATGAAAGATTCGGCGGACGGTCTATCTGGTTTGGCCAATTCGCGGGAGAACTTTTTCTCGACTGGGATACCTGATTTGAATGACGAGTTGCGTTTCATCGTTGGCATGCTACGCAGCCCTTCCGGTGTCGTCGTGGTGGCACGAGTAGCGAACTTCATGAGTTCTGAGACCCTGGAGAACTGGAGATGTCATCCACAGCGTCAACCAGACACCGATCGACTCTTTGAGCGCTCTCCGTGCGGCTCTAGCTAAGCTAGGACAGATGAAGCCGCATGATCAGGTGGTACTGCAGGTAGAACACGGAACCGCCTCGATACGAACAGTTCCGAGAACCGCCTGAATCGCACTCGTGAAAGGCCTGCGCCGCTAAACGAGCGTTGAGAATTCCAACCTCGATATTCCCACGCTTCGAAAGCCGCGAAGATCCGCCACCCACATCTCTACCAGTCGGCTGATAGCTTGACGGCATCAAAAGCTGAAGCGCGCTCCGATCGTCAAGACCCGCCCAGTGAGCGCTCCCGTAATCGTCCCGAAGTTCGAGCTGGCTATGTTGTTCGAAATTTGGGTTGGATTGAAATTCAAATTGTTAAATAAATTGTAGACATCCATCCTGAGTTCTAACCGTGCCCCTTCCCCGAGCACTTTATTGTTGGGCAGGCCAAATCCCTTGATCAGAGTCACGTCGACGTCTCTATAGCCGGGAAGGTTCAGTGAGTTCCGCCGCACACCGGGAGCTTGAGGAAGCGCGGGTCCGAAGCTGTTGCCGCTGAACGCCGTGTAGGTTGGCGCGACGAAATAAGTTGTGCCGCCCAGCGGGAAGTTCGAACTCACCGGTCCTTTGAAGGCATGATTGCTGGTGCTCGATCCCGCCCCGGCCAACTCGGCAGCGGGAAACAGGAAGGTATAGCTATTGCAGGTTCCGCAATAAACGTCTCCATTAGCGACGCTCACCTCCGGGGTCCACGGGAATCCGGAGTGAATGCTGAACAGACCGCTAAGCGACCAGTCGCCGGCGATTTTTTCCACCCATCCCTTGCTGCCGTGAAAGAACACCGGCTGCCAGATCCCAAAGAGTTTGAACGCATCCGTGACGTTGAAATCCGAGCGTCCATAATCCAGATTGAGGTTATACGGGTACGGCTGTTCGAAATACGGTCCGGAACTTGTGTCCATACTCTTGGCCCACATGAATTGAGCGTCAGCCATGAACTGGTTCGAGAACTGATGTTTCAACTCGGCCAGCATGGCGTTATAGTTTGCCCGGCCGTTCACATTCCAGTCATCGCCGCCGCCGCCGATCAGCGGGTTCAAAGGAAAACCAAACGCCGCCGGAGCGGCATTGGGACTCTCGTGGAAGAAAATGTTGCGCGACAAGCTTCCCTGGTATCCCAAGGTCGCGATAAAGTTATGGCCAATATCGTTCTCAATGTCGAAGGAGTAATGATGAACCAGCATGGTAGGAAGCGTTGTAGGAAAGATTTCAACGTTGGTCACTCCCGTTGTCGGTAGCCCGTTCGCGCCAAAGGTCACGATCGCGTTCTGGTTCGGCGGATAGGTGTTGAGCGAGTGCGGGTCCGATGCCGTAGCATAGACGATGCCGGGATTGGGGGAGGCAGGCGTCGACTCATTGAAGGTCGGCGTTACGATCAATCCCGGATTCAAGAAGATACTCGACGAAACGGATAGTTCCTCCTGATTGTAGTTCAAGCCATAACCGCCCCGAATCACGATCTTGTCGTGGTATCTGCCCGGGCTCCAGGCAAAGCCGATCTCCGGTCCAAAATTATCTTTTTGCGCGGTCCACGAATTTCCTCGACGCACGGCTAGGCCTGTCAGAAAGCTCGCTCCCGAGCCGGGAACGGTGGTAAACATGTTGCCCTCTTTGGAAGAAAGCGGACCAAAGTACGACCAGCGCAGCCCCGCATTGATCGTCAGATTGTGGCGAAGTTTGAAGTCATCCTGAAAAAAGAATCCCCAAATATCTTCGCGGTCATCCTGGCGCTCGGTAGTTGGGATTCCAGTGGTCGGGTTGAATCCGTTGAAGCCGGCTCCCTCGGTATGCGGCGCATCGTTGAGAAAGTCCCAGATGTTGAAGAAGTCATAGCTGGGCACGCCGCAGGCGGCGCACTCTTCCAGGAAAAACAGACGAGTAAGTTCACCGCCGAACTTAACCGTATGCCTTCCAAACACCTTGGTCGCAACATCCTTGAAGCTGTAGGTCCACTGATTCTGAATGGTTCCGACGGCAGGTCCAAAAGCATTGGCCGTGATACCGCCGGTTTGACCGATGTTGTCGGTGGGCAGGCCGACCGGCAGCTGAGGGTTCGAGGTGACTTCGTTCCAGCGGTATCCAGCTGCGTTCACGCGAGCTTCATTAAGAAAGCTCGGGGAGATGATACGGTTCCAGATGACCGAGAATGCATCGTTAATTTGTGTGTGGTGTAAAAAATCGTAGGCGCGTTCGCCGCCGTTAAAGTCCGTCCTGGTTAAGGGAACCCAATACATGGCAAATGCGAGGTGATCTTTTGTGGTGAGATTGGCGTCCAGGCGGCCGTTGTATTGCGTGGCTGTAAAGGTGGTGGGGTTGGAAGTGATGTAGTTGGCAAGGTCGGCCACGGTTCCCAGGCCACTGCCAACGCCCGGATTGCTGG
>Ga0209530_1000881_pt1 | contig 16443 bp, 24 predicted proteins | sample BlaSpr_A8_Ref_O1_FD_187987 | JGI IMG/M metagenome (GOLD analysis project Ga0209530, IMG submission 187987) | Forest soil microbial communities from Thunder Bay, Ontario, Canada - Black Spruce, Ontario site 2_A8_Ref_O1 (SPAdes) (version 2) | ecosystem: Environmental > Terrestrial > Soil > Boreal...
CAAGTAGTATTTGAAATGCCTGGGTGGCCAGCTGTGGGAGAATCGTGATACAGGGAGATTACCCCCCTCTTCAAGGGTAGGTCGTCCACGACTACCAGACGGTCACCATACCAGTAGAGGCCATCGACTGACTTGAGGGGAAAAGTGGAGGCCCACCCCAGGAGAAGGTCTTTCTGAAGGAGTTGGCAGGCGCGTGCACGGTCATCAATGGACGAGAAGGTGTTGGCGCGTATAAAGAGGTGGGGGGGAAGGACAAGGACATTGGAGTTGTCGTTTGTGCCCTGGTCATAGTCAGGTCGTCGTGAGAGGGCATCGGCTTTGTTTGCCGTGCCGGGGAAGTGTACGAGAGCAAAATCGTAATCCGCGAGTTGTGGGATGTAACGGGCTACTCTGCGGTTGATGTGACGGGGGTGGCGGTAGTATTCGAGGTTCTTGTGGTCTGTGTACACAATGACTTGGAAGGGGGAGCTCAACAAGAGGTGACGATGGTGAGTAAGCACTCTGAAGACTGCGAGGAATTCGCGGTCATGAATGTCGTAATTCCTTTCTGCTTCATTGAACGTTTGTGAATGGAAACCCACAGTGAGGTGTTTTCCTCTGTCATCCTTCTGAGTGAGGATGGCGCCCGTCGCGAAAGCTGAGGCGTCAACTTGGAGAAAGAAGGGTCGAGTGAGATCGGGTTGTTGGAGGGAGGGGTTTGCGAGGACAACGTCAATGAGAGTGTTGAGGGCGGTGGTGCACTCTTGGGACCATGTGAAGGGTTGGTCTTTCTTTGTCAGGGTTACCAGCGGGCGGGCGATATTGGCATAGTTAGGGATGAATGGCCGTTGATAACCCAGTACTCCCAGTACACTTCTAACTTCTTTCACGGTAGTGAGTGTACGTGGCCAATCCTTGAGTGCGTTGGTTTTCTTTGGGTCTGGTTTGAGTTCGTTGCCATCAACGATGATCCCAAGATATTCTACACGGGCTTCTTCAAAGGTGCACTTGGCTGGTCGGAGGAAATATGATTCCGATGTGAGGAGGTCTAGTATGTCATTGACTATTGTTCGGTGTCGTGGGACGTTGTCCTTAGTGGCGACTAGGATATCATCGACGTAAATGTAGAGTTCGGAGGGGTATTTGTCTGTCAGCGGTTTCATCATTCGGTTCATGGCACGACAAAAGGTAGCAGGGGAGTTGCACAAGCCGAAGAACATTACTGCAGGTTTGTGCATACCGAAAGGGGTTTTGAACGCGGCTTTCCACTGGTCTTCTTCTTTTATTCTGATGTTGTTAAAGCCCCACCGAAGGTCCATTTTGGTGAACAATGTCTTCCCTTGTAAGTGGTCGATAATGTTTCCTATTAGAGGCAGTGGGTATACGTCTCGCACAGTCCATATATTTAAGGCGCGATAGTCGATGATGGGACGGAGTTTTCTGTCTTTCTTGGCACGGAAGAATAATGGTGACGCATATGGTGAGTTGGCTTCAGTAATGTATCCTTTTGCGAGGCTTTCATCAATAAAGGCTTTAAGGGCGGTTAGTTCCTTCTCGGTTTGGCGGTAGATTTTGCAATCTAGCTTGGCTGGTGCCCCAGGTTTCAATTGGATAGCGTGGTCATCGGGGCGAGCAGGGGGAAAACGTTGTGCAGCTTCTTCACTAAACACTTCCCAATGTTGATGGTATTGTTGGGGGATGTGTTTTTGAACTTCGAGACGGTCGTTGGGTGGGGTAAACATGATGTTGCGTATTATTGTTGCTTCTTTTGAACGGTATCCTGCCGTTTCAATGATCATGTTGTCGCCTGGGAGTTGGTTATTTGTCCAGTCGATGGTGGGGTTAAATATTTTGAACCATGGGTGGCCCAAGATGATTCGGTCGTGGCCAAGGTTGGCGACATAGAAGCCAAGTTTGCTGATTTTGTCTCCTCGTCGGACCCATAGATTGCAGTATCGTGTGATGTTTCCTGCTTGATTGATAGTTCCGTCTACGTTGTTTACTTGTAATGAATGAGGGAGGTTTCGGGTTCCTAGCCCGAGGGATATGACTGTTCGTGCGTCGATGAAGTTGTGTGTGGCCCCACTGTCTAGTAGGGCTTCTGTTTCGGTCTTTTTGTGCCACATGTGTACTGAAACTGTTACTGTCATTGAGTTTTCCTTGGTACTGTACATGGTAGCTAGGGTTGCCGGGGTTGCGACCTTCAAAACCCGGCAGAGCAAAAATCCTCGCCCATATCACGTGCGTCTAGGTACGCAGCGCGCTCTTCTTCGGTCATTTTCTCTTCGAGTGCCCTGATTTGTTGTCCGTAGGATAGTTTGGGAGGTACAGGGGGTGGGATAGTTGTGGGAGTAGTGGTGACAATGGCTGGGGAGGTGGTGGATTCTCGCGCTTTCGGATTCGCGCGATTCGAATTGTTAGCGTTGCTATTTTTCGGGCAGTTCCGGGCCATGTGCCCGGTTTCTCGGCACCTGAAACACCTTCCTTCGGTTCGGTATTTTGCACGTTCTTCATCAGTTAGCTTTTTGAAGGGTAGGGATGTATTGATAGCATCTACATCCATTGGGACGTGTTCATTGTTCCGATTGTTTGATGTTACGCGTTGGTTTGATTGATAAGCGTGTTGGTCGCGTGTTGTTTGTGCTCGTCGTGGTCCGATAAGCCCTGCGCTCTGTAGTTCTTTGACTCGGTTGACTTCTTTTCTGGCAGCTTCTTTCCACTCTGCCATCGTGGTTGGCATGTTTTCTCGATTCACGATTCGGCGGTGTATGTTCTCTCGCAGCCCTTCCCGGTAGCGGGCGATGGTTCCTTTCGCATCGGGTTCCCATTCGGCGGCGCTTGCAAGCCTTTCGAACGTAGCGTTGTAGGTATCGATGTCTAGGTCTCTCATGGCTAGCTTCCTAAGCTGGTCGTAAGCGCTTTGTGTTCTGGCTGTGTCCTTCCATGCCGATCTAAACGCTGATTCGAATTCTTGCCAGAGGATCTCGTTTGTCTCTGTGACGTAACCGTGACGGCTCGTATCGATGCGTTTTTCGAGTTCTTCGGACTGCGCATTGACCCAATCTTCAACAAGGGGGCCTTTGATGTATGAGAGTGCCGTGAGTACACGATAGAACGGGACGTTAATTGATTCGTTGTTTCGATTTAGGAGGCGGTATCGTCGGAACTCGTTCCAGAACGCGTCGGAGCGCGAACGATCGCCGTTGAAGATTCCTGGCGCGATTCCTTTTAGGCCACCATTGGGAGGGGTCCCTGTACTGCCCGTTCCTCCTGTGGTTGTTACGTTTGCTGACATTTCGACGTCGGGGTTCTCCGTTTGATTTAACTCGATTGTGGCTACTGCTGTGTCGAGGGAGATGTTTGGTTCAGTGACTGCTGGTGAGTTGGGTTCGTGTACACTTTCGGGGGTGTGAGCTGATGCTGTACTAGAACTTGATGATTCGGAGGAATCGTAGGTTCCGGGGGTGAAACGGAATGCGGTGCGCGACGCGGATCGGGAGATTGGTTGATAATTTGGGTGTTGGGGGTCTGTGATGTTCCAGTATCCTAATCCCAAGTTGGTTTCCTTGACTAGTAGTGCTTTACGAGTGCTTAGTTCACATAATGATCAGTGATTGCTTATGTGTTGATACCCCCAGCCGACGGCGAGAATCTTCCATAGTTGATACTCAGCCGACGTCGGCCGACGCCGGAGATTCCGCCACCTTTGATACTCCGGCCGACGTCGGCTGGGTCCGGATAACCCGGGGCATCACAATCATGTCATCCAACAGAAAACAATAAAATTGATAAGAACACCAATTACAGATCAGAAGAGCAAAACATTCATACAAGGAACTGGGACAAATGTATACATGAATGTACGGATACTCCGATGATATTTTATCATGGGATGATGCATAGATGTAAAGAGAACCTGATAAGAGAATATCTATACTATTTATTATATGACCTACATCTATCTCTGAAAGATGTTTGCCCCACCACCTCTTCCTGCACCTCTGTTACTGTCTGCATATCTACTGTAGTATCAATACCCAAGTAATGGCCATAGAGAAGAAATACCCACTTGACTTTCTCTGTCAGTTTAACAGATCGCTTCCCTTTCACTATATATGACTGATGGATAGATTCCCTCCTATCCTGCTCAGCCTGTGGCTTTCTTGATGGCCCAGCAGTATCTAAAGTCAACCAAATATACATCATTAGAAAGTCTGAGAAGGACTTGAAATACTTACTTGACATAGATGACTCGTCTGTGTGTTCGCTATGATGCTGTGATCCGGCGGATATTCCGCCTTCATCTGAATATACATCATTAGAAAGTCTGAAAAGGACTTGAAATACTTACTTGACATACATGACTCGTCTGTGTGTTCACTATGATGCTGTGATCCGGCGGATATTCCGGCTTCATCTGAATACGACATAGAGTAGATAAGAGAAGCATTCATCATAATAAATGTGGACACATACCAGAAGACCAACCATGGATGTAAGGCTCATTCATTGGGGGAGACTCCATATTCACAGCAGCATCGGGTTCTCCGCAGTCAGATGCATTGTCATTAGAGTCATCACCCTGATCGCTGTTTGAGTGTGCACTGTTGCCCATATCCTGATCATTGGGTTCTCCAGAGCCAGGGCTAGAGTGGTTATCTTCAGGCTCATTACTATCATTGCACTCAGCATCACGATCTGTGTGGTCATCCTCATCAAACTCCCCAGAGGATGGGAGAATGAAGGTGTCTTCTTCTGAGTCATGTGGGGAATGTGCATTCGAGTGCTGGACTTTCTGCGTGTGTCCGTACGGCTCATCCATATCTTGGAAGAGCGAGCATGTTGGCACCCAGACCAATGGAAGAAGGCCTTGGTCCTTTCTGTGCCTCCAATGGTACAGAAGACGAAATACCTCTCCAATTCTGATCTTTGATGGATCCTTCCACTCAAAGCCATCGGGTGTGCATTCCTCATTGATAAAGGATGATGGATCCCTCACCAATGCACCCCATGGAATCAAAGCTTTCTTCTTTCCAGTGACAAAGCCTGAAGAGTATATATTAGACATAGGCGGATGTATCTTCAATGGGGACTGACGCATATTAGCAGTGCAATAGTCTCTGAGCATTGATTGTACAATCTTCGTCTTGTTGTTACCATCCATCCTGATATCCGGAAGTTCGGGATATCCGGACTCATCCAAAACAATGGGTATGGGATCTGTATTTGTCTTCGGACCACCCTTTGTCTGTTCCAATGAAATGCTCTCTGAATGATGATTAGCTTGGCTGCATTGAGTATACATATAGGAAATTGACTGACCATCTGAGAAGCATTTGAATCCAAATTCTGTCCATTCTTTCCAAAGGACAGCAGTCTTCCAATTGGGACAGAACTTCTTAAAGGGTATTCCATCATCTATAATGTTGGATAGATCATCTCTGTACATGCCATCAGTGCAAATATATTGATATGTTAGATGACCTACAGTCCAAGCAACAGCTGATTGTTTTCGTCTTCATATGCTGAAAGAACGACAGTCTGGACACCACATATCTTATATAGCTGCTTTTGAAAGTCCTGGATAATCCGCTTGCGCATAGATTGTGCCATCCTATGCAAATAGAATAGCAAAGAGGTATGAAGCACAAGCAGTCAGAAGATTGACTAGAACGTACCTTGACTGAATATGCTTTGGTGGGGCTTTCTCAGACCAGTCTTTTGCAGCCTGAGAGTACTCCTCCCTATCCTCAGGTGCCAAGGCCTTCCATAGCTTAGTGGTAGCATTCTGAAGTGCACCCAGAAACTTTGGATGACCCGGCGTGAATCCAGACGCCTCCTGTGCAAGCTCAATGATGTAATCGCGATTGAGCTGATGGAAGGCACTTCTTGCAGTCCACTTGCGTGTGAACTTGGTGTACTGGCGTTGGGGGGGATCAATGCGATTGTGAAACCATTTCCTAATTTTCTATGGCATATGATGGTCATGGCATTGATTAAATCATAGGTGTGTGTATCATACCATGCCAACATCCACCTTATCAAAAGGTGTGTCGGGTGCCCTGAGCATATATAGCTGCGCCATGGCCCTCTCAACAATCTTAGTTCGAGCAGGTTTCTGAGCAGGTCCAAAGTCCTCCAGATATTCTTGCAAGATAGCTCCATCAGCGGGAGTAATTTTAAAGCCTGCTTGAGCAGGAACCGCCTCATCGGAATCTCCAGATGATGACTCAGACATAGATGGGTGGTCCATGGTGTGATGTTGGATGAACAATGTGATAAGGACGGAAAGGATGTTAGAAAGTATCTAATGGATTATGCGATCTTCTGGCAGCTTAAATGCATTCCATGTACATGGTATTATGAGAAAGAATGATAAAGGAAAGCAATGAATGTTTGCGGCTACTCCGATCACCTTATGCGGAATATCCATGAGGCTGTAATGAAATCTGGATCACATGTATTGGATATGCTCATATTTACTGGATTGAGAAGGTATGAGCAACACATGCCTGTGAAGAGTAAAGTACAGTGTGACAGTACAGCAGTGATCGTGAATCGAAGACGTACATGTGATGCTGCCTGCCAGACAGACATGGAGATGTAGAATGAATGCGAGAAGGTCTTGAGAACACACTCAGCGTCTGAGCAACACATACATGGACATCAAAGTATGTGAATTTGAGCATTGCAATTGTCAGACAGTACATAGTATTTTATGTAGCTACAAATAGTCTTAATGATCAGACAGTACATAGTTTCGTAAGTGGGCAAGATAGTGTATACCCAAAAGAACATGGTCAGTAGTACGACACAGAGAGTCCCTCAAGTCCTCCAAGTACTCAATCTCTTCATCAAGGATGGCATGAAGCCGCTCCACCCGCTCTTCAAAGGTCATATTGTCGGGTTCTCCGTGATCCTCAGGCACTATCTCCTCCACTGATGGCGTTGGGGAATGTTGAGTGGATGCAGGATCATCAGCAGCACTAATGATATGCATAGATGACTTAGTGAAAGAAGAAGAATGTATCAGTTTTATGTCACAGTGCAGTTGTGATAATACTCACCTGGGAAGGACCAGAAATATCCCCATGTGGCACTTGGTATCTCTATGGAGTTTCTTAGCGATCTGGGAGCACTTTGGAATGTGACTGCTCACACGGACCGGGTTTTCCGGGAGGCTGTGTGGGGACTTCGAAGCATGAATATCTGGTGGATCATGTGATCGCATATCACGCAACAGTGGCTGGGCCACTCCGGAGCAGCTTAGCACAGCATCAGAAACCAGTATGGGAGTGGGTGAGCCCAAGGCACTGGGTGGCCCATGTGGTGTCTGAGACTGCGGAGACGCCCCAAAGTCATTAAAATGTCATGATGGTATTGATAGATCACGCACATCACTCCCAATGACGGGATTTGGGACCATATCTAAGAAATCAAAGAAACTTTGGGTTGGAGGCGCAGGCAAATCCTGTGAGGATCGATGTGGAGGGTTTGCCATTGCACATGGACTTAGTGTTATGATTGAGCGATGTAAATGTGCATATGTCTTTGTTTGAATGGGTGTAAGCCATGTACCATATATGGACATGCGCAATTGATCAATTTAATCACTTAAGCTTTCCGGGAGACCCTGCGTTTTCGGAAGTGATAGCTCTGTGATATCAGATGCGCCGGCTACTCCGGAGTCATTCCACGGTAGTATTACACGAATTGCTAATAGAGGTGGCAATGCGACCCTATGGACGTGGAATTGGAATAACATTACCCTTCAGATTACGAAGAACCAAAATGGTTCTGTAAAGACTGTCACTTGCTTGATTTAGCTGAGTCCTCACCGCATTCAAATGAGCCATTTCCTCCTCCAATATCTCGAGCGCCTCAGCAAAGACCTGCTCAGGTGTTCTGGGGCCGCGGTCACCACGGCGAAGGTAAGGGGAATCCATGTTGCGAATGTCTTCCACTGCTTGCAGGGAAGGGGTAGAACGTGTGGCGGGTTGTCCGGCATCTGACACACTGATCGTCGCTGCATTTGGCTGATATAACAGTAGCGATCAAGTATGAACTGAGGCTGACGCAAAGAATATGAGCTTATGACTAACCTGAAACATGTCAGCTCCCTCTTCACTTTCAGGGGTCTTGCCACCTGCCTGATCATTATCGATGTCCATTCCCTCATGGCGCTGACACATTCATCAGCCATGGACTACAGATAATAAATGCATGAGTACTTACACGGCGTGAAGCAGGTGGACGAGCTGCAGGGCTTGCAGCCTTGAAAAATGTGAATACATGCCTGATACCACGCAACTGTTGCACTACATACCTCCTGTATCTGCTCCTGTGCCGCCTTGCGAATCTGGGAGGGGATTGGTGGAATAAAGTCATATGATGTTGCCAGTGCTTCTGGTATCTACAGAAGGGAAGATCGCAAGTAGGATAGACCGATAATGAGAATCACTTACAACAGATTGAGGCCCTCCAATGACAGGGGAGGGCACAGCGTCCATGAAGTCAAAACCACCAGGTGCGGCTGCACCCTGACCACCTTGCTGAGGGGTTCGAGTTGCAAGGGATGCCCCACTTGCACGGGTTCGCACACGGTTTGATGAGCGCTGAGGTTGGGCCATGGTATGTGGGGTGTCACAATGAGATGGACAATTTTGCGGATAACCCTTTGTGTGAATTGCGGTGTGAATCATCTGTCATCAAAGGCTGTGAATATTCATGTCTTCCGTGTGTCAAATGATCTAATCAGTGCATGGGCATATGCGAAGCTTCTGGCCTCATGTCAGAACTCAATAATCATGTATCAGGCCTAAATGATCAAGCGAGAACATATGTTTGTGGAGCGATCGCCAACAGGCTTCTTTGGAGGTTTCCATCAGTACTGTGCCCATCTTTAGCAAGTTTGGCGGAATGTCCGATCATATGACGTCAATGATGCGATTCCATCAGAATCAATCAACTTCCATCAGTAATTACCGGGTTTCCCGAATCGTGGGAAATCGATAGACGCCAGTATGCGGCAGGAGCGTAGATGCATGCCAACTCGGACTTTCCCCCCACAATCCGCTTCACACAATGCCTAAGAAGTCTGTTTCAGGGCTCACCCAGGATGAGATTGTACTCCTTACTGTTGCCGCAAGGCTTTTCGCTGCTCTCAGGGAGCGTGCGGCTCGTCCTCCCCCCCCTTCTGTCAATGCCCATTGGCAGGCAAAGGCTAGGGATGAATTGGTGATTAATTCGACTTCTCGGTCATGCAATGAGTCTAACGTGAATGAACCAGGGAATTGTTTCGCAGATGTATGAAGCATACAGGGACAAGGACAAGAAGCCTCGCCTCCACCCTGTGGCACAGGCCTTAGGAGATGAGTGGCGCCGCGCAGGTCAGCTCGGAAGGGAGGGTGAATGGGACAACATCAATGTCCCCTACGTTGAGCAGCTGTGCAAGAATGCAAGGGGTTCAAATCCTGACTGGCACGCTGATCTGAGCATGCTCGACCTTAGCAAATACATCAATGGAACAGCCCAGGAGCAGATGTGGTGGGTTCCACAAGCTTCTACCAATGCGGAGGAACCAGATGGTGCGTCAGATATGTAGTATGATACTAACACTCATTAATGCGTGCTTTGTAGCTACCATGGCTCCTCCGCCTCCTCCAGCCCCTTCACCTCCCTCTGCACCTTCCACCCGCAGGCGCCGTTCTGCCAAGGGCAAGGGTAAGGCACATCCGCCGGATGAGCCATCTGAGGAAAGGGCTGTCAAGCGGCGGCGTGCCTTGGAAGACCGGGAGATTGTCGAAGACTCTGATGCTGATGCCGACTTCCAGCAGTACGACCTCATCGATGATGAGGCCGATGATGGCACACCCCGGAAGGCTGACGAAGCGTCCTCCCGTGTCAAGGACCTCCCACAGGTCATTGTGGAGGTGCCATCACCCACACGCTCACGCAAACGCTCCCGCTCTGCCCGCGGTCCTCGTCTTCAGCCTGAGGAGGAGAAGGAGGAGCCTGCGATTGCCACTGGAGGTGTAAGTCTTCGAATCTCCTTCACTGCGTCATGCTTACATTACCCAGGGCATGTGTGGACCCTGCACAGACGCTGGCCGGACAGAGTGTCTCTCCCAGGTTCGTGCGAAGCGTCCCACGACAGCTTGCCAGTTCTGCAAGGATGGCAAGAAGTCATGCACCCCGTCTCCATCATGGGCACGGTCCTTGCTGGATGCCATTCACGATCGTGGTGAGTGCTGGCTTTACGGAAAACCCGCAGAAGCAACCAGAGACTGACGCATACCCATTTCAAGGTCGGGAAAGCCAATCACACAGGGCACTGAGGCTGTCCATCCATCACCTCACCCTCATGGTTACCGATTTGTACGGGCGCGATGGACGGGATCCCACCACCCTCCCTGGGTGGAACGACCTTCCCCCCTCTCGCTCCCCCAGCCCAAGTGCTAACTCCCCCAGCGTTCAATCTTCTTCATCAACAGGTGCTGCCATGGCTGCCCTCACAATCACGGATGATCAGTCTGCTGGATCGGCCCATTCGAGTGCACCATCTGACCGCCGCCCCAAACCCAAGCCAGGTAAGTAGATATCCGACTCGTTCATCACTTCCATCACTCATCATTCCCTCACAGCGCGGATAAGCCGCAAATCGAGCAGGGGTGGGAGCGCTGGTGGGAATGCTGAGGCAGGTCCATCCAAGGGTCGCAAGTAGGCCATTCATATTTGTCCATATAAATGTCGCGGTATATACATGTATGACTCATCGTAGCACAATGTGAATGTGCAAAGTGTGGTTCGGAATATCCTATGTGTGCAGTGTGCCTCAAACATATTTGTCAACTGTTCAGCTATTCTGAGACATAGACGTCCCGATGCCATCAGATGTATCATGGGATCACGCATCTAACCAGGGGAATGAGATCAAGGTGTCATACAGTAATATCCAATGTATGAATTCCATGCATGTGTGATGGATTACTATCTGAAACGATGATGGCTGGGTGTATCATCTGACAGTTCTGATCAGAATATGCGACAACGGAAAACCCGCTCTCATGCAGATGGAATCATATTAATATTTGCAGACTCCTTTGCACTTCTAGACAGTGGATATGATGTCCTCTCTTTCATCTAAAACAAAGGACGGGTTTCCCATGTCTAAGAGATCTGTAAGATGTGCTTATTGTCACCCTTACTATGCTCGGTGCTAACACATTGCATACATCTCAGAGGAAGCAGCGCGTCCAAGACATGTCCCTCATGCTCTCTGAACCGCTTCACAGTTCATCATCTGATACCAAATCATTTGATGAAGAAGATATGTACGGCTTCGATTCTGATATTGAAATAATCAGTCTCGCATCTGGGTCAAACCAAGTCCAGGCATCTCCGGATCACATGGTATGTAGATACATTGATTGCCGTGATCCATACCATATCACACCTGCGACAGGATCACCCAAGCACAGATGATCACTCAAGTCCAGATGATTGTTCCTTGTCTGAGTCTGAGAGCCTTCAAATTGAGATCAATAATCTCATCCTCATGTTGAGGGAACTCTGTGAGGAACATGACCCTGAGGTCACTTCCGCACATGGGGAGGCACAGGGTCAGCCTTCGACTCCATCTTCATCGGATATGCCGTATGATGGGAGTGATGAACAGTGAGATGAGAGAGGCGTGCAATCTAGCTACTGTCAAACCTGTGTTGCAATCAATTGTGTTTTGTTTCAGATACAGTACTGTTTGATATGTGTTGGTGAAGTACTGCAATCTCATATTGGAAGGAATATTGCATGCAGGAATCACCTCACTGAAGGCATATATAAACACCAAGAAGATACTGACACACATTACCAGCACTCATTGCGCATTTGATCCTGTCCATTCACCTACCTCACATCCAGAACATCTATTCACTGACCACCTCTCATTGTAAATGTCACCAAAGTCTACATTTACTGTTCCACGAGGCGATGTCATTGAACTGGTGACAGAGACCCGGAAAACCCGCAGGGGAATCCGAACAATTGAGAAGAAGGTTCCATTCCACTCAGGCAGGGAGCCCAATACCACCAAGGCGTCAACATCAAAGATTGCTGGAGGTGCCCAGTCAGATCAAAGTGCAGCAAAGGCATCTAAACATCCATCTGATGACACTGATGAACTACACCCACTCCATGCTGTGGAGGAAGACTTTGAGCTGGAGGGTGATAATGCCATTGACTTTGACCTTGAGGAGTCCCCGCCATCATTGAATGTATGTGCACTACTGCAATATTTGGATCTTTTGACTAATATATATGCAGACACCAATGGGGCAATGGCTCAGCCGACGTGACAGATACCTCCACATCCTCTTAGAGATGGAAGGGCTCATAAAGGGAACCAATTGTTCCATGTGCACCAAGAAAATGGAGATCAAATGCTCTGATTGCCTTGGAGGCAATTACTTTTGCAAGGAATGTTGCCTTCAGGCTCATATGCGATCCCCATTTCACCGGATAAGCCGTTGGACTGGTGCCCACTTTGCACCCACTTCCCTGTATGCACTTGGATTCAAGCTATGTCTTGGACATGATGGAGCACCATGTCCACTCACTGTTGAGGTATGCTTTATGTTCATTCAATGAAATATTACACTTTGCTAAGTATTCTTAGGGTATTCAAGCTGCACGGGCACGCCATCCCCCTAAGAGACACACTCGATCTGCATCTCTCAGATCTGTTGGGGAGGAGCCGGACAATCCAGCACAACCTCTACAGAGTTTAGATCCCACTTTAGAAGATCCTGCTGATATACCTGGGATATCCGAAGCTCTCTTCGAGTTCACTGAGCAATCATTGGATCAATCCACCCTTCAGACAAGACGGACACGCACTACCCTGTCGGGAAACCCGCTGATTACTGCAGTTCATTACACTGGTGTCTTTGATCTTGAGGTCCTATACTGTATTTGCCCCAATGCCTCAGACACAGATGAGCAGCTACTCCAGGCTCAGATGCTCCCCTCAAGCTTCAAGAACATTGAGACAGTGTTCACTTTCCAAGTCCTGGATGACTTTCTGACAGACAACCTGGAATGCAAGACAACAGCCCAGCAATACTTTTCTAAGCTACAAAGTGTCACCAATCGGATGTTCCCTGATAATGTCCCAGTATGTGATGCCAATTCTGGAGTATATGTATATTAATGAGATTGTTAGAACCTCTACAAGCAGCTCCTCCGTGCATCCCGTCAATGGCGTGATCTGAGGAACAGGATGATCTCTGGACTTGGTCACCAGCAAGAGGATGACCATCAGACAGATGGATCTATGGCTGTATTTTGCCCGGCTTGTCCGCAGCCAGGAATCAATCTTCCAAGTGATTGGAAGGACAGATATACATCGTATGTGGTCATTACATATGCACATGCTTTATCATTAATACATTTAAAGGAATCAACTGATTAGAACCTTCATAATGGATGGAAACTTCTCAGCAGAGCATATGCGATGCAGAACTGGGGAGAAGGATGTTCCACTCTCTGCAGGTATGGCATTTATGGCAAACCCAGACTCATACAAGGCCCATCTTAGAAGTGGAAAGGAAAGTATCCAGGTATGCCGGACAACCCGCCTACATATCCTCCAGCCTCATGTAGTATTCCACTGAATAGCCAAGTACATGTAACACATACAAGGCCATTGAGCAAGCAAACTCAAGTAGGCCTCACCTGGATGTCACAGGAATTGGAGCAACTGCTTGTTGCCATGGGTTCTTTGTTCCTGCTTCAGTAGTGGATTTTCAGAAAGGAGAGAGGTATGTCCGGAACCCATTGAGATATTCAGTGCTACATTTGAAACATATCATGACTCAGGCAGATTAATATGGATTACAGTCTTTGCAAGGCACTCTCCTATAATATGGATGACATTCCAGTGGCCTTGGTGATGTATGATATAATGTGCCAATATGGAGTTCATCTCAAGGAGAGAGTGGAAAGGAGTCCTCAACTGTCCCTGGATAACTCCCTGGAGCTCCGGACTGGCATTGGCCTGTTTCACATCCATGGCCACCAGGACTCATGTTTGCCCAGATATTCACCAAGTTATATTCCTGGAGCTAAACAGGTCGATGGTGAAATCATTGAGACATTATGGGCACCCCTCAATAACATATCCCGGAGTATCCGTGGGATGTCCCTAGCCCATCGACAGGAGGTACTCGATGCTCACATGAACCACTCCAACTGGAAGAAGATGGTTCGCATTGGTTTGTAACATTCACACTTTCATATCAATACATGTGCTCATATTCCAATGTGACTGCCAGTTCCATCACTGCTTAAACGGTGGAACCGCCTAGAAGCTGGAATAAGTCTGAGTGCTGAGACATTGGATGCCCTCACCACTCGCTTTGGCTCAAAGACCAAGAGATGGATGAAGGCAGAGCATCACGCTCAATTGAGTAGACATGAAGACTCCAGCCTTATGGACATCTATGACACTGATACAGTGAAAGGTATGCTTGTTGATTGAATTATATCTGAGCTGTACTAATCTTGATATTCAGCACCATCTCGTGCAGATGTTCAGCAACAACTTGTACTGGAGGAGAGCCAAGACATCTCCACACATGGTCAAACAAATTGGCTTGCATGTGGTATTAAAATACAGGAGCTTCAGTAAGTACATATACATCTCTCATATTATTGGTACTGATATCTTGTTCAAGGCTGGCCATCAGATATCAGCTCCGAGCACATGGAATACGAATCACAAGTGATGAGATGCAAACGATTGACAACAGGCGGACACGCCTGCAACAGCTTATCGATATGTTTGAGCATCAGGCTGACTCCTTCCTTCTCCACCAACAGCCTATCGACCCTTCGGATGTTCCACCAATGGATAACTATGATCAGTATGATCATGTGGACAACCCTGACCATGTTTCTGGAAAGGCCAAAGAGCATACACAGTTCACTTCACCTAATCCAATCTCTACAGCCTCGGATGGCTCTGGCATGGAGAGTGCCAATCCTGAGGATCATCCCATTATCCTCCCATCATCTCTTGGATGGGATTGGTGTGTCAACAATGGTGCCCAATTTCTTGCAAGCAAGGAAGCCAGGCTCCGCCATGCTCAAGCAAATGGGTCTATTCATCGGATTCGCCTTGCTCTTGGCTTCAAGTCTGCTCTATTCCGCACTCAGGTCCGCACTGCTAAGACACAACAGACCAAGACACGTGCATGGAATGCTATACACAGTGTGGACACAACTGTCCATGAACATGCACGTATTTACAGCATGGCACGCGACTCATTCCGGAATATCCGCGAGGCTTATCCAGCGGGCCCGGAACTCCCACAGCTGCACACAAAAGACCTACGGGTAGCTACTCTAATCCTTGGGTCAGACCAGGTTGGGCAGCGCAATACACAACAGTCCTGGATCTGGGGCTTTGGTCACACTGTCAATGATAAAGGAACATGGATGGATGACTGTGAGTTGTCTTATACATTGGTTCATATGCATGTACTTACATATCACATATTTAACAGTTGAAAGGGTTCATTGGCTTCGTGCAAAGGCCCAATTTGAGAGATGGGTGGAAGAGCAAGATAGCATCCATAATGAGGCTAACTGGATTCCTGCATACTTCCATGCCAAGTCAGAGGCATGGAGAAAGCTCATGATTTGTGCTTTCCAGGGTTCACTGAAAGGGCATGCATCATATGCATCACACCAGATGCATGCATGGGAAGAGCTCTCCAGAAGTGCAGCAAAGGCACTCTCTCCCATCACGGATTCTCCATTGAAGCACTTCAAAGTCCATTCAATGCTCTTGGCTTAATATATGCTATACTTGTCCCCATTCTCTATGTACATGGCTTATGGACTTGACTGTACTTGCTCCCCCAATGAGTTAACGTCTATTTCCTATCGTCGGAGAACCCGTAGAGGGATCGGTACTATTCAAATGTTGGGACAGAGCTAAAATATTATGTGTTGGTAATGCATTGTATGTGTGTTATGTATTATGTGTGTGGTGTATTGTATGTGTTTGATGGCACCGGAAATTCCGCACTTATTCTATCAATCATAACTCACATCACCACCATCTGTCATCTATATGCACGCAGATGCTCCCATTTACAGTACACTTTTGCCTGTCATTAACAGTACCCTTACTCTACTACCATTGCCCATCAGCGTCGGCTCATCCGGACCCAGCCGACGTCGGCCGGAGTATCAAAGGCAGCGGAATCTCCGGCGTCGGCCGACGTCGGCTGAGTATCAACTATGGGAGATTCTCGCCGTCGGCTGGGGGTATCAACACATAAGACACCACTATACATTGGCTGACACATGATACCGATAAGAAGCGCGCAGGGTAGGGGGTTAGATAAGAAGGAATGACGACAGTCCCAATGATAAGCTGTCAGTAAGCGCGAGGGAAAA
>Ga0209530_1000882_pt1 | contig 16434 bp, 16 predicted proteins | sample BlaSpr_A8_Ref_O1_FD_187987 | JGI IMG/M metagenome (GOLD analysis project Ga0209530, IMG submission 187987) | Forest soil microbial communities from Thunder Bay, Ontario, Canada - Black Spruce, Ontario site 2_A8_Ref_O1 (SPAdes) (version 2) | ecosystem: Environmental > Terrestrial > Soil > Boreal...
CTTCCCAAGCTGAATACGCGGGTTCGATTCCCGTCATCGGCTCCACGTCTACCAGCACGGACCTTAAGCTCAGCTGTGCCTGATTGTGTCGGCAGCGGGCTTTTAGAGAGGCTATTCAGTGGCGGGTCGAACCATCGTCATCACCGGCGCCAGCGACGGCCTCGGTGCGGCCGCGGCCAGGAGGCTGAGCAGAAGTGGCGAGGATGTCGTAGTCGTCGGCCGCTCGCCGCAGAAGACGAAAGCCGTCGCCACCGAACTGGGTGCCGATTACCTGGTGGCCGATTTCACCGATCTCGCGCAGGTCCGCGCGTTGGCCGAGCAACTGCTGGCGCGCTACCCGCGCATCGACGTACTGGCGAACAATGCGGGCGGTTTCATGGGTCAACGCGAGGTCACCGTCGACGGCCACGAGAAGACGTTTCAGGTCAATCACTTGGCCCCGTTTCTGCTGACCACGCTGCTACTAGATCGGCTCGTCGAATCCCAGGCCAGCGTGCTGAACACCTCCAGCCTCGGCAACAGGATCTTCGGTCACGTCAACATAGACGACCTGGACGCCGAACGCGGCTACCGGGCCAGCAAGGCCTACGGCGACGCCAAACTGGAGAACATCCTGTTCACCAAGGAACTCCACCACCGTTACCACGCTGCCGGAATCTCCACCGCCGCATTCCATCCGGGAAGTGTCGCCTCCAACTTCGGCAATGAAGCGGGGTCGCGGATGATCCGCCTGGTGTACCACACACCGTTGAAGCATCTGTCGCTGATTGGCCCCGAGCAGGGCTCCGATCTGCTGGTCTGGCTGGCCTCCGCCACGCCCGGTGAGGACTGGACTTCCGGCGAGTACTACTCGAGTCACTCCATCGCCAGGGCCAACAAGCAGGCTTACGATCCCGAATTGGCTCGCGAACTGTGGGACCGCAGCGCCAACATGATCGCCACCTAAATCGCGCGAAAGGCAGACACGTGACCGTCGTCATTGTTGATGCAGGACCCAGCCAGGTCAGTCGCTCCGTCGAAGTGAACGCGCCCGCAGCCGAGCTGTTCGCCATCGTCGCAGACCCGCGTCGTCATCATGAATTGGACGGCTCCGGCACCGTCGGCGACAACATCGACGCGCCCGCGAAGCTCGTTCCCGGTGCCCGGTTCACCACCAAGATGAAGATGTTCGGGGTGCCCTACCGCATCACCAGTGTTGTCACGGCGTTGAAGCCGGACGAACTGATCGAGTGGCGTCATCCGGTGGGGCACCACTGGCGCTGGGAGTTCGCCGCGCTGACGCCGACGACCACCAAGGTCACCGAGACGTTCGACTACTCCGACACCGGACCGGTCAAGGACGGGCTGAAGTATTACCAGCGAACGGGTTTCGCGAAGCGCAACGCAAAAGGCATCGAGGCTACGCTGACGCGGCTCCGCGACCACTACCTGAGGCCGACCGGGTAACTTCGCCAAGGCGATCGCACCCACTTGACCCAATGGCTCCTCGGAATTGGCCGGTCACGCCGACTTACCACGACAAGTGGCTGGAAAATGCCCAACGTCGCGGAGTGCCTGCGGAAACCAGGGTCGAGATCGCCCGCCGGCATGGCATTTCCCCGGAGAGCTTCAACATCCTCGAGAAATTGGAGGAGATCCGCGACCCGGACGGCAAGTCCTTCTTCCTGCTGCCGCCGAGCGCCAGCGGGGACCACGCGCGCTCAGTGGCGCTGATAACCTACGTCTTTAATGCCGGCACCGGCTACGGCAAAGCGGGCAAGCAGCCCCCAGACTTCCCCGAAACGCCTTACTCGGCCGCCGAGGTTCAGCGGATCTTCAACCGGCAGAACGCAAACAGCTGGAGTTACGCCCGGGACGTCAGGTTTGTCCACCGTAACGGAGCCCGCCTTGTCGCCACCCCGAACGGCATACTCATGGGCCTCGGCGGCAACTGGACCCAACGACATTTCAGCCAGCAGGGCGGCACCGCTTGGGGTGACATCTTCATGGTCAACGTCAGCGTCCCCAGCGACCCCGCCGCGCAGCTCCGCCAAATCGTCCGGTCGGGACACATCTGGTACACCGACGGCAACGGCAGACCCTTCGAGAGCAACCTCGACCTGGACAGGGTGCTCCACCACGAGGAGCGGCACTGTCAACAATGGGCGGCCAAGGGTTACGCGCGCATGCTCAGGGACTACAGCTGGGAAGTGATCCGCGAGAGGGTCTTTGGGAAAGCGAACAGGCTCGAAGAGTACGCTGGTCTGTCCGATGGGGGCTACCCAGCGGATTAGAGAGCGTGAATTCCGTTGTAGAGCACCAGTAAACCGATCACCACCATAATCGCCCCTTCGAGTGCGGCGTGGTTTTGCTCCATCCAGTCTTTGAGACGTGTCAACTGATCGTCGAGTCGGTCACCGGCACCGATGTATGCCAAAACGGGGATCGCGACCGTTGATGCGGAGATAGCGACGAAGACCGCGCCGCTTATCCAGCCGCCCGCGACGCCGAATCCGCCAGTCCCGATGGCCAATCCGGCCGTCGCGGAAACGATCAGCACCTCGGGCCGCAGCGGTGCCAGCACTACCCCGGTCAACCCTGCGCGCACCGGGGTCAGTTTGGCAAACGGACGCATCCAACGCGGCGTGTCACTCTGGCGATGCCGGGTCAGCCACCGGAATATGCCGAACGCGATAAGTGCCGTCCCGAGGGCAACACGCACCCAGGAAGCCCAGGTCGGCGGCGCCTTGTGCAGGTCACCGAGTAGGTCGGAAGCTCCAATGAAGACCGCAGTCAGCGCGGCCAGCCCGAGCAGCCAGCCGCCCAGAAATGCCAGGCTGGCCGGCCGCGGCCGTGGCGCATGCATGACCAGTACGGCCGGAATGACCGTGATCGGCGATAGCGCGATGATCAGCGCCAGCGGAATGAGCTTGGCCAGCACGGAGCCCCAGTTTCCTGCCACGGGCAGCAATCCTTGCATTACAACGGCGCGGATGCATCGTTAACGCGCACCCGGCCGGCTCAATCCCAGGTTTACAGAGCCTGAATTCCGTTGTAGAGCACCATCAGGCCGATCAAGACCAGGATTGCCGCGAGCAGCGCGGCGTTGTTTTTCTCCATCCAGTCTTTGAGCCGTGCCAGCGTATCGTCGAGGCGATGACCGGCGGCCGCGTAGGCCAATACGGGGATCGCGACCGTTGACGCGGAGACCGCGACGAAGAACACGGCGCATATCAACTCGCCGGCAACGCTGAGTTGGCTGGTGCCGATGGCTAATCCGGCGACCAGGCACATGACCAGCACCTCGAATCTGACCACCACCAGCGCCAGCCCTGTTATCCCCGCGCGCGTCGGAGAAATGGTGGCGAACGAACGCATCCAGGCCGGCGACTCGGTGTGGCGATGCCGGGTCAGCCATCGATAAATACCGAACACGATCAGTGCCGAACCGAGGGCCACACGCAACCAGGATGCCCAGGTCGGCGGCGACTTGTGCATACCACCGAGCACGCCGGAGCCCGCGACGAAGAGCGCGGTCAGCGCCGCCAGCCCGAACAGCCAGCCGGCGAGGAACGCCAGGCTGCTGGGCCGCGGCCGTGGCGCTTGTAGAACCAGTACCGCAGGGATGATCGAGAGCGGCGAGATCGCGATAACGAGCGCCAGTGGAACGAGCCCGGTCAGCACGGAGCCCCAGCTTCCTGCCACGGGCAGCAATGTTCGCACTGATTGAGCCCATTCACCAAAGGATGACTGGCGCCACTAGCGTTTTCGGCGCAGCGTCCAGGCCGGTATCCAGTGCGTCACGGTTTTCTGCTTGGACCCGTAGGCGATCGGGTAGGTCACCAGCCCCCACCAGTCGCCCTGCTCGCAGATGCCCCAGCAGGTCAGCCGCCCCTCGACGACTTTGTGCAGCTGCAAACCGTTGGGTTGATAGCGACCCGAGCGGTGCGGCTCCCGCGGGAACAGCACCGTCAGATCAACCAGCACGGTGATCGGCGGGCGCACCACCCGAAACGGGTCGCGGACCGGCTGCCCGTTGTACCCGATCGACCCGAGCGGAGCCATCCGTCGATCATACGTTCGAACTGGGGTGCGTAATCAGGCGGCCGACATGCCGCCGTCCACCTCGAACACGGTGCCGGAAATGTAGGAGGCTTCGGGGGACGAAATGAACACGATGGCGTTCGCGATTTCCTCGGGGGCTCCCCTACGACGCATCGGCACCGTTGCTATCAGCGCAGCATTGCCTTCCGCGGTACCCGTGAAGCGGTCGAGCATCACGGTGTCTATCGGACCCGGCCCAACTGCGTTCACTCGGATACCTGAATTCCCCTGCTCGAGCGCAACCGTCTTGGTCAGACCCTCCACGGCGAACTTGCTGCTGACATAGGCCGCCGCGCCGGCCGCCGCCTTGTGACCGTAGGTCGAGGCGACGTTGACGATGCTGCCGCTGTCTTGGCCCTCCATCGCACGCAGTTCATATTTCATGCTCAAGAACACCCCGAGGACGTTCGTGTTGTGGACGGCCTTGAAGTTCTCGACGGTGGCGTTCTCGATGACGCCGGTCTCCCCTTCGACGCCGGCATTGTTCACTGCGGCGTCGAGGCGGCCGAATCTCGCGACAGTTTTGTCGACGAGGTCGCGGACCTCGTCTTCGTTCTGAACGTCGGCGCGAACGAACTCTGCCTCGGCACCCAGCGCCCGCAGCTCGGTAGCAAGCTCCTGCCCCTTGTCATCGTGACGCCCGGACACCACCACCTTGGCGCCCTTATTGGCGAAGGCCACAGCGGTGGCGCGACCGATGCCGGTAAGGGCGCCAGTAATGAGAACAACCTGATTTGTCATCTTTTTCCTTCGGCTATGGCGGCTATGGCTGACTACGGCGGAGAAATCCGGGTTGAAGACTCCCCATCACCCTCATGATATGAATCTAGGGTCCTATTGCCCACCTGAAAAGGTCTTTCTAGGCTGGGGGCATATCTTGGAAGCATGGGAACTGATGGAGCTACGACATCTTCGATACTTTATCGCGGTAGCGGAGACCGGCAGTCTCACCGAGGCCGCTCAGCGACGGCTGTACACGTCGCAGCCGTCCCTGAGCCGGCAGATCCGCGACCTTGAAGACGAGGTGGGTGTCGAACTTCTGAGCCGCGGCGTGCGCGGCGTGGAGTTGACCGCTGCGGGCAAGGCGTTCCTCGATCACGCCCGGCTGGCGCTGATGCAGGTCGATGCCACTGTCGAAGCGGCGCGCAGAGCCGCGCGGCCGGCCAGGAAGACCTTCGCCATAGGCTTCCAAACTGGGCTCGAGGTGCAATGGCTGTCGCGGGCAATGCATGTGCTGGGCGACCAATTAGCGAACATCCAGGCCGTGGTCTCCAGCGACTATTCGCCGAACCTTGCCGAAGCGCTCGCCCGCGGCCGGATGGACCTGGCCATCATGCGCCTTGAGCCCGGCTACGACCTGGGATACCACGTGGTGGACCGTGAACCTCTCATCGTCTTGATGCCGAGCGAGCATCGTCTCACCGCGCACGCCGCGGTGTCTCCGCAAGCTCTGGTCGGCGAGACTTTCATCGGCGGTTCGGACAAGGCCGGCGTGCTGCGTGCCGTCACCGACGACTACCTGCGCCGTAGCGACGTTGACATCAAGCTGGATCACGGAGTGGACAACATCGCGATGGCCATATCGCTGGTCGCATCCACCCACGGACTGGCGCTGATGCCCGCCTACGCCAAGGATTTGCTACCGCCATCAGTCGTCAGCCGTCCCCTGACAGGCGACGCACCGACGATCGACGTAGCGGTGGGCTACAACAGGTCGAACACCTCACCGATACTCAAGCTGTTTCTATCGCGACTCGACGAACTGAAAGGCCCTGGTGGGCTTCTGGCAACATAGCGGTGTGTTCAGCGAGAACGCGACACGGCGTTACCGGAGCGCGCTGGACCCGTTGATCGTTGGGGCGTTAGCCGCTGCAGTGAGTCTGGGCTGGGCCGGCCGGCCGTCTTTCTGGTACGACGAAGCCGCGACCATTTCGGCCTCATACAGTCGTTCTCTGGGACAGTTGTGGCAGATGTTGAGCAACGTGGACGCTGTCCACGGGCTGTACTACGTGCTGATGCACGGCTGGTTCCGAATCTTCCCACCGACGGAGTTCTGGTCCCGCGTACCAAGTGGTCTGGCCATCGGAGGCGCCGCGGCCGGAGTAGTGGTGCTGGGCAAGCAGTTCTCTTCTCGCACAGTCGCGGTGGCTTCCGGAGTCGTCTGCGCGATCTTGCCCCGGGCGACCTGGGCAGGCGTCGAAGCTCGCCCGTCTGCCCTTTCGATGATGGCCGCCGTGTGGCTGACGGTACTGCTCGTTTACGCTGCGCGCCGTGACAACGCTTGGGTCTGGCTGTCTTATGGCATCGCCCAAGCGATGTCGATTGTGTTTGATGTGTACCTACTGCTGCTGTTGTTGGCGCACTTCGCTTTTATCTGTGCCTTCCATGGACGAACGGTTCTAGTACGGTTCGCCTTTACGTCCGTTCTGGCGGGTTGCGCCGTGACGCCGTTTCTGGTCGAGGCCATCGGGCAGGTGCATCAGATCAAATGGGTCGCGCCGATCGGGCACCGAACGATCGAAGATGTGACAGTTCAGCAGTATTTCGAAAGAAGCCCCCCGTTCGCGGTTTTATCGGCACTGGTGATAGCCGGGGCGATTATCTTGTGGCGCTGCACATCCGCGAAACTGGCGGGGACAGATCGGCAACTGTTGACCTTGGCGGTCGCATGGCTTGTGATACCGACCGCCCTGATCGTGATGTGGTCGGTGTTGGTTCACCCGATCTACACGCCGCGATACTTATCCTTCACTGCACCCGCGATGGCACTGGTCCTGGGCGTCTGCATTGGCGCATTGGCGGTCAAACCATGGGCGGCCGCGGCTATCGTCATTGTTTTCGCTGTGGCTGCCGCGCCGAACTATATTCGCGCGCAACGCAACCCGTATGCCAAATACGGAATGGACTACAGCCAAGTGGCCGATCTGATCACCGCGAAGGCCGCACCCGGTGATTGCTTACTGGTGAACGACACAGTGACATTCATGCCTGCCCCAATGCGCCCGTTGATGGCGGCGCGCCCTGACGCATATCGGAAGCTGATCGACCTCACCCTTTGGCAACGAGCAACGGACCGCAATGACGTGTTCGACACCAATCTCATACCCGAAGTCGTCGCCAAGCCGTTAAGTCGCTGCGGTGTCGTGTGGATCATCACCCAGGCCGACAAGTCGGTGCCCGATCATGAGCAGGGCCCGACGCTCTCGCCCGGCCCGCGATTCGGAGCAACCCCCGCCTTCTCGGTTCCGCACGACCTGGGCTTCCGGCTGGTCGAGCGCTGGCAGTTCAACCTGGTTCAGGTGATCAAGGCCGAGCACCCGGGGCGATAAACGCCTACCAGATGCGGATGTAGTCGATGAGCATAGCCGCCGGGAAGGTACCTAGGGCAGGATCGCCGGCGCCAACCCCACCGACCGCAAGCGTAAACATGGGAGTTAGCCAATACCCGGGATTGTTGAACGGCCACCTCATGTCGCCAGGGCTGCCGTGGACCTGTATGGGCTTCGGCGGAACACTGAAGTACGGCTTGGCGCCGTCAACGTAGTCCCGCCAGAATTTGAATCCGTCCTGATCCCAACGCATTCGCCAGGTGTGCCAACCGCCGTCGACCAACCCGGGAATCGATCTCCCTTCCCAGGTTTTCCCGTTGGATGCCGCGTGGACCGTGGTTCCCGGCGCCCACTGGCCGTTGCCGTACCACTCGAAAAGGTCGACCTCGCCGTCGGGCAGAGGATCCTCGTTGACACCCCAGAACGAGGGCCAAAGGCCGGGGAACAAACAGTCCAGCTTTATCCGCGCTTCCCAGGTTTGGTTGATCATGCTTCGAAAGTTGCCGCGCAGTTTGCCGCTGTAGTAGTTGCCCATTTCTTGGGTGGCGCAGAGGACGAGATTGGAATTGCCGTCGAGGAACACGTTTCGGCGATCGTCGCGGTATATCCCCGCGACCGGCGGGAACACGTCATCCTGCCAGGTCTGCACCGTCCACTTGGCCGGATCGGGACCTGAGCCCGCCGGGCCGTCGAACTCGTCTTGGAAAATGTAGGGCCCGGTGCCACCGGCCGCCGGCGCCGCCGGCGGCGACGGGTAAGCCCGGGCCTCCGGGACGCCGACCGCGGCCACCAACATGCCGACCCCCGTCATCGTCAACATCCTGCGACGATCCATCTCAGATACCACCAATCGATAAACCGGGACGTCCGACTCGGCGCGATCCCCCTAGCAATTCCAGCAAGCCGTGTTATGAAACCATGTCGCGCGGCACTGCGCATCCGGCTCGAATCGCGCGCACCCCGTCGGCGATCATGTCGACGATATCCGGGATTGAACTCAGCGCTTTCTGCAGCCTCCCAACTGGCCGCTGCCCCGGGTTCCCACCCCGTCGAGCAGCTGCTTGAGCTGGTTTTGTTCGTCGACCGTAAGGTGAGTCAAGATCAGCTGCTCAGCTACCTGTACAGCAGCATCTGCACGCTTCAGCAGCGCCTTGCCAGTCCGGGTGAGCTGAGCCGGCATCGCCCGGCCCGCCGGCGTCGACGCGGGACGAGTCAGTGCGCCGCGGTTCTCGAGTGCGTGCAGCACCTGGTTCATCGCCTGCGCGGAGACGTTGGTTCCGCGAGCCAGCTCGGCGCTGGTGAGCCCGGGATGCTTCGCCAAGATCCGCATGCACACGAATTCCGGCAGGCTCACCCCCAGCGGCTTCAGTTCCGCGGCAACCTGGGGCCGCAGCGCCGCCATCACGCGGTACAACAGAAACCCCAACGGCTCGTCCTGACTCATGCCCCACATGCTGGCATGTCCCAAACGGTTCCTCGCAGGCAACCATCAATTTCATTGACATCCTCGAAGTCAGTGGTATCAAGGAAGTTGATAGTTCACAGAAAGGAACAGCAGATGACTGGTGGTGGATTCGGCGGATTCGGTGGACCCGGATTTGGCGGCTTCGGTTCAGGTGGCCCAGGCGGTTTTGGAGGCGGCTGGGGCGGTTTTGGTGGTGGCGGCTGGGACAAACATGGCGGCGGTCATGGTGGGCCCGGCGGCCCTGGCCTCGGAGGCGGTTTCGGTCCCGGTCGTCGCCATCGTCTCAAGCGCGCGGCGTTCGTCACCGCGGCATTGTTGCTCGACGGGCCGGCTGATGCCGCTCAGATCGTGCAACGGGTGGTCGACGCAACCGACGGCGCATTTACCCCTCCTCAGGACGTGGCAGAGCTTGCCGTCGGACTGCTCGCCGGCCGAGGCGTGGTTACCGTCGACAACGGCGTGGCGACTCTGACTGAACTTGGCCAGAATCTGCTGGCCTGGCGAGGCATCAGCAGTGAGACCGCGCATGCATTCCTGGGGCGGGCGGCCAAGTTCGGCGACGTCTTCAAGATCCGCAGGGAATTGTTCGAGGTCGCTGGACTGGCGCGCACGATCACCTGGACGGGCACCGACGAGCAGAAGCAACAGCTCGCCGAGACCCGGACCAAGGTACTGGAAGCCCTGCGCGACGCCAAGAAGACATTGCACCGCGTCTTGGCTTCCGACTAGCCCTCGGCCTTAGGTGGGGCGGTCGACGGTTCGCTCAGCTTGACCAATGTCTTACCGATGTTGGCCCCGGTGAAAAGCCCGTTGAGGGCGTCGACGCAAGATTCGATGCCCTCGAATATGGTCTGCCGGTGCTTGAGCCGACCGTCGGCCTCCCACTGACGGAGCGAGGCGAAGGCCTCGTCGAAGCGGCCCCATTGGTCGAGCGCATTGAATCCTTGCATAAGCGCGGTCTTGGACAGCAGGTTCACGTAGTTGGCCGGCCCCGGGTGCTCTCCGCTCAGGTAACTGGAGATGACGCCGCAGAGCACGACGCGTGCCCTCGGGGCCAGCCGGCCCAGCACTGCGTTGAGGATCGGCCCGCCGACATTGTCGAAGTAGACGTCGACCCGTCGCGGGCAATGTTCCTTGAGCGCGGCCGGCAGGTCGTCATTTTTGTAGTCGATGCACGCATCGAACCCGAAGTCCTCGACCACCGCCCGGCACTTCTGCGGCCCGCCCGCGATGCCGACCACGCGGGCCCCGGCGATCTTGGCGATCTGCCCCGCCACCGATCCGGTGGCGCCCGCAGCCGCCGACACCACCACCGTCTCACCCGGCTGGGGCCTGCCGATGTCGGTCATACCGAAGTAGGCGGTGGCACCGGTCGGGCCGTACACCGACATGATCGCCAGCTGGTCGTCCTCACCCGGGATGGGTGTGCTGAACACGTCGTCGCGGATGATCACGTACTCCTGGAAGCCGGTCAGCGTCGTGATGACATCTCCGATGGCGTAGGCGTCGCAACGCGACGCGACGACCTCGCCGATCCCGGCCGCCCGAATGACTTCGCCCAGCTGCACGGGCGGAAGGTAGCTCGGCTGGTCGTTCAGCCAGGTCCGGACCGCGGCGTCGAGCCCGACGTAGGTGGTTCGGACCACCGCCTCACCTTCGGCGGGCTCGGGTGCCGTCGTGGTGACCAGCTCGGTGTCAGCGGGCTGGACCAGCCCGGTCGGACGGTGACGCAACAAGATCTGGCGGTTCGGCAAGTCAGGCACGTGCTGAAACTACCCACTCGGACTCGCCGCAGATCACCGGGGCTGACCGCGTTAAGCGTTATGCCATCGCTTGCGCCTGCGCCAGATATCCCTCGAAGTCAGCCTCTTGCGCCTTGGCCCGGAAGCGTTCCAGGAACTGCTGATAGCCGGCCTCATCGCCATGCGCGCAGGCTAGCAGGGCCCGTAGCCGCAGCACCGGAAGCTCGTGCAGCACGAATCCTGGTTCGGTCGGTACTGCAGCCAGTCTGTCGATCGCACGTTCCGCGTCGTTGATGTCGGCGGTTGAGCCCCGCGACAACAACGCCTCGACCAGCACTGTCGTGGCGGGTCCGCGAAAGATCATCTCACCGGTGTCGAACTGCTCGACAATAACTGCGGTGGCCAGCTCGATCGCGCCGTCGAGATCGCCAGATCGTGCGCGCTCCCGGGCAATTTCGATATCCGACATTCGCCGCAGCGCCACGATGAGCTGTTCGTCCACGAAGATCTCTCGCGCCTTTGCGAGGAATTCGAAGCCAGCTGACCGTTCGTCAGAGTCGGTGTGGATCAACGTGGTCGCTCGATTGAGCAGGGCGTACGCGACGGCCGTGTTATTCGCGGACCGTTGCGCAACTTCCAGAGTTTCCGCCGCCTGTGCCACGTCTTGCGCATCGGGCAGTACGGCGCCATTCTGAGTCGCGGCCGCGTACTTGTACAGCTGCACAAAGGGCCGGGTGGTCGCGCCAACCGACCGGGCCAGGACAACTCCTTCCTCGAGGTCGTCTCGCCATCCCGGCCGTCCCAAAGACATTCCGGCCGCTCCTTTGACCGCAATCGCGTTTGCGAGCGGAGATCGGATCACCAAGCTACCCATGGTGGGGTCGCCGTCAGCGATGTCAATGATGCGTTGTGCCAACCGCATACTCTCGCTCGCTGCACCGGCTTCCCACTTGGCCTGGGCGGCCGCGTAGAACAGCCCGACCGTCATTGCCGGATCGCCGATCGACTCGACGAGCGTCGCGAACTCCGATGCCATCCCGGCCGCTTCCTGATGATGCGCGTTGAACGTCAGCGTGGTGAGGTGACCCGCCATTCCGACAGCCAGTGACTTCTTGTCACCCGCCGCGGTAGTGAGCGCGCGCAATTCGTCGAAGCCGGTGTCGGCAGGAGTTCCGCCCACCTGAAAAGCGGTGCCACACAGCCGCGCCCGCGGGGCGATCCGCATAGTCAGCCGATCAGGCTCGTCGAGGGGGAGCCGGTCGGCAACTCGAAGCGCCTGTTGCCAACTCTTTCGGGCTGCCCGGATATCCCGCGCGCCATACCAAGTCGCCGCCTGCATGTGCCAGTCGAACGCATCCCGCAGATCGCCGGCGGCCGCGTATTGGGTCGCGACGACGGCGGCCTGCTGACCGGTGAACCCGCCCTGTGTCCGTTGCAGCACCGCGGCTACCCGGCGGTGCAGTTCCGATCGCCCGGCTTTCAATTGCGATTCGTATGCCACCATTTGAATAAGCGGGTGGGCGAATGCGTATGTGGCATGCGGGGTGAATGCGATCTGTTCGACCAGTGCCGTCTCGATCAGCGGCGCCACATCCATTGAGTCAGGGGTTGAGTCCAGCACAGACCCCAATAGTTCGGTATCGAACTGTGCACCGATGACGGCCGCGGCGTGCAACGTGCGCTTGGCCGTAGCGCTGAGCCGATCGATGCGGGCTCCGATGATCGCTTGCAGACTGGCCGGCACATGGATATCGCGCACCTCCCGGACACAGACACAAGCGCCCGGATCACCCTCGAGTTCGCCCCGCTCGGCCAAGTCTCGCACGATTTCCTCGGCAGCGAACGGCACACCCGCCGCTCGGTCGGCGATCACCATCGACAGTCCGCGTACCGAAGGATGCTCGCCCAGCAGCCCCTTGATCAGTTCAGCGATGTGCGAATCGCTCAGCGGCGCAAGCGTAAACAGATGCGCATCGGGGAGTCGCGATAGAGTGCCCGAATATTCGGGCCGGTAGACGACGAGCAGCGTCGCCCGCATCCTGGGTACCGCTGCCGCGAAATCGGAAAGCAGCGACTCGCTGACGCTGTCGATCCATTGCGCGTCCTCAACGATGTAAATCGCAGGACCCGGACGTGCCAGCGAAACGGCGTTGATGAGGTTGACAAGACGACGACGACGGGCGTCCGGACTGATGTCAGGACACCCGGAGTCGCAGATGCCGAGCAGGTCATCAAGCAGAAGCAGATCCTCTGCACCGGCCTCGGGGATTTGGCTGCGGACCCGTGCCCGAGCTTCCTCACCTGCGAGACCGACGATGCCGAAAACCGCGCGCAACAGCCGGGAGATTACGTGGAACGGGACGTCGCGAGTGTGGGATTCGCAGTAGGTGACGAATACCTCGAAGCCACGACTGCTCGCTGTGGCTACCGACTCGCGAACCAACCTGGTCTTTCCGACACCTGGCCGACCCGTCACCGCGACAATGGTCCCTTCGCCGCGACCTGCCCGGTCCACTAATTCCGCGACGGCGTCCTTCTCCGATTGGCGTCCGACCAGCCGGGAGTCGCCACGGGCTTTTCGGCGATGCTCGAGATCGGCGGCCAGGAGACGCCGCGCCGGCACGGCAGTGGCGAAACCCTTTATATGCACAGTCTCGCGCTCACCCAGGACAACTCGATCCTCGACGAGCCGTGCAGTCGACTCACTGAGCATGACACCGCCCGGCGGCGCCACCGATTCCATCCGCTGGGCCATGCCCACATGCGCACCGACTGCGGTGTATCCGAGATGGGTGGCGCCGACCTCGCCGGTGATCACCCGACCGGAATTCAGGCCGACGCGAATCTGCAAATCGATCCCGTCTCGGTGTGCGACCTCAACAGCCAGTGACCGAGCAACTTGCTGAAGCTCCAGAGCCGCAAGGCACGCACGAAATGCATGATTCTCCAGTGTGATTGGCGCGCCGAAAAGCGCCATGATCCCGTCACCGGTGAACTTGTCCACGGTACCGCCATAGTGCTCCACCACGGCCACCGACCGACTGACGAGCTCGGTCATCACTTGGTGCAGCCGCTCAGGACCTAAAGATGCCGCAATCTCCATCGACCGCACCACGTCAGCGAACAGGACCGTCACCTGTTTGTATTCGGCCAGCTCAATACTCGGCGCCAGTGGAGTACCGCAGGAGTCGCAGAAGCGCGCACCCTTACGTGGCTCTGAGCCGCATACGTGGCATACGGGCGACGTCGCCGTCTCGCTTTCGGTTACGTCGGCTCTTCTGAATCGGGATCGAGATGGGGATCGTCGAGAACGCTGGCCGCAATGCCGTAGGGCAGGAAGCGCACTTTGCGCTTCGGATCGAGGTTGTTCTTGTTTGCCCGCAGCGCGTCGAGTTCGGTCGCATACACCTGTTCGACTTGGGCGCCGCCGTCAGCGCCCACCGCGTAAATGGCCCACACCCCGTCGCCTGCCTCGCCGGTGGTTTCCGGCGCTGAGCGGGGCCGCCGGGACAAATCCTCGAAGATCGCCGACCAACCTGTCCGAGCGCCGGGAGCAGCGACAAACCGGCTGATCCGCTCGAATGCCTCGCGCAGTCCCTCGCTGCCCTCCCTGATCATTCGATCGAAGTCGTCGGGATCGAATCCGAACGCACCGTTGTCGCCCATGCGACCTCCCTGCGGCTCGTGCCTATGTTGCCCAGTGTGCGCTCAGCTGAGCGCATCCGCTAGCCGCCGGGACGCAGGAACGGATTCTGGGAGTTCCCACCACCCGGATACTGCGGAGCCTGACTCTCCGGAACGGGAATCGGTATCGGCAGCGGTAGCAGCGGAACGTGGATCCACTGCGTCGCCATCGGCACCGTCGTTGTGGGCGTCGGCGGCGGCGGAGGCGGCGGTGTCGTCGGGGGCGGCGGGGGCGGCGGCGTCGTCGTCATGATCGGCGACTGAGTCGTCGGCGGCGGCTGCGTTGTCGTCATGGGAGGCGGAGGAGGACGCCTCGTCGTGAAGACCGGCGGCGGCGGCGTGGTTACAACCACCGGCGGTGGCGGTGGCGGTGGCGGTGGCGGCGGCGGTGGCGGCGGCGGTGGTGGTGGTGGCGGCGGCGCACTGCTGGGAACCGGTACCGCGCTGGGAACAGGTTCGGCGCTGGGAACCGGGACGGCCGTGGGAGGTGGAGGCAGCGGACTCGGCAGCAGAGAGCTGATGACCGGGGGAGCCGGCAGGGGCGCTACGGTGGGTACCGGGGGCGCCTCGCGATTCTCGATGCCTGCCAATGTGTAGGCCACACCGCCGATCGCCGTCATGGCCACCAGCGCGCACACGCCGATGATCAGTTGCGACAGCCGGAGGCGCCGCCACGACGGTTCTCTGGGTGGATCGATCACATTCAGGCGCATCGACCAGCTGGCGGGACTGTCTTCTTCGAAGGTTTCGGGGGTGTACCGCACCCGCACGTCGCCGGGGTATTCGGTTTGCGACCAGGCCAACTCGCGATCGGTCAGCGCCTCGTCGTCGATCACCAGCACGTCGCCGGCCGGCAATTCGATGACATCGTCACCGGCAGCCGCGGTGAGCAGGCCGATGGACGTGCGCGTTCGGATATCCTGCTCTTCGCCACGGGCGGCCAGTAGCAACGCGCCGGCGGCAGCCGCGGACGCGGGCTGCAACACGGTCACTACGGGCCTGCGGGAGTGCACCGAAAGGCGTTCAGTGACAAGAGGAATGCTGGCACCGCCGCCAACCGTCACCACGGCGGCAAGGTCCGCCCAGCTCTTCTGGTTACGGACCAGCATCTCGTCGAAAGCGTAGATGAACCCGGTCAGCCGGTCCTGTATCAGATCCCCCAGCTCATCTCGGGTCACCTGCATGGCGCAACGTCGCCCACCGAGCTCAGCGGTCAATTCGGTTACCGTGTCACGGGATAAACGCTCTTTGGCCGCACGGCACGTCTCCCTGAGCTGGCCGAGTTGCCCGACCCCGGCCGTGTTGGCCGGGTCGATGCCGCTGCCATGACCTAACTCCTCGAAGACGCGAAGCAACAATGCCTGGTCGATCTCGTCACCGGAGAATTCCACGTAACGCATTGTGGCGCTGACGGGCTGGAAATCTCCCGCGATGTTCACCAACGTGGCAGACGTGCCCGAGCCGCCGAAATCAAGCAGTCCGACCACGCCAGTTGCTGCGAGGCTCAGCTCCGCGTTCGCCGCGGTCAACGCCGCGATTGCGTCCGAGACCAAGCGTGGCGCCATGCCGCTTCGGACGAAGCCCAGATGCGTTCGTAAGCCGTTGCGCAACGCCTGCACGGAGCCGGGATTCCAGTACGCGGGAACGGCAATCGAGATCTCCGACGAAGCCGCGTCCGCACCGGCAGCGAGCACCATCGCGTCCAGGGCTTCGACCATCAGGAGGTCTGGGTCGTGAGCGGACCCATCGCTGGACACCAGCGCGACCGGGTCGCCGATGCGCTCCACGAAGCCGCTGATCAGCATGCCGGGCTGGATCAGATTCGGATTCTGTTCGGGAATACCGATTTTCGGCGCACAGTGCGGATAAAGAGTTAGCACTGAACGGCGCGTAACCGGTGGGATTCCGTTACGTGCAGCGACCAGGTTCGTGGTCCCGATCGACAACCCTAGTGGGTCGTACATAGAGCGAATACCTTCGTCTATAGGGGTCGGTGGCCAGCGTTAACGATAGCCGTGCTTGGGCATTATGCCGATGGGTCACAACGCCATTGGTATCCGGTCGATGCGGTTGTGTCATCGAAGTGGTATCGCCAACCCCTTGACAAGTTGCTTGAGTGCTCTGGCCGCCG
>Ga0209530_1000883_pt1 | contig 16430 bp, 13 predicted proteins | sample BlaSpr_A8_Ref_O1_FD_187987 | JGI IMG/M metagenome (GOLD analysis project Ga0209530, IMG submission 187987) | Forest soil microbial communities from Thunder Bay, Ontario, Canada - Black Spruce, Ontario site 2_A8_Ref_O1 (SPAdes) (version 2) | ecosystem: Environmental > Terrestrial > Soil > Boreal...
GCACGCAGCTCACCCTGCGGCCGATGCCGTCGGCCTGGGCCAGGAAGAAGGCCGGGATGCCGCTGGTGATGCTGGACGCGGCCGGCCCGGGACACATCGCGTTGTCTGAGGATGATGCGGGCGAGATCGTCGCCGTCCCGCTTGAGGCCGGGCGCTCGGTCGATGTCATGGAAGACCATTTCCTGGTGGCCAGCGCCGCCGTCACTTACAGCCTGCGCTATACCGGCGTCTGGTGGAACATCGGGACCGGCAGCCATGTAGAGACCAACTTCCCGCTCGGGCGGTACATGGACCGGTTCAGCGCGGAGCATCGGGGACTGCTCCTGCTGCACGCCAGCGGGAATACCTTCATCCGGGATCTGCGCGAGGACGAGCGGATCTATCTCATGCCGCGGGCTCTGGTCTATAAGGACACGTCGGTGCAGATGAACGTCCACATGGAGCGCCCGGCATCGCCCAAGGCGCACTGGCGGCTGAGTCAGCTGGTCCGGGTGACCGGGCCTGGCCGGGTCGCGATCCAGTCCCAGTATGGGGGCGAGGAGATGCCGCACTGGGGCTGGACCGGCCTCGGCCCGGACGGGAGCTGGCGCAACCATAACGCGAACTCGCCAACCGCCTGGCGCGAAAAAGATCGCGAGCCATAAACCCGCGACATTGCGAAGACAATTGGCAACCTAATATCGAAGCAAATGGAGGACCTTGTGGCACATGATGCATCGCAACTGCTGGGAGCGAGACAGCTGGCGGGCACAACGGTGAACCCGAGAGGTTATGGGTGGAAGGAGGGAGCCGCACGAGCCGGGGCTGCAGGGGCGACAATCGGGCATGCGGCCGCGAAGCGAGCCGGTGAGAACGACTCCGAGACACCAGAGTTCCCCAGGATCGCATTCCTGGCCGTGACCGATCGGGAAATCGCATTGATTAAGATCGGATCGGGCGGCCTGAACGGCAAGCTCGATGAGGTGCTCGCGCGGATACCCAGAGAGGACGTCACCTCGGCCAAGGTGAGCCGCGGTGTGCTCCGCACCAATCTGACCATCAGCTTCGCGAGCGGCGGCGGCAACTGGGAATTCGAAGTCTCGCCCCTGATCCGCCAGAAGGTAGTGCAGGTCGTCCATGCCATGGGGTATTAGCAACGGGCGCCAGCCATGAGTAAGTCCGAATCGGTCGGGTTGGTGCAGGCCGTCAGCCTGGAGTTCTATCCGGCCGTCGCCGAGACGATGACGGAGGCGGGAGCGCGCGACGAGCGGTTCGGCGCCGACCTGGTGGGCAGGGCGGCGCGGCGGGCCGTCGCCGCGTGGGCGAGGGCGGTGGACGGCGACGAGGCGGCGCTGGCTGGTATGGACCCGAATAGTGCGTATTTCCTGCTGCATCCGCCCTTTAAAGGCTGGCAGGTGGCCTCCGGTCCGAGAGTGACCCGGGTCGAGGTCACGCGGCTCACTACCGAGACGAGAGCGACCCAGATCCCGGTCATGGGTTATGAGACCGAACCTCCCCTGGTCATGGTCGAGTTCCGGTTCGACGGCCGCCGACGGTTCGACGATCCGGTCAGGGCCGGCGGCACCGCAGGCGACGATACGATCTTCGCCGGGCGGCTGGAACTGAGGCTCGCCGACTCCGGGTCATGGCAACTGTACGGGGGCCACGTCGAGACCCTCGATGACTTCCTCGGCTACACGTTCACCAGCCGCCGTGAAACACCCGAGGAGTACCGCCAGCGTGTCGGCTGGTCACCAGGTCCTCCGGCCGTCGGGCAGCCGCGGGAGTTCCGGATCACGGCCGGCTTCACCGAGGATGACGTGAAGTTCGGCTCCGAGGCGTATGCCCTGGTGCAGACCGAAACCGCGCCGGCCCACCATACGCCGGGTGGTGGTGACCGAACTGCTGAGTGGATAACGGTGGATCAGGCACGGATGTCGAGCAGTACTTCGACCGGCACGGGTTCGCCGCTGACCTCGGACATGACCTGCTTGTGCTCGAGATCGATGGGATGCCTCGACCGGGCGAAGGCCTCCCGGGCGGCGTCGTAATCCTCGCATTCGATGACGTAGATCAGCAACGGGCCGCTGGGTGTGTCGACTAGCAGCCCGCGCTCATGCCGTACGCCTTCGTTAGCGAGCGTGACCAGGGCCTCCTCGCTTCGCGTCTGCACCTCGGCGAGCCACGAACGCAGCCGCTCGGTCTTATCCGGGCTCAACTTGGTCACTTCCACATGGATCACGCGGCTTACTCTAGCTAGCGGCGATCTTCGCTCTGATACCGGCGGCTGGCGGGGCTAACCGGGCAAGCATCCGATGATGTGGCCGGCAGGTCTATGGTGAGGCCGTCGCCAGGGAGCTGTTGTGGGAACGCCCGCGGCGTTCGGTTTTCACCGGAACGCGTTCAAGTAGCTGAGCCAGTTTTGTGCACGCCTCGCACCTGAGCATCTCCGTCAGGCCACGCGGCAATGGTTGTGCGCGGATGCCAATGGACAGGCTCGCTGTGAGGGAGCCGGGAAGTCCCCGCTGTCGATTGTCAGCTCAGTTTCCAGGCCGTTCCGTTCCAGTGCTCGATCAGGGTCTTGCCGGTACCGGTAGTGCCGACTGCCCACGCGTTGCTTGCAGAGGTCGCTGCGACAGCCGACAGGCTGGTGTTGACGCTCTGGATCGCGCTTGGCACCTGCTTCCACGCGGTACCGTTCCACCGCAGGATGAAGGGCCAGTAGCTGCTGGGCATGCATCCGCAGCCGCTGACGCCGACCGCCCAGGCGTTATTCGTGGAGGTCGCGGCCACGTTCCTGAGCGCTGCGCCGGCCTTCCTGCCGCCGGCGGGCGTGGGGCTGGGCACCTGCTTCCACGCGGTGCCGTTCCAGCGCAGGATCAGGGAGTCGCCGTTACCGCACCCGCAGTCGCCGGTGGTGCCGACCGCCCAGGCGGTGGCGGCGGAGACGGTGCCTACGCCGATCAGGGTGCCACCGGTCGAGCTGACCGGGCTGGTCTCCAGCCCGGGAGTCGGGCTGGAAACACGTTTCCACGTGCTGCCGTTCCAGTGCAGGACCAAGGTGCCCGTGCCGGTGTAGCCGATCGCCCAGGCATTGCTCGCGGAGGTCGCGGCCACGCTCGTCAGATACGTGGCGGGCAGGCTGGGGCTGGGCACCTGCTTCCAGGCGATGCCGTTCCAATGCAGGATCAAGGTCTTGTTATTGCCGACGGAGCCGACCGCCCAGGCGTTGGTCGGTGAGGTCGCGGTAATGGCGGAGATGACGCTGTAGGAGGCGAGGTTCGGGCTGGGTACCTGGTTCCAGGCGGTGCCGTTCCAGTGCAGGATCAGGGTCTTGTTGTTGCCGGTGGAGCCGATCGCCCAGGCACTGGTTGGTGAGGTCGCGGCGACGCTGGACAGGGCCGCGCCGCCTGCCGGGCTCGGGCTGGCGACCCGCGTCCACGTGGTGCCGTTCCAGTGCAGGATCAGGGTCTTCGCGCTCGAGTTACTGCCGGTGGAGCCCACCGCCCAAGCGTTCGTCCCGGAGATCGCGACCACACCAGAGAGTCCGCCGCTGATGGAGAACGTTGCCGGGGCACGGACCGCCGCGCCAGCGGCCGAGGCCGTGAACTGAGTGACTCCGCCGGCCACCCCCGCAAGCAGCAGCGACGCCGCGACCAGCCGGACCGGGCGCGCTGCCAGCCTCGGCATACGCATAGCCACCGACGTCATCACGCCGCTACCGTCAAGCGCCGTCCCTGGCATCATGCTCCCCCGACCGCGGCTTCATCGCCGCACGTTGCCCGAATTGCCGACTGCTCCAGCAATTAAAACACGGTCATATCGGAATTCTGGCTCGATAACATAAACGTGACGTTTCGATCTTGGGCTGTTCGCCAGCGCGAGGGGGCCGCGCGGCCGGTTCCAGCGCAAAACACGGGGGCGAACCTAGGGTCACACCCTGGGGACAATGCCGCGTTGTCCGCGTTAACTGTGAGCTATGGAAGCCACGCAGACGGCGCCGGCACCTGGAAGCCTTTCTCCGGCGTACTCGAATTGCTGAAAGTGCTCCAGGAAACATACATGGATCTGCATTGAGGTGGCACTCGCAATGCCGCGAAGGGAAGGGACCCATCATGACTCAACAGACGCAATCCGGCGAGGAGCGGGTCATGGGTGAGGATCGGCTGCACGTGGTTTTCGGGGCCGGCCAGGTTGGCAATGCCCTGGCCGCGCACCTGGCCGGGCTGGGCAACGTCGTCCGGGCGGTGTCCCGGCACCGGCCGCCGGCGGTGGCCGGGGTCGACTGGCGCGCCGCCGATGCCGCCGACCCCGAAGCCGCCACTGCCGCGGCCAAGGGCGCATCGGTCATCTACCAGTGCCTGAACGCGCCGTACAACCAGTGGCCGGAGCGGTTCCCGCCGCTGCAGCGAGGGGTGCTGGCCGCCGCCGAAAGCAATGGCGCGCTGCTGGTGAGCCTGGAGAACATATACGGCTACGGCCCGACCGGGGGCAGGCCGATGACCGAGGACCTGCCGCTCGTCGCGACGGGCGTCAAGGGCCGGGCCCGGGCGGTCATGACCGCCGAGCTGCTGGCCGTCGCTGCTGCCGGCCGGGTCCGGATCGCCATCGGGCGGGCCTCGGACTTCTTCGGCCCCGGCGTCACCGCAGGGTCCACGCTGGGCGAGCGGGTCTTCGGCAATGCCCTGGCCGGCCGTCGCGCCGACTTCATCGGAAAACCTGAGCTGCCGCACACCTACAGCTATGTTCCCGACATCGCTGCCGGCCTGGCCACCCTGGGCACCGACGCCCGCGCAGTCGGCCAGGTCTGGCACCTGCCCGGTCCGGTGACCGGCACTACCCGGGCGCTGCTGGACCTGGTGGCCATCGAGGTCGGGCATCCCGTCGGGATCCGGTCGCTGCCCAGGCCGGCCGTGCGCGCCCTAGGCCTGGTCAACCCGATGCTGCGGGAGCTTGCCGAGACCTGTTACCAGTTCGGCGAGCCCTTCATCCTGGACACCAGCAAGTACGAGGCCGCGTTCGGGGCGGCCGGGACTCCGCTAGCCGACGCCGTTGCTGCGACTGTCGCCTGGTACCGGACCCGGCCGGACACTCCATGACCACCAGACCGGAGGCGATCAACGCCATGCCAGCTCAGTCATCGCGCGAGCCCGGCCATCGGCGGCGGCAGCATTCAGGGTCCTCCCGGCAGAGCCAGAACAGACGCCTTAAAGCGGGGGGCGCGCTGTTACCCGGTCGTTCTTCAGCTCCACAGCCTTACTTCCTCTTCTCCTGCCGGAATGCGGACCGCATTTGGGCTAGCTGCGCCCGGGCGCTTCTGGGCCGTTGCTGGGTTGCGGCCCGCCAGTCCGAGAAGGGCGAACGTGAAGGACACGATGGCGAGAAAGACCCAGCCGGTGTCGAACCCGGTGTGGGGCACGAGGTGGCCGAAGACGATCGGGATGAAGAAGCCGCCGATGGCGGCCAGCGTGAGCATCAGGCCGGTGGCGGTGCCGATGTACTGGTGCGGGATGTCGCATACCCGGGCGGGAACTGCCAGCCATGCGGCGAAGCCGAAGATGAGGAAGAACCCGATGCCGATCCCGAGTACCCACAGCGCGCTTGCCGGTACTACGGGGATGAGGACCAGCAGCGCGGCGACGGCGATGAGCGGTCCGACAATGAATATCCGCAAGTTCCTGCTGCGGTCGGCGCAGTATCCGCCGAGCAGGCTGCCCGGGACGCCGGAGATCGCGATGAGCGCGGACAGCAGTCCGCCAGCGGCCGGGTCGAAATGCCGCTGGGTCGTCACATACTCGCTGAGCAGCTGCGAGGTGGTGAAGTAGGCGCCATATCCGCCGAATAGCGCGGCGCCGTAGATCCATAGGTCCCTGCTTGCGAGCGTGGCACGCAGTGCGGCCAGGTCGAACCTGATGCCGCCAAGTGACTGGTGGCCTTCCGGGACCCGGAATGCCGCCATGGTCGCCAGCATGACGAGCAGCTCGAAGGCACCAGCCAGGATCAGTGACGTGCGCCAGCCTGTCGCGTGCTGCACGTATAGCCAGCCATAGAGCGCGAGGGCCGCGCCTGTGCTGAAAACGGCGCCACCGGATATGCCGAGAGCGAGCGTCACGTCTTTTTCGCGGAACCAGACGACCACTGCGGCGGTCCCGACGGCGATGAATACCGACCCGCCGACGCCGCTGACGACCCGGAAGCAGGCGAGCTCGGTGTAACTGGAAGACAGGCCGGACATGATGCCAGCCAGTCCCTGCACAAGCAGCCCGAGCACGAGCGTCTTCTTCATGCCGATCGCGGTGGCGAGCATGCCGCCTGGAATGTGCGCGAGGCCGTAGCCGACGATGTAGAGCGAGATGAGGTAGCTCAGCGGCCCGAGTCCTACGTTGAACTCCGCGCCGATGAGTGGGAATGCCGTGGCAACGTCGAACCAGTTGAGCGTGAGCGCCGTGATGCCCAGGCTGATGACGGCGAGCATGCTCCAGCGGGCTGAGCCGTACTCTGCGCCGCGGGCGGAGGGCATGGTAGTCCCTTATCGGGAGCGCCGCCCGGTTGCGCCCAGGTCAGGCCTGGCCAAAGACGCTGGCAGCTGGCCCGGAGGACTGCTGTATCGTAACGGTAACACGAGTGGCGGTTGAACCTCGATGACCCTAATACTGGCGCTGATACCGGCGCTCTCCGCGCGCTTCGAAAAGTTCGTAGCTGCTGCGTCGGTAACGCATTCAGCCTGATGAGTTCCTCTGCCGGATTCGTGGGGCGGCAGAGCGAACTGCGCATCCTCGGTGAACGGCTTGCTGCCGCCGGGGAAGGTCATCCGCAGGTGGTCTACGTCGAGGGCGACGCTGGCGGAGGTAAATCCACTCTGCTTTCCCGGTTCCTCGGTTCCCTGCCGGACACTGTCGTCCTCCAGGTTGGTGGCGACGAGACAGAAACCTTGCTCTCGTACGGGATCATCGATCAGCTGCAGCCAGGGACCGTGACCGAGCCCGGGACGGACCCGATGGCCGTCGGAGCTCGGCTGCTGGACCTGCTCGACCGGCTGCAAGCCGGCGGGCGAGTTGTCGTGCTCGCCATCGACGATCTGCAGTGGGCTGACCGGCCGTCCTCGCGCGCGGTGCTGTTTGCCTTGCGCCGGCTGCGTGCCGACAAGGTGCTGGCGGTCGTGTCTACGCGGGCCGGTGAGCGGCTCGATCCCGGATGGGCGCGGTTCGCGGGCGGTGATTCGCGTGTTACCCGTATCCGTCTGGGCGGGCTTAGCCCCAGTGAACTCACCGAGCTGGCGAGCGCACTGGGACTGGGCCTACTGTCGCAGCGCGGTGCGTCCCGGCTGGCTGCTCATACCGAGGGCAACGCGCTCTACTGCCGGGCACTGCTCGACGAGATCGGCATTGCCGCGCTGAGCGCGGCGGGGGACCGTGGACTGCCGGCGCCGCGGGAGCTGTCCGCGGTGATCCTGGCCCGGGTGGCAGCGCTCCCGGCAGCGACTCAGTCGTTCCTGGCGGCAGCTTCGGTGCTGGGGCAGCACGCGCCGATCTCGGCGACCACCTCGGTTGCCCGGCTGCCCGATGCGCGGAACGAGGTGGATGCGGCGGTCGCGGCGGGACTGCTGACCGAAGCTGCCTCGCCGCTGGAGCTCGCCTTTACCCACCCGCTGTACCGAGCGGCGATCTACGCCGATCTCAGCCCGGCGAACCGGCGGGAACTGCATGCGCGGGCGGGTGAGGTGAGTGGCGGCCGCGGGCGGCTGGCTCACCTGGCCGCGGCGGCGCTGGGTCCTGATGAGGCACTAGCCGGCGAGCTCGAGGCGTTCGCCCGGGCTACTGCCGCTGCCGGAGACGCGGACGCCTCGGCTTGGGCTCTGGAGCAGGCAGCTGCCCTTTCGCCAGCTGGCCAGGCACGGGAAGGCCGGCTGCTCGACGCCGCCGTGGTCCTCCTCAATGCCGCGGATACACCCGCGGCGGCGCGGGTCCTGGCATCCTGCCAGGTATCCAGTGCTCGCCGCGACGCCTTGACCGGGCTTCTGGGGGTGTTCACCGGATCGCCTAGCGCCGAGGGCCGGCTGCTCGCTGCGTGGCAGGCCCACGATCCGGAGACCGAGCGTGAAATCGGAGCGCGTGCCGCGACCTCCCTGACCAACTGGATGGTCCTGTCTGGTCGTCCCGACCAGGCGCTGGCCTGGGCGGACCGGGCTGTAGACGGCACCGAGCCCGGTTCGGCGCTGCGGGCCATGGCAGCTACCGCGCAGGCATATGCGTTCGCCGCGGCCGGCCGTGCCCCGGAAGGGCTGGCTCTGCTCGGTTTCCTGCCTGCTTCGGGGAATGAGGTACCGATGGCCGAGACCGACGCCCTCATCATGCGAGGCATGCTGGAGGTCTACGCCGATGACCTGCCCGGGGCCATCGCGGACCTTGGCGTAGCGGCGGCCCGGCTGCGAACAGGACTGCCAGCGACTTACCCGGGGCCGTGCCTGGCTCATCTCAGCGATGCCTGCTTCCGCCGGGGCGACTGGGACGCGGCGGTTACGTACGCCCAGCTGGCGACCTCGCTGGCACAAGATACCGACCGTCCGCTAGACCTTGCGCGGGCACACGCGCGTTCTGCCCAGGTCCTGGCATTCCGCGGGCAATTCTCTGCCGCGCAGGTGCACGTCAGCGCAGCCCGGGCCGCGGCTGAGCGGTTTCCGGTGGTTCTCGCCGTGGCCTCGGCCGCGATGGCTGGTGCCTCGCTTGCCCACGCGCGCGGCGACCTGGCCGGGATTCTTCTCGCGATTGAGCCGGTGCGCGCCACCGGACTCCTCGGTATCGGGGGCCGCCCTGGCATCTTCAACTGGAGAGGCCTCGAGGCGGACGCGCTGATCGGCTTGGGCCGGCTGACCGACGCCGAGACTTCGCTCCGAGAATTCGAGGACGCCGTTCCTGCGGCCGGGCTTGCGTCGGCAGCCCTGACGCTTGCCCGCTGCCGTGGCAATCTGGCCGTGGCCAGCGGGCATGCGACCCAGGCGGAAGCGGCGTTCACGCAAGGCCATGTGATCGAGGCGGAGGTGCCGATGCCGTTTGAGGGCGCCCTGCTGAGCCTCGGCGACGGCCGCCGGTTGCGCGCGGCGGAGAACCGGCCGGCGGCTGTCGCGCAGCTGGAAAAGGCCCACCGTGTCTTCTCCGACCTGGGAGCAGACCCATACGTGCAGGCCTGCGCTACGGAACTAGCAGCCCTGCAAGTTACAGCCGCAGCCGGCAGTCCCGCCGCACTCCTGGGGCTCAGCCGCGCCGAGCTGGCGGTGGCTCGGCTGGCCGCTACTGGCCTGACCAACCGGGAGGTGGCGGGCCAGCTGTACGTGTCAGTGAAGACAGTGGAGTACCACCTCCGCAACAGCTACATCAAGCTCGACATCACCTCCCGCCGGGCGCTAGCCGCCCTTCTGCACTGACCGAAAACACAGGGTCGAACCTAGGGTCACACCCTGGGGACAATGCTGTACAGCCGGCGTTGACTGTGGGTTATGAACGCCTCACCAACGCCGAGGCAGACGATTCGCCTTCTGCTCGACGTTCACCGGACTCCGGACGGCCGGCTCGAGGGACGAATACGTGCCGACGGCACCAACCCCTGGAAGCCATTCTCCGGTGTGCTCGAGCTGCTTAAAGCGCTCGAGGATATATCCGCCGCCATCGAATGAGCCATTTCTGTGAGAGGAACGTCATGAGCCAGAACCCATCCATATTCGAGCGGTGGGGCCGCACTGTTTACCGGCGCAGGCGGCTGGTCCTGGTGTTCGCCCTGCTCGTCGCCGGGGTCGGCGCGCTGTGGGGAACCAGCATCTTCGCCAAGGTGCAGACCGCCGGCGGGTTCGACGCCCCGAACAGCCAGAGCCAGCACGAAGCCAGCCTGGCCGCGCAGGCATTCGGCCGCGATGCCGGGGACGTGGTCGTGCTGTACTCCAGCAATACCCTCGCCGTGGCATCTCCGGCGTTCCGGTCCGCGGTGACCAGCACCCTGGCCGCGCTGCCGCACAGCAAGGCCGAGTCGTACGCCAGCTACTGGTCGACCGGATCCCGGCAGTTCGTCAGCGCCAGCGGTCATCAGACCTATGCCGTCATCGAGCTGTCCGGCTCCACCGACACCGCCCGCCAGAACAGCTATGACGCGATCAAGACCCAGCTCAGCGCGCCTGGCGTGCGGACGCAGCTCGGCGGGGTGGTCCCGACTGACGAGACGATCGACCAGCAGACCACTGCCAGCATCACCCGGGCCGAGGGGCTGTCCTTCCCGATCCTGCTGATCCTGCTGCTCGTCATCTTCGGCGGCCTGACCGCGGCGTGCCTGCCGCTGGCGATCGGCGCGCTGGGGATCCTGGGCTCGTTCACCGCGCTTCGGCTGCTGACCATGGTCACCGGCGTCTCGGTCTTTTCCCTGAACATCACCACCATCCTCGGCCTCGGCCTGGGCATCGACTACGGGCTGTTCCTGGTCACCCGGTTCCGTGAGGAGCTGCGCAAGCAAGGAACGGTTGAAGAGGCGGTCACCCGCACGGTGAGCTCCGCAGGCCGGACGGTCCTGGTGTCAGGGGTCACCGTCGCCATCGTGCTGGCCAGCCTGATGCTGTTCCCCGAGACCATCCTCCGCTCCATCGGCTTCGGCGGAGTGGCCACTGTCCTGGTCGACATGATCGCCGCGCTGACCGTGCTGCCCGCGCTGCTGGCCATTCTCGGACCGAAGGTGAACTCGCTGCGGATCCGCCGCTCCCTGCAGGGCCCGATGGCCGCGGAGGCCAGCGGCCGCTGGTACCGCCTCGCGCACAGCGTCATGCGCCGCCCGCTGCTCTACGCGGCGCCGATCGTGCTGCTGCTGCTCGGTCTCGGCTCGCCGTTCCTGCACGTCGTGTGGGGCGGCGTCGATGCCACTGCGCTGCCCTCCAGCGCCGCGCCCCGCATTGTCACCGAGGCGCTGAACCGGGACTTCCCCGGCAACTCGACCGCACCCATCGAGGCCATCGTCCAGTTCCCCGCGCCAGTCGCTGGCTCGCCTGCCCGCGTCGCCGGGCTCGCGTCGTACACCCGCCGCCTGGATCGCGTTCCCGGCGTCCTCGCCGCACACGTGACCGGCATAAAGGGGGATGTCGCCCGGATCGATCTAAGCTACGGTCCTGGTCCCTACACGCCGCAGGCCCGGGCCATCGTCGGACAGGTCCGCGATGTCGCCGCCCCGTCCGGTGCGACCGTGCAGGTCGGCGGTCAGACCGCCGCGCTGGCCGACGAGCTCTCTAGCATCGGCGGCACCCTGCCGTGGATGGCGCTGGCCGTCGTGCTCGCCACGTTCGTGCTGCTGTTCCTCGCGTTCGGCTCGCTGGTGCTGCCGGTGGAGGCGATCGTGGCGAACGTTCTGTCGCTGTCGGCGATGTACGGCGTGGTGACCTGGATTTTCCAGGAAGGGCACCTGTCCGGCCTGCTGGGCTTCACGCCGGACGGGACGATCAGTCCCACCATCCCGGTCCTGATGTTCGCGATCATGTTCGGGTTGTCGATGGACTACGAGGTTTTCCTCCTCTCCCGGATCCGCGAGCGGTACGTCGCGACGGGGGACAACACCGCGGCGATCGCCGGCGGCCTGCAGCGCACTGGCGGCGTCATCACCAGCGCCGCGCTGCTGCTGGTCATCGTGATCGGCATGTTCTCGCTCTCCAGCATCACCTTCATCAAGCTGCTCGGCGTCGGCATGATCGTGGCCCTCGTCCTCGACGCGACCCTCGTGCGGGTGCTGCTCGTGCCCGCGACAATGCGGCTGCTGGGCGACGTGAACTGGTGGGCGCCCGCGCCGCTGCGCCGTCTCTACATCCGGTACGGCATCCGCGAGGACGACGGCTCCGGCGCAGTTGCAGAACCCGCAGCCGACCCCGCGCGCCTCCTGACAGTCACGGAAGGAACGAAGATATGACCGCGGCGGACCCGATCCGGCGGGTGTCGGTCGTGAGCACCGGCCGGGTTCATAGGCAGGTGCCGCCCGGTTTCCTGGTGTTCTCTGGTCGCGGTGGCCGCTACGGGCCTGCTGTTACCGGAGCGGTTCAGCCGATGCTGGCCGCAGCCGGGCTAGCGCTCCGGCTGCGGCCAGGGCTGAGCCGGCGGCGATCCTCGGCCTGTGCCGCTGCACGGCCCGGGTCGCCCGCAGGACATAGAACACGGCGTTCCAGGCTTCTTCGGCGATCGCGAGCACCGTCAGCCGCCGCGGGTGGCGCAGGCCTGACTGCACGCCGATGACCATCCCCACGACCGAGAACGCAGCGTCGTACCGGGCGTTCCGCGATCGCTGGCGGGCCGTGAGTGCTGGCGTCCCGGCGGTAGCCGGCGCCTCCGGGCCAAGCTTGCCGAGCTTGGCCAGCAGTCCCCTGTTCTGCTGGATGTTCTTGTCCACCTCGGCCCGGGTCGGCGCTTCCGTGCCAAGGCCCCACGCAATAAGCACGGAGCCAGCAGCGCCTGCCCACGCTGCCAGGGCCCGCTGCCGGCGGCCGGAGGCCCAGTGCCCGGCCCCGACCGTGGCCCGGGTAACAGCTGGGACGGCAGCGGACACCCATTCGAGCGTCCCCGAGGGCCTGGCCCCGTCCAGAGCGGCAGAAAGGCCATCCGCAGCAGCAACCGGGCCCTGCTGTCATCACAAGCCATCCCGGCATTGTTGCCCAGGCGGCGCCCAGTGTGACAAGCTCCCGGGCTGCCGCCACCCCGGGCACCTCCGCGCTAGCACCCCGCCGCTCTTCTGCTCAAGCGGGATCTCCCTGGCAGGGCTGCCAGGCCTGTGTCACCTCCTGCCCCCCCGTGCGGAAGTACCCCGTACCGGCGACCCAAGCTCGAACCCTGGCGATCCCAGGTCCCCGAGTTACTCCAAGCCCGGGGCGCTGGCGCCGCCAAGAACAGCACCACACCGCAGCGAGGGCAACGACATGCCATGATCAACTAGCCAGGCCTGACCGGTAATGCGGCCCTCCAAGCTGGGGACAAGTATCGGCCCCTATGAGGCCCTCAGGCCGCGCAGCGGAGCCGGGGCGGGGGCCCGCTGCCAGCTAAAGCTTATATCCCGGGACCCAGCCAAGGAATTGGTGTCTCGTTGGGCACATCCGTCCGGGCGCGTGATCCGATGATGTGCCGCCATGCCGCTGCGACGGGCGCTCGCCCAGTCGTTGCCGGTGGCAGACCGGTGTAGCGGCCAGGGGTTACACAGGCGCGAATCGCACGTCGCCAGCGCGACTGTAAAGCAGTAGGTACATCAGTATCGTGCCGGGCAAGGCTGATGTCCGGTCCGCAGGGCCAAGGAGGACGGGGATGACGGAAGACGTAGAGCAGGCACGCGGCAACACGACCGCTATCAGACGGTTCCGGGTTGGTTTCCCGGAGGCGGAGCTAGCCGAGCTGCGCAGGCGGGTGAGCGCGACCAGGTGGCCGGAACGCGAGACCGTCACCGACGACTCGCAGGGCGTCCGGCTCGCGATGATGCAAGACCTCGCGCGCTACTGGACGACTAGCTATGACTGGGCCAAGTGTGAGGCGAAACTGAACGCCCTGCCGAACTTCTTGACCGAGATCGACGGACTGGACATTCATTTCCTCCACATCCGCTCCCTGCACCGGGACGCGCTGCCGCTGATCGTCACACACGGGTGGCCGGGTTCGATCATCGAGCAGCTGAAGATCATCGAGCCGCTCACCAACCCCACCGCGCACGGCGGCGACGCGGCGGACGCATTCCACCTGGTGATCCCGTCGCTGCCGGGCCACGGATTCTCCGCCAAGCCGACTGCCACCGGCTGGGATCCCGTCCGCACCGCACGTTCCTGGGTAGTGCTGATGAAGCGCCTGGGATACGACCGGTTTGTCGCACAGGGCGGCGACTGGGGCGCGGCGGTGACCCAGAGTATGGGTGAACAAGCAGCACCGGAACTGCTCGGCATCCACTCCAACATGCCGGGCACCGCCCCAGCCGACATCACCAAGGCCTTCGAGCGCGGCGACCCGCCTCCGCGAGACCTGTCACCCGAGGAGAAGAGCGCCTACGTGCAGCTGGCGGGCTTCTACGCCAAGCATGTCGCTTACGCGCAGATCATGGCGACGCGCCCGCAGACGCTGTACGGCCTGGCCGACTCACCGGTCGACCTGGCCGCCTTCATGCTCGACCACGGCGACGGTACCGGCCAGCCCGGGCTCGTGGAACAGGCCCTGCAGGGAACCCTGGACAGCGCCCTGACCCGGGACGATCTCCTGGACAACATCACGCTGTACTGGCTCACCAACACCGGGGTCTCCGCGGCCCGCCTGTACTGGGAGAACAAGGCCGACTTCTTCAACGCCAAGAACATCACCATCCCCTACGCCATCAGCGTCTTCCCCGACGAGCTCTATCAAGCCCCGCGCAGCTGGGCCGAACGCGCCTATCCTCACAACCTCATCCACTACAACCGGCTCGACCGCGGCGGCCACTTCGCGGCCTGGGAACAGCCGGGTCTGTTCGCCGCCGAAATGCGGGCATCCTTCCGGTCTCTGCGCTGACCGGAGTTGACGATCATGACCACCGCGATCATCGGCACCGGAGGGATCGGATCCGTCATCGCCCGCCAGCTCGCCTCGGGCGGGGAGGCCTTGCGGCTCGCCAGCGCCGACAGTGAGTCTGCCCGGACACTGGCCGCGCAGATCGGCCCCGCCGCGGTCGTGGCCGCAGGGAACCGCGACGCGGTGCAGGGCGCGGGTACGGTCGTCCTGGCGCTGCGGTTTACGGTACTGAAGGGTGTCATCGACGAGATCGGCGGCTTCCTGGCCGGGCAGCTCGTGGTCGTGCCGAGCAACCCGTTGACCCTCGACGCGCACGGTCACCTCGCCCGTGTCCTGCCGGACGGGCAATCTTCCGGGAGAGTTGTCGCCGGGTGGCTGCCGGCCGGGGCACGCCTGGCTATGGCGTTCGGGACCCTGCCCGCCGATCTGCTGGAGTCCGCGAGCAATCGGTCACCCGACCCGGCGGTCCTGTTCTACGTGACCGACGACGACCGGGCAGGCCAGGACATTGAGCGGCTGATCCGGACGGCCGGCTTCGAGCCGGTGAAGGCCGGCGGGCTCGGACGGCCGGGCCGCCTCGAGGTGGGCGGCGACCTTCACGCTCTCGTAGTCAGCCCCGGAGAGGCACGGTCATTGATCGGTGTCCTTGACGTGGGCTAACCGGGCCTACCGACAATATGGCTTCCCCCATCGAAGAAAGGACCGCCGTGGCCCTGGGAACCGCAGTAATCGTCGGCGTCGGACCTGGCCTCGGCATCGCGCTCGCCCGTGCATTCGCCGATGCCGGACACCGGTCGTCATGCTCGACATCGCCAAAGCGAGGCTGGACACCGGCTCTGCCGAGCTTGCTTCCGCTGGCCAGGACGTCCGCCGCTACGTCGCGGACGCCGCGGACCCCGGCAACCTGCGCGCCGCGCTCCGGTCGTTCGGCGGCGTCAGGAACTGAGCACCCCGGGCGCTCCCTTCGGCGTACACGGCCTGGATGTCATTGAGGAAGCTGCTGACCCGGTCCGGATCGCGTGGCGTCTCCAGGATGACCGCCGGCTTGTCGCCGGTCGGGCCGCCGCCGACATTGATGATGATCCAGCTGTTGGACAGTGCGACATAGGTCAGCCCACCAGGGCCGGAGAAGGCTAGCCGGCCGCCGAGTACCTCGGTGTAAAGCGCCGGGAGCGGTCGACATCGTCCGAGACGATGAAATGGGCCAGCACTATGCCCTCGGGGGGCGGTGGGAACTCGGCCATCTGGCACCTCCACTGGTTGGGTGTAGCGTCTTGCTGCCGCTTGCCTGCTGTACGCCTTCCGTCATGCCCGTGCTCCCTGGCCTGCGGACCAGACATCAGTCGTGCCAGGGCGCGATGCTGATGCAGCGACTGCACCATGATCACGCTGGAGACGTGCGGTTCGCGCCTGCGTAGCCCCTGGCTGCTACCCCGGTATTCCACTGGCACCGGCTGGGCGAACACCGGTCGCAGAGGCGTAGCAGCAGATCATCGGGCCACGCGCTCAGACGGATGCGCCGCCCTGATCGTCGGCTTCACCTTCGAGCAGTGGCCCGGCGTGCGCCGCGGGCGGGCTCAGCGTCCTGCTCCGCCACTTCCCTGGCGCCCGCGCCATCGCCACCCCGAAGTCAGTGGAGCTCATGCCGAAGTCGCCGGAGGAGCTCGCGGTGTACCGCACGTTCCTCCCCGGACTGCCGGCCGCGATCACGGTGCCCGAGCCCTGCGACAAGGACCTCTTCGCCCTCGAAGGCCAGGAGCTGCACATCATCGAGCAGGGTGAAACCGACGCTGAAGCCAGCACCTCCCTGTACGTTCCCTCGATCGACCTCATCGTCGGCGGCGACGTGTTCTACAACCAGTGCCACATGATGGTCGCCGCCTCCACGCCGCAGAGCCGCGTGAACTGGATCGCCGATCTCGACCGCCT
>Ga0209530_1000884_pt1 | contig 16428 bp, 18 predicted proteins | sample BlaSpr_A8_Ref_O1_FD_187987 | JGI IMG/M metagenome (GOLD analysis project Ga0209530, IMG submission 187987) | Forest soil microbial communities from Thunder Bay, Ontario, Canada - Black Spruce, Ontario site 2_A8_Ref_O1 (SPAdes) (version 2) | ecosystem: Environmental > Terrestrial > Soil > Boreal...
AGGGCGCCGACCCGGTGACGGCTATGGGAAAGGCCGACGCCGCATTCTGGGCGGCCAGGAACGCGACGCCATCATGAAGCCGGCCAGTGCCTGGCCCATACCGGCCGGTGATCCCTACCCTGCCCTGCGCCGGCTGCGCGAGGCCGGTCCGGTGCACCGGCTTCCGGAGTGGGACGCCTGGCTGGTCGTCTCGCACGCCGAGGCACTCAGCATCCTCACCGGGCCCGGCTGGCGCTCCGGCCTCGCAAGGAGCCCGCGGGCGGACGGGCAGCAGATCATGGCCGGTCCCGGCAGCGAGCTCATCCGCAAGGTCGTGCTGTTCGCCGATCCGCCCGAGCACACCCCGGCTGCGCCAGCCGCTCCGCGTCCCCGGGCTCGGATCTGCTGTCCGCCCCGCTGATCGGCAACGCCGTCATCATCTTGCACGAGCATCCGGACCTGGTCGAGCTGGCAGAGTTTTCGGCGCACACCGGCACGGCAGTACCCGGACCGGCAATATATAGAGAATGCCTGTCATCCCCGAGTCGACCAAGACCGCCCTGACCCAGCAGCTTCGCGCGCACGCAAAGGCCAGCTGGCCCCAGCTGGCTGAGATCCACGTGCGCTTCCGGAGCCAGTTCGCCTACGTGGCCGGCGAACTGGGCGAAGGCGAACAGATGCCCCTGATGCGGATGCGCTACGGCGGATCCGCCCACCGATGGGGAACGGCCATCTATGTGGCGAGCACGGACAGCTACGAAGACCAGATCTGGTTCAGTGGCAGCACCGAAGAAATCTTTGACATGGTCTGCGATCTCCACGTGCCCAATGCCGGCCACTGATCACCAGTCGTCAGCCCCAGAAGCGCTCACGGCCCGGACCCCCTTAGCCAGACCATCCGCTGTCGCGTCGGTCCAGGCGATCTCGAAGTACCTGACGCGTTCGTCCTCTCCGGCCGGCCGCATGCCGGCTGCCATCATGACGTGCTGGGACGCGATGTTGTGGTGATCGGCATCGCCTTTCACGCAGGTGACGCCGTGTCCCCTTGCGAACAGCAGCAATCCGCGGAGGGCTTCGGAGGCGTATCCCTTGCCGCGGGCCGAAGGGATGAGGCCGAAGCCGATCGTCACGCTGCCGTTCTCGTCCGCAGGTCCGTGGAAGCCCACGCCCCCGATCACCTGACCGTCCTCGCGGCGACGGATCTCATAGTTGCCGAACGCCTGGGGATCACCGGTGTTCGCCCAGGCCCCCAGGAAGCGCCTGGCAGCAGTCACGTCCCCAGTGGTGGGGTACCCGGGCGCCCATCGGGCGCTGCTGCCCGGCTCGCCCGCCAGCATTTGCTCAGCCTCGCTGACGGTCATCAGATGAAGCACGAGCCGCGTTGTCGCTAGATCAGCCATAACACGTAGCAGTACCACGCGGAAGGACCAGGCCGCACGTGGATAATCCGGCCAGGCGGCCCAGGAGCATGCGGGTGACCGGCCGGGCGAGCAGCTAAGGAACTGCTGAGGGGCGGCTGCACCAGGTCATGCTGATACCAGGTGCCCTGCTTACCGCCGAGATCGGCCGGGCCTGCCGGGCCGACCGGGATGAACCCAGCCCTGGCCAGCACCTTCCGTGACGCGGCGTTCTCGTGGGAAGTGGCCGCCTTGAGCGTGCGCAGCCCGTACTGCGCCGCCGCCAGACCGCACAGCTCCCGGACGGCCGCGGTCGCCACGCCGCGGCCTGCGGCGTGCTGCGCGACCCGGTAGCCAAGTTCTGCGGTGCCATCCTTGACGTCGTACAGGTTGAACCGGCCCAGGACGGAGCCGTCCTCGGCGACCAGTACGTAGAAGGCGCCGATACCAGCCTCCTGCTCGGCCAGCAAGGCACTGTGCCGCTCGGTGAACTGATCGTAGAACTCATCACCGCGGTCGGAGATCGAGGCGGCGAAGTAAACGCGGTTGGCCAGCTCGAAGGCGAGGACCGCCGCGGCATGGTCAGCTCGAAGGCGCTGCAACTCTGGCACAGCACGACTTTATCCAGATGACACGCAGAGGTCGCCTGAGTTTCCGCCGGGTCGGGGCTGATGGCATCAGGTCGTGGGAAGGGCGGCCGCGATGGCGCTGATCGCGGCGGGGCCTACCCGGCAGCAGCCGCCGATGAGGGCGGCGCCCGCGGCGCTCCAGGAGCGGACGAGGGCGGGATCGAACGTGCCGGTTCCTGACCACGAGCGGGTAGCGCCATCCCACCGCTCGCCGCTGTTGGGGTAGACGACGACGGGCTTGCCGGTGACCGCCCGGGCGAGTGCGATAGCCGGAGCGGCGTCCTGGGGAGCGCAGCAGTTGACGCCGACCGCGATGACCTGATCGTTCCCGGCTGCCAGGGCGAACGCGTCTGCCAGCGGCTGGCCGGCGCGGGTGGTCGCGCCGTCGATGGTGTAGGAGAGCCAGACCGGTATGCCGGTGTCTTCGGCGGCGCGCATCATCGCCTGTGCTTCGTCGCTGTCGGGCACGGTTTCCAGAGCCAGCGCATCTGGCGCGGCCTGTGCCAGTACCTCGATGCGCGGCCGGTGGAACTGCTCGAGCTCCCGGACGCTCAGCCCGTATCGCCCGCGGTACTCGGAGCCGTCCGCCAGCATCGCGCCGTAGGGCCCGACGGATGCGGCCACCCATGGCAGGGAGTCCTGGGTGCCCGCCTCCCCAGCCGCCGCGACGCCGTGTCCTGCCTGGCGGGCCAGGTCGACGCTGCGGCGCAGCAGTTCCGCGGCCTTGTCGCGGCCGATGCCGCGCTGCGCGAAGCCTTCGAAGGTGGCCTGATAGCTGGAGGTGATCAGGACCTGTGCCCCGGCGCGCAGGTAGGCGCGGTGCGCCGCGAGGATCTGATCCGGGTCGTCGGCGAGCAGCCGCGCGGACCACAGCTCATCGGACAGGTCCTGTCCCTGATCCGCCAGCTGATTGGACAGCCCTCCGTCGAGCACCAGGCCACCCTGCCCGAGCGCGACCGCCAGAGACTGTGCCGGGATTCTCATGTATACGACGTTATCCCAGGTCAGATTCGCGCAGGTGGCGTGCCGGACGAGACAGCCGGCGTCCAGGTGACGGTGAGCTGGTCACGGCGGCCCATCCGTTCCAGCCGGGCGGTGATACCGCCCTGGATCTGCTCCAGGTGCAGCGGGTCGTCCGCCTCGGCATGGAGGGTCAGCGCGTCAGCGGAGGCGTGCAGGGTGCAACGGCCCCCGCCGAAGTCGATGATCCCCTCGGCGCCGGACGAGCTGACGGTCGCTGCTGGCGGCATGCCGCTGACCCCGTCGCCATGGCCTTGCCTATTGCCATGGCCCTGCCGGTGACCGGAGGTCCGGTGGCCGGGCAGGCGGCTCATGAGGCTGCCGTGACTGCACAGCTGGGCGAGGTAGCGGCTGGCGCGGCTGGTCGGCACGCGGGCAATGGAGGCTGGCATGTGTTCAGTTTTACGAGACAATATGTATCTGTCAAGTCAACATGTCTACACTAAGGTCATAGTGTACGATCGGGGCATGCCGAGGATCTGGAGCGAGACGATCGCGGCGCACCGTGACGCCGTCAGGGACGCGACCCTCGACGCAACCGCGGCCCTGGTCGCCGAGCACGGGCTGACCGGCGTGACGATGTCCCAGATCGCCCGGGAGAGCGGCATCGGGCGCGCCACGCTGTACAAGTACTTCCCCGACATCGAGTCGATCCTGACCGCCTGGCACGGGCGGCGCATCGCCGAGCATCTGCACCAGCTAGCCGAGGTCAGCGAGACGACACCGCTCGCGGGCCAGCTGGAGGCGGTCCTGCGTGCATACGCCGTCCAGTCACAGCAGCAGCGGGGCCACAGCAGCGACCTGGCGGCGATGCTCCATCGGGGCGAGCACATCAGCCGTGCGCACGCGCACCTGGATGAATTCATCACCGCGCTGATCGGCCAGGCCGCCGCCCGCGGCGAAGCTCGCGGCGACATCCCCGCGGAGGAACTCGCCGCCTACTGCCTGCACGCGCTGACGGCGGCCGCCGCCCTGCCATCGGACGCCGCGGTCGATCGGCTCATCGACGTCACCCTGACCGGACTCCGGCCGAATAATTGACGGAAGATTGCAGCTCGACGGAAATAAAATAGACAAAAATGACTATTTTATTTCCGTCAAGCGCGGATGTGCCGTCTGACTGGGCCCGGGCGGGAACCACGCGGCGTTCTGCTTTCAGGGGGTTACGGAGCGGATGCGGCGCAGGACCTCGGCGGGGCCCAGGGCGGCGGCCACGGCGGCGAGGTCGGGGCTGCGGGGGGTGCCGGTGAGCAGGACCCTGACCACCTGGGAGGCCTCGCGGATCGAGCCGGGGTAGGCGCTCGGGTCCTGCTTGTAGGCCTTCTGATTGGGGGCGAAGCCCAGGCGGGCTGCCAGGTCGCGGATCTGGGCGAACCAGTCGACCTCCGGACCGGGCTCGGTGTAGCCGTCCGCGAAGCCGGCCGCTACGGCGCGTACCAGGTGAGGAGCCAGGCCGGCGAAGCGCTCGTCGGCGGGGTCGGTGAGCGGCTCGAAGACCTGCGAGAAGAAATAGCCGTACACAGGGCGGAAGTCGGACCACTTGCGCAGGTCCTTGCGCGGGTTCTCCACGCCCACCCGCTCGATGGCCAGCGCGCGCAGCGCCAGCGGGCGCTCGGCGGCGAGTACCGCACCCAGCTCAGGGTCCTGGCGGGCGGTCCAGGCGGCCATCCGGTCCAGGATCTCCTCGCCGGTTAGCGTGGCGATGAAGTCGGCGCTGATGTCGTCCAGCTTGACCAGATCGAGCAGCGGGCCGGCGGTGCCGCACTCGGACAGCCGGATCGGCTCGGCCAGGGCCTCCGGGAGTGGCATCTCGGCCAGGCGGCCGTTCGCTAGGCCGCGGAGGTAGTACTGCACGGCTTCCGCCGGGTAGCCCAGCTCGATGAAGTAGCTGACGCTCGCCTCGGGATCCTTGCGCTTGGAGAGCTTGCGGCGACTGCCCTTATCCTGCTTCATCAGCGGGGCGATGTGCGCGTAGCGGATCCGGTCAAAGCCGAGCGCATCGAACAGCTGATGATGCAGCGGCACCGACGACAGCCACTCCTCCGCGCGGATCACCAGGTTCACCCGCATCAGGTGATCGTCGACGGCGTGCGCCATGTGGTACGTAGGCAGCCTGGGGTCGGTGCTCTTGAGGATCACCACGTCGTTGCGGTTGTCGTCCTGAGTCATCTCGCCGCGGACCACGTCGGTGTAGGAGACCCTTACCCCGGCGGCGCCGGGCGAGCGGAAGCGGACCACGTACCGCTCCCCCGCGTCCAGCTTCTCGGCGACCTGCTCCGGGGTGGCGTTGCGCCAGATCGCCCAGGTGCCGTAGTAGCCGGGGAGCGCGCCGGCCTTCTGCTGGCGGGCGGTGATGTCGGCCAGCTCTTCCTTCGTGGCGAAGCAGAGGTAGGCCTTGTCCTGGCGGACCAGCTCACGGACGTAGGTCAGGTAGGTCTGGGCACGGGCGGACTGGGCGTACGGGCCATAGCTGCCGGTGCCCTCGCCCTCGTCGGGGCGGAGATCGAAGTAGTCAAACGCCTCGTTGAACTGCTCGAGCGAACCCTCGACCAGCCGGACCTGGTCGGTGTCCTCGATGCGCAGCAGGTACCGGCCGCCGGAATGCCGTGCGACGTCCGCGTTGATGGTCGCCGTGTAGACGGCTCCCAGGTGCAGCGAGCCGGTCGGGCTCGGTGCGAACCGGGTCACCTCGGCACCCGCCGGCAGGTCGCGCGGCGGGTACTTACGCTCCCAGTGCTCCGGCTCCGGCAGGTCGGAGGGGAACAGGGAATCGATGACGGTGCGGGTCAGCATGGTAGAAGGCTACTGGGTTGCTCAGGTGCGCTTGCGGTACGCCCACAAGGACAGCGGGATGAACACCACCGCGATCCCGGCTCCCCACAGCAGGGCGTTGATGGCGGGGCCGATGACGGGCTGCGGACTGATAGGCGGGGTGGTGGTATGACCGATCAGCATCCCGCGCAGGGCATCGGCCAGCTGCGAGATCGGATTGGCCTGCATGATGTCGCGCAGCCAGGTGGGGTACTTCGGAGACAGCGGGATGAACGCGTTGCTCAGGAAGCTCAGCGGGAAGATGAACACGAAGCCGAAGATCTGCACCTTCTCCGGCTCGCTCGCCATCAGGCCGATGAACACCGAAACCCAGGAGAACAGCAGCGTAAACGCCAGCAGCAGCCCGAACGCGGGGATCAGCGCCCACCAGGTGGTGTCCACCCGGAACCCGATGACGATGCCCATGACCAGCAGGATCATCATTGACCAGGCTTGCTTGACCGTGTCCGCCGCGATCCGGCCGGCCAGCGGTGCGCTGCGGCCGATCGGCAGGCTGCGGAACCGGTCGAAGACGCCCTTTGACACGTCCGTGCACAGGCCGACGCCGGTGGTCAGCGTGGCGAACATCGCGTTCTGCACGATGATGCCGGGGATCAGGATCGGCAGGTAGGCGGAGACGCTGCCGGCCAGCGCCGGGCCGAAGACGTATGCGAACAGCAGCACGAACATGATCGGCTGGATGCTGAGGTCGATCAGCTCCATCGGATTGTGCTTGATCTGGACCAGGTTGCGCCAGACCAGAGTGCCGGTGTTGCGCAGTCCGGTCGCGGGCGAGATCCGGCGGGTCAGCGGCACCGGCTGGGCAATGGCGGTCATGGCCGCGGCTCCTCGGTCTCTTCTTCTTCAGCGCGATGACCGGTGAGCGAGAAGAACACCTCGTCCAGGCTGGGCTTGCGCAGCGCCAGCTCGCCGACGGCCAGGCCGGCATCGTCAAGGCGGCGGACCACCGCTGGCATCAGCGCCGGGTCGGTGACCGGGACGCTGATCAGGCCCTCTGCGGTGGTGGGCGCGGTGCCTACCAGGTCCTTCAGCACCTGGCTGATGGCGTGCTCGTCATGCTCGTCAATCGGGCGGACCTCAAGCACCTGGGCGCCGGCTTGCTGCTTGAGCTGATCCGGAGTGCCTTCGGCGATGACGTGGCCGTGGTCGATGACGACGATGTCCTGGGCGAGCTGGTCGGCTTCCTCCAGGTACTGAGTGGTGAGCAGGACCGTGACCCCATCCTGGGTGAGGTCGCGGACCAGGTCCCACAGGCCGTTGCGGCTGCGGGGGTCCAGGCCGGTCGTCGGCTCGTCCAGGTACAGGATCTGCGGGCGGCCAACCAGGCTCGCGGCCAGGTCCAGGCGGCGGCGCATGCCGCCGGAGTATGTCTTGGCCGAGCGACCCGCCGCGTCGGTGAGGCCGAACCGGTCAAGCAGCTCCCTTGCCCGGGCCTTCGCGTCCGCCCGCGACAGGCCGACAAGCCGGCCGATCATCAGCAGGTTCTCGGTACCGGTCAGCATCTCGTCGACGCCGGCGTACTGCCCGGTCAGGCCGATGAGCTGCCGCACCTGATGGGCCTCGCGGACCACGTCGTGCCCGCCGACCCTCGCGGTGCCGGCATCTGGCTTGGTCAAGGTGGCCAGCACCCGGACCGCGGTGGTCTTGCCGGCCCCGTTGGGCCCGAGCACGCCGAGTACCGTCCCCGTACGCGCGGTCAGGCTCACGCCGTCCAGGGCCCGGGTCTCCCCGAATCGTTTCTTGAGGCCCTCAGCCTCGACGGCATGAGACATTATCGCGACGCCCCCATTCCCCGTAAATAGCAAAGCTTCCCGCGTACCAGGACATGCTACCCGCCAACCGCGATATTACTCAAGCTGCCAGATTACTCAAGCTGCCAGCCGGAAAGTGCGGCGGTATGCCGCCGGGGATACGCCCAGGAAGGCACGGAATTGCTGGCGCAGGTTGGCACCGGTGCCCAGCCCTGCCCGGGCGGCGATCTGCTCGACCGTCAGGTCGCTGGCCTCCAGCAGCGTCCTGGCATAGTCCAGGCGCTGGGCGGCTAGCCACTCCCCGGGGCTGAGCCCGGTCTCCTCGCGGAACCGGCGGGTAAAGGTCCGCACGCTCATCACTGCCCGCTCCGCCAGGACGGTCAGCGTGAGTGGCTCGGCGAGGCGGGCCAGCGCCTCCGGGCCGTGCCGCACGGCGATGTCATAGTCGGCGCCGGATCCGGCCGGCCCGCCGTCCACCGAGCAGGTGATGACCTCATAGAGCGGGGATTACAGCCTCCGTACCCTGCAGGTGGTACGGGACGGCGGTCACCTGGTGTCGATTCTGGACGTGCCGGAGGACGCGCTGAAGGCCGCCGCGGCCCGCGGCATCAGCGCCGGCTTCACCCTGGTCGAACCGGACCGGCTGGCCCTGTCCGCGATCACGGACCTGGTGAACTCGGGTGCCCTGCGGCCCGTCGTGGACTCGGTGTTCCCGCTGGAGCGCGCCGCCGACGCACACCGGTACGGTGAGTCGGGCCACACCGCGGGAAAGATCGTTCTCACCGTCAGCTGAGGGCAGGCGTGCTCTTCTCAAACCGGTTTCCTGAGCGCTAGCCGCACCACGGGAACCCACAGCCCGTTCTGGTATCAGATGCCGTACTGGGTTCGGTGCTCGATGAGGTGACGGGCGTTGCGGTCGGCGAGGGCGATGACGGTTTCCATCGGGTTGAGGCCGGTCGGCCCCGGGAAGATGCTCGCGTCCGCGATGAACAGGCCGGGCCGGCCGTGGAACTCGCCGAAGCTGTCCACCACGCCTTGGCGCGGATCCGCGCTCATCCGGGCGGTGCCCATGAGGTGGATGCTGTACAGCCGGATCGACTTCTTCGGCACCCGCACGCGCCGCACCTCGTCCAGGCTCCTGCACTGAGGCGCGCCGTCGTACGGCAGCAGCACGCGCCGGGCGCCGGCCGCGAACATCGCCTGCGCGGTCAGTTCCACGCCGCGCACCACGCGCTCCGCGTCCTGGTCGTTGAGCTGGTAGAACACCTGGGGGCCGAAGCCCGGCACCATGCGCACCCGCCCCGTCCCGGTGTCGGAGATCAGCGGCCCGGCGGTGACGACATGGTTGTAGTCCGCCATCAGCTCACCGAGCTCCCCGGCAAACCCTGGCATCATCGCGGCCAGCATCGGCGGCGCCAGGTTGTTCGCGGTGAGCACGATGCCGTCGCCAGTGAACTCGCGAACCTGGAATGCCTGATGAACACCGTGCCAGCCGGTGACTTCCTCGTCGAAGAAGGCGATCACGTTGGCGTTGGGGTGCATCGCCAGGTTCCGGCCAAGCTGACCGGACGCGGACCTTATCCCGGACCTGGCGAGCAGCGCCGGGGTCTGGATCGACCCCCCGGCCACGATCACCACCCGGGCCCGCACGGTCAGCCGGGAGCCAGGAACGCCGGCAAATCGCCCGACGATGCCGCCAGGGGTAATGCGCGTTACCCGGCAGCCCGCGTACAGCCGGGCTCCGCGGGTCAGCGCCCGCGGCACACTGGTAACCAGCATCGACTGCTTCGCCCCGGTCGGGCAGCCGTTGTTGCAGTTGTTGCTGCCGGCGCAGTGCAGCTGGTTACGCCGGTTGGGCACGATCCGCCAGCCGTTCGCGTCGGCACCGGCCTTGAGCAGTTCCGAGTCTCTGCCGATCGTTTCCGGGTCCTGCTCCCCCACGGACAGCCGCGACTCGATCGCGTCGAAGTACGGATCCAGGTCCGCCTCGCTGATCGCGTCGACGCCGGCTGACCACTGATCGAGCACCCGGCCAGGAGTCCGCCATGACATGCCCCCGTTGACGGTCGTGGACCCGCCCACGCACCGCCCCTCCGCGAACAGCACGGAAGGCTTCCCGATGGCCATCCCGCCGCCGCCGTCGCGGTACAGCGTGCGGAGCGCCCGCATGCTCGACGCGGTGAAGGATGTGGTCGGGTGGTAGCCGCCCTCCTCCACCAGCACCACGTCGACGCCCGCCTCTGCCAGCGCGGCGGCCATGGTCGCTCCGCCGGCCCCCGAGCCGACGATTACCGCGCCGCACTCCACCGCCAGGTCCGTGTCGACGTCGGCCGCCTCGACGAGCCCGTTCACCGGGATTCCGCCGCCTTTATCTCATCGCCATACCGCTCCAGACGGCGTTCGGAGACGAAGGCGATGTACGGATCCGGATCGTAGCCGATCTCGGCCTTCACCTCGGGCAGCTCGTAGTAGCACATGACGACCAGGCTCTTGAGCCGCTCCGCCATCCCGGACCGGGCCAGCAGCGCACCGAGATAGGCACCGGCGGCGGCGTCACCGAGCCGTACCAGCCGCCGCCCGCGGGAGCGCGGCGCCAGCCGCGCACCCTGGTCGATGGCGACGAACGCCGCGGCGAGCGCACGGCGCGCGGCCGGCTGCAGCACGTCGGTCATCTCCCCGAACTCCCGCAGCACGCCGTCCAGCCGCTTCCCGTCCCGGACGCCCGGCGGGCAGACGACCAAGGCGAACCGCTCAACGATCCCCTGCAGCACAGTGATCACCCGCCTCCGGGGCCACGCTATCGTGAGCGGATGACGGCCGTCGAGAATACGGAGACTCAGCCGCCCAGGCACCTGATCGTGACTGTCTACGGACTCTACGCGCGGTCCGGTGAAGGCCAGGGCAACGGCTGGCTGTCGGTGGCGGCGCTGATCCGGCTGCTCGCCGACCTTGACGTGGACGAGCCGGCGGTACGGTCGGCGATATCGAGGCTCAAGCGCCGCGGCATCCTGGCGGCTCGCAGGCACGACGGCGCCGCCGGCTATGAGCTGTCCGCGTCGGCGCTGGCGATTCTCCGTGAGGGCGACGCGCGGATCTTCCGCCGCGAGCGGGCCACGCTGGCGGACGGCTGGCTGCTCGCCGTCTTCTCCGTCCCCGAGTCCGAGCGCCACAGAAGGCACGTGCTCCGCACCGAGCTCACCCGCCTCGGCTTCGGCATGGCGGCGCCCGGCGTATGGATCGTGCCCGCCCATCCGGGCGACGCGACCGCGGAGATGCTCCGCCGGCTCGGGCTGGACGGGTACGCGGACCTGTTCCACGCGTCGCATGTCGCGTTCGGTGACCTGCGGGAGAAGGTGCGGGAGTGGTGGGACCTGGACCAGCTGGCCCGCCTCTACCGCGACTTCATCGGGGCGCAGACGCCTGTCCTTGACCGCTGGTCCGGTGCCGCCCCGCACCATGAGAGCCAGGCATTCGCCGACTACACTCGCGCGCTCACTGCCTGGCGCCGCCTGCCGTACCTCGATCCCGGCCTGCCCGCCGAGCTGCTGCCGCAGGACTGGATCGGCAGCCGCGCCGCCGGCCTTTTCTTCGCCCTGCGCGGCCTGCTCGCCGAGCCGGCCAGCGACTACGTGCAGCGGGTGGTCACCGGCTGACTCTGCTTATTTACTGAATAGGCGCCTTATTTACTGAATAGGCGCCACTGGGCGACGAAGTTCAGGTACCGCGCGGCGATCTCGTTGCGCGCCACCGTCGGCGCGGTCAGGTCGTACATGTCGGCGGCTTCATACTGCCGGATGACGTCTTCCCAGATGCTGCGCCCGATCGCGAAACCGACGAACTCGGGTACCTGGCTGGCGACCTCGAGCCAGTGGTTCAGCCGGTCCACCGGAGCGTCACGGCCGAGCACGAGCAGGTCGGCGCGCCGTCCATCGGCACGAACCTGCCTGGCCACGTAGCGGGCCGCGTCAACCGTCTCCAGCCCTTCGACCTTCCACAGCGCGGGGTTGATGCCGTGCGCCTGGTTGTCGGCGATGACCGTGGCGACCAGGCCTGGCCGGATCTCCCGGTCGTACCGGCCGGGGTCGCCGCCCGCCGCGGTGAGCTGCTGATCGGTGGCAGGCACCAGCAGCTCGTAGATCAGCGGCACGCCGATCTGCTGCAGGCCGATGGTGACCTGGACCAGCGACATGAGCTGCTGGTCCCGCTCCAGCGCCGGGAATTCAGGGTTGTCCCTGACCAGGACCTTGGCGTAGTCCGGCTTGACCTGCTCAACGTGGTCTAGCCACTGCTCGCCGTACTCCAGGGTGAACCAGTCGTGCCCGCTGGCCTCCACCGGCACGGCCAGCACCACGGGTACAGCGCCGTGGCCCGCGCCGTCGATGACGTCCTGGCCGTACTCCTCGTCGACCAGGACGCCTGCCCGGCCGGACGTCATCATCGGCAGAGCGGCCAGCAGGCCTTCGAAGATGATCCGCTTGGCGGACCGCATAGCGGTCGCCTGCTCGGGATCCAGCGACGCACGGTGATCCATGGCCAGGATGAACAGTGGATCCTCATGCCGCGGCACCCAGGCCTGAGCTCCGTCAGCCATATGTGGGCTGGTCATATCAGGCAGAGTACCCGGTCCGGCTTAACCAAATCCGAGGGATGCGACTCCCTGTACTTCGACGATTGCGGCGGGGTCCCACAGCCGGCTTACCTCGACCGCGGCCATCGCCGGGTACTCGGCCCCAGCGAGCCTGCGCCAGACGGCACCGATCTCCTTGCCACGCTGCCGGTACTCGTCAATATTGACAACGTAGATCGTCATGCTGACCAGCTCATCCGGCCGTCCGCCCGCGGCGGCGAGCGCGGTGAGCAGGTTGCCGAGCGCCTGCTCGAACTGTGCCACCACTCCCCCGGCCACCACCCGGCCTTCGGCGTCTAGCCCGGTCTGCCCGGCGAGGAACACCAGCCTGCCGCCGGTGACCGACACCGCATGCGAGAACCCCGACGCCCTCGGCAGTTCCGCCGGGTTAATCCGCTCCACGCCCACGCTGGCCAGCATATCGCGTTCTGTTGACGATCGCTGCAATTTCGACATACGCTCGGTGCGTGCGTATCGCGGTGCTCGGCGGCGGCCCAGGCGGCCTTTACTTCGCCGCACTGGCCAAGCAGCTGGATCCGCGGCACGACATCACCGTGTGGGAGCGCAACGCGCCGGATGACACGTTCGGCTTCGGCGTGGTCTTCTCCGATGAGACCCTGGGCGGCATCGAGCACGCCGACACCGTGATCTACCAGGCGATGAGCCGCGAGTTCGCCCGCTGGGACGACATCGACATTCACCTGTTCGATGAGCAGGGCCGCGGCAAGGTGTTCACCTCTGGCGGCCACAGCTTCGCGGCGATGAGCCGCAAGCGCCTGCTGGCGATCCTGCAGGAACGGTGCCTGTCGCTGGGCGTCACGGTGCTGTTCCGCACGCCGGCCCCGCCGGCCAGCTCCCTCACCGAGGCTTACGACCTGGTGGTCGCCGCGGACGGCGCCAACTCGGTCACCCGGGCGTCCTTCTCGCCCTCCCTCGACAGGCGCCGGTGCAAGTACATCTGGCTCGGTACCGACCTGGTCCTTGACGCGTTCACGTTCCATATCCTCGACACCCCGGCCGGGATCATGCAGGTCCACGGCTATCCGTACAGCGCCGATGCCAGCACGATCATCCTGGAGATGGCCGAGGATGTGTGGCTCCGCGCCGGTGGCGAAGACCTCATATCAGAACGGCCTGTGGTTCCCCTCCTGCAGATCCTCGACGGCCACTCGCTTATCTCGAACAACTCCCGCTGGACCACCTTCACCACGGTGCGCTGCCGCACCTGGCGGGACGGCAACATCGTGCTGCTCGGCGACGCCGCGCACACCGCGCACTTCTCCATCGGCTCCGGTACCAAGCTCGCGATGGAGGACGCGCTCGCCCTTGCCGCCTGCCTGCACGAGATCCCCGGCGATGTCCCCGGCGCGCTTGAGGCTTACGAGGCCGAGCGGCGGCCGGTGGTGGCGTCGACTCAGCGGGCGGCGCAGGCCAGCCTGGAGTGGTTCGAGAACATCGGCCAGTACGCGGAGCAGGATCCGCACCAGTTCGCGTTCAACATCCTGACCCGCAGCCGCCGGGTTACCCACGACAACCTGCGGGTGCGGGATCCCGAGTTCGCCGAGGACATGGACCGCTGGTTCTCGGGTGGCCGCGCCGAACCGCCGATGTTCCAGCCGTTCCAGCTGGGCGGGGTCTCGCTGGTAAACCGCGTCGTAGTGTCCGCGATGGACATGTACTCGGCTGCCGACGGTGTGCCCGGCGACTTCCACCTGGTGCACCTGGGCGGCAAGGCCATGGGCGGCGCGGGCCTGGTGATGACGGAGATGGTCTGCGTGTCGCCATCGGCGCGGATTACGCCGGGCTGCAGCGGGATCTACACGGATGCGCAGGAACAGGCCTGGCGCCGGATCGTCGACTTCGTGCACGGGAACTCGCGGGCGAAGATCGGTATCCAGCTAGGGCACTCGGGCCGCAAGGGTTCCACGAAGCTCATGTGGGACGGCATCGACGAGCCGCTGCCGTCAGGGAACTGGGAGGTGTGCGGACCGTCGCCCGTGCCCTACACGGACCGGAACCAGGTGCCGCATGAGCTGTCCGTGGCGGAGCTGGACTCGATCACCTCGCAGTTCGCGGCGTGCGCACACGCGGCCTCACGAGCCGGCTTTGACGTGCTGGAACTGCATTGCGCGCATGGCTATCTGTTGTCGTCGTTCCTATCACCACTCACCAATCAGCGAACTGATGACTACGGAGGGTCATTGGCTAACAGATTGCGGTTCCCGCTGCAGGTCTTCGACGCGGTCCGTGCCCAGTGGCCGGCGGACCGGCCGGTGACGGTGCGGATCTCCGCGACCGACTGGTACCCCGATGGGAATGACATCGACGACGCAGTAGAGATTGCGCGGGCATTCGCCGAGCATGGCGCGGCGGGCATCGATGTGTCGACGGGGCAGGTTGTCCGGGAGGAGAAGCCCGCCTTCGGCCGGAGCTATCAGACGCCTTATGCGGACCGGATCCGGAACGAGATCGGCACCAAGTACGGCGTCGCAGTGATTGCGGTGGGCGCCATCTCTTCCTATGACGACGTCAATTCAATCATCCTGGCGGGCCGCGCCGATCTTTGCGCATTGGGCCGGACGCATTTGTATGACCCCCAGTGGACGCTGCACGCCGCCGCCGATCAGGGCTACTCAGGACCGGGCGTGTCCTGGCCGGCGCAGTTCGCGCCGGGCAGCCGCAAGCCGGCCGCCGGCCGGACCGACGGCCCGCGCCCCCGCCTGGAGCTGATCAGGGCCGGGGCACCGCGCACCGCGCATGCCCGGTGGAATCCCTCGTGAGCGCGTTCGCTCTCACGCAGGAGCAGGAGTCGCTTGTCGCGTCGGTGCGCTCCGTCGCCGCCATGCAGCTGCGCCCCCTCGCCGAGGCCGGGCAGCCGGGTCACGTGAACCGCGAGCTGATCAAGAAGATGGGCTCGCTCGGCCTGCTGGCGCGGCTGTTCCCCGGCGTGCCGTACCCCTCCATCAGCGCGGTGCCCCGTGAGGCAGCCGCGACCGAGCTGTGCCTGCTGCGCGAGGCGCTGGCCACGCAGTCGACCGAGGCGGAGACGGCGCTCGCCTTGCAGGGCCTCGGCTCCTACCCGGTGCTGCAGTCAGGCCGGGAGGAGCTGGTCCGCCGCTGGCTGCCTCGTGTCGCGGCCGGCGAGGCGATCGCCGCGTTCGCGCTGTCCGAGCCGGCCGCGGGATCCGACGCCGCGGCGCTGAGCCTGGCCGCGGAGCGTGATGGCAGCGGCTGGCGGCTGACCGGCGAGAAGACCTGGATCTCCAACGCGCCAGAGGCGGACTTCTACACGGTGTTCGCGCGCACCACGCCCGGTGCGGGTGCCCGCGGGGTGAGCGCGTTCCTGGTGCCGGCCGACCGGCCGGGCCTGACCGGGTCGCACCTGGACATGCTGAGCCCGCACCCGATCGGCACCCTGGTCCTCGACGGCGTTCCTGTGCACGCGGACGAGCTGCTGGGTGAGGTGGACCGGGGCTTCAGGGTCGCGATGCGCACGCTGGACCTGTTCCGCCCCAGCGTCGGCGCGTTCGCGGTGGGCATGGCGCAGGCGGCACTGGACGCGTCGGTCGCCCACGCGGGGTCACGGGAAGCGTTCGGCGGCCCGCTGCGTGATCAGCAGGCGGTGTCGCACCTGCTCGCCGAGATGGCTACCAGGGTCAGCGCCGCCCGCCTGCTGGTGTACGCGGCGGCGGGCGCCTACGACGACGGCGCGGCGGGTATCACCGCGAAGGCCGCGATGGCGAAACTGTTCGCCACCGAGACCGCCCAGTTCGTCGTCGACTCCGCCGTGCAGATCCACGGCGCCCGCGCCCTCCAGCGCGGCCACCTGCTCGAGCACCTCTACCGCGAGGTCCGCGCCCCGCGCATCTACGAAGGCACCTCAGAAATCCAGCGCACCATCATCGCCCGCGAGCTGTACCGCTGACCTCCGCCTTCGCGACCCGCCGCCATCACCTACGGCCGCCGCCAGCGCACGTTAGGCGCTTGCCCGGGCGCGGTGTCTGCCCGCGTTCCCCTTGCTCTGCTTCCTCCCAGGAAGCGCTTCCTGGGAGGAAGCAGAGCAAGCGTGGCCGACCTAGAGTTAAGGGGCGGCCGGCCCAGGGTTGCAGGGCGCAGGCCCAGGGTTGCAGGGCGCAGGCCCAGGGTTGCAGGGCGCAGGCCCAGGGTTGCAGGGCGCAGGCCCAGGGTTGCAG
>Ga0209530_1000886_pt1 | contig 16391 bp, 11 predicted proteins | sample BlaSpr_A8_Ref_O1_FD_187987 | JGI IMG/M metagenome (GOLD analysis project Ga0209530, IMG submission 187987) | Forest soil microbial communities from Thunder Bay, Ontario, Canada - Black Spruce, Ontario site 2_A8_Ref_O1 (SPAdes) (version 2) | ecosystem: Environmental > Terrestrial > Soil > Boreal...
AGTTGGGTTGCGCATACTATCGATGAGCTTTCGGCCAATGCGGGCATAAACGGGCGTGATTAACCCCAACCACAAACTTGAGAGGCGAGGCGTCAAGATTGGAACCGGGATCATCCATCGGCGGAGGCCGCATTGCCGGGCATACTCCTGCATAATCTGGCCGTAGCTGACTTGGTCGGTACCCCCGATTTCGAAAACTCCGCACTGCTCCACCGGCAACGCCAGCGCGGCCATGAGGTACGCAACCACATCTTCGACTGCAATCGGTTGGGCTTTGACGGCAACCCACCGGGGGCAGATCATCACCGGCAACCGCTGTACCAGTGCCCGAATCATTTCAAATGAAAGACTGCCGGAACCGATCACGATGGATGCGCGGAATTCGATGGTGGGGATCTCTGAGCTTCGCAGGATGTCTGCAACCTCGTGACGACTGCGCAAGTGAGCGGAGAGCGCTTGGTCCTGGTTCCCCAAGGCACCCAAAAAGACGATGCGTCGTAATCCAGAATCGCGCGCTACATCGGCGAAATTTTGGGCGGCTTCGCGGTCTTCTTGTTCGAACTTACCCGAAGACCCCATGGAGTGGACGAGGTAATACGCCGTCTGCACTCCTGCCATCGCCCGCACTAGTGAACTGCGATCCAGGCAATCTGCTTTAATGACTTCCGTGGAAGCGGCAACTTTTGATCTCAGAAAATCAGGGCGTCGAGCCAAGCAACGAACCGGCCAGCCCGCTTTCTCCAACTCTTTTAGCAGGCGCCCGCCGATGTATCCTGACGCTCCCGTTAACAAGATGAGAGGGCGATGATCTGCAGCCATTAAATCTCCTCACTGGGCCTACTTAGTCAGGCTGGCCTGATCCTAGCATTTACCCGATCAGCTGTTTCCCCCGAAAGGTCAATGGCCGAGTCGCCTAGGTTCGGGCCTAGCCGGAGCCAAACGCCTCCGGATAGGTCCCGACAAACGCGCTAGGGTGTAGAAATGCCACTGGGCGCATTCCGCGGGCAAACCAGGGGGGTGCTGAAATCCCTTCTTCAGGTCAACCAAATCAAACGCCAAGACTGGGCGAATCTCTTTTGGAAACGTGAGTAGGCGAATTCTTGGCAAGGGCGACTGTGCTAGGGAGCTTGATACAAACTCTCATATATCGGCGTAGCCGCGGGTTGGCCATCGTAGGTCCTTCCGACGCATTGCTGCCCTTGCACGACCCCGAGCCAGGATTCGTTTGCTGGTCGGCAAATCGGTCTTCCGGCATCGACCTCCACTGCATTCGGATACGAATCCGTCGCCGTCGGAAGCCAGTCTTCGCGATCCCTGTCTGCCTGATACAGCGTTTCATAGTCACCCTGCCGAAGCAATTCCACGGATCACAGCTGATTCGAGGCTCCCGTGCAGTCCTGCTCTAGAATCTTCGCGCCCTCGGCCCGGCTCTGACCGTTGACTCCCAAGCACAGTTCGAAGTATCCGATCAATTCGAAAGTATTGCCTAATCGTTTTGGAATCCATTCCTGGTTAGGATTCCCGGGGCTGCACGGCTCTTCTACCACCCTGCTTTTGCCGTCGTCGGAACCGTGCAACGAGGTAAGGCACTTGCCGGTCAAGCTCTTTTCCATACGCATATAATTCCCGGAGTCCGGCCGGAAATACCACTTTTGGTCCGCACCGTTCCCGCAGGCTCGCTGCGCCGGAGTGGGCTCCGAAAAGCCACCCGTAAGGCACCTGCCGTCATAATACTCAATTACCTCCCCCGGATCTTCCTTTTCTTCGAGAGGAGTCTCTACCAGTTCGCACGAGCCATCTTTCAGAAAACCGAGCTTGTGTTCAACTCTGCTGCGGCAAATCGGAAAGCCATGGAAGGCTTCGATCATTCTCGTTCCGTCGAAAGCAGGAGGAAAGTCGAAGGTCTCGAACGGATGTTGCGGAGCCCAGATCAGGTGAGGCCGGCTCCAGGTCTCGTTTCGATTCCGCAGGCTGATCCAGAGATTGACAACCCCGCGCGCAGAGCGGTAAATGGGCTTCACCTCATCTTCCGTCACGTGTAGCAGCTGAACATCGTGCAGAAAATCCGGCAACATGCCGACGTGAGCTGTGCCGACCTGGTTGAAGTCCCATTTCTTTCCTTGCGGGAATTCGAAATAATTCATTTCCGAAACCGGTCGAATTGCCGCAGGTCTCAGTCCGTCTGGCAGCGGATAAGGGTAGGTAACTCTCGTCTCCGTTGCCGGTGCGCACTTGTTGCGTGGTCCAGGCCATCCCGCGAAGCCATTCCAGTCCGAACCGAGCGCCAATTGACTTCCAGCGTTACGGGCAGCATTCTCGCCTGCAACATCCTTTACGAACAAGTAGGCGTTCGCCCATTGATCGACACTTCCTCCGTCGTGCGGCTTGCAGTAGATCGGAATCCGTTTCACGCCGCCTTGTGAATAGACGCCTGCTCCTGTTCCCAGCATTGGAGCCACAATCCCTCCAAGAGCAAAAATTCTCTGCAACTGGGCTTTCGTTTTCGCGCGCTCCGTTCGGTCATGCTTTTTCTCCGCGAGATCGAAAGGAACAACGTGGCCTGCCAGCACCGGGTAATGGCGGCTCTCCACGATCTCCATCGTGTCGTTGAACGTTTTAATCGACATGTGTTCTGTATCGATCATCATTCCCCGCGCAGTTAGCTCTTTGACCAGGAAGCGGCCGAGGTCGGTCAGGCCAACACTGGAGCAGTCGTGCTCGTATCGTGGCTCATAATTGGGACACTTCTCTGACGGGCCATTATTCGCAACTGTGAATCTCGCAGGTCCCGCAAATTGGTTCAGCTTGTGGTGAACCGGAAAAACATAATTCACGCCCATGGCCTCTAAACGATTTAGCCCCTCGACGACTGTGTCTCGAGTACAAGCCGGGCGATCACTGTCACAGTTAAACAGGTGCTGCAGCTCCGTGCCGAGAATGACGGCCAGCTTGCCTTAGGAGATGACTCTCGACGCCTCCTCTGGATCGCGGACGATGCGATACCAACCCATGCCTGGTCCACCATTTTCATCGTCGATCTCTTTCTGTAGCTGGTAGGCCGCGCGGATTTGCCAGTCGAGCGCCTCCATATCGTTGCTCGTCCTTCCCTCGTACCTGACTCGCTGCACCCGCGATACCGGATCAACGGAATTTCGTCCTCGCCGCGTCCAAACATGTCCTCGCTGTTGACCGCGAGCATCACCATCAGGCGAAGTCCTCCCTGATATGCGTGAAATAACCAGACCTTATAAACCTGCTGATGGGTCCACCGGTTCACGGACGGCCAGGAATTGAAGCCGGGGAATCCCTCTTCGTTGTGCTGAAACCAATCCCCCAAGAAAGCGTTGGTGAGGGTTCGGAATAACACCGGCACGGTGTGTCCGTGGGTCGCTCCTTCCACGCCGTCATGCCCCCGTCGCATGGAAGGCGGAATGGGCCCAAGCGTCGTCGCCGGATCACCGCCGGCGCCTCCCCAGACGATCGATCCCGCAAATCCCAGATTCGCCATCTGGTGCACGTGAATATCAGCAAACCCGTCAAGTACTTCGGGAGCGGGCTGAGGTTGCGTTTGGGTTTGCGGCTGTGCCTGTGGCTGCAGTTCTTGAGCGCGAACCGCAGAGACCACAGCCAGTCCGATGAGCGCGGCACCGACTGAGACGCCAAAGGTATTGCGCCTTCGCATAGCGAATCCGTGGAGCAGTAACAGGGCAAACGTCCCTCGAGCATATCAAATGCAACCCTCAATTGCCCGCGTGGCTGAAAGCTTGTCCGGGGCATAACTTCCGGGTAGCCCGTCATCCAGACACAATGGGACAAAAAACTCTTACAAACGAGCTCAGATTCTAGCAGTCGGTTCACTACGGGAAAAACACCAAGGCTTGTCCATTTAACCGCGGCAAGCGTGCGATAGCCCCCAGGCATTCGCCGCTCGCGAAGTCGAAGCCAACAACCTCGTCGCGGGCGACGCAGTAGAGGAGTCCATCGGGGGTAAAGCGCAAACCGCGCGGTTTGCGGAACTCGGCCTTTCCATTTGAGGAGAAAACTCGGACAAGGTGACCGTCCATCGCATCATATTCCCGAACGCTCGTCACCGCGTCCACTGCGCCAAATGGACGCTCGCTAGAGACAACGATGTTGCCGTTGGGCGCAATTGCGAGATCGAGCGGACTCAGTTCGGGATCCGCGACCAGCCGAGAGGGCTTGATGGGTGCGGCTGGAGTGAAGGCCAATATGCTGTCATCGCCTTGGCCGTTGGGCCCGATTCCTGAGGCAAGGAACAGCCGGCCATCCTGACCAAAAGCAAATCCTCGGGGGAAAGGTACGACCCTGGGCGGTAAGACATGTTCCAAGGCAGCATCGAAGCTGGTCGACAAGGCGACGATTGTGCGTTCGCTGCGCAGCCCAACGAAATACCGGCCATCGGGGCCGAAATTGCCACCGCCGGGATTCAGGTCTTCAATGCGGCCAGTATCGCGAACGATGTGCCCATGCGCGGAAATCGCTAACACCCGATCGGCCCCACTGTTCAGAAACAGCAAGTTTTCGTTTGGATCGACGGCAAGGCCACGCAGATCGACAATGCGATCGTCATCAATAAATGTTCCGCGCGGCGTGCCGTCCAATTCAAAGCTGAGCAGCGCGCCAAAACCGTCCCCATTTGCACCGGACGCGCTCGTAACAAGAAGCGGCATCGCAACAGTCCTCCGCAATCCCGAGACCGCCAAGGGGTCACAATCCGGCGCGGCTCAACCCCCGCGCCACCATTGGCCAATGTGAACTGGCAGAATGTTCTTCCCGACTACATTCCAACGCCTCTCATGATTCTATCCGTGGCAGATCCGGTGGTCGTATCCTGAAATCATGCCAGATACGATTCTGAGTGGATGGTCGGCTAACCGGAAACTATCCAGAAACGGGACTTCTCGGAAGTCAGTTCGGAGGAAGCGTCGATCCTGTGCGCGATGCTCGCCGTAAAAAGGGGCGGTCGGCCGACACCGCCCGATAAGCTAGAACGATTGTGAGAACCGCGCTTCAAGGAATTCACCCAGTTTCGCTGTGGCTCTGAATTGCGGGATGGGATCCAGTCCCTTGAATGCCGACGTGAACGCGTTGGAGAGACTCCAGATGGTTCGAGACCGGAATTCGTCGTATTTCGGCTCAAAGTACAGATCGTGAACCGCACGCGCAAGGTGCTTGGGGGCTTCCAGTTTGCCCTCCACAAACGCCTCGTAGATGACGACCTTCGCAGTGACATCGGTCAATTCACTTCTCTGCCAACCTTCGACCTGGTTTCGCATCGGCTCGAAGTTTCGTTGCATCCGGTCTACCCCGACCGAAATGCAGTCAATGAGCGAGAACGACTTCGAGTGTTTGGCGAGCACCGGAGTGAAGTCTCCGGCGAACGCCATGTTCGAGCACACGAACACGCGATAGCCACAGGTCATCGCCAAACGCATGCTCTTGTCGTGGGAGTTTCGCAACCCGATGGAGAAACGGCATCCTGCCATCTCGGTTTCGAGATCGAGAACCCCAAAGGCTTTCATGCCATCTGGCGAAACCGCGTATTCATCGTGGACAACACCGATGTGCCGAAAGCCAAGTGTTTCGACCAATGCCTGCACGATCTCGTGATGCGGTATTGGACGGTGGGTTTCAGTTGCCACTGGTGTTGGCACCAGTGCTAGTTCCTCGCGGCCAATGGTTCGGCCGCTGTAGCCAATTAACGTACTTGTTTCTGACATACTTCTTTCCTCCTTATTGATTTGAAACAAACTTCTTGAAGGCGAGAAAAACACGGTGGTGACGGGACCGCTGAATCGCTGGCGAGGGTTTAGCGATTCCAGGAGAGGGGGTTTACCTCATGAGTGGCGAAATGCGAGGTCCCACGACATTCGGTTCTTAGGTCAGCTTAAGCCAAATAATGACGCCTGTTCCGGGACAGCCGGTCGTTTGCGTCGCTTCGTACCTGACAACGCTTGCGGCCGCTGTCCAAAAACGACAATCGACGTGGTGTCCATAGCATCTTCAACAAGACTCGCAGGGTCAGACTGAGGGCCCAGTAGAATGCCCGGCACTTCGATGGATGCTGTGTCATCGTCGCGATGAGCAGACGTTGAAAACAGCTTTTCGTGTTCTGTGTTGAGGGCTCTCCAGACGGCGTCGGCGCTTTCGCCAATACCGTTCCGTTCGACCAACTCCCGGGCCATCGCCGAGAGCATGTCATCGTCCTCATCGAGGCTCTGCAATCCCTCGCCGGCAAATTTGCCTTCCATGGTGAGTGCCACGAGGAGTTTCTTCCCCATGAGGCGCAAACACGACGTCTGCATGGTTCCTTCCGAGCAAAGAAACTTCACACGCACCGGCCGGCGCTGGCCGATTCTCCAGGACCTGCGACTGGCTTGACGCAAGGTATGTAAGGAGTATCCAGACTCGTAGAAAATGATGGTCGGAAAGTCCAGCAGATCGAGGCCCGTCTCCACCAGCTTGGGATGGCAGATCACTACTTGCACACCTTCTTTGACTTGCCTGGCGTACCAAGCTTCGCGCTTGGAGGTATCAACGCTCGCTCGCAAAACAGCAGTGTGGATACCCTCGTTGCTCAGAATTCGGTGCAGCCTGGCGGTGACGTCGTGCTTCTGCGTGTAGACGGCAAAGACCTGGCACCGCCGTCCCTCTAGCAGTTCCTTCTTGATCTCCTCGATTAGCTTTCGTTCTTTCGAATAGATCTGGCTCTCGGGAAGGTCGCGGGGTTCTGCAATCACGAATCTCACCCTGCGTTTGACTTCAGGATCGAACTCCGTTCCGTACAGCGTTCCAATTCCGTACGGGTGGTCCGGGTACAGCAGGAGAGTATTGAGCATCGTGCTCAGAACCGATCGGTTGCCCCTGTGAGCTTTCAAGGCCTTCCGCATGTCCTCTTCGAGCTCGCGGTACGCTTCCCGCATGGGAGCGTCCATCGGCACGCTTAGATAAGTTTCTTCGTATGGCGGGAGTTCCCCTGAAATGTCTTCCAGAAACACAAAAGCACACAGCTGCATGAGGAATTCGCCAAACAACAACGGGGATGCTCCCGGCTTGCGCCGAACCGTGCTCGTGGCTTTGGCCTTAGAGCAGGCATTGTTCGCGGGTTCTACTTTGGTAATGGTTTCGAGGACACCGTAATCCTGAATGAAGGAACTGCGTCCGGTCGTGCCCCATTCGTAGCCGTGTTCTTTCATCCGTCTCGCTTCGAGGCGGAACAGGGTATTAAAGAGATCGTCCGCATAACCACCGAGCAGTGTGCCGGTCAGGCCAACAATTCGGTCGGTGCAGGAGGCCAGCGTGCCCAGAGCATTGCCTTGCGCGGTATCCCCGGCCAGTTGGTGAATCTCATCGCAAATCGCATAGTCGAACCAATCCGGCATGTAGCGCCCAATAAACTCGATCGGTGCCATGCGGCGGATCTTGTCCGCATCCGCCTGCCAGAGTGGGCTGTGCAGTGAGCGACAAGACTTATCGCCCCTGGTTTCGATGGTTTCGGAGATTTTGATCTTCTCAAAGTCACCTATGATTAATCGGCTGTCGTCCACGATCACCGGCTTGCCCGTATCCGAATTCACCACGCAGCCAACGTAAGGGCCAGAGTGTGGCACCCGGTAAGCATGGCGCCAGAAGTAGCCCAGCTTGGCTCGCTCACGTCCGACAATAAATAAGGATGGCCTGCCGCAAAGCGACAACCAGCGTTTCCGGGAACTCGGCGAATCCTTGCGCAGCCGCAACTCGCTCAACGTTGTTTGCAAGCCTTCGCGCACGATGTGGCCCTGCCTCAAGCGCACCTCGTTCACTCCGTGCGCTTTGTTCTCGTCCCCGCCATTTCGCAGATCATCGATTAGGAAAACGCGTATTCCTGGCAATGTCAGAAACGCCTCCCGCGCCCACTTTTCGACCAGGTGCGGTGGAACCATCGCTAAGGCCGTGAACGGACTTCTTTGGTGGTGGACATGAATGGCTCCCAGCGAGATCAGCGTCTTGCCGGTGCCGCATTCGGCGACTACCATGGCGGTTCGCGCCTTCTGCCAGCGTTTGGCGACCCCCATAATGGCGATGGTCTGTGCAGGGAAAGGCGTTCGTAGTAGCCCTTCAATCCGAGGGGAAACTGCATCGTCGAATTGGTGGAGCGCCGGATACTCCTCGAGAATGCGCTCGCCCAAAAGCACCGCATGACATCTCATGTAGTCGTAAATTGTGCACAGGTCTGGCATGGAAGTCCTTCGAGAAGAAGCGTAAGGAAAGATGGGATGAGAAGGCGCTCGCCGGGGTATGGTAGAACGCTGGCTAGGAGGATGGCCAATGGCAAAGAATGAAACGCTAGGGAAGATTCACGAACTGCAACCAAGCTTTCAGACAACAACCGAACAGATCACGATTCGAGCAACCACTTCGGATCAGCAAAGCCGGCAACAAGCAACTCCGCTCCCTGCTGGTTCAGTGTGCTCAATATCTACTGGGACGTTTTGGTCTGGACAGTGATCTTAAATGCTGGGGCACGAGAATGTTCGAGCACCAACCTGATACTGAGAACCCCAATGTGCACCGGCCTCGATAATGCCGAACAAGTGCGAATGGAAGCGTGGCAATCAGTTCGATACAGGCATCGCAAGCGAATCGGTCCCAGAACCTCTGCATTCGGGGCATTCCATCGCGCTTTCCGGCTCACTTCGCGTGATTCGAAATTTCTACAGCGACTCCGATAACGGGAACCATCCCGTTTCGTGGATCAACTCGAACCGGCCTTGTTCAGGGTCAAGGAAACACCGAAAATAAGTCTCTTAGATCGGTCTGGTTCGCGGCTTCCCCGAGATAAGGAGTAACTCCTAATATTTCCTCGAATGTTCGGAGGGCTGAACCGTGATCATATCGAACTGAATTTTCGTAGCCGTGCCCCTTGGCAAGAGGCGACAGGACAATCATCCCGATCGGGCCATCGGCCTTTTCCGCTTCATCCCATGTGATGAAAACGACTCCGCCGTCCCGATACGCCTTGGAATTCAGGATTGGGGGCAAATATTTCGACAGCCAGGTGTCCCCTTGTTTGATTCGGTCGCGTAGCGGAGCACAACTGTCGTGCATATCGTTACAGATGTTCGGGGTAATGAAGTTGTACCGAGCAACAGGTTCATTTTTCAGATCCTCTGCCAACTCGCTGAAAGGGCGCACGTGTTGAATGCAATACTTCGAGCTGCTTTTTTTTCGGTCTGTCACATCATCGAAATAAACAAACGGGTTGTGCCTAACCACATAGGGATACCGATTTGAGAGTGGACAGTCGGCTCCAGAAATGTCTTCCTCGTAGGCCCTCCATTCAATTTCGCCACCTGGCGCGTTCCTAAGAAGCGCCACTAGATGCTGGCCCGAAGACTCGCTGTGAGCGATGGGCGGAAAGTCGTCACGAATACCGAAATCGGTTCCGGCCTCGATCCAAACGTAATTGGGCAAACTTGGATGGACGTTCGGGGGATTGAAGTATTGTTCGGCATGGGACGCCATCGGTAGTAGCGTCTCATTGATATAGGGGGCAGATTTGCTACCCTTAATTGTGGCCCAGTTCTGATTCTCCATCACTATGACCCATACGGTTTTGAGGTGGCTTGGCTGGGTATCTGTCGTTTGAGCTGAACCCGTGACGACGAAAACGCTCGCCAACGTCAGAAGGAAGCGGTGTAAACATTGGACGCACATTCTCTTATTCTCTAGGCCGGTCTGGGCCATTCTTCTTGCCGTCCTCCGCCCACTTCCGCAGCCCACAATGGACACAGCGCCGAGTGAATGGGTTGTTCAATCTACTAACCAGCCAACGACGTAATGAAAGGGCTCGCCACATCGCGGACACAACCAATACGTGCGCTCAGAGTACACTTTGAAAATCTTCAGCACAAAGAAAATCCACGCGACTAGCAGGGCTAAAGCAGTCACTCTTGAAAGTGCGCGCGGCTCAAACTCGGTAACAAAGGTGAGCCCCAACACCGCCACCGCAGCAAGTACAGCACGTCGAAACCGTTTGTGTACTCTGCGAAGCTCTGCCCATTGCCACGAATAATCGCACGCCATGGTGAACTTCGTTCCCATCTGCAGCGCTCCTACCTTTTCAAATATTCCTGCAAGACAAGCAAAGCGACGCCGACTGCAGCCACGATCGCAGTAAAGACGCTTAACCGCTTCAAGAGCGCTGGATTCTTCACACTGCGATACAGAATGGGGAGATTAATAAGCGCGCTGGCCACCGATGCCAGCACCACGCCTTCCGACGCCACTGCTGCATGCATCTGTTGATGACCGACCATATTTGCTGCTGCGGCAGACGTGCTAGCGCTGCTCACTAGCCCCCCCAAAACGCTAATCGCCAGGAAGCCCATTTTTCCCAAATAACGCTGGCCCAATGTCGAGAGAATCTGAATTACCAAGAACAGCGCCGCAAAGCTCAGCACACGTCGCAGAGAAACCGGCAGTTCCAAATGAAGGTCCGTAACTCCGGCAACATCGTGCTTGCTTGCCGTCCGAACAAAGATCAGCGCCACGATCGACATGCCCAAAAGAGGGCCAGCTGCAGTCAGTACAGCCGCGGGAGACAAGAGGGCAAGAATTAGCAGGTTGCGTACAAACATCGCTACGATCGTGAGCAGCAAGGCTGAAAGTGCAACGCCGGGCCCAACACCTTGCCCAACCGGTCTTGCCAGTTCCAGCGCAGCCGCACTACTGTTTACAAATCCCCCAAGGAAACCACTTACGTACACGCCACGAGCACCATACATTTTCAGCAAAACATAATTCGCGAATCCGATGCCAGCAATAATAATGACGCTGATCCAAGCTTGCCGCGGATTGATCAACTCCCACCGGTCAATGAACCGATCCGGCAACACCGGATAGACTACGAGTCCTATCAATCCTAGTAGAACCGCACTCCGAATCTCCTCTGGCGTCAGCCCTCCCGCGAATCGTCGCAGCTCCCCTTTCCAGGCGAGCAGCAACGTCATCAAAATCGCCGCCGCAACGGGTGTGAACAAATGGCCCTGCCCGGCGAGCCCGCCTAACACGAAGATGACCAACAATGCAGTTGAAGTCGTTGCTTCTAGGGATCGATCAACCAAAATACTGCGCGCATTGGCCGCAACCACTATCAGGAGGACGCCGACTAAGGAGGCGATAGCCATCCCCGGCCCGAACAGCGTTCCCGCAGTCCCTAAGAGTGCTGTAAGAGCGAATGTTCGCGCACCGAGGTCTTTGTTCGACCACTCTCTTTCGATTCCCACCAGCAGTCCAATACCCAATGAAACCGCGATCTTTGACGCGACCTCTGCCGGCGGAAAGCGAGCAACAACCGCTGGCAGGTACGTAACTGAAAGATTCATCACAGAACAATAAACCAGTCAGGGCGGGAAGCCATCGCAAATCTTCCCAAGCCCCGGCGCTGTCACAACTAGTGCCCGCTCTTCGCGCCTTCGTTTTTCGGAGCAAATCTTGCAAACGGGCAAGGAACCCGTCAAGGTTGCCGTTCGGCTCGCATTTGATCGACCTTGACTGAACCCTTGCCCGTTTGCTGACAACCTCTCCGCTAGAAAACGAAGGCACACAATCGAAGCCCAAAACCAAACACTTCGGTTAACGTCACAGCGCCTGCTCATGGAAGGGAAAAAGAAGAAAAGAAAAGAAAAACGCAGAGAAAGTGCGGAGATTACCCTCACGTTACCGGCCGGTCACGACGTCAGGCGCCCCACCATGTTCTTGACTTTTGGTTGCTCGCAATCTACCCAGAATTTAATGTCTAGTGCGGAGATCACTTCCTACAGGCCCGTTTAGCGTTACTGCTCCCTCGAAGAGCTAGCAAACCAATTCTGGCTGAGTGACCTTGGCCTGATTTTGTCCATCGAGCAGTTCTCAGAATCCGCGAGAATACGGCTTGACCGATTAGGTTAGCAAGTGCTAACCAAATGGGGATGAAAGAGACGCGCCAACCATTCTATGTGAGCGCACATACTATTTGACGAAGACTGGTCGGAGTGGCTGCCGATTTACGCCTGGGTCATCGAGCATGATGAGGGAGTCATCGTGGTCGACACCGGGGAACTTCGCGCGTCCATGAGAGCGGATACCATTTCTCCTGGCATCCGTTCTACCGGCGTTTTGTCCGCTTTTCCAAAACCATCCTCTGCGAGATCGGCACAGATGTGTCCCGGTTTCGCAATGCTTCCGCCTTTGCATCCTGGTTGGGACTCTGTCCTGAGAACAAGATCAGCGGTGGCAAGGTGCTCTATACCAAGAGTCGCCGCGTCAGGAGCCGCGTTGCCACGGCGCTACGAATGGCGGCCAACTCGCTGCATCATGCAAAAGATTATCTCGGCGAGTTCTTTCGGCGCATCACTCGGAAACTCGGCAAGCCCCAGGCAATCACCGCCACCGCTCACAAACTCGCACGCATTGTGTATCACCTGCTTGGCACGAGGGAAGCTTACGACGAGAGTGTCTTTCACCGCTGCGACGAAGAAGCTCTAAAACGCGCACAATTTCGGCTCCGAAGGCAAGCAGCTCAGCTCGGGTTTCAAGTCATCCCCCTACAGAACGGGTGATGTTCCTTGGGAGTCGGCAGGCACCGCGTTTTCTAGCAACAACGGTGTCTGGTCGCGTGAAAGGCGCCATGTGCTTCCCCTTCGCTTTCTTTCTTGCCTGTTTCTATTAACTGTGGTTAACTACAAAGAATAATCCCTGATTAATAGATCGATCAAGGGACATCTTGCCTCCGGGACAACTCAGTGGGGTATCCATGGCGCGGGGAGCGAACTTTACTTTTCTTGTTTTGGCGGTGGCGTGTCTTCTGCCGGCGAATGCGCTGGCGCAAGGGGAAACCACCAGTGCCATTGTTGGCCAAGTGCGAGACACAACCGGCGCGGTTGTGCCGAGCGCCACTGTGACGATCACGAATCTCGCGACCAGCCTGAAGCGCTCTGCCCGGAGCGATGACGCAGGACGGTTCAACTTTCCGCAGCTGAAGCCAGGCACTTATGCGGTTAGGGCGGAAGCACAGGGCTTCGATCCGGGGCAAAATGACAACGTGATTTCAGGCCTGGGCCAGAAGCAAACTGTGGATTTCACGCTCAAGGTGGCGCGGTCCAATGAGGCAGTTGAAGTAAGCAGCGAAGCCCCCATCATCAATCCGGAGAACGCCAACACATCCACGACCCTGACTGCTCCAGCACTGGAGGATCTGCCGAATCCAGGAGGTGACCTGACCTATCCTCTGCAATTTGCGCCTGGGGCCCTGATCAATACGGCGGGAAGCAGCAACGATTTTGTTGGCAGCAGCAACGGCTACGGCAACGTGGAGTTCAACGGGCTTCCCGCTCTCTCCAATGGCTACATCGTGGACGGGCTGGAAACGAACGACCCGCTCACCAATCTCAACAGCGGCCTCTCTACCAACCTCGTGTTGGGATTGAATTCGATTTCGGAAGTGACCGTCAACACACTTTCCTATTCCGTGGATCAAGGACGGTATGGAGCATCACAGGTAGACTATGTCACCAAATCCGGCACGAATCAGTTTCACGGAAATCTTTATGAGCTGTGGAATGGCTCGTTACTGAATGCCGCCGACTACTTCACCAATGCGACGCCGGGGAACCACAAGCCCAGATCAACCGTGAATCACTTCGGAGGAAGTCTTGGCGGGCCGATTGCGCACGACAAGCTCTTTTTCTTCTTCGACAGCGAGTGGGTGCGAATCGCGCTACCCATCGTGACGCCCACGATTGTTCCCACCCTTACATTCCAGCAATACGTGCTGCAGCAACTTCCTTCTGCCTCGGTCCCGTTCTATCAGCAGATGTTTTCGCTATACGGAAGCACCAGCGGCACACCGACCGCGATACTTGGATGCCCACTCGGAGCTGCCGGGGATGGCTGCGCGAACCGGCAGAGCGTCTCACATTCCAGCGATGACCACGAACAGGTGCAGACGGTCCGCGTCGACTACAACATCAATGAAAAAGACACGGCGTGGTTTCGTTTTCAGTCGGACACCGGTCTGCAAGCCGCGTGGACCGACCCTATCAATCCGGTGTTCGATGCGTTTTCGCCGCAGCCCCTCTATTCTTTCGCCGCCGGACACACGCACGTCTTCTCGCAGAACCTGGTCAACTACTTCAATCCCGCATTTTCCTGGTATGAAAGCCTGTTCGGGCCAAGCAACCTGCAGCAAACACTTTCGGCGTTTCCGATCGTGTTGCAGGGCACGGGCGCGAATGCCTTCACGCCAATGGGAGGGCTGGACAACACCTGGATTCAAGGGAGGCGCGCGTCGCGGTTTTTCATCAACGACAATCTCGCCTGGAGCCGCGGCGCTCATGAACTGCGGTTTGGAACCAATACCCGTATCTTCCGCTTGAATGACTATGACTTCGGAGAAGGCACGGTTCCGACTGTGACCTACGCGAACTTGCAGCAATTCATCTCTGGAGTAGCCAATACCGCGTCTGAGACATTCCCTTCAAACGCAAATGAGCCGTTTAACTTTCTGAATCTCGATGTCTACGCGCAAGATACCTGGAAAGTGACTCGCACCCTAACCTCGACGTTCGGCCTGCGCGACACATTTAATTCCAATCCCCTGAATCCTCACGATCAGATCGGCCGTCTTCGCAGTTCCTTCAGTTCCATCTCGCATGATGTCAATCAACCCCTGAATCAGGCGATTCAAACTCATCTCGGCAATCTGTTTTCGTCTACGCCGCTGGCCATTCTGCAACCAAGAACGGCGATTGCGTGGCAGTTCAAGCCAAAATCCGTGCTTCGGACGGGCTTTGGAATTTTCAGCGATATTTTGCCCGGCAGTGTTGCCGACCTGATCGGCACCAATCCCCCATACGATAAAACGTTTCAGGGAGGTCTCCTCGGCACCGTAGGCGGTGCGGCGATCGCGCCCGGAGTACCGAACAGTGCCGTCGACGCAACCGTAGTCGCCAATCAGATTTTTACGTTGGGATTTCCCCAGGGACAGCTGTCGTGCGCGTCTCCACAGTCAAGTCCCGGAAGCTGTATCCCACCGGTTGCGATCACGGCCGTCCCGGATGGCAAACTTCACGCACCTTACTTCATGGAATGGAGCCTGGGAATGGAACATCAATTCGGAACTACGGCCAGTTTGCAAGCGCAGTACGTTGGCACCCGCGCCGTAAACCAGCCGTACTCAACACAAGTGAACGGTTACCAGACTGTATGTCAAGGCTGTTTTGCGCCGTTCCCCTACATGCAGCCGACCGATGCACGATTCGGAGCAGTAACGCAGTTCTCGACCGGCGCGAACAGTCACTACAACGGCCTTCAATTAACCGCGATGAAGCGCCTCGGACACGGTCTGCAAGGGCAGGTCAATTACAACTGGAGCCGTTGTATGGATACAGTCTCGAACGGAGGTTTTCTTTCGTTTTCCGCAGGAGGAATTCTCTCGCCTCTCCCGGGAGATCTGGCCCGAGATTACGGTCCTTGCGACTACGACATCCGGCACAACCTCAACGCGCAATATGTTTATCAGTTGCCGTTAAAGGTGCGCAGTCACTCGCTGGGCTATGCGCTCAACGGCTGGCAGATTTCTGGAACAGCTTTTTGGCACAGCGGAGTTCCGTTCTCGGTGCTGAGCACGCCTTATTCAGCAAACGGAAACGGCATCGTGCAGGGCAGCGGACCGCAGTTCGCCAGTGTCGTTCCTGGTGTTTCGCTGTATGAGCATCATCCGATTCCGGGCGTAACACAAGCGGGAACGATTCAGTGGCTTAATCCGAACGCATTTGTATCGGCGGTCGATCCGAGTACCAAACAGTGCTATGGCGGCGACAGTGCGCAGAATTGCCAATTCGGAAACCTCGGCCGTAACGCCCTGCGCGGTCCTGATTTTCTCTGGAGCGACTTCTACCTGACAAAATTCTTTGCTCTGACTGAGCACGTGAAGCTGCGGTTTGAAGGGCAGTTCTTTAATGTTTTCAACCATCCGAATTTTGCGCTTCCAAACATAGTTCAGGCCGGAATTCCAGCAAATCCTTCCACGCAAAGTGGATTTGGAGCGCTCACGTACACAACCTCTCCGCCGACCGGCCTTCTAGGCGTCGGTTTGGGTGGCGATAGCAGTCCACGGATGATCGCCTTCCAGGCGCGGGTGGAGTTCTGAGCGTATAGGAGCGATTCTGGATGGTTGGTCGGCAATGCGGAAGTTATCCAAGGTTGAGAAATGCGGATTGATAATGATAAGTCGGCCTATGAGAAGTGATGGGGAGCGGGTAGGATTTCAAGCAGGTGTTGAACGACCCGAAAGGTGTGTATGAGTGCCATTGTTGGAAAGAGGATCGCCATTGTCGGCGGGGGGCCAG